>Ga0070741_10017480_pt1 | contig 11772 bp, 18 predicted proteins | sample Coa_R1_4_FD_66440 | JGI IMG/M metagenome (GOLD analysis project Ga0070741, IMG submission 66440) | Surface soil microbial communities from Centralia Pennsylvania, which are recovering from an underground coalmine fire - Coalmine... | ecosystem: Environmental > Terrestrial > Soil > Unclassified ...
CGGGCAGTGGCAGCTGACGAATCACGCGAACGACAACACGTGGTCGCGTCTGATTCTCGGCCCGAACAGCTCCAGCGGTCTCTCGATTGCGAACAAAGGATCGTCGTTTTTCGCGCTGCGCAACGGTAACGATTCGGGCGTCGCCGGCGCCGCGACGGCGTCGTTGCCGTCTGCGTCATCCAGCAACGACGGCCTCATCACCTTCGACACGACGTTGAACGCGTTCATCTACTACGTCGGCGGCAACCGATACAAATTGGCTGGCACGAGCTTCTGAGGACCTGACTCAATGGCCGTCAACACACCGACACCTGTCGCGATCGCGCCCGCACCCACGGCGAACTCGTTCGAACACGCCCATATCGACATCTGCAATCGCGTCGACGGCGTCGTCGTCGAGTGCCACGCGAACGCCTTCAGGCGCGACAGCGATGGCAACACGACGTTGATCGCCAATCTACCGATGCACGCGATTAAGGATGGCGACACCGATCTCGTGACCGAGCTCGCGGGTGCACATCCCGGCTTATCGCCGGATCGACTACTCGCAGTGGCCACCGATGCGGCGGCGCGCTACGAAGCGTTCAGGTCCGCCGGTGTGCCGGCCGGGCTCGCCTTCCAGGGCGGACTCCGCGACGCGGTGTACGCGGAACTGAAGCTGGTCGGAGTCATCCCGGCCTGATGTGGGCTGGGCGCAACGAAGTCGAAGGAGAACTATGAAACGCGTCGTGATCTTCACCGAGGGCGAGAGCAAGAACGGAAAGCGGTTCGAGATGCTGCTGGCGGCAGTCCATTTGGCTGGCGACAAGAGCGGGAAGCGCGACCGCGACACGATTCGGAAGGAAGCGCGGATTCTCGACGCGCTGGATGCCGTCAGCGAACCGACGGAGGACATGAAGGCGACGGTTTGCGCGAACTGTGGGTGCCTGCTCGAAGCCGTCCACCAAGGGCTGCCGGCGACGCGGGAGAGGCGGCAACTGAAAAGCGGCGACCAGCGGCTCGAGCTCGCAGCCGACGACTACAAGCTGTTGGACCAGTATCTCGAGACGACGCCATGGCTGCCGAGTTCCGCGCGTGCGGCCGTCGACGTCCTCGATTGGTTCAGCGCCGCGGAGAAGGTCGAGTAAGTGTGCGGCGGCGACTACTTCTGATTGTTATGGCTGCGACGCTCGCGCTGCAGGCGATTCTGGCGAACGAAGGCTTCGCCTTCGAGGCGACGGCTTTTGCCGACGCCGGCTTCGCTGTCGGTGCGCAAAATGACTGGGTCGATCTCACGGGTGATCTCGTGGACTCGGTCATCCAGGTGTCGCGCGGATTTCAATCGAATGCGCCAGACGATCTCGTCGCGCCGGCGCCGACGCTGAGCTTTGCGCTCAACAACTCCGTCCATAACTCGGGAGGGCTGCTCGGGTACTACTCGTTCGACTCGTCGAACGTGCGATCGGGCTGGCAGGTCGGCATCCCGATCCGGCTGCTGCTCACCGCGAACGGCACGACGCGCACGGTGTTTTACGGCTGGCTCGAGGCCGCGACGCCGTTGGCGGGTCTGTACGACGCGCAGACCGTGGCTTGCGAGGCGAAGGGCTGGTTGAATCAGGCGTCGACGACCAACATCGGCGCGCTCACGACGGCGATCAGCCAGCGCGGCGATCAACTCGTCGCGACGCTCGCGGCGCTCGTGACGCTCCAGCCATCGGCGTTCTCGCTCGCGACCGGGATCGACACCTATCCACAAGCGTTCGACGACCTGTCGCCGACGTCGACGGTGCTCGACGGACTCGACTCGGTCGCACTGAGCGGCTTCGACCGCATCTTCGAGAAGGCGGACGGCACGTTGCGGTTTGAATCGCGACAGTTGCGCGAGACCTACATGGTCCCGGCGTTGACGATCACCGACGTGCCAGCGGGTGCGACGCCGGCATTGGCCGTGAGCGCCGTGCCTGCCTCACGCCGGCGCGATCGCATCTACAACAAGTTCCAAGTGACGGTGCACCCGAAACGCGTCGACGCGTCGCCCGTCGTGCTCTACACGTATCAGATTTCAGGATCGAGCTCATCGATCGGGCCTGGCCAGACGGTCGCATTGCAGGCGCCCTACGTCGATCCGAATCAGCAGGCGCAGCAGGTCGGCGGTTTCAACATGCTGATTAGCGACGGGCATGGCGGGTCGACGATCGGCGCCAGCGGGTCGCTGCCGGCAAGTGACTACCAGTTCTTCTCTGGTCCAAACGGCACCGGTCTCGATGTGTCGGCCTCAATGGCGGTCAACGTCGCCTACGGGACGACCGGCGCCGAGATCACGATCACAAACAATGGCTCGGCCGCGGCGTTCTTCTATCTCCTGCAGTGCCGCGGGCAGGGGATCTACGACTACCAAACGGCCATCGGCACGGCGATCTCGAGCAGCAGCCAGTCGCGGCAAGGACAGAACGCGTACCCGATCGATTGTCCGTACAACGCCGATCCGTTCTTCGCGCAGAGCGCAGCGACCTACACCGCCTCCGTCAACAGTCAGAACGTAACGCAGATCGATCAGGGCATCCAAGTCTTTGTCCACGCCGACGATGAACTGACGATGGATACGCTGCTGCAGCGCGAAATCAGTGATGCGATCGCGGTGACGGAGACCGTCACCGGCATCACCGCCGGCTCGTACTGGATCAACGGCGTCACGCTCGCGATCGACGGACGGTGCAACGTGACGTTCACCTTTCCGCTGGCGCCGAATCTCGCCGGCATCGTGTGGACGCTCGGCGTCGCCGGCGCGTCTGAACTCGGACAAACGACCGTGTTGGGGTTTTAGCGATGGCGTGGCATCTCTACGCGAGGCTTGGTCGTCCGCTCGAAGCCCACAACGTGTCGTCGCCGGAGGCCTACAAGCAATATCAGGCTGGCGTCATCGCGCTGAACCGGAAGGCGCGGCCGGCGCTGCAGTGGCGTGACCCGTTCGTCGCGGACTCCGCCGCGGTCACGCCGATCGTGTCTGGCGGTCGCTGGGTTGTCGTCTGCGCCGACTGCGACAACGTGCCGAGCTACGACCCGGAGTGGCAGCTCGCGTGCTGCCCGGAGTGCGGCGCGATCTATGACGCGGTCGCCCCGCCTGCCGACTGGCTCGAGATCGAGCGATTGCTGATGGCCAGGCCCGATCTGCGGACGCGGCACTGGACGCCCGATCAATCGGTGGCGCAGCTGCGCGCGGAGAACGCCGCGCATGGAGTGGCGGCGTGAGCTGGACAACCCCGACGCTTCGATCGACCGGCGACCTGATCACCGCGTCGATCTACAACACGGACATCATCAGCGACCTGCTGTTGCTGAAAACGTCGATCTCCAACGACGGCACGACCTGGAATGGCACCGTTGGGTCCACACAATCGCCGACGGCTGGCTCGGTCGCTTACGGCACGGTCTTCTCGTCGACGCTCAACAAGGCCGGGAGCGGCACGCATGCGCTCTTTGCTGGGGTTCGCTTCGCCGCTCCGACGATCGGCGCCGGCGCGGCCGCACTGAGCGAAGCGGCGACGGTCTACATCGACGGCGCGCCGGCGTCCGGATCGGCGGTATATGCGCTGCACGTCGCGGCCGGCGATTGCCTGTTCGGTGGGACGATGTACGCGAACGCGTTAGGGTCATTGGGCGCGAACGACGTCACGTTCTATCGCAATAACGTCGGACAGATGACCCTGAAGAATCGACAACTCGATGTTCGTGGCAACAACACGAACTTCGACATTGTCGGGTCCTCATCCGTCAACAACGGCATCACGTTCGGAACAAACATTCTCACAATCGATTTCGCTGACGGGCGCGTCGGCCTCGGGACCGCGTCGCCGAGCAATGGCGTGGACCTGAGTCTTGAGATGACCGTCAATGCGGCGCTGAAGTTCTCGAGCAGCTTCCTCGTGAGCGGCGGCGGCGGCTCGTCGGCCGCGTCCTTCGTTGGAACCGGCATCGGCGCCGGCGGGCAGCCTGGCAGTGGCACGCAGACGGGCTGGATTCGGTTTAAAGACAACAGCGGCAACGCGGCGTTCGTGCCGTACTGGCAATAGGAGTCGAGGCGCATGGTGAAGGTGCTGGTGTTTGAGAACGACGATCAATCGCGTGACCGGTTCGCGTTTTTGTATCAGGGCCTGTGCAACAGCACGAAAACGCAAGTGCCGCGCGAGCTCGCTCGCCTCAAGGCCGAAGGCTCGGTGCGCAAGAAGCTGGAAGCGATCAGCACCGCTGATGCGGCGCCGGATGGACGGTTCAAATATACGACCCGCACGCTTCGAGAAGCCGCGATCGTGGAGCTGGACGCCGACGAAATCGCAATCTTGATCGACTACGTCCCGGCCGTCGCCTGGACGATGGCCGTCGCCGACCTCGTCGCGGACGCCGTCGAGTGGGTGTCGGTGGCTCCAGAGAAATCGGCGTACGAAAAAGCAAAAGCGACAGCGTGACCAGACTTCGCGTGGAGGGCGAAGCCATGCACGAAGAGATTAGCGATCTTCCGGTAGAACGATTCAGTCCGAGCGGCGGTCGCCGCTCGAGCGATCGCGAGATGTGGAAGATGGTCTCGCTCGTGTTGTCGCTGATCTCGCTCGCGTTCGCCGCCGGTTACAACTGGAAGGGCGTGGAGGGCGTGAAGGACGCGCACGACAAGTTCGTCGACGAGGTGCATCAGAACTATGTGCTGAAGTCGAACGACGAGCTCCAGATGCGCAACATCAACGACCGGCTCGCGGAAATCCGGGATCTGATTCAACGGATCGAACTGCAGCGGCGAGCGAAGGAATAAATGGACCTTCTCCTGCAACGAAAAATGGCTGACGGCGACGCGCTGCCTGGCGATTTCTCCATCAACGGCAAGCAGTTTTCGTTCGCGCTCGAGCGCGCGTCGAAGGCTATTCCCGCCGGACGTTATCGGGTGCTGTTCACCGTCAGCGACCGCGCGTCGATCGGACAGCTCTGGTCGCCGGATCCGGAGCATCGCCTCCCGCTGGTCGATGGTGTGCCCGGGCGATCAGGCATCCGTATCCACGCGGCGAACGAATACGACGAGCTCGAAGGATGCGTGGCGCTCGGCCGACGACGAGCCGGACCGATGCTCGTGAACTCGCGCGCGGCCGTCACGCCGTTCGTCGATCTCGTGCGCGAGACCATCGACACTGAAGAAATCTGGCTGACGGTGCTGGATGCACCGAAAGGACCGCAACCACTGAACACGTAAACGATCTGAGCGAATCGACTAGGCCGGCCAGCCGCAACGCCTGAAGGCTTCAGGCGCGTCGATTCACACAGAAGCCGCCGGGAAAAGCCGCCCGACTGATCGCGCTACAGCGCGCGACGGTTGTGGCGGCTTTTCCTTTGGGCGGCGATGAGGAACTGAGATGACGAAGAAACTGCAGCGCGCGATCTTGTTCTCGATCTTCTGGTCGTCGGCCATCCTTACAACCGCGTGCGGTGGAGCACTCGCCGGCGGAACGATCGGTGGCGGATCGCATGTCTACGATCACATCGTCGAGAACTGGTGGGTCGACGTCATCGCGTGCGCGAAGCTCAATCCCTGTCAACCGATCGCCGGTGCGCAGATCCAGATCCACAGCTTCGACGGCTATTCCGCGCCGAAGACCGCCGACGCTGACGGATACACCGTCTGGCCGGTGACATCGGATCTGACGGACTCCGACGTCATCATTAAAGCCGACGGCTACGTGCCGCTCGTTGGCGCGCATCTCGACGTCAAAGGCAGTCACGACGGACGGAAGCACAACGAGTTCCTGCTGCAGGCCGACCACGTCGATCCGAGTATCTATTCGCTGCAGCAGCTCGAGACGTTTCACGGTGCGCTGTTCACGGTGAAGGCTGGTGGACTGCCATATGGTCCGCGGCCGAACGCACCCGACAACGTCTGCATCTTCGGCGCCTATTACTACACACGCGACCAACGCCAGGTCTGCTACGACGCGTACAAGTCGCGCGGCTACTCGCATGGCGTCATCGGTCCGCTCGTCGACCCGGGCTACCACAACGAAGTGCCGTCGCAGGACTTCCGGGATGACCCAGACGCGTTCCTCGATCTGATTCAGGAAGCGTACGACGAAGGTTTCAAGCCGATCGTCGACATCGTGCCTGACCACTGGGGCAAGGACAAAGGCTTCGCCGATCACGTCTGGACCGTCGACGAGCTGCGCGCGCTCGAGCCGATCTTCCGCGCACCGCGGTTTCAAAAGCTCGCGCGCCTCGTGATGCTCTGCTACGAGTGCATGGGCGACAAGTACGGCTGGTCGAACACGACCTACATCGCCTATTTGACCTGGCTCCGCGATGTTTTTCCGAACGCCATCCGCATTCTGCATACGCCAGGCGACCTCGAGGCGCCGGTCGGTCAGGGCGATTCGACCGGCGGCTGCTCGCCGATCGGGCCGAAATGTATGGCCGGCAACGGCGACGCGTGGGCGCGGATCGCACCGCTGATCCACGTTTGGTTCCATCAGTCGAACGCGCTCTTTGATCCGTCGTACGTCGACCCGAATCCGATCAACCAGGGCCGCACGAACGAGCAGAACTGGTACCGGTTGTGGGACCTATCGGTCCGCGGCTCGTTCGTCTCGCGCTTCACGAACGGCGATTCGGGATGGCCGACGACGAGCGCCAATTCGCCGGACGTCAACGGCGGTCACCTCTGCGCGACGGCGGGCGAGTTCTATTCGTTCAAGGTCTGGTGGGACAACGCGAGCGAGGACTTTGCGCGCGATCACGGCGCGAAGGCGGTGCAGCTCGGCGCCTGTGGCTCGATGGACGGGTGGCGATGATCGGGCAGCGACTCGTTGACGGCACCGAGTGGAAATCGACACATCCACCAGGCGCCTATTGGCGCGGCGGCGACGGTCGCTGGTACGTCGTCACACCGAACGGCCTCTTCGGCGACGTCACGCGCCATGAAATCACGGAACACGCGGACGGCACGATCACCGTCTCGCCGTCAATTCTCGTTCGTCAGCCGAATGTCGGCGAGTTTCACGGATACCTCGAGCGCGGCGTCTGGAGAAGCTGCTGATGAACGCCTTTCACGCCGCCGCGCGCGAGATGCTCGAAGCGGATCTCGTGTGCAAGTGCGGCGAAGAGAACGCGCCGAACCGTCCTCACGCGATCAAGCTCGAAGACGGCCGCAGCGATCGCGCGACATGCGATACGTGCGGCGCGGTTGGTCTGATTTCGAAGTTCCAGCGCGTCCCGCGCTTCAGTCCGTCAACAAAGGAGTAACTATGTCGTCCCCGCTGCTCGTTGAGTTTCTCGGTGTCGTTCTCCGATGGCTGATCTCGTCGATCGGCGCGTATCTCGTCGCGAAGCACGTGCTCACCACGGACCAGGAGGCGAAGTTCGCCGACGGCGCGATCGCGTATGTGATGGCGCATCTCGCGATCTGGGCGCCGATGGTCGTCGGTCTCGCGTGGGGCCTCTGGGCGAAGTATCGATCACGTCTGAAGTTCATCGCCGCGCTCGAGCTGCCGGCCGGATCTAGCGAGCAACAGGCGAACGAACAGGCCAAGACATCGACCGTCAAGGCGCAGGCGTTCAGCGCTGGTGCGGTCCTGCTGGCGTTCGCGCTCGCCGGCGCCGCGATGTCCGCCTGCGCTGATGTAACGGCGTCGCAGCCGCCGACGAAGGTGGCCGCGGTCGCCGACGTCGGCTCGCGGATTCAGGACTCTGCGAACGCGTTGTTGCATCAGGCGCAGACCGCGGCGTCGACGAAGCTGATCACCGATCAGCAGCTCGTCGTTGTCGCGCTCGTCGTCGACAAGATTGGCCGCCTCGGCCTCGATCTGCGCCGCGGTCTCGATGATTACAACGCCGTGAAGTCCGCCGGCGGCAATACGCAGGTCGCCGCGGCCGCGCTGCAGACGACCATCAGCGACATCACGAAGGCGCTCGCCGATGTCGGGAAGCAGATTCCGAACGGCACCGTCGCCGCAATCGACCAGGCGGTGACGACCATCTTCGGGATCCTCGAGCAGGTGAAGGTGGGAGGACTCTAATGCCGAAGATCAACATCGACCAGGTGAACGCCGGTCTCTCGCTGATTTCAACCGTCATCCCGCAACTGACGGCCGCGTACGCGGCCTATCGGATCATCTGGGGCGTGTCGCATCCAGGCGGTTCTGAAGAGGACTTCCTGGCGCACTTGACGGAGGTCTCACAGAAGAACGTCGATGAAGCCGACGCGATTCTGATGGCGCATGGCTACGTGCGGGATCCGGCGACCGGCAATTGGTCGAAGCCATCGGGACAATGAGATTGCCTTTCGGCGTCGAGCACGCGTCGCTACTGTGAACATCATGAAAGCTCGTTCCATCGCGTTCATGGTCGCGGTGCTGTTGCTCGCCCGTCGCGCGTCCGCGCAGACCACCTCACCTTCCAAAGGATGGGAAGACCGTGTCTTCCCGTTCGCCATCGGAGCCTATAACGTGGCCGGCGCGTCTGACGTCGCCGGCACTACGTTTCTCATCGGACAGGGCAGCGGGCGAGAAGCGCTCGTCGCGCCGTTCAGCGACCATCCGGCGATCTTCGCAGCGTCGAAGCTATCGCTGATGGCGATCGTGAATTACGAGCTGACGCAGAAGGTGCGACCAGAGAAGCCGAAGCTCGCCTTCTGGATGTCGGTGGTGTTGACGTCGATCGAGGTGACAGTCACGGCGCACAACGCTCGGCTGGCGCGGTGATGACGGTGCTTCGCGGCCGCGACGCGGGTCAGGAATCAGTGGCGTGTATCTGCTCTGACTTTCGACGCCTGACGTAGTGCACCCCTTCGAGCAGTTTGATAAATGCGTCCTCGACATGCCCTTCTGAGAACTGGATGTATTCAAGGTTGCCATAGATGCCGCCGACGAACGTCGCTCCCGCTTCGACGAGCGGAATCACCGGCGCCGCGGCCGCGCCGATTTCGTCGCGATTCCACAGGGACGTTCCGTCAGATGCTTCGATGAGAACGACGAAATCGACGCCGGCAGCAAGTCGTGTCCGGACCTTTTCGTTGATCGGTTTCGGCTCGTAACTCTCGCCAGTGACAACCTGTACGCCGACGAGTGACAGGAATTTCGCCACGCGCGAGGCGTAATCTGGTGAACGACCACTAAACCGAAAACTGAGAAAGCATGTCAGCGTCGTCGCCTGTTGACGCTCAAGTGCATCCAGGCGTGCCGAGAGCCTGGCAACAGTCTCAACAATGTTCTCATCGACGTCAGCCTGCGCGTCATGTGCGTCTTGAAGACGTTCGAACCTCGTCTTCGCGGGTACGAGCTGCAGTTCCTGAGCCAAGACAACCGGGAACTGTCGAAATACCTCAACGGCTTTCGCGGTGAGATAGACGTCGATGAACCCGTCAACGCTCGCAGTGACCCACGCGTCGATGTCAGGCACGAACATGCTCGGAGAATCGATATCAATACTCAGAGCGAGCGAAACGCCTTCGGTCCGTAGATCGCAAACGGTGGCTAGTTGGTCGACGCTCGTGTCGTTGCCTCGATGCGTCGAGCCGTCAGGGAGTAGTCGACTGACGCCGACTCGTATTTCTGGATTCGTGCCGAATGTCCGTGCAGCACGCTGAACGCCCGCGAGGAGTTCACCGGCAGCGAAGGTCTTCGGTTCGAACGCGATATCGCCGCCGAATGCCATCTTTTTCTCCAGCGTCAACGACGAGAGCCGAGGTTACCACGCCGCACGCGGTAGAAGACCATGTGCCTCAAGGTGTCGGATCACCGCTATCGTGCGTTCGCGTACCAGCTCAGTTGCCGGTCCGTCCGGTAAGTCGCGTGTCGCATCCGCAGGATTGATCATCAGTCGATTTAGATCGGCGTCCGTCATGGTCGACACATATCAGTTTTCGCGCGCTCGGTCCACTTCAGAGCTGACGTAGAAGATCAGGGCTGAGAAGCCGAAGCTCGCCTTCTGGATGTCGGTGGTGTTGACGTCGATCGAGGTGACAGTCGCGGCGCACAACGCACGCCTCGCGCGTTAGCTTTGGAAGAACCGTAAGAATTCGTCGTCAGGAACCTGCAGATTCCCCCATGCTGCCGGAGCGGTGATCGCTACGACGAGAATGCGGTCATGTGGCAACAGCAATTTCTTCAGGTCGTCTCGCAGCTGTGTATGCGTGAGCGGCGTGTCGACGATCCACTCGGAGTACAGCACCCGGCGCGCACCGATCTGCGCGAGCCTCGCTTCGAGCGGCGCGTAGTCGCGCTTCGCTGGCGGCTGCTCGAGATCGTAGCTGATTAGATACTTCACCGTCGGTTCCTTCGGCTGGCAGAAATGCAACGCCCCGCAAGATACTGCGGGGCGTGTTGAACTCGGGGCATAAGTTAGGTGTCGAATCGCGCGTGGGTGGCGGTTACTTCTGCCGCTTCGTTTGCGTGGATTCGTTCGCTGATTGCGAGGTGTCTCCGGTCGAGACGCGCTCAACGACGCGAACAGACTCTAAGAATCGATCCAGGCTAGCGTTTCCGCTCGTGCTGGTCGACGTCGTGGTGCGCGTCGAATGCGTCGCGTTGAGGGGTCGGTCGATGAAGTCAGGCATTACTGGCGCTCCTAGTCTTCGACGTGCGTCACGCCGCGTTGGTTTCCCCGGAGAGCGCGTTCATCCGGAGGAGATAGTATGACAAAACGTGCACGAGCGGTAATAGGACCATCAGCAGCTTACGCTGGTTCGCCGCCACCCGCCCAAGGATGTTCTTTCGGCTGCATTGAATGTTCACGACACCCATCACCCGTGGCGAGCAGCCGACCCGCGGCCTGAAGGTCTGCCCGGTTGGGGCGCTGACAGGAATGCTAACGAAGCTCTGGAAGTGCTCTCGGTGCTTCTTCAGGTACTCCGCTATTTCCGTTCTCACGTGCGTACTCTCGTGATCACCGGCGATATCCCATTGACTCGTGTCGTTGATGATCTGTGCCTTATTCGAGACGTACGCTTTTGGCGCTCCAAACAACAACGCATCGTTCCCGGCGTCATCGTTCTCGACCGGAATGACGAGTCGAGCAGGCAACGCGTCGATGAGCTTCGCCCATTGCTCTAACACGAGAAAACACGCGAAGCTATCTGACCGTCGTTCCTTCCGGCAGAACTTTGCAGCGTCAAGCAGCTCGTCTGTCGGCGGTTCAGGGACCATGTAGTTGGCGTTCACCTCGACGCCCTTGTGGCCGTGATACGCACGGACGACCGAGGCCATCAGCGACAAAACGCCTTCGGTTCCAGCGCGCAGTTCCGCCTCGCCAAACGTCATCACCGCAGGAACCAGATCGATGGCGTCGCGAATGCTCTCCGCGTACGACTCGACGAACTCTTCGCTCGTGTATGGAGACCCGCGATGCTCGACAAAATCGATCGCACGCGGTCCCCATTCGAAGATCGCCGACCCAGCCGCAGAGATCCATTCAATCGGCATACCTGGGCAACCGGATCGAAACCCTCAATAAATTGCACCGTCAGCCTCAGCAGCGACGGACAGTCGACATGCGGTCGATGACGGAATCGACATCGCGCGGGTGCAAATAGGAAAAAGTGGAACGGCGCGCACTCTAGCAGATCAGCCAAGCCAAAAACTTGACCGGTCCCATAAATTCTCCCTCGTGACCGACTTCTTGTGGCTTCGTCAGTCGTCCGTAAGTTGTTGGTGCGGAAGGGGGGATTCGAACCCCCACGCTCTTGCGAGCGCCAGCCCCTCAAGCTGGTGCGTCTGCCAGTTCCGCCACTTCCGCAAGTGGGACGTCCGGCTGGAGCCGGACACGACGTAC
>Ga0070741_10017481_pt1 | contig 11772 bp, 12 predicted proteins | sample Coa_R1_4_FD_66440 | JGI IMG/M metagenome (GOLD analysis project Ga0070741, IMG submission 66440) | Surface soil microbial communities from Centralia Pennsylvania, which are recovering from an underground coalmine fire - Coalmine... | ecosystem: Environmental > Terrestrial > Soil > Unclassified ...
TGGATAAGTTGCGCGGTAACGTTTACCTGGCGTCCGGTGTTGGCACGGATATAGTTGACTAACATGGCGAGTATCATCCTGAAGCGTAATTCATAGAGGCTGATGCCTGTAGCAACGCCGACGTTGAGCGATTCAACCTGGCCGCTCATGGGAATCTGTACAACGATGTCGGCGCTGTGTAGAATTTCTGCAGATATCCCCTCTGTTTCGTTGCCGACGACGAGGGCGACGGGCCTGGCTTGCAATGGGGCTAGCGATTGAATGTCACGAGCATGGGAACTGGTGGCGATGATCTGGTAGCCCTGCTGCTTAAGCGCGGTCATGGCTGCGCTACCCGTTGGGTAGCTTGTGAGGCGCGTGGCAAAGACGCGTCCACGTGAAGCCGTGACGATCTTTTTGTAGTAAAGATCAAGGTTAGTGGTGGTGGAGACAAGATCACGAATGCCAAAAGCGCTGGCAGTACGAACGATAGTGCCTATATTTCCATGATCCTGCACACGATCCAGCACAACGACGAAATCTCCCATAGCGCCCGAGTCAGTACTTGCCGACGAGAGGCGAGCAACACCAATGTAAGGGACGAGATAGCTGGTATCGCTGATCTTCTTGAGGATGCCCGCCGAGACGCTATAACAGGGAACGTGCCGCTGCCGCAATTGCGCGTAAAGCGGTTCCTCTTCCTGGCCTGAATTATAGAAGATATGCTCGATGGGCAGATCTGCCTCAAGCGCCCATTGAATGGCCTCAATGCCCTCAAGCAGGCACTTTTGTAGACGTGCACGCCCTGTTGCAGAGTTGAGTTCACGCGCTTCGGCAACGCGCGGGTCTTTGATAGATGTGATCGTTTCGGTTTGTGTCATTGTTTATTCATGCGAGGTCGATCCAGTAACGCAGCTTTTTGACAGGTGATCCCTCGACCTCGACAGCATTCTCGAATTTGCCTCCATTATATTCGATAACTTTCTTGGAGCCAATATTGTTTTCGTCGCACGTGACCAGCGCACGCGTCAGGCCGATCTCGCGGGCTTTTGTCAGACCGAGACCTAGTATGAGTTTCCCGTAACCCTGACGACGTTTAGAGGGCCGAATTTCATAGCCGATGTGACCTCCAACGCGGCAGAGGAGAGCGTTTAGCTCGTGTCGCAAAGAAAGACGCCCGATATACTCGTCATCGTCGATGAGCCAGAAATCTGTGGCGGGTACAAGATAAGGAGAAAGCCTGGTAGGATTATTGCTAGTTATCTTGCTGTGCAGAAATTCCTCGAAATTGTTGCTGAGCTGTTGTATGTTAAAATTACGATACTTGCCTTCACGCTGAAATTCACGTACACCCTCAATGAAACTGTTCTTGTACTGGAGCGTTGGTTCGGTAAGAAAGACCATGCATGTTCCTCTCTGCTTGTACCTCCCTATTCCGCGCACCAACGCCACTCTCGCGGCCTCTTGATACTCCGCCAGAAACGCCCCTCTCGGGGCTAGCGCTTCGCGCTCATCTGGCGGCAAGGAGTGCGCTGCGCTCAGGTGCGCGGATCGGTAGTACCGTCGATGGCTTGCCAATAGTCATTATTGGTCGTTTAAGGATTAAGGATGACGCCACGAGAGATCATGACAGTAGTTCCCCATTGCTCGATGAGGAATTGTGCTACCCGGTCACGGTCGCCGCTTGTAATTGGGTGGATAGAAATATTGGACATAGCAATAAAATTATACAGCTTGAACTATGTTATTACGCTCGTGTAGATATTTAGTATACACCTTTGGACTATGATTTGGTAGAGGCGATGATAGATTGTACAGATTACAATGGCTGTCAGGCGTATTGAAGAATTGGCTCTTGTGCTTATTTATGATCCTTGAGAAGATGATGAAAAATGTGCAATAAAAAATGAAAGGGAGAAAAATTATGCGGAAATATCCTTTTCTCCAGGTAGATGCTTTTACAACGCGTGCTCTGCAGGGCAACGCCTGTGCAGTTGTGCTGGATGCTGACGATCTGGATGATGAAACGATGCAAACTATAGCACGAGAGATGAATCTGTCAGAGACTGCGTTTGTACGTCGTTCCCAGGTGGCTGATTTTGGAGTGCGCTATTTTACTCCATCCGAAGAAATCCCGCTGGCTGGGCATCCGACGATTGCTACGACGTTTGCGCTTGTACATACTGGTCGTCTACAACTAGAAGGCAGTCATACGGTGATTCGTCTGGAGTTGCGTGTCGGCCCAATTTCGGTGGATATCTTCGCAGAACGCGGGAATGTGAAGAATATTGTAATGACCCAGCAGAAGCCAACTTTTCTGAAGACGTATGATGCTGGTGAGGTACTACCCGCCTTTGGTCTGACGAAAGAAGATGCTTTGCCCGGCTTGCCGATTCAAACGGTCAGTACGGGAACGCCGCAGTTGATGGTGCCAGTGCGCGATCATGAGGCGTTGCAGCGCGCTCAGGTCGATGTCGCAGCTTATAAGCGCTTGCGAGCGACGGCGGATTTCTTTAGTCCACATCTGTTCTGCCTTGGTGGTGTTACATCGGCTGGACAGACCTTTGCACGTCATTTTGGAGTGCCACCTGATGTGCAGGAAGACCCCGCGACGGGTTCTGCGACCGGGGGAATGGCGGCATATCTGTGGCGTTATAGACTGCTCGATTTGCCAATGTTTGTGGCAGAACAGGGACATTGGATGAAGCGGCCTAGTTATATGAGCGTAGAGGTTGTGGGGACACGCAATGACATCGAGACAGTCAAAGTTGGGGGATCTGCTGTAGCGGTGCTTCAGGGGGAGATGATACTCTGATCAATCTCCCCCTTGTTAACCCCTGGCGAAAAGGCTTAGAATAGAGAACAAGATAATGAGCAGAAGTATTAGCCCCCATATCGCTAGAAGGAAGTAGCCCATACCCAGCCCGCATCCGTTGATGTCCTTTGTTATTTGCGTTGTTTGCTGGATTTTTGGCCCGCCGAGGCGCAAATAGAGCACTTTTTTGATCCGACGTAAAGCGATGTTACCACAGATGAGACCGATGATATTGAGGAGCGGAAGGATCAAAGGACCCAGAGGCGTCCTGGTAATGAAGAAAGGAAAAGGGAAATAATTCGTCCAATGCCCGGTATTGCAAGAAACGAGGGCCCCAAAGATGATATAGAGGGAGAGGAAGTTAAACACGACATTGATCAGTGTGATTGCCCATAGCCTGATCTGTGAGCTTCTGGAAACGAGAGGCCACTGGCTGCTGGGGATGTAATAGACTGAGGTCTGCGCCTGCTGGCTCAGCATCGTCGCCATAGCAGCAGCGGATACACCAGCTTGCGTGAATGGAACAGACACAGTGCCCGCTGGCGAGGAAATGCCCGCGACGGCAGAGAGGCCAGATTGTACGCCGCGTTGCTTCACGATCGCGCGCAGTCGCTTTTTCACCAGCGCGATGCTCTCCGGGCGTTGATCGACATCGCGCTCAACCATCGTCGCGATCAGCTCCTCTAGCTCTTGTGGCACGGCCGGATTGCTCTGACGAATAGCAGAGAACTGGAAAGGAGTCAGGGCTGGATCGCTCCCCGTCAGCAATTGGTGCAGTATCGCGCCCAGGCTATAGATATCCGAACGTGGCGTGGTCTGAGCCCGGCCATATTGTTCAGGGGCTGCATAGCCCGGCGAGCCGAAGGGATGCGTATCTTTTTTGCGCCCAGGGATAAAGTGGCGAGCGATGCCGAAGTCGATCAAATAGAGCCGTCCGTCGGAAGTCAGCATAATATTTGAGGGCTTCAGGTCCCGAAAGATGATCATTGGAGAGCCTGCATGCAGGTACTCTAGCACGTCGCACAGCACGAGAGCCAGGTCAAGCACCTCGTCGAGCGTCATGTGATGCGACTTGTCCTCCAGATGGGTCTCCAGCGAAGTGCCATCGATGAAGTCCATCACAATGTACCAGCAGTTGGCCTCGGAGAAATGTTCGTAGATTCGTGGCAGGTTGCGATGCTGCAGAAGAGAGAGAAACTGTACCTCACGATTGAATGCGTCGGTCGCCTCGATCTTTTCCTGTGCAGGGAGCCCTTGCAGGCTGAGAGCCTTAATCGCCACCAGGCGGTTCTCGATGGTGTCCAAAGCTTTAAAAACCGCGCTAAAGCCGCCTGTACCTACCTGCTCCTGCACACGATAACGTCCAAAGAGAAGCGATCCATGTAGCACTTCATAGGCGGTCAGGGCAGGCAAAGGGCGTGTTGTCTTGAACGAATGCCCACAGGCGAAGCACAACGTCTCCCCCGTCTGATTGATCGCGCCACACACATGGCAGCAACGTTCTACATACATGCGTTCCTGGCCCCTCTTGATACAAACCTGCTCCGAAGCATCAAAAGCATTTTTGTACAGTTTACACTGTTACAAGACGGCACAGCAACCATCCAGGTAACATTGTTCAAATATCGTATACTGAAGGAGCGAGAAAGGAGGGTTTATATGCGCCCCGTTGTGTTGAACATCTTTTGTAAACACGCTCTAGACAGGTGAGCTAATGAATAGTTTGACTTTGTTGGGTACCGGGACGTGCCAGATTGAGTACGAGCGGCGTGCATCTAGTGTGCTGCTGGAGCTGGACCATATGTATGTGCTGTTCGATTGTGGGCATGGCGTGGTGCAGCGTTTGCTGGAAGCGGGTGTGCAGCATCATCAGATACAGCATGTGGTGCTCTCTCATTTTCATCCCGATCACGTATCCGATCTGGTGCCTTTGATGCAGGCAGGGGCGTGGTCACGGCGCAACCCACGTAAGACCGACCTGCATATCTATGGGCCGGAAGGTGTGCAACGCGTCATCGATGGCTTGATGCAGGTGTTCAGTCCACATAGTTTTCAGCAGCCGCACTATGCTGTAATAGTGCACGAGGTGACGGACGAGCATTTTTCGATTGGTCCCCATCACTTCGAGTTCCTGAGTTTGCCACCAGCGGGAAATCATGGGTTGCGTTTTCGCTGGCATGGCAAACGCTACGCGATCACAGGCGACTCATATTTTCATGAGCAGGAGATCGCGTTTCTGGAACATGTGGACCTGGCAATTATCGATTCGGGCCACATTGCAGACAACGAGATCGTAGATCTCGCTGTGGCCTCACAGGTACGCAGGATGATCTGCTCACACCTGTACCGCGAGATAGATGCGACCCGTCTCCAGGTGGAAGCGGAACTAAAGGGGTATCAGGGAACAATTAGTGTCGGACGCGATCTCTTATCGTTTCTGTTGTAGCATTGAGGGAGATAGTTATAGTGCCGAATAATACGCCTCTTTCATCGACGAATGTCATTTCGTTTATGGGAGCCAATTATGTCGCCAGGCAGGTTGGTTACCATATGACCGGCGGATGGGGAGAAGGCGACAGGGCAACGAATGCCTACTTTCAACCACTTGAAACCTTTGCTCAGCGCTTCGAGGAACTGCTTCAGGATGTGCGCGCGATGGGCTTTACTGCCCTGGATATCTGGAATGCACAACTAAACTGGGCCTGGGCCACTCCAGAACATCTGCGCATTGCCCAACAATTGTTGGAAAAATATCAGTTGCCGGTCACCAGCCTGGCAGGATTTTTCGGCAGAACACCCCAGGAGCTAGAAGCTGCCTGTCGCGTAGCAGTTGCGGTAGGAACAACGATCCTGGGCGGTCTTACGAGCCTGCTGCAGACAGATCGCCCGGCTGCTATCGCCATTCTCAAGCAGTATGGAGTGCGCCTGGGCATCGAGAATCATCCAGAAAAAAATCCTCAAGAGATACTGGCGAAGATCGGCGACGGCGGCGATGGTACGATTGGCACAGCCATTGATACCGGCTGGTATGGGACGCAAGGATATAGTGCAGTAAAGGCTATTGAAGAACTCTTCCCGCATATCGTGCTTGTGCATCTCAAAGATGTACGTGCACCAGGGGCACATGAGACGTGTCGCTATGGGCAGGGGGTCGTCGATATTGCAGGTTGCGTCTCTGCGCTCAAACGCCTGAGATATACTGGTAGTTACAGTATCGAGCACGAGCCCGAACTGTTTGATCCAACTGAAGATTGTAAGGCAATGCTGGTCATGCTCCGCGAGTGGTTGGCATGACGCAGCCTGGAAAGGAAAAGCAAGGAAGCATGGAGAAACAAACGTTGCGTATCGCTGTAGTTGGTACTGGCATGATTGCCAATGGATATGCGAAAACGCTCAAGCCATATTCACAGATCAAGTTGTTGGGTGCAACGGACATTGATCTGCCGCGAGCTCAAAAGTACGTCGAGGAATATGGCGGGCGTGTGTATGCTTCGCTTGATGAAGTGCTGGCGGATGAGCAGGTGGATGTGGTAGTAAATCTCACGATCCATCATGCGCATTACACAGTCATCAAGCAATGTTTACAGGCGGGCAAGCACGTCTACAGCGAGAAACCGCTTTCTTTGACGGCGCAAGAAGCCTGGGAATTGGTCGATCTCGCGAGGGAAAAGGGGCTGCGGCTGAGCGGCGCTCCAATGACCATCCTGGGAGAGGCGCAGCAGACTGCCTGGAAGTATATTCGCGAAGGGAAACTGGGTACGGTACGACTGGCCTATGCCGAGGCAAACTGGGGAAGAATCGAGTCATGGCATCCCAACCCGGAGCCTTTTTATGATGTCGGGGCACTCTTTGATGTCGGGGTCTATCCTCTGACGATCCTTACGACGATATTCGGTCCGGCACGGCAGGTGACGGGGTTCGGGCGCGTGCTCTTCCCTGATCGCGTGACGAAACAGGACAGACCGTTCCATATCGAGACGCCGGATTTTGTAAATGCCGCGATCGAATTTGCCAATGGCAGCGTAGCACGCCTCACGACCAATTTTTATGTCGGGCATCATAGTCACCAGAAAGGCATTGAATTTCATGGTGATCTCGGCTCGTTTTACCTGGGCGACTGGCAGAACTTCAGCGCGCCCATCGAGTATGCCGAGTTCGGCAAGGCATATGAGGCCGTACCGTATGTCAAAGAACCCTATCGTGACCCTCAATGGGGGCGTGGTGGCATTGAATGGGGGCGTGGCGTCGTTGAACTGGCCGACGCCATAGAGGAGAATCGCCCGCAAAGGATTACCGGGGCGCAAGCGGCTCACGTAGTGGATATCCTGTGCGCCATAAAAGAATCCTTCACCAAGGATCATCCCGTAGCGATTACCAGCGAGTGTCCGCAGATGACGCCGATGCCCTGGGCGCTGTAACAGGCCGATAGTGAATTTTAGCAGATACTCTAGCTATTCGTTCTGGGGTAGATAGTTGGAGTATTTGCTAAACCTTGATCTTTCTCGTTTAGACTAAATAAGCTCAGCTATCATCCAGAGTGTAGAGGATAGCATCGTAGAGTACGGTTGCTGTCATAGCAAAAACAGGGTCCTTCGGCGCAGCTAGTTGAAAGCATACACATTGGCACAGTGAAGAAAAATACAGGTATACCATCTTGACAGCAAGCTGTCATCTTGACAGCTTGCTGTCAAGATGGTATACTACTGCTATGGAGTCAACAGGAAAACCAAATGATCCTCTCGGCAGGTTCGCGTTAAGCATTTTTGGGATCAACGGGTTGCTTCTGCGCACAGGCGATAGACTGACGCGATCCATCGGCCAAAGCAGCGCCAGGTGGCAAGTGCTTGGTCGAGTCGGCGATAAGCCGCAAACGGTGGCGCAGATCGCGCGGGATATGGGTCATGCTCGTCAAAGCGTGCAGCGTGTTGCAGACGTTTTGGCAAAAGAAGGTCTGGTTGTCTACCAGGATAACCCGGCAAACCGGCGTTCACCGTTGCTTGAGCTGACGCCGCACGGAGCAGACATTCTCAGGACGATCTATTCACTTAATGAAGAGTGGACGCGACATATTATGACCAAACTCAACCCGGAGCAATTAGACGCAGTAGCTGACGCACTGGAGGAGATTGCGCACATCATGGAGGCTGATGAACAACAGACCAGCCAACAAGAGACGAGAAAAGAGGAATAACTATGAACGACCCGTACTTTATTGGGCTAGACAGGAAGGATCCGGCGAACGTGGTACTCGGCGCGGCGTTTCAGTCCGACACTGTACAGTTACGTGATGCGTCAATCCATTATGTCTCGGGCGGTAGCGGTCCGGCGATTCTTTTTCTGCACGGATTTTCGGAAGACTGGTACGAGTTCAGCCAGGTGATGTGCTTGCTTGCTGGCCGATACACCGTTATTGCAGTGGACTTACGGGGCATCGGAAAGTCCAAAGTGACGCGAGCCGACTATGATGCAGAGACACAGGCTCATGATATTCACGAGCTGGCCAGCCAGCTTGCTCTGAAAGATCCCTACATTGTTGGCCATGATATGGGTGCCATGATCGCGTATGCGTATGCTCGCCTTTACCCGTCCGAAACGCGAGGTGTCGCTCTCTTGGACGGCCCGCTCCCTGGTACAGCCAGCACCGACCTCATGGTCAAGATGCCATTCCTCTGGCACTTTACCTTTCACCGTCTCCCCAAACTTCCCGAACGGCTTATTGGTGGTCGTGAGTACACCTACTTTAAAAGGGCATTCTTCCTGCGCTTCGCAAAGAACAAACAGGCAATGACAGACGCAGACATGCGTCACTACGCGAGCGCCTATACGCTTCCAGAACAACTGCGAGCTGGGCTGGGCTTGTATCGAACCTATCACAAGAACCGGGTATTCATGAGATCTCACCGCGACGAGCTGGATGTGCCTCTTCTCCTCATCGAGGGTGACTATGGCTCCGGGAAGCCAGGGCCAACGGCCAATGAGCTCACCAAAAAGTTTGGTTGTCGCAATGTGATCGCACAGGTAGCGGCAGGCTGTGGGCATTTTATGGCCACTGAACAGCCACAGGTTATTGCCGATCTCCTCCAAAACCAAGCGTAATTATTCGGATAGGCATTTATTGCTCTAGACGCAGCAACCCGCGCTCTAGCGCAACGGTCACGGCTGCAGTGCGATCAACGACCCCGAGCTTACTAAAGATATGAATCAGGTGGGACTTGACGGTGGCCTCGCTGATATGAAGGCCGCGAGCTGCCTCTTTGTTGCTGGCACCGCGTGCAACCAGGGTGAGTACTTCGATCTCGCGCGTACTGAGTGTCTCTTCGACTGGTGCATGCATATGCCGCAGGAGCCGGGTCGTGACCGCAGGGGCAAGCACGGATTTTCCCTGTGCGACAGATCGAATAGCAGTGTACATTTCCTCGCGTGGCGTGTCCTTCAGCAGATAACCAGTTGCACCAGCCTCAATGGCGCGCAGGATATCTGCCTCGCTATCATAGGTTGTCAGCACCAACACCGATATTTCTGGCTGCTGTTTCCTGATGTGCGCGGTTGCTGCCACGCCGTCCAACTCTGCCATGCGTAGATCCATCAGAACCACATCAGGATGTAAGGCAGCCGTCAGTGCAATCGCTTCCATACCAGTGGTCGCTTCACCGACAATCTCAAAATCAGGCTGGCTGGCAAGCATTCCTTGTAAGCCAGTTCGAACCACCGGGTGATCATCTGCAATGACCAGACGAATGCGCTTCACGGCCGAACCTCCTTTGCCGTTTTAGGCCTCAGCAACGACGTGGTGCTCATAGCAGGTAGTGCCACCGCAATCGTCGTCCCTTCTCCAGGTGAGCTTTCAATAGAGAGCGTGCCGCCCAGCAGTTCGACGCGTTGGCGTAAAGCCTTCAATCCAAAACCGCTTGATGGCTGCTCAGGCGGAGAGATATGCAGTTGTGCACTATCAAAGCCACTGCCATCATCCTGCACATCCAGCACAACCACCTCATCCATATACGAGAGGGTCACCGTCACCCGCTGGGCATGTGCATACTTTCCTGCATTCGTGAGGGTCTCCTGTGCTGCCCGTAGTAGTGTACTCTCGATCTCAGGGAGCAGGGAGCGCGACGTTCCGGTAATGGTCGCCAGGGCTTGCACTCTATTCACCTCTGACCATTCCCAGACGAGATTGGTCAGAGCCTCTGGCAGGGATACATGGCAGAGCACTTCTGGTTGCAAGGCCCACATCAGACGACGCCCTTCCACCAGGTTGTCACGAGCCGTGCGCCGGGCCTGATCAAGGTGCCTCTGAAGCGTACTGATCTCAGCTGGAAGGGCCGCTTCTGCTGCTTCAAGGTGCATGACGATACTACTGAATCCCTGCACCAGCGTATCATGAATCTCGCGTGCGAGGCGTTGACGCTCTTGCGTGATCCCGGCTTGTCGTTCGGCGAGTGCCAGCTCGTGACGCGTCATTTCAAGTTCACCAAGTAGTCGATGTTGTTCTCGGCTTTGTCGTATAATGGCGTCGATGAACAGTGCCATCAGAAGACCACAGGGCGTTGCTACTAGCGTGATGAGCAAGCCGGAGTCGAATCCTCCTGGCAGCAGCGCCTGTCGCCAGAGCGATAAAATTGTGAGAATGAACGTGTCAAAGATCATCCACGGCACGGGTCGGAAAAAGAAGATCTGTGGATACAGGCCAAAGAGCAGGAAGAGGTAGAACGGGTCGAGCAGGGTCAGCGCGAACCAGAATCCCCATCCTATGATCAGATACCCCATCGAGAGAAGCGTGTGGCTGCGCAAATACTGGAAGGGCGCAAATATACAGAGCCCATACCAGATACCCATGAGGGTTGTGAGTCCGAGAAGAGTAGCAGAATGCACAGGTGAATGGATCAGTGTGAAGACGAGTATTGCATAGAAAATACCATGCGAGAGTGGAATCCAGCGTTGCCAGACGTGATCTACAGGAGCTGCCGATGTAGTTGGGGAAGTAGATGCCCACTGCATATGAGCGAATGGTGTACTTTTGCTCAGAACGTGTAAGAATCTGCCAGTGATTTTGCTCTTGTTGAGTTCGTTCATCTCTTCCTCCCTTCTGCGAAGAAAGCTCGTTATGAGTATACCATAGCATATACTTCCTTATCCATCGAACGGTTGTATCCGCTCTCAACTGTATGTCTCTCTCCAAATCAACCGATAGGTTGATCACAACTCCTGAGCTTGTGTGTTTTCATAGTAATAGGGGGAGGTTTTCCACCTGGCTTCTTCAGCCAGATGGCAGCAGACGCTTCAATGGTTCTTTCTTTTCAAACAAGTTCATGGTATATCTCGTTTACATGCAGAAAGGAGTTTTGCAAGTCTATGGGCAAACGTTCTTTGAGCGCACTACTTGCCGCCCTCATCGCATTGCCTATGTATTACATGATTTACTCAATGTTTCGTAATGGATTTGAAGGAGGGCCGTTTCTTATTGCCCTGATTATCGGGGTGGCGACTTTTGTGGTTACCCTGACGATCGCCACGTTGGTGAGTCGGCAGAAACAGCAGGCCTCGTAAAAGGAGAGATCTTATGGAAAACGCAGTACAGGCCAATCCAACGAACCCACAAAAAGCCAGTCGCATGGCAACCATAGTCAGTTTTGCCTCCAGTATTCTGATTAATGGTGTGCTCCCTGCTCTCATTTACTGGGCATTAACAAATCATGCCACAGTCTCGACCTATGCCGCGCTCGTTATTTCGGGGGTGCCGTCGATCATTGATAGCATAGTGGGAATTATTCGTAGAAAACACATCGATCTTCTGGCAGGCATTGCCCTGATAGGTATCGCGGTCACGCTGATCATCACAGCCTTGGGCGGCAATCCCAGAATATACCTGATACGCGAATCATTCTTTACCGCAGCGATTGGGCTAGCGTACCTGATCTCGCTGCTTTTCCCCAGGCCACTGGGATTCTACTTCGCCCGCTACTTCTCAACGGGCAATC
>Ga0070741_10017482_pt1 | contig 11772 bp, 7 predicted proteins | sample Coa_R1_4_FD_66440 | JGI IMG/M metagenome (GOLD analysis project Ga0070741, IMG submission 66440) | Surface soil microbial communities from Centralia Pennsylvania, which are recovering from an underground coalmine fire - Coalmine... | ecosystem: Environmental > Terrestrial > Soil > Unclassified ...
TGCAGGTAGCTCAGCGACGAGTAGCCGGTGCCGAAGTCGTCGAGGTGGATGCGCACGCCGAGCGCGCGCAACCCTTCGAGGCGCGCCTGCATCACCGCGCCGGTCTCCATCAGCACGGTCTCGGTCAGCTCGACGATCAGCGACGCCGGATCCGCGCCGCTCTCCGCCAGCGCCTGCTCCACCTCGGCGACGAAGCCGGCGCGCGCGAACTGCTTGCCCGAGACGTTGACCGCCACCGACACCGGCCGCCCGGCGACGCGCCGCCACTCGGCGAGCTGCGCGCACGCGCGGCGCAGCACCCAGCTCCCGAGCGGGACGATCAGCCCGGTCTCCTCGGCCACCGGGATGAACTCGCCCGGCGGCACCATCCCGCGCTGCGGGTGCTGCCAGCGCACCAGCGCCTCGAGCTGCGACACCGCGCGCCCGTCGAGCGAGACGATCGGCTGGTAGTGCAGGCACAGCTCGTCGCGCTCGAGCGCGTGGCGCAGCTCGTTCTCGGTCTGCCAGCGGTTCATCGCGGTGAGGTGCATGGCGCGATCGAACACCTCGTAGCGGCCGCGGCCGGCCGACTTGGCCTGGTAGAGCGCGGTGTCGGCGTCGCGCAGCACCTCCTCGGGGCTGGCGTAGTCGGGCCGGCTCAGCGCCACGCCGACGGAGAACGCGCTGAAGATCTCGTGCCCGTCGATGTTGAACGGCTGGCTCATGGTGTCGAGCAGCCGCTCGGCCACGCGCAGCGCGTCCTCGGGCTCGCGCAGCCCGTCGAGCAGCAGCACGAACTCGTCGCCGCCGATGCGCGCCAGGCTGTGGTGATCGATCTTCATCACCGTGTCGGTGGCGCGCACGCAGCCGGTGAGGCGCTGCGCGATCTCGAGCAGCAGCTTGTCGCCGGTCAAATGGCCGAGGCTGTCGTTGATCAGCTTGAAGCGATCGAGATCGAGGAACAGCACCGCGAAGGTGAGCGACGGATCGCGCTTGAGGCGCGCCAGGCAGCGCTCGAGGCGGTCGCTGAGCAGCGCGCGGTTGGCGAGGCCGGTGAGCGTGTCGTGGAACGCGTCGTGGCGCAGCTGCTCCTCGGCCACGCGCCGCTCGGTGATGTCGGTCTGCGAGCCGGCCATGCGCACCACGCGTCCGGCGGCGTCGCGCACGCCGAGGCCGCGCCACAGCATCCAGCGGTACTGGCCGTCCTTGTGGCGCAGGCGGCACTCGGCGCGAAACGCCTCGACCCGGCCGGTCAGGTGGGCGTCGAGCTCGGCGCGCACCGGGACGCGATCGTCCGGGTGCAGCCGGTCGATCCACTCGGTCAAAGCGCTGCCGATCTCCGATTCGACGAAGCCGAGCATCGCCTTCCAGCGCGGCGAGTAGTAGACCGTGTCGCCCAAGAGATCCCAGTCCCACAGCCCGTCGTTGGCGGCGGCGGCGGCGATGGTGTAGCGCTCCTCGCTCGCGCGCAGCGACTGCGCGAGCTGCTGCAGGTCGCGCGTCTGCTCGTCGACCATCGCGCGCAGTTGGTTGAGCTTGAGGTGCGCGCGGCGCGCCAGGCGCCACTTCTCGGTCAGCGCGCACGCGAGCTGGCAGACCTCGGCGGTGTCGAACGGCTTCTTGAGGATCAGCAGGCGATCGACCTCGCCGAACTTGCCGAGCAGATCCTCCCACGAGCAGTCGGAGTAGGCGGTGCAGATCACCACTTGAATGTCGGGATCCACCTTCCACAACCGCTCGAGCGTCTCGACGCCGTTCCAGCCGGGCGGCATGCGCATGTCGAGGAACACCAGCGCGTAGCGCTCGCCCTCCGCGAGCCTTCGCTCGACCAGAGCCACGCCCTCCTGCCCTTGATAGGCGGAGTCGACGAGATACGACGTGACCGCCGCGGCCGGCGCCGGCTCGCCGAACAGGCTCGACTCGAGCGCGTCGAGGTGCGAGGTGTCCTCGCGCACCAGGATCTTGCGGAAGTCGTCGTGGATGGCGCGGTTGTCGTCGATGATCAGGATGCGGCGATTTTTTTCGGTGGGCATACCGCTGGAATCGGCGGAAGCGCGCAGGACTTGAATCGTCACTAAAGGGCAAGCCGTCGCAGCCGATGACGAGACATGCCCCCGCCGCGCGCGCCTTCGAGCTTTCGCCTGATCGCGACGCTCACCGGGTTCATCGTGCTGCTCTTGGCCGGCATCACCGGCATGACGTTCCGGCTGGTCACCGGGGTCTTCGATCGCGTGCTGCCGTCGATCCTCGAGGACCTCAAGTGGAAGAGCGAGCGCGGCGCCGTCGAGGTGGCGCAGTCGGCCGACTTCGGCATCCTCGTGCGCGACACCGGCGCCATCGAGATCGCGCTCGGCGACTTCGCCACGAGCGCGGACGTGCTGGCGGTGGTGGTGACCGACGACGGCGGCGCGCCGCTGCTGATTCACGGCCGTACACCCGAGCCGATCGCGAACCTGCTGAGCGGCCCGGAGCACGCCGCGCGCGCGCAAGCGGGCTACCTGGTGGCGTGGGCGCCGTCGCTGGTCGAAGGGCGCATCGTCGGCAAGGTGGCGCTGGTGGTGTCGACCGCGCGCGTCGACAACCTGGCGCAGCTCAAGCGCCACATCCTCGAGACCGCGCTGGTCGGCTGCGTGCTGGCGCTGTTCTTGAGCCTGTTCTTCGTCAGCTTCCACCTGCGGCCGATCATCCAGCTCTCGGAGCGCACGCTCGAGCGGCTCACCCGGTTCAACGCCGCGCTGGAGGCGCGCGTCGCCGAGCGCACGCTCGAGCTCAAGACCAGCCTCGACGCGCTCGGCTCGGCGCAGCGCATGCTCATCGACGCCTCGCGCAAGACCGGCATGGCCGAGGTGGCGACCGCGGTCCTGCACAACGTCGGCAACGTGCTCAACAGCATCAACGTCTCGGCGAGCGTGGTGTCGACGGTGATGCACACGTCCAAGACCGACGGCGTGATCAAGCTGGCGCGGCTGCTCGCCGAGCAGCAGGACCCGCTCGCGTTCCTGACCGGCGACGAGCGCGGGCGGCGGCTGCCGGAGTACCTGCGGCTGCTCGGCCCGGCGATCGAGGCCGAGCGGGCGCGGATCGGCGACGAGCTGAAGTCGCTCGTCAAGAACGTCGAGCACGTCAAGGTCATCATCAGCATGCAGCAGACCAACGCCAAGAGCGGCGGCGTGGTCGAGGAGCTGGCGCTGGCCGAGCTGTGCGACGACACCATCAAGCTCAACGCGGCGTCGTTCGAGAAGCACCAGGTCACCGTGCAGCGCGACTACGCCGAGCTGCCGCCGCTCTCGGTCGATCGCCACAAGCTGGTGCAGATCGTGATGAACCTCCTCTCGAACGCGCGCCACGCGATCAAGGCGCGGCCGGACGGCGACGCGATCATCACCGTGCGCACCCGGCGCGCCGACGACGGGCGCGTGGCCATCGAGATCGCCGACTCGGGCTGCGGCATTTCGCCGGAGCACCTGACGCGCATCTTCAACTACGGCTTCACCACCAAGCAGGACGGCCACGGCTTCGGCCTGCACTCGAGCGCCAACGCCGCCGCCGAGATGGGCGGCACGCTGACCGCGCACTCCGACGGTCCCGGCCGCGGCGCCCGCTTCACCTTGACCATCCCCGCCGCCGGCGTCGCGCGGCAGAAAGCGGCCTGACCCATGAACGCCGGCGAGGAGGAGCGCTTCATCGAAGGCTCGATCGGGCTGACGTGGTTTCACGCCGCCGCGGCCACCGGCATCTGGCTGCTCTCGGCGCTGGCGGCGTGGGGCGACTGGTGGCTGGTGGGGCTGGCGATCGGGCTCAACCTGCTGTCGGTGCCGTTCAACGTCTTGATCAACTCGCTGGTGGTCAAGCGCTACGGCGTCGCGCGCACCGAGGCGGTGCGCACCATCGGGAACCTGGTCGCGATCCTCTGGTACTGCCACGTGGCGCACTGGCCGGTGGTGGTGTGGCTGTGGCTGCCGTTCCTGGCGCTGGCGTTCTATCACTCGGGCGCGGTGCGGCTGGTCGCGATCCCGGCGTTCTTCTGCCTCGCGTTCGACGGGCTGGCGCTGCGCGACGGCGTCGCGTGGATCCATCCGCTGATGTTCACCGCGCTGGCGATCCACGCGTGGTGGATCTCGCGGCGGCGCCACCAGGCGCTGCACCGGCTCTGGGTGCGCAGCGAGGAGCAGCGCGCCGGCGCGGCGGCGATGCAGGAGGAGCTGCTCGAGATGTCGCGAGAGGCGGGCATGGCCGAGCTGGCGACCACGGTGCTGCACAACGTCGGCAACGTGCTCAACAGCATCAACGTCTCGGCGAGCGTGGTCGCGGCGGCGGTGCAGTCGTCGAAGAACGAGGGCGTGGTGAAGGTGGCGCGGCTGCTCGCCGAGCAGCCCGATCCGCTGGCGTTCCTCACCGGTGACGAGCGCGGGCGGCGGCTGCCGGAGTACCTGCGGCTGCTCGGCCCGGCGATCGAGAGCGAGCGCGCGCTGGTGGCCGAGGAGCTGCGCTCGCTCGCCAAGAACGTCGAGCACGTCAAGGCGATCATCGGCATGCAGCAGGCGCAGGCGTGCAGCCGCGGCGGCGTCGAGACGCTGTCGCTCGGCGAGCTGCTCGACGACGCGCTCAAGCTCAGCGCCGCGTCGTTCGAGAAGCTGCACGTCGCGGTCGCGCGCGACTACGTCGAGCTGCCGCCGCTGGTGGTCGATCGCCACCGGCTGCTGCAGATCGTGATGAACCTGCTGGCCAACGCGCGGCAGGCGATGCGCGAGCAGCCGGGCGAGCCGCTCATCACCGTGCGCACGCGGCGCGCCGACGGCGGGCACGTCGCCATCGAGGTGGCCGACAACGGGTGCGGCATTTCGCCGCAGAACCTGGCGCGGCTGTTCCAGTACGGCTTCACCACCAAGCGCGACGGCCACGGCTTCGGGCTGCACTCGAGCGCCGGCGCCGCCGCCGAGCTGGGCGGCACGCTCACCGCGCACTCGGACGGACCGGGCCGCGGCGCGTGCTTCACGCTGCGGATCCCGACGTGCGCGCTCGCGGCCGCGAAGCGCGCCGCATAGACCAATGATCGCGCGACTGTCAGACGTCGGGCATTTTGCCGCGCCATTGACCGGGCCCCTGTGAGACATTCGAGCCGCGATAGGTGAGGGGGGGGAGCGCGGTGCGGGTCGATCACGAGCTGTTCGATCAGCTTCCGGACGCGATCGATCTCTACGATCTCGACGGGCGCTGGCTGTTCGCCAACCTCGCGAGCGAGCGCCGCGTGGGCGTGCCGCGCGCGGGCCTCGTCGGCGTGGTGGTGTGGGAGCGCCATCCGGAGCTGCTCGGCCAGCCGTTTCATCGCGCGTTCGAGCGCGTCGCCGCCGGCGGTGCCGCCGAGCGCTTCGAGACCACCTCGGTCCTCGGGCCGCGCTGGCTCGAGGTGCAGCTCTCGCGCGTGGGCGCGGGCGTCCTCTCGGTGGCGCGCGACGTCACCGAGGCGCGCGAGGCGGCGCGCGCGCTGCGCGTGAGCCAGGAGCGCTTCACGCGGCTCCTCTCGTCGGGGATCGTCGGCATCGTCATCTCCGACACGAGCGGCGTCATCCGCGAGGTCAACGACGCGTTCGTCGAGCTGATCGGCTACTCGCGCGAGGAGCTGCTCGCCGGCGTGGTGCCGTCGGCCGACTTCACGCCGCCCGAGTGGCGCGAGGTCGATCGGAAGGCGCGCGCGCAGCTCGAGGCGCAGGGCGTCGCGCGCCCGTGGGAGAAGGAGCTCCAGCGCAAGGACGGCCGCCGCGTGCCGGTGCTGATCGGCGTCACGCTGATCGATCCGCCGAACTGCATCGCGGTGGTCCTCGACATCTCGGATCGCAAACGCGCCGAGGCGCGGGCGGCCGAGGCGGCGGCGATCCAGCGCGCCGAGGAGAAGTTTCGCGGGCTGCTCGAGGCCGCGCCCGACGCCATGGTGATCGTCGGCCGCGACGGGCGGATCGTGCTCGCCAACGCGCAGACCGAGGAGCTGTTCGGCCACGGCCGCAGCGAGCTGCTCGGCCGCCCCGTCGAGATCCTGATCCCCGAGCGCTACCGCGACAAGCACCCCGGCCACCGCGCCGGCTTCTTCGGCGCGCCCAAGGTGCGCTCGATGGGCTCGGGGCTCGAGCTGTACGGGCTGCGCAAGGACGGCACCGAGTTCCCCATCGAGATCAGCTTGAGCCCGATCGAGACCGACGACGGCCTCCTGGTGTCGAGCGCGATCCGCGACATCACCGACCGCAAGAAGGCCGAGGAGAAGTTCCGCGGCCTGCTCGAGGCGGCGCCCGACGCCATGGTGATCGTCGGCCGCGACGGCCGGATCGTGCTGGTCAACGCGCAGACCGAGAAGCTGTTCGGCCACGCCAAGAGCGAGCTGCTCGGCCACCCCGTCGAGATCCTGATCCCCGAGCGCTACCGCGACAAGCACCCGGGACATCGCACGGGCTTCTTCGGCGCGCCCAAGGTGCGCTCGATGGGCTCGGGGCTCGAGCTGTTCGGGCTGCGCAAAGACGGCACCGAGTTCCCCATCGAGATCAGCTTGAGCCCGATCGAGACCGACGACGGCCTCTTGGTGTCGAGCGCGATCCGCGACATCAGCGAGCGCACCGAGCTGAACCGCGCCCTCGCGCGGCGCGCCACCGAGCTGGAGGTGCTGAACAAGGAGCTCGAGTCGTTCTCCTACTCGGTGTCGCACGACCTGCGCGGGCCGCTGCGCGCGCTCGACGGCTTCAGCAAGTCGGTGCTCGATCGCTACGGCGACCAGCTCGACGAGCGCGGGCAGGATCACCTGCGGCGCATCCGCGGCGCGTCGCAGCGCATGGGGCGGCTGATCGACGATCTCTTGCGGCTGTCGCGCCTCACGCGCGTCGACATGCAGCGGCGCGCGATCGATCTCAGCGCGCTCGCCGGCCGGATCGTCAAGGAGCTGCGCGACGCCCAGCCGGAGCGCGACGCGTCGGTCACCATCGCCGCCGCCATGACCGCCCACGCCGATCCGCAGCTCATCGAAGTGGCGCTGCGCAACCTGATCGGCAACGCCTGGAAGTTCACCTCCCGCCGCGCGTCGACGGTGATCGAGATCGGCGCCGGCGATCGCGACGGCCGGCGCACGTTCTTCGTGCGCGACAACGGCGCCGGCTTCGACATGGCCTACGCCGATCAGCTCTTCGGCGCCTTTCAGCGGCTGCACGCGGCGACCGAGTTCGAAGGCACCGGCATCGGCCTCGCCACCGTGCAGCGCGTGATCGCCCGGCACGGCGGGCGCGTGTGGGCCGAGGCCGCGGTCGATCGCGGCGCGACCTTCTACTTCACCTTGTGAGAACGGAGCCCGGCATGGCGAGCGCGAAGAACAAGGTGGTGCTGCTGGTCGAGGACAACCCCGACGACGAGGAACTGACCAAGCTGGCGTTCGAGGCCAGCCACGTGATGAACGAGATCATCGTCGCGCGCGACGGCGTCGAGGCGCTCGACTTCCTGTTCGTGCGCGGCCGGCACGCGCACCGCGACCCGACGATCGTGCCGCAGGTGGTGCTGCTCGATCTCAAGATCCCCAAGGTGAGCGGCCTCGAGGTCCTGCGGCAAGTGCGCGCCAATCCGGCCACCGCGCTGATCCCGGTGGTGGTGCTGACGTCGTCGAAAGAGGACGAGGATTTGATCCGCAGCTACCAGCTCGGCGCCAACGCCTACGTGCGCAAGCCGGTCGACTTCGGCGAGTTCTCCGAGGCGGCCAAGCAGCTCGGCATGTTCTGGCTGCTGATGAACGAGACGGCGCCGTCGCCGGTGCCGACGCCGGCGAAATGAGCGCGCCGCGCATCCTCCTCGTCGAAGACTCGGATGACGACGCGCTCCTGGTGCGCCAGGAGATCGAGCGCGCGTTCGGCGAGGTGGAGTGCGCGCGCGTGGAGACGGCCGAGGCGTTCCTGGCGGCGCTGCGCGAGCGCGAGCTCGAGCTGATCGTCTGCGATCACCGGCTGCCGACGTTCAGCTCGACGCAGGCGCTGGCGCTGCTCGCCGCCAGCGGGCTCGACGTGCCGCTCATCATCGTGTCGGGCTCGATCGGCGAGGAGCGGGCGGTGCGCGCGATGCGCAGCGGCGCCGCCGACTACATCCTCAAGAACAACCTGGCGCGGCTCGGGCCGGCGATCGAGCGCGAGCTGCGCGACGCCGCCGAGCGGCGCGAGCGGCGGCGCGTCGAGGCGGCGCTGCGCGCCGAGCAGGAGCGCTTCCGGCGCATCATCGAGACCTCGCACGAGGGCATCTGGACCGTCGACGCCGAGGCGCGCACCACGTTCGTCAACGCGCGCATGGCGGAGATGATCGGCCATACGCCGGCGGAGCTGATCGGCCGGCCGGTCTACGACTTCCTCGACCAGCAGGAGATCGCGCTGGCCATGAGCAGCCTGGATCGGACGCGGCTCGGCACCGCGTGGTCGGCCGAGTTCAAGCTGCGGCGCAAGGACGGCGAGCCGCGCTACACCGCGGTCACCGCCACGCCGATCCTCGAGGACGGCCGGTTCGTCGGCGCGTTCGCCATGGTCGCCGACGTCACCGAGCAGAAGAAGCTGATGTCGCAGCTCATGGTGAGCGATCGCATGGCGTCGGTGGGCACGCTGGCCGCCGGCGTGGCGCACGAGATCAACAACCCGCTGGCGGTGGTGATCGGCAACCTCGAGCTGATGGCCGCCGATCTCACCGACCTCGCGGGCGGCGCCGAGTCGCCCGATCGCGCGCGGCTGCACGACGAGCTGGCGCAGTCGCTCGAGGACGCGCGCGAGGCCGCCGAGCGCGTGCGGCTGATCGTGCGCGACCTGAAGATCTTCTCGCGCCCCGAGGAGGAGAAGCTCGGCGCCGTCGACGTGCGCGTGGTGATGGAGTCGTCGCTGCGCATGGCGTGGAACGAGATCCGCCACCGCGCGCGGCTGGTGAAGAGCTACGGCGACGTGCCCGCGGTCGCCGCCAACGAGGCGCGGCTCGGGCAGGTGTTCCTGAACCTGGTGATCAACGCGGCGCAGGCGATCGAGCCCGGGCACGCCGATCGCAACCAGCTGCGCGTGGCGACGCGCGACGGCGGAGCGGGGCGCGTGATCGTCGAGGTCGCCGACACCGGCTCGGGGATCCCCGCCGACGTCATCGGCCGCATCTTCGATCCGTTCTTCAGCACCAAGCCGATCGGCGTCGGCACCGGGCTGGGGCTGCCGATCTGCTACCGCATCGTCACCGGGTTCGGCGGCGAGATCGGCGTCGAGAGCGAGCCGGGCAAGGGATCGGTGTTTCGCGTGACGCTGCCGATCGCCGTGCCCGCCGTCGAGGAGCCGGCGCCGGCCGCCGCGCCCGCGCCCGCGCCGGCGCGGCGCGCGCGCGTGCTGGTGGTCGACGACGACGAGATGGTGGCGCGCAGCCTGCGGCGCATGATCGGCCCCGAGCACCACGTGGTGGTGGCGTCGAGCGCGCGGGCCGGCGCCGAAGCGTGCGCGCGCGAGCGCTTCGACGTGATCCTCTGCGACCTGATGATGCCGGAGATGACCGGCATGGATCTGCACGCCGAGCTGGCGCGCGTCGCGCCGGAGCAGGCGGCGCGCATGGTCTTCATGACCGGCGGCGCGTTCACGCCGGACGCGCGCAGCTTTCTCGAGCGCGTGCCCAACGAGCGGCTGGAGAAGCCGTTCGACGTCGAGGCGCTGCGCGCGATCATCCGCCGCTTCGCGCCCTGAGCGCCGCGCTACTCGATGTCGTTCTTCGAGAACAGCCCCGAGCCGCCGGAGACGCTGCGGTCGGCGAGCACCGTGCCGGCGCGCTGGAAGGTGGCGTAGATCGAGTCGCAGTCGAGGTTGCCGTACGCGTAGGCCTGGAAGTTGGCGCCGGTCTCGACGCCCGCCGAGACGTACTGGTACCAGTAGTAGTAGGGATCGTCGACGGAGAAGTTGAGCGCCGCCCACGACGGCAGATCGAACGTGCCGGCGACCGGCTTGCACTTGTCGCCCGCCTGGCCGCAGCAGTTGTTGGCCGCCGGCGTCGGGCCGACCGACGCGGGGAACTGCTTGGCGAGGATGTTGCCGCCGAGATCGGAGCGCTCGCTCTCGTAGTACGCGACGGACGAATCGAACAGCTTGCGCACGTTCATCGTCGCCTCGACGGTCTTGGCGCGGCGGATGTACTTCATGAACGACGGGATCGCCACCGACGACAGGACGCCGATGATGGCGACGACGATCATGAGCTCGATGAGCGTGAACGCCCGCGGCCGGAGGCTGCGCATGAGTGGCTCCTCGGGCTCTTCATCGGCGAAGCGCGTCGGACCTTTAGCGCAGCACCACGTCCCAGGCGGCGAAGTCGAGGCCGCCGCGGCTGTCGCGCAAGACGATCCAGAGGTGCGCGACGCCGGGCGCGGGCGGCGCGATCCAGGTCGTGCTGGTCGAGAGCGCGAGGTCGGTTTCGTCGCGGCCGGTGCGCTCGTCGGCGAGCGCGCCCGAGGCGGCGAACCAAGACACGCGCATCGCCTCGCGGTGATCGACCAGCGCCTGCGCGAGCACGTCGAACACCGGGTAGCTCTCGGGCGAGTCGGGCGTCCACGCGGCGGTCAGCGTCACCGTCGAGCCGGCGGGGATTTGATCGAGCGCGGCCGGCTGGCCGGCGACGGCGGCGGCGAGCGGAAGCAGCGTCGGGTTTCGATTCGGCGTGTAGCGCGCGCGGAAATCGGCGGCGAGCTCGGCGGAGGCGCCGGCGAGGTTGCAGCGGATGCGCTCGAGCGCGACCGCGGAGGCGCCGGCGAGATCGGCGCGCAGCGGTTGGTAGTAGCCGCCGGTCGCGTCGGGATCGCGCGGGCGCTCGGGCGGCTGGCCGGCGGTCTGCGGCGGCAGATCGGAGCCGAACAGCCGGCACGCGTCGTCGGGAATCGCCGCGCTCACCATCGCCGCTGCTTGCGCGAGGTACGCGCCGCCGCGATCGAGGCACGCGTCGGCGACCACGTTGTCGCTCGACGCCGGCGTCTGCGCTGCGCACCACGACCAATCGAGCGCGGGCGCCGCGATCGTTCCGTCGGGCGCGGCCACGAGCGCGCGCCACGCGACCGCGTCGCCGGGCGCCGCCTCCGCCGGATCGGCGCGCAACGCCAAAATGCGCGGCGCGCTCACCAGCGACAGCGGCGTGCCGAAGTCCGGCTTGCACGCCGCGGCGGCGATCGCGACGAGCACGAGCGCGCGCCTCAAAACTGCACCCGCGCGCCGAGCACCGCCAGCGTCGGCAATCCGGTGATGTAGCCGCGCCGGGCGAAGTCCTCGCTATAGACGATCTCCTCCGGGTTGCGTTGATAGGTCACGTTCTCCACGTCGAGGTAGAGATCGAGCGCCACGCGCCGCCAGGTGAACGTGCGATCGACGCGCAGATCGAGCTGATAGAAATTCGGGATGCGGATCGAGTTGTGCGCGCCGAACAGCGGTTGGAATTGATCGTCGCGCACGTCGTAGAACGCGCCGGCCACCGGCGTGCGCGGAAATCCCGTCGAGAAACGGAAGCGCGCGCCGAACGACCAGCCGCGATATTGGTAGCCGGCCACCACCGACAAGACGTGCGTTTGATCGTAGTCGAATAATCGCCACGGCGATCCCGGGTGATCGCGCCGCTCGGCGCGGCTGAGCGTGTAGCTGATCCAGCCGGTGAGCCCGCGCCACGATTCCTGGCGCACCAGCACCTGCCCGCCGTACGCGCGGCCGGCGCCGTCCTGCTCGAGCGCGGCGGCGACGGGCGGCGAGGCGAGCGGGCTGCGCGACGCCAGATCGTCGAGCTGCTTGTAGAAGCCGA
>Ga0070741_10017483_pt1 | contig 11771 bp, 8 predicted proteins | sample Coa_R1_4_FD_66440 | JGI IMG/M metagenome (GOLD analysis project Ga0070741, IMG submission 66440) | Surface soil microbial communities from Centralia Pennsylvania, which are recovering from an underground coalmine fire - Coalmine... | ecosystem: Environmental > Terrestrial > Soil > Unclassified ...
GAGACGCGATACGGAATCCAGTCCTCGTGAATCAGGTGTTCCGTGCTTGCAAGCCAGTAGCGAAGGACGGCGAAAAAGCCCTTCTCGCGCACCTCGGCGGGAGCGTCCAGGTATCGCGGAAAGGAGCGCACGGCCTTTTTGTAGACCTCAAAGAATAGGCCGTCCTTGCTGCCGAAGTGTTGGAAGATGGATCCCTTAGCGATGCCAAGCGCGGTGGCAATATCGCCGACGCGCGCGGCATGATAACCCTGTTCCGCGAAATGGCGCATCGCCGCTTCCACGATGCGCGCGCGCTTGTTTTCCGAGCGCGGGCGAGGTGGCATATTTCGATAGCGAGGTGGTGAGACTACACTGCTTCCAATTCCACTCATAACTGACCTCAAGTCACGGCACTTTATCTCAAGTGGACCACAGATTTCAATGTAATTTTTCAGCATGCTGCGTTAATGTAGGGGTCCAATTTCTGTGGATGATTGACTTCCGGTCACTCACTTGAGCGATTCTTCTAACAAAATCTACGACGCGATTGTGGTCGGGGCGGGACACAACGGTCTAACGGCTGCCGCGTATCTGGCGCGAGCTGGACTGACGACGTTGGTGCTGGAGCGCCGGGAAATCGTGGGCGGTTGCTGCGTGACCGAAGAGATCGCTCCGGGCTGCCGCGTTTCGACTACTTCCTACATCGCCAGCATGTTGCGGCCGGAGGTGATCAAGGACCTGAATCTCGCGGAGCACGGATTGCGCATGGTGCCGTGCGATCCGGCCATCCAGATTGCTCTTCCAGGTGGGCGGGTCGTGCCGTGGTGGGCTGATCGCGACCGGGCTGTCGCCGAGTTTCGAAAATTCTCTCCAAAAGACGCAGAGACCTTCGTCCGCGTTGACGACCGATTGAAAAAGCTGGCGCGCTATTTGCAACCCTTCTTCATGGAGCCTCCACCAGAAATCGATACTGGCAGCATGGCCGGATGGTCGGATCTGCTTCGGGTAGGCAAGCGCTTTCGCAGCATCTCAAGCGCCGAGATTTCCGAACTGGTGGCGTTCCTTACCGGCAGCCTCGGCGAGTTTCTGGACCGCAATTACGAATCCGACATCATCAAGACTCTCTTTCTGGCAAACAACGTTTACGGAAAGCATGGCGGACCATATCAACCGGGAACCGCCCTGGGACTGCTATTCCATTTGCTTAGTGGCGGCGAACATGAGTTGCAGGGCTTTTTTGGCCACGTGATGGGAGGCATGGGAGCCATTACACAAGCGCTGGCAGCGGCGGGAAGGAAACTGGGAGTGGAAATTCGTACTTCAGCCGCCGTGAGTCGGATCATCGCCCGGAACGGGAAAGCTTGTGGCGTGGCGCTAGAAGATGGAACCGAGATTCGGGGTCGCGCGGTGCTCTCCAATGCTGATCCCAAACGCACGTTCCTGGGACTGCTTTCGCCGAGCGAATTGCCTTCAGACTTCGTGCACGCGGTGCGCGGAATTAAGATGGACGGTCCTTGCGCCAAAGTGAACATGGTTCTTGCCGAGGAGCCTCGTTTTATCGGAACTCCCGCTGGCGCTAATCCCTTACAACGCAGTTTCTACACGCTGGTTCCTTCGCTTGAATTTGCGGAGCGGTGTTATGACATTTCCAAGTTCGGGGAGATTCCGGAGGAGCTGTGGGTCGATTGTGTCGTCTCGTCCAACGCTGACGCTTCCTTAGCGCCTCAAGGAAAGCACATTCTGACCTGCTTTGTGCAATACGTCCCGTACCGTTTACGCGAGGGAAATTGGGACCAGAAGCGCGAGCTGCTTGGCGATCGCGTGGTGCGCAAGATTGGAGAATATGCGCCGAATGTTCCCAGTTCGATTCTTGCACGACAGGTGCTCACTCCCCTTGATCTGGAAAGAACGTATGGTCTTACGGAAGGAAACATCTTCCACGGTGACCTGACGCTGGAGCAGATGTTCTTTATGCGCCCGGTGGCCGGATGGTCACAATATCGAACTCCGGTTGCTGGTCTTTATCTGTGCGGTGCGGGCGCGCATCCGGGCGGAGGGGTAACCGGCGCTCCGGGACACAACGCGGCGAAACAGGTTCTGCGCGATTGGAAAAAGAAGCGTTTCAAAGAGGCCGCCGCATGAGCAGTGGCAACTCCAATTTTCCAAAAGTCGCGGACATCGTCATTCTGGGCGCCGGCGTGATGGGGACCTCGATCGCCTTCCAGCTCGCACGCCGTGGCGCTGGCAAGGTCGCGGTGGTTGAAAAAGAGCATGTTGGGCGCGGGGGCAGCGGCCGTTCTTCCGCGCTGGTTCGCATGCACTACAGTTACCCACCAGAAGTGCAGTTGGCGGTGATCAGTCTGAAGATGTTTCAGCATTGGCGCGAAGTGGTTGGGGAACCCGGCGATTTCCGCAAGACTGGATTCGTCCGCATCGTGCATCCGAACGAGTCCGAGCGGCTGAAGGAAAACGTCGCGATGCAGAGTGAACTCGGCGTACATGTGAAGCTAATCACCCGCGAGGAACTGAAAGAGATTGAGCCGGACTGGAATGTCGACGAAGTGCAACTTGCCGCCTACGAGCCCGACTCGGGCTACGGCGATGGGGCAGGGGTTGCCAACGACTTCCTGAGTCGTGCGCGAGACTTAGGAGTAGCGTATTTACCGCGAACCCAGGCCCTCCGATTCAAAGTGGATGGGGAACACATTCGGGGCGTAGAAACGGAACATGGAGTGATCGAATCGCCGGTAGTGATCTCGGCTACCGGCCCGTGGACGCGGCCCTTGTTTCAGCATGCCGGCTATGACTTGCCGGTGGAAACCGAATATCACCAGGTTGCAATCTTAAAGAATGCGCCCGATATGAAAGGCGGCGGGTGTGCCTGCATCGACTCGGTGACCGCGACTTATTTCCGTTCCGATGCACACGACAAATTTCTGGTGGGAGATTTCTACGGCACCCGTCCCGTGGATCCCGACAACTTCCCGCAACGCGCGTCCGACGAGGGCTTGGAAGAGATTATCGACCGAGCCTCGAAGCGGGTTCCGAAGCTCGTCAATGCTGAAGTGATGCGTGGAGTGACGGGCGTGTACGACATGACGCCCGATTCACGACCGCTGATGGGGGAGATACCGGGCATAAAAGGGTTGTACGTGTGTGCTGGATTTTCCGGCATGGGTTTCAAAATCTCTCCGGCAATCGGAATTGTCATGTCGGAGTTGGTGCTCGACGGAGCAGGCAAGACAGTAGATATCTCCGCGTTCCGGCCGAGCCGTTTTGCCGAGGGACAACCGATCAAAGCGCAGTACGAATACGTCGACGACTGAGGGGGCACGATGAAGAAGAAAGGCATCCTGGAGAGGCTCAAAGAGGGACCGGTTCTTGGCGATGGCGGATATCTGCTCGAATTGGAAAAGCGCGGCTGGGTCCGCGCGGGTCCGTTCACTCCGGAAGTAGCGCTCATCTATCCGCAAGCCCTAAGAGAATTGCACGTCGAATTTCGTGAAGCGGGCGCCGATGTGCTGCAGGCCCTCACCTTCTATGCCAGTCGCGACAAGCTTGCTACGGTCGGGCTTGAGAATCGCCTCGAAGAACTGAACCGGTCAGCGGTCCGCGTGGCTCGCGAAGTTGCGGGAGATCAATGCCTGGTAGCTGGCAACATCAGTCTGACCTGGATGTATGAGCCTGATAGTCCATCCGCTGCCGATCGCGTCCGTCAAACGTTCGATGAGCAGCTTGCAGTGCAGGTCGAGGAGGGCATCGACTTTGTCATTGGAGAAACGTTCTCCTGGTTGGGAGAGGCGTTAATTGCAGTGGAGCGCGGTAAGAAAACCGGGCTGCCGATCATGGTGACCATCTGCTTCGAGAATACCGACAAAACCGCGGAAGGAAAAAGCGCAGCCGACGCCGCAAAAGCCCTATTCGACGCGGGTGCGGATATCGTGGGCATGAACTGCTTGCGACCGCCAGAACACATTCTCGCGCCTATGGAGCAGATGCGGAAAGCCGTCTCCGGATATCTGGCATGCCAGCCCGTGGGGTATCACACGCCGAAAGACAAGCCGGACTTCACCAGCTTGCCGGAATTTCCTTACGGTCTGGATCCGCTGCAGCTTACGCGCAAAGAAATGGCGGACTATGCCGTGAAAGCCCGCGACCTAGGCATCAATTACATCGGATCCTGTTGTGGGTCGGTTGCTATTCATGTCCGGGAAATGGCTCGAGCCTTGGGCAAGGTCAGAGAAGACAGCCGTATCTGGAAAAAAGGTGGAGAGAAGCCCATGTCGGCGTACGAGTATTACGGGCACGACGAGATGACCTCCAGCAAGGCTTGATAACAAGAGGGAAGCGACTTCGTGGAGAGTGAAAAACAAAGCGGAAGGCTCGAGCGTTCGCTTCCCTCATCTTTTTATCGTTCCAGCGACATCTTTGAAAAAGAGAGGGAAAAAATCTTCTCTCGCCAGTGGGTCTGTGCAGGCCGGGAGGAGCAGCTTCCCCAGGCTGGCGATTCCCTGGTGCTGGACGTCGTAGGTCAAAGCATTCTGGTGGTGCGGAACAAGAGCGGAGAGCTCAAGGCTCATTACAATGTCTGCCGCCATCGAGGCGCCAGGCTATGTTTCACCGACCGCCACAGCCTCGAGCTCAAGGGTGGCGTGACCCCGGCTGGAACTATTCGTTGTCCGTATCATCTTTGGACCTACTCGCTCGATGGAAACCTGTTGAGCGCTCCTCATCTGTACGACACCTTGGCAAAGGACCAGTTCTCGCTTTATCCCGTTGGTCTCGAATGTTGGGGAGGATTTTTTTTCCTGAATCTGTCTCCCGCGGACGCAGAAGGCACTGTGCTTGATCAGCTGGGGCCGATTCCAGAACGAGTGCAGCGTTATCCCTTAGCTGAACTCCGGAGCGCGCGGAAAATCACTTACGAGGTGGCAGCAAATTGGAAAGTGATCGCCGAAAACTACAACGAGTGCTATCACTGTGCGGGTGTGCATCCGGAATTGTGTGAGGTGGTGCCGGCGTTTCGCGAAAATGGTGGGGCGCATTTGGACTGGGACCGGGGAATCGGTCACCGCGAGGGTGCATTTACGTTCACCCGCAGCGGCACTACGAACCGATTGCCGTTCAGTTCGCTGGATGAGGATGAGAAAGTACGTCATAAAGGCGAGCTGATCTATCCCAATTTTCTGCTGAGCTTGTCACCGGAGCACGTGACCGCCTTTACTTTGTGGCCGGAGGCTCCGGATCGCACGCGGGTGGTCTGCGATTTCTTATTCCATCCCGACGAGATGGCGAACTCCCACTTTGACCCGGCCGATGCGGTCGAGTTCTGGGACCTGATCAACCGGCAGGATTGGGCGATTTGCGAGCGCGTCCAACTGGGCATGCAATGCCGGGTTCACCAGTTCGGCTACTACGCTCCAATGGAAGACTTGAGCCTCGACATTCGCCGTTACATTCACGAACACCTCGGGGAGTAAAAAAGGGCTAGCCGAAAGCCAGCCCATGTGAGGGGCACTAGGGGACATCCAAGGACTCTGAATCTACGGGAACAGAATCGAATCTACTAGAACGCCAGGTTCCGGAACCCATCGTCAGGAACGGGTCAGCAGCGGTCGCCCGTTCAGAATTACCCCGAGGATAGGCGTGACTCCGGTCAGACTTGTCACACAAATGTCATCAATTTGTTAATTCAGGACTCGGTTATCTATTGATGTTGATAAGCAGGACTGGTGAGCGGGGTGGGTGGTTCGTAGTCCCGGCCGTACTTGTTCTTATGAGTTTGAGCGAGTTCCGTGCCATCCAGCCTCAAGAGACCGAGATTCGCACTGCCTTCGGAAATTTTCACTTCCCGGGTCAGGGCGTCGAGTTTGTCGGGAAGAGCCGCTTCATACCACATCCGCAAGGTGTATCGTCCCACCGGAACATTCGGGATTTCAATCTGCCCACGCTTGTCTGATGTACCGTAGTACGGCGTTGCTACGGCGATCACAACTGCGCTCATCTCAGGATGAATGTTGCAGAAGATGTAGGAGATTCCCGCTTTGTCAAAACGAACGTTGCGGGTTGATCCGGCTTCATAGAGACCTAAATCGAACCGTTTTCCTTCAAACAACGAAAATACATTGTGAAAGAAGGGATCACGGTTGGGAAATTCGACTTCAGATCCGACCGGAATCACCAATACGTGGGGAATGAAACTCTTATTCTTCTGAGTGAGACGAGGACGACTCGAACCAGAGGGAGGTGCCTGGGGAGCATCGCTGGAATCAAGAGGCGTCAACCACAAGATTACGTTTCCCGCTTTTGGGGTGTGGTCCGACTTGCCGTCTTGTAAGGCGACTTTGGCGCTTACCGTCACATTCTGCGCCCCTCCGAAAGAGGCGCACAGCAACAGCGCGCAGAGTAGTGCTCTTTGCAAGCAGTTGGTCATCTTAGAAAAGCACACCCATCATCAAGTTGATCTGATCGGCATTCCAACGTCCACTATCGATGGCGTAAGTCGTGAGATGCCGGAATTCTGTCGAAAACAGAAGATTTGACTTCGGACGATACACGAAATTCACCAGCATCGATCGGTTGCGCACAAGGGACCCGTAGTAATTCTGGCTCGAAGCATAAGCACGGACATCAGCGGCGAAAGGATTGTCCACGCCTGTCGCAGCATTAAATTCGAGTTTTGAGTCTGCTTTCACTTTTATTTGCGCCCACCCTCCAACCGAGTTTAGCGCCTGAATGTCAGTCGAGGGTTGAGTGGGATCTCCGCTGAAGAGCACACTACGGCCAATGCCGCCTCCTAAGCCGCCGATGCCCCGGCCACGGTAGAATTCACCGCTCAGTTGCAGGCGAGAACCGAAAGGAATTGCCAGGTCCGACATGCCGGCCCATCCGTCTACGTGCCGGTTAAAGCCGTACGACTGTCGGCTGTAATAGCCCGCGGCTCCCATGGTCAGCGGTTGTCCAAAGAAGTTTCTGGTCCAGGCTACGCGAGTGCCGAACGCAGGTTGACTGGAACTCTCTCCGGCGCTGGGAAATCGCAAGAACGAAGAATAGGGAAATTCTCCGGTTAGGTTGTCGATGATCCCGCCTTGCACCGAAATTTTCTGTCCTTCGGAAAGGTTGAACCGGTGTTCGACGAAAACTTCGGGAAGCCAGCCCCAGAGATTGCCCGCATAGGACAAGGCTGGAATCGCCAACGATGCAAAGGAGGTTGGAGAGAGCGGCGAGAGGAAAAGGTTATCCTGCCCGGCAACCACCGAGGTGTTCTGCCAATCGAGATGCATGCTCGCGATGCGCAATCGAGCCTGGCCGAAGGTGGCCCCGTTGTTAGTGGTGGGCTGGCCTCCGGCGAAATCCATCTGGATATCGGCGTACGTCTTGGCGCCAGCAAGTTGCGGCCCGAAAACTTCAAGACCGATTTCGGATTGACGAAGTGTTGCTCCAAAGTTGCCCTTCGGATCGAAAGCGGACGGCGGATCGGCCCAGCTTGGGATGTCCTGATTGTCACTGACGCCGCGATTGCTGAAGGTGTTTAACAAGGCGATCCCTGAGAGCCGAACCCGGTATTTGGAAGCGCTTGCGACCTTGGTTTGATATTGATCGTCTACTTTGCTGTTCAACAGTTGCGTGGTGTCTTCTAGCGAAGTAAGGCGCTGTTCGACCGAGCCAGTCGGAGCCGGAGCGGAAGCGGGCTGGTCCGACTTAGCGGGAACAGCCGCGGCTGATGCGGACTGGTTGAGCGATTGCGAGCGATAAGCCTCAAGCTCGTGCCGCAACTCGGCCGTCTCGGCGCGATACTGGGCCGATTCCGCGCGCATTTCAGTCACTGCGGAGCGCAGTTCCTTGACCTGCTCCTGTAATTGCGCCACGGCCTGAGCCACTGAGACGGCGTCCGTACTTGAAGGCTGCGAACTCGCCTGCTGCCCCCAGCAGCAAAGACTCGCGCTCAGCAGGCATGCGGCAATTCTCGAGAACAACCGCAAACATCCAGGGAAAGCATTCCACTGCTTCACGATGCGCCTCCCGATAAGGTAGTCCATCAGCTTACGCCACGGTGACCCGGTGAAGAACGCGCCGACCCGGGTTGGATCGAGCCGCAGAAAAATTACTCCGATTGCGAATTTTTCGTACGGGCCAGCGGAGGTGGAACCGGCCGGTGTTCGCCTCGGCTCTCGGGCGTGCCATTCGGAGACGATGTAAGCGGAAGAACTAACTTGAATACAGTTCCTTCGTCCGAGGTTTTTTCGACGGTAACGTTGCCGCCGTGGTCTTGCACAATTTTGTGAACCACTGTCAGTCCCAGCCCTGTGCCGTTTTCCTTCCCGTAACTCACGAACGGTTCGAACAAACGGCCCCGAATCGCTTCTGGAATTCCGTGTCCATTATCGCTGACTCGAATGGTGACGCCGTCTTGAATTTCCTGTAGCTCCACATCGATGTGCCCGCGATCGGCCGCGACCGCTTCGCATCCATTAAGCAGGAGATTGTAGAAGACACGCTCCAGTTTCCGGGAATCGAACCACCCGGTGCTGTTGCCGACAGAGGACACGTTGATTTGCAACAAATGGTACTCGGGACGCGCGCGAATGCTCTGAATAACCCGCTCCAGAGTTTCTTTTACATTGCCATAGGTAGGCCGCAAGGATTCACGCGTGCGCGAGAATTCCAGCAGGGAATCGATCAGGTCAGTCATGGCATTTACCGCAATGCGGACTTCCTGGTACAGCTCCTCGCGCTGGTCGGTGGTCAGGCGGCTCTCACAGAGAAATTCCGCGTTGGCCACGATGGCGGCGAGCGAGTGCCGCAAATCATGCGAGATGGAGCTCGCCATTCGTCCGATCGTGGCTAGGCGTTCTGCTTCGATCAATTCCTGTTGCGCCTTCAGCAGGTTGTCTCGCATGCGCTGGAAGGCGCTCGTTACCTCCGCCACTTCGTCCTCTCCACGGGCATCGAGGGGATACTCAAAATCGCCTTTTCCCAGCGCGCGGACCCCGGCGACCAGACTACCCAGGGGCTTGGTGAAGGTATGCGAGATCAGGAACACCAGCAAACTGCCGGCAAGAATCGCCGCTAAACCGAGAGCCAGCAGAAGGTGATTCAGGCTATCGAGAAAGGCAGTCGCCTGGTCGTAGGACTTCAGTACGGTTAGCCGAACCGACGGAGTCTTGTTCGCGGCAAGCTCCAGCGATGTGCCCAGAAAGCGCTCGTCTCCCAACTGTACTTCTTCGGGCTCAGAGGCTCGGGGGGGAAGAGGCGCAGCATGCGTGCGCGCAAGTTCCGTCTCTTGCGATGGCGACAGAGTGCTGCGGACGATGTTGTCGGCGTAGTAAAACGCAACTTGGCTGGCCGCAATACGGCTAACCTGGGCGGCTACCCGATCTTCGATCTCGTATCCGATCACCAGGAAGCCGAGCTCGCGATCTTCTGACGCTGCACCAAAATAGATTGGCTTCAGGAACACTTCGTAAAGATGTTGATTGCCGAACCACCAATGTTCAGGTCCGGCCTGGGCCAGAGATTTTTGCAATGATTCCTGAGCCAGATCGCGGGTGAGGCCAGGCGTCGCAGTATGCAAGGCCACCACATGGCCTCCGCGGTCGGCGAGGACGAACAGGTCGCTTCCCGCCAGTTGGGCCAAGCCATTTGATCCGTCCTGGATCGTGGCTTCGTCCTGGGTAGTCATCAGGGCCCGCAGATTTGGCATGTCGGCCAGCAGCTCGGCCGAATGGGTCAAAGTGAGTTCTCGCTCGCGCTGGAAGTTCTGGAAGGTGGAAACCGAATTCTGCAGGTCGGCGAAGATGCCCTTTTTCACCTGGGCCTGCACGCTGTGGCGCACAACCAGCAGACTGGTGGAGGTTAAGCCCGCAGAAATAAGCAGCATGGAGAGCAGGAACTTGGTTCGCATTCGCAGCTTTACCATGCCTCTCCCCCACGCCAGCGATCGCACAACATCTCGAACCTATCCAGCCTAACGGACAAATTTGTAACCTACTCCATGAACCGTCCTGAAGTGAACGGGATTCGCCGGGTCTTTTTCCAGCTTCTGTCGCAGCTTGAGAATGTGGTTGTCCACGGTCCGGGTCGAAGGATAGTTCTGGTATCCCCACACCTCGTTCAACAACTCGTCCCGCGAGATCACGCGCTCGGGATTATGTATCAGAAACTTGAGGGTTTTGAATTCCTGAGCCGTCAAGGTGACCTGTTGGCCCTCTCGCAAGACTTCCATTTTCACAAAATCGACAGAAATTCCAGCAAAGGAAACTACGTCCCCCACGGATGTTCGAACCGTACGCCGCAGCGCCGCGCGCACCCGCGCCAGGAGTTCGCGTGGACTGAATGGCTTCGTGACGTAGTCGTCCGCGCCCAATTCGAGCAGCAGAACTTTGTCGGAAACGTCGGAAGCGGCGCTCAGGACGATAATCGGCAGGCTCGGGGATTGGACTTTGATTTCGCGGCACACGTCGCGTCCCGACATAGCGGGAAGTCGCAAGTCGAGCACGATGGCTGCCGGCGCAATCGTCCGAAAAGCTTCTAATGCTGCTTTTCCATCTCCACAAATTTCCACCGCGAAGCCCTCGGCTTCGAACAGGCGGCGCAGCGCCTTCTGCACGGCGCGATCATCTTCCACTACGAGAATTCGCTCTCCGGTACGCGGTTCAGGGACAATCGGCAGAATTTGGTCGGCCATGATGTTCTGGCTCCGGGGAGGGTTCGGATTCCGGGTTGTTTCTAAACGAATCATAGTAGCTCCATCCATCGGTCGTGAATGCTTGACGTCTTTAGCCGAAATCAGCTTACTATCTGAGAGCGTCTATAAGTTGCTGAAGGGCAGTATGTTGACAATCTTTTTACAAGTTGGAGATAAGTCCGGGATGACCGGAATTGCCCAAGTTCTAGGCAGACATGTAGCGCGGAAGGTCAGAGCCTTCGCAGTGCTCTAGCAATGAGTTGGGCGACCTCGCATGCAGTGAGCCGGTCATTTCATGCAGTTTTAGCTTCTCGCGGGTTGACAAAGCAAAACACCGCACAAGCGTGCGGTCTGATCGCCTTCGAGTAGCCGCTACTTCAGCATTTCTGCGGTAATTTCTCTAACGGCACGGTGTGCGCTGGCGATGGCGCCGTGGACGGTACCATTGTGTCCAGTCGGGTCTGTCGCTTCCCCGGCAAAAAACAGCGTGTTGTCGACGGGCCTGCCTAGTTCCTCTTCCGCATGATCTCCCCCGACGCACACGTAGCTATAAGCACCACGCGAGAACGGATCTTCTTCCCAATCATGAAAGTAGGCTTGCTCCAAATTGTCCCGCAGTTCCGATCCTGGTTGCTTAAGCAGTGCTGCCAGTGAAGCTAGAGCCTGGCTGACAACAAATTCTTCTCCTTGCCCAGCGAGCTTTTCCGCATCGGGGAACGGCGCCCACGCGGTCATGATTGGGAGTTTTCTCGGCATAGTTGTCCACCAGGTGGGAAACCACGGTTGCCGGGAGAATAGGAACGCCATGTCCGAAAGGCTTTGGTTTTGGTGGCTCGGATCGGGATGAATGCGATCCCAAAACCGGTCCCGAAAACGCAGAGTCACGCGTATCACCTTACCCATTGCCAGCAGGCGCATGGCTTCCCGTTTCGCCCGCGGCAGCTCTGGCGAGAACTCGACACTTCCCGATTGGAGGACGCCCAAAGGGAGGGTGACCAGGGCGCGCTTCGCCTGATATGCGATGGGGCGGCCGTTCTGCACGGCGGAAACGCTCACTTTGTTTTTCTGCCACTCGATGCGCCCGACAACCGTGTTGGTCTGAACT
>Ga0070741_10017484_pt1 | contig 11771 bp, 8 predicted proteins | sample Coa_R1_4_FD_66440 | JGI IMG/M metagenome (GOLD analysis project Ga0070741, IMG submission 66440) | Surface soil microbial communities from Centralia Pennsylvania, which are recovering from an underground coalmine fire - Coalmine... | ecosystem: Environmental > Terrestrial > Soil > Unclassified ...
TGACCACATTGAACGTGAGACTCAGGACAATATGGATCGCGGCATCAGGCAGAAGCGGAGATGAAAACGATTCAGAAAAATCTGGATGAGCTGTACCCTGACAATCGCGACCTGGGCATTACCATTTGGCCGCTCAAGCAGGACCTCATTGGCGACTCCAGCGGGTTGCTGTTCGTATTATTGGGTGCGGTTGGGCTTGTCTTGCTGATTGCTTGTGCCAATGTGGCCAACCTTCTGCTCGCGCGCTCCGCAGTTCGTACCCGTGAGTTCGCGGTTCGTTCCGCGCTCGGCGCCGGTCGTGCGCGTATTGTCCGTCAATTGCTGACCGAAAGCGTTCTCCTTTCGCTTTTGGGCGGCGGCCTGGGGCTGGCGCTGGCAGCCGGTGGATTAAAACCGCTGCTCGGCCTTTTACCACCCAATCCGCCGCGAGCGCAGCAGATTGGCCTGAATGTTCCTGTGCTCGTCTTCGCTTTGATCATCGCTGTTGCGGTCGGCATTCTCTTCGGGCTCGCACCGGCTTTGAAGAGTTCTAAAAGTGACCTGCAGTCGGCATTAAAAGAGGGTGGACGAGCAGCGTCTGGAGGTCGGCAGCGGGTACAAAGCACTCTGGTGATTGGCCAGATGGCATTGACATTGATATTGCTCGCCGGCGCCGGTCTTCTGCTGCGTACAATTCATAAACTGGGGCGCGTTGATCCCGGTTTTGATGCGCAGCACATCATCGCATTCCGGGTAGGAGTGTCACATTCGCTCACTAAGACCGTGCCGGCCACGCGAACTGCCAGCAATTGATCGAGCGCATTCGCAATGTCCCCGGTATTGAAGCGGCAGATTTTGTGAATGCCGTGCCTATGACCGGCGAAAGCGCCATCATGCCGTTCTGGATTGGTTCCAACAAGCCGGAATCGCTGCAAGCAGCGCCACGGCTGATGGGGCTTCTGACCGGGCCGGACTATCTCCGCACCATGGGCATTCCTCTTCTTCGCGGGCGCTTTCTTACGGCTGAAGATACTACTGGCTCGCCGTGTGTCATGGTCGTCGACAGTCTATTCGTGCATAAGTATCTGCCCGACAGCAATCCCATCGGGCAAACGCTCTCAGTCGGGTTTGCAACCATGGGGCCGTGCACGATCGTCGGTGTTGTTGGCCATGCCAAACACTGGGGGCTGGATGAGCCGGGCGTTTACTCGATGGGGGAGGCATATCTGCCACTGGCACAGGACCCGGACCAGTGGGTGCAGATCAACTATGCGGGATTGTCTGTCGTCGTACGCACGTCGCTTGATTCCGCAACCATCATGCCTGCCATCAAGAAAGCCGTATATGGCGCCAGCAGTGACCAGCCGGTTTACCGCATTGAAACCATGAAAGAGCTGATTTCCGAATCGATGTCCACTCAGCGTTTCCCCTCGTCTTGCTTGGGGCCTTCGCGGCGGTGGCATTGTTGCTGGCATCCATTGGAGTTTATGGCCTGATTTCTTATTCGCTCACCCAGCGCATCCGCGAAATCGGGGTTCGCATGGCACTGGGTGCCCGCAGATGGGATGTTTTTCAAATGGTCATCAGCCAGGGGGTTCGACTTGCTCTCATCGGTCTTGTCATAGGTGCTGCAGGCGCTCTGGCTCTTGCGCGCCTGCTCTCAAGTTTTTCCAGCCTGCTCTACGGCGTCGGGGCCAATGATCCACTTACTTTCGCTATCGTCTCAATTGCGCTGGCTGCAGTAGCCTTTGCTGGCGTGTTGTATTCCGGCGCGCCGCGCCACCCGCGTTGATCCCATGATTGCATTGCGCTACGAATAAGCGCAAAGATGATGATGTAGCGGCCAAGGGAGCACCTTTAACGCCATATCACTTGCTTAAGCCAGCCTTCCCAAACATCAGACCACGCATGGGCAATCATATTTGCCCGTAGATTTCTCCGCCAGGCGGCAAGTGCTCCATAAAGGACTCCCAGAGCGCTGATTACGATCACCTGTTTCCAGCCCTGATAGCTATGCATAAAGCCAAAAAGCAATCCCTGGCCCAGCACTGCCGCCACAATGCTTCCGCTCAGCGCGTGGAACTGGCGTTGCAGGTAGCCGCGGCTTTGTATTTCCTCGCAAAAGCCAGCGGTGATGGAAACCAAAATCCAGACAAAGACTTCAGTCACACTTTGCGGCAGCAGGGAACCAACAGATCTTGCCGTGCTCGGCCCAAGCAACCAGTGAACTCCGTACGCGGTGGCCTCCCACACTATCCAGAACGGAAACGCGATTGCCATGTCAATGAATAATTCTTTCCCGGATATCCATCGTCCGCCCGTAAGTGTTTTCAGATTGCCGCCGTGCCAATGGACACCGATCCAGCAGTAGTACAGCAGAGCCCAATCGGCCAGAATGCTGATGAAGTAATTCTTAATTGCCTGGCTGTGCTCTACAATTTGTCCGGACGGTGCGCTTCCCAGACCGGCTTTTTGCATGTGGAAGCCCCAGAATGTAATCCCTGCGATGATCGCAAGATAGCCCGCAAGATGGCCCCATGACGCGATCTGGTGTGGCTTGCCCGCTTCTTGATTTGCAGGAACGGCTTCTCCTGTCGCCACAGCTTTCCTCCTGGTCGGCTTTCACAGTTTGTGAAATCCGTCCCGATCAGTGTCTTCACTGTTTATCAGTGGTGAAGGTTTTAAAATCTTATCTCACGAGGGAGTCTTCAATATCAAATATCCGCCGGTTAAGCCAAAGATCAGGTCAGGCGACCATGCGGCAATCAGCGGTGGAAGCTGGCTCACGTTGCCCATGGCTTCAAACAGTCCTACCATCAGCACATAGCTAACGCCGATAATCAGGGCAACCACCACGCCGCTGAGCGCTCCGCGTCGTCCGCCGGAGAGCGCAAAAGGCACAGCAAGCACTGCCATCACCAGCGTGACGAGCGGGAAGGCAATCTTTTTCTGTAGTTGGACGCGCAGCCGCACCACATCAAAGCCTCCGGTCTGGAGATCGTTGATGTAGTGGCGCAACTCCTCATAGTTCATCTCTTCAGATTGCAAGACTTCTTTCTTAAAGTAGGTTGGAGGCTCGTTGAGTTCAGCAAAGGTGCTCACGTCAAATTTGTGCAGTTCTTCCTGGATATCGCCGGCAGGAGAGGTGCTCCAGGTGCGCTGCCATCCGTTCTCAAAGGTCCACTTCTGCAATTGATCAGCCCAGCGGGCGCGTGTGGCATAAACGCGCTTTACCATCTGGAAGGTGTGGGGATCGAGCTCAAAAACTGAAATGCTGCCAAAAACATTCCGGTCAGGATCAAAAGCCTCATAGTAATAGATCTTGCGGTTTCCCGGCGATCCATCGGGCTTCTTCTTGCTTTCACCAAAGATCCACTTCCTGTCAGGGCGCAGATAAGTTTGCGCCGGCTTGCCTTTGATCAGGTTTCGCAGTGTCTCTACCCGCTTGTTCGCGTAAGGCAAATACCACTGGTCCAGCAGAAAGAGGCCGCCGGCAAGGGCCGTGGCAATCACCAGGATCGGTATCACCGTGCGATAGATGCTGACGCCCGTGGCCTTCATGGCCGTAATTTCATTGTTTTTTTGCATCAGCCCGAACATGACCAGTACGGTAAGCAAAACGGCCAATGGGGTGATCTGGTACAGAACAGACGGGATGAAGTTGAGCAGATATTCAACTTGCGTGAGAAAAGAAATTTTCTTGCGAACAATGTCAGAGAGCAGCTCGAAATAGGTAAAGACCAGAAACAGAACAACCAGGCTGGAGAGAATCAGAAGTAGATATCCAACAAAGCTGCGTAGAACATAATCGTCAAGGATGAGTGGAAATCGCGTGCTGAAAAGGCGTGAACGCCGCCGATTGCCGTTGCCGGTTTCATCGCCACGCGAGTTAAAGATGGCAGCAAAAAGACCCTTGAATTGTGCAATAAAGATTTGGCCCAGGCCCAATTCTATGGGCAGCTTGTCTGTGCGCCAGAGCAAGGCAAGGCCGATGAGGGCAAAGATGATGTTGGCCATCCATACGCCCAGCACAGGCGAGATTTTTCCTCCGCGCGCCAATGACACACCGATGATGGAAAGAAAGTAATAGATGAAGACCAGAACAATCGTCAGGACAAAGCCCGCGCCCTTGCCGCCTTTTTTGGCTGAGAGGCCCAGCGGAATTCCAATCAGGACCAGGACAAGACAAGCTGTAGGCAAAGCCAGGCGGCGATTGAATTCAATCCAGTACCAGCGTGCCAGGTCTTTGTTGGGATTGTATTTCTGGCGAAACAGCTCCGGCGTGCTGAGCTGCGATACCGGGACAGCTTCCTGCGGCGGCTTGACCACAGGCGGCAGGCTGATCGCTATGTCCGTTTCCTGGAAGCTGGTGATGGTGTATTGATCGGGAGTGCGCGAGTTGGTGTCGTGGGTTTCGCCATTGATCAAATGAAGCCGAAGGGTGTCATTTCCTGTGCTGCTTACGATTGCCTCTTTGGCAATGGTGATCTTGGGCGCGCCGGGCGTGCTGATATCGGCATCAAAAACGTCTTTCCATACCGCTGTTCCGGAAGCGCTGCTCACATCTTCAACATAGAGAACGTGGTTCCTGAAGCCCTCATAGAACACGCGCGGCTGCACTTCAAAAGATATCTGCGCTGAAGCCAGATTGTTTTGCAGCTTTGCCAGCGCAGCCGCGGAGCGCGGCTCTAGAATGACCGTATTCAGCAACGCCAGCACCCACGCTGCAGCGCCAAACAGCGAGATGATCTTCAGGAATGTCCTTACGCTTACGCCAGAGGCGCGCATCGCTGTGACTTCACTATCGGCGGCCATGCGGCTCAGTCCCAGCAGAATGCCGACCAGCACTCCCATGGGGATGGTCACTTTTAAGGCGACCGGCAGGGTAAGGAAGAAAAGTTCGGCAACGCTGGGAAAAGGAGCGCTGTTGCGCACCACCAGTTCCAGGATTCGGGTGACCTCACGCATGAAGATTACAAACGTGAAGACAGAGGCCCCGATGATCCCGTGTGAAACGACCTCTTTCAAAATGTAGCGGGTGAAAATGCGCACGCGTTTTCTGCTTCGTAATCTGGTTAAAGTCTAGCAGAAGGGCGCATGTGTTATTAATGGATAAGTGGATACGCCTGCCATCCGTTTGCTGTTTCTCTGGCACATGCACCAGCCGTATTACAAAGATCTGGTCACGGGCGAGTACCGCCTGCCCTGGGTACGCATGCACGCGCTTAAAGATTATTACGGCATGGTAAAGCTGCTGGAGGAATTTCCCGGCTTGCACCAGACCTTCAATCTGGTGCCGTCATTGATCGTACAGCTTCAGGAATATGTTTCTGGCGTGGCCAAAGATCCGTTTTTGCTTGCAGCTTCGCGCCCAGCAGAAGAAATGGATGTTGGCGAAAAAGCGTTTGCGCTGCGCTATCTATTTCAGGCAAATGCTGACAACCTGATCGCTCGTTATCCCCGCTACCTTGAATTGTGGCAGGAGTTCCATCATTCCCCTCAGGATGCTGCCGCAATTGCTCAGCGCCTCGATAATGGCGACCTTACTGACCTGCAGGTCCTTTCGCAAATTGCATGGATGGACGAATTTTTTCTTGACGATCCTGCGATCCACGATCTGATTGAGAAAGGCCGAGATTATTCTCTGGCCGACCAGCAATTGATTATCGACAAGCAGAAAGAGTTTTTAGGCAAAGTCCTGCCCGCTTATGCGACTGCCGCGCAACAGGGTTCTATTGAGATTTCCACCTCGCCGTTTTATCACCCTATTCTGCCGCTGGTCTGCGATACAAATATCGGCGCAGTTTCTCACGCTGGATTGCCTTTGCCTGGGCAGCGCTTTAGCCATCCTGAAGACGCGCGTGAACAGATTAAGCGCGGATTGGATCTCCATGAGCAGGTATTTGGTGTGCGTCCGCGCGGGATGTGGCCTTCTGAGGGCAGCGTCTCAAACCAGGCGCTCGAAATCGCACACGAGCTTGGTCTGAATTGGGTAGCCACCGATGAAGGCGTTTTAGGCCGTTCGATTGGCGTGCCGTTTCATCGCAGCAACGGCGTCACGCTCGATGCTGCGGGCGCGGAGTGTCTCTATCGTATTTATCGCTGGGAGCAGGACGCCTCTGCCATGCACATGGTCTTTCGCGACCACTCGCTTTCAGATCTCATCGGCTTTGTCTATTCCGGTATGCCGGCCAGGGAAGCCGCAGAAGATTTTATTCGTCGAATCAAGGAATCGGCAGCGCCGGTGCTTGGGCAGTCCAAAAGCGTCGTGGTGCCGGTAATTCTCGATGGTGAGAATGCCTGGGAGTTCTATCCGCAATCCGGACGCGAATTTCTGCGCCGGCTTTATGAAGCGATCCAGAAAGATCCGTCTATCGAAGCCCTGACTGTTGCAGAGGCCATTGAGCGTGAGCCTGCGCCGCAAAAGCTTGGTTCAATCTTTCCCGGTTCGTGGATTAATGCCAATTTCGATGTCTGGATCGGTGCGCCGGAAGACAACCTTGCCTGGGATCATCTTTCTGCCGCACGCGATTTTTTTGCAACGAACACCGATCAGGCCTCGCCTGAGCAGAAGAAGCTGGCTTATGAAGAACTCCTGATTGCAGAAGGCAGTGATTGGAACTGGTGGTACGGGCCGGAACACCATTCTGATAATGATCGCGAATTTGACGAGCTTTACCGCAAACATCTTTCCAATGTTTATCTGGTGCTGGGAAGCGCCGCGCCAGACGCATTAGCCCAGCCAATCTCCAGCCTTCCCGTAAATCTGCAATTCACGCCGCAGACTGAATATATTCATCCCAAGATTGACGGAAGAGACACAGGTTATTTTGAGTGGCTGGGCGCAGCAGCGCATGTTGCTGATCGCTATTCTTCTGCCATGCATGGCAAATTGTTTCTGCTGGATACCGGTTATGCAGGTATTGATGAGGCCAACCTTTACTGCCGCCTGGATTTTATGGAGCCTGCTGAAGAATGGGCCAGCGGCGAAACCCAGCTAACGGTATCGATTGAGACTCAGTTGCCGGAGATGTCTTCAGCCGCGACTGTGCACCGTCTTGAGGTTGATATTTCCGGCGGCAGCGTGCGCGACTGGAAGTTTACGGAAAATGGACAGCAGGGAGAGCACAGGGAATCAATTCAGGCTTCTCTCAAATCGATTTTTGAATGCAGTGTGCCCTTGGAGCTACTGGGCACACAATTGCGCTCTGCGTTGCGCGTGCGTTTCTCATTGTGGCGTGACCATCTGCCTCTTGACGCTCTGCCCCAGGAAGGCGCAATCGAAGTGCATCTGCTCCCCGAAAGCGAATTGATCGCTATTCCTTATGCCAAGCCTTAGGGACTGATGTTCGGTATTTCCCTCCGTTGCAAAAGCAGGTCCTTCGCTTTGCTCAGGATTTCGGCAGGAGACTCACTCCTCCTGAGCGCCTCAAGTGTGGAACCCAGCGGCAGAATTTAAGGGCGATCCCGGCTTGCGCGGCGAGGCCCGCTGCTATAAGCGCAGAAGAATCTTGACAAGGCAAAATCACCGGCGGTTTGGAGCGGCAGCGACAAACAACCTGATAGTGGAATAAAGGGCGAGGCAGCTTGCGCGGTGAGCCCGCTGCTATAAGCGCAGAAAGAATCTTGCCACAAGCAAAATCACCGGGCGGTTTGGATCGCAGCGACATCAAAAAATGAAGGCCTGCGTGAGCAGGCCTTCAGGGTTAAGGGATGAGGAATTTTTAGTGATTGTTGTCCACGCGGGTAGCAACCATCGTGTACGTTCCAGCGTTGAAGAACACCAGACCGCGTACTCGAACCGTTGCGCCAGCAGTTGGGGTTACCTGAAGGTTTGTGCCGTTAACAATGGTTACCGGGATTGAGGTTGTTCCGCTCAACGTTGCAAAAGCTGAGGTTGAGCTGAGTGTGAGCGTAAAGCCTGAGGCAGTCGGCGCCGGCGATGCTGCAACCGTGCCAAACAAAGCCTGTTCGCGCAGCTTAAGTTTTGAAGCTACGATTGGGTTGGTTGTTCCGTCCGCATCGGCTTCGATGCGCTGTCCTTTGCCGATATTGCTGGCATCAAAAGCAGGCAGCGTGCTGATATTCAGGCTGTCTGGGCGCACAGTGAATTGAGTATTGGCGTTCAGCGTGATGTCCACGGTTGTTGGCGGGTTAGGATCATTGCTCGAATCTACTTGATGCGCAATGGTGATATCGGTCGCTGGGCTTCCAGTTACTGTGGAGATAATGCCTTCCAGTTCTTCGCCCTGATTGTCGCTTTCCCTGCCAATGTGGGTTGCGAGCTTGGTTCCGTCGCTCTGTGTGACTGAGTCAACTTCCACGATGTCTCCAACTCTCAGATCCGAGAGAGAATTCATGCCGTCCTTGAACTTGGTGTTGGCATTCGTCGCGAAAGTAATGTCAGTTGTGCTGGTGGTGACGGTAAAGTTCGGCGCATTAATCGACTTCACGCTGCCGTGAATATCATTGTTTTCGCCGTCATCGTCGTCTTCATCTCCCTGGTTCGGAGCAACGGCGGAAGAGCTCACGTTAAATTTCGGATCAACCGTGGCGGAAGTCGGGGGTGCCCCGTTAAGCGTGATCGAGTTTGCCAGGTCAAGATCAAAGTTGATAAACAGCGGTGTTGCGCCAACCGTGATGTTACTGGCGAACGTCACATTGATTGTGGTGCTGGAAAGCGTTGCTGGTATTTTCGTCGGCACGCCGGCATTCACTACCGTGACATCCGGGTCGGATACGGTAATCGTTGCACCGCTGTAGGTCCCTGCGGGAACGTTAGCAAGGGTAAACGGCTCAAGTGTACCTGCCTGATGTACAAATTCTACTTCGCCGGGCTTTGAAACCAGATTTGCCGTGGTAGCGGTGGGGCTGACACCGGTAAGCGTGATGGAGCTGATGGTCATCTCAAATTTTACAACCTGATCATTGACCGCATCTCCGGTCTGGATGGTGACATTTCCCGATCCGGGCGTAGCGGTAAGCGTGTTATTTCCACTGCCGCAACCTGTCAGCAACAAAGCAAACACCACACTGAGAAGTGTGAATGAAAAAACCCGTTTCATTGGGCCTCCAAGATTTAACTTTTTCATGAATTCGATCGAGTGGCGTTGTAGCGTTAGAGTACTATGAACCACGCGCTGAGAGTGGGGCGACTCCGTTTGGTTATCGCTCCCCAGTACATGCCCGGCGCAAATTGCGGATAACGGACTTCCGGTGTGCTCTTGCGCAGACGGGTACGCGGGCAGCACTCCTTGGTTCGCGATTGGCAAATTGTTCTTCAAGACTGCACCTTTCTCACTTCAGGCGAGGCGAGCACAGCGGGGAATCCATGCCTACCCAGCCTGATAAAGAGCAGCTCTGCTGCCAAACCAAAAGCGTACTTAAGTCGTTTATTTTCAGCGAATAATGGAGATTGATTCCAGGGTCCCTGCGGGTTCTGGCGACCCAGATGTGTGTCAGGTGGATACACCCATCAAAATGAAAATGTGGCGACACCGGGATGCGTCGCCACATAAGAAACTGAGCCTAGATCTAGAGCCAATTCCAGTAAATTGTTGCAGGCGGTCTGCCGCCGTGATGATGGTCATCACCACTTCCGGAATGATCATCTCCTGAACCAGAGGGACTACCGCCATCAGAGCCCGAAGTCGATTGCCCGCTGCCGCCGCTACTATCAGATCCTCCTGAGGAATGGCTACCGCTATCTGAACCAGAAGAATCACCGCTGCCACCACTACTGCCGGAGCTGCCGCCGCTTGAGCCAGAACCAGAACCGGAAGAATCCCCGCCGCTGTGGCGATCTCCGTTATGGTCATGGTCAGAAGCCAGCAGCTTTTTCGTGGGATCGTCGTCTATAGAAACGCCATTGCCTTTGCGGCTTGGACGATCAAGCTGTGGGCGCAGTTCGCGTGTTGGACGTGGAACTTCCGGCCCGGTTTCCATGCCCACGCGGCTAGAGAATCCGGCAGTGATCATGATAGATTCGCCTAGACCAGATAGCGCTTCCAACTCCACTGTGCCTTCTTCCACGTCCACTTCGGTGAAACCGCGGCGATCAACTTCCACATCAAACTTGGTGCCGCGAACAGAAATCACAGCGCTGGGCGTGCCAATCTGGAATGCAGGCGCTCCGCCCATACGCTTCTGAATGCTGGTGCGAACGCGGCCAATCACCATCTGAAAATATTTCCAGCCGCTGGTCTCCGGCTGTTTCAGCACCAGCTTGGTGTTCGGACGCACCAAAATGTCGCTGCCATCAGATAGTTTCAGCAGCAACCGGCCATCCTCGGTGCTTACCGTTGTGTCTGGCGGCAGAATCTCGCCACGCGTCGGCGCAGTGAATGCCTGCGCAGGAAGCTGTATGCTGACTTTTCCTTTGAAGTCGGAAATCGTGGCACCGGCGTACGGCGCACTCACAGCAGCAGGTGGTGTCTGCTGCGCTAGGGCGCTCATGCAATACAGCACTATGCCGACGATCGTGAAAGTTAGTTTGTTTTTCATGGCGCTACCTCTGATACTTCACAGGCGCCTCGTGGCAATGTAAACGCAAACGAGGTTCCTGCGGTTTCACTACTGCTTACATTCACCCTTCCGCCGTGTTGCTGCGATATTCGGCGGACAAAACTCAGCCCCAATCCCCAGCCGGGTATTGATTCGCTTCGGCCAGGGCGATAGAAGCGTTCAAACAGCTGTTCCAGCTCAGACTCGGGGATGACCGGCCCTGAGTTTCTCACTTCAAATTGAATTTCTTCATCGGAAGAGCTTACCCGCACATTCACGCCGGCCTCTCCCGCGCCATACTTGATGGCATTGCTCACCAGGTTGAGCAGAGCGCCTGAGATTAGTGTCTCATCGCACACCACAAATTCGTCTTCACAATCCAGTTCGACTTTGACTGGAACTTTGGCGGCAGCAGCCAGCGGTTTCACCACTTTTTCTACATGCTCAACCATCTTGCGAACATTAGTGCGCGCCAGCCGCAGCAGACGCGCGCCGGCATCGAGCCGTAAGACCTCAAGATAAGTGTTAATCATCGCCACTAATCGATTGGTTTCACGGAAGATGGTAGCTGGTGCTTCACTGCTGGCGGGAGAGTTAGGGTAGCGCATCAAAAGCTCAGAAAAACCTTGAATTGAGATAAGCGGCGTGCGCAGTTCATGCGTCACAAAGCTCAGAGCCTCAGAGCGCGCTTGGTCTCTCTGTCGGCGAGCGGTAATATCTGCAGCGATCAGCAGAATCGCTCCTGCTTCCGCGAATGAGGTCCATGGCAAACGCACAGCATGGAAAAGCCACAACTCTTCATCCAGCGGAACTTCTTTTTCCGCCCAGGCAGGCGCATCCGTTGCCATCTCTGCCAGCTCGCGCCATCCGCCCGCCAATTGCGTTACGCCTGTGAGCGTTTCCAGTTGAGAGTCCTGTCGATCGCGGAATTTCTTCCATGTTGTGTTACTGAATTTGAGCGTTCCATCAGCCCCATACACCGCCAGGCCTTCACGCATCGTCTCCAGCAAGGTCTGATTGAAGCTATAAAGCGATGACAACTCAGCCTGAAGGTCTTTAAGCGCGGCGAGTTTCCAATAGATATCTTTGGCTGCAGGTTGCGCGTGAGTCTCATTGCTTTGGTGCGAAGGCTTCAAGTCTCCGTAGTGTGGAGCAATTGCCTGGCGAAGTTGCTGCAAGCGTGAAGTAACCTCGCGGTCCACAATCAGCAGGTTCTCAAGCTGTGCAATAGGCGCTGCAAGCACGCCTGCAACCAACAGCGGCCCATAGGAGAGCAGCCGATGAAAATC
>Ga0070741_10017485_pt1 | contig 11770 bp, 10 predicted proteins | sample Coa_R1_4_FD_66440 | JGI IMG/M metagenome (GOLD analysis project Ga0070741, IMG submission 66440) | Surface soil microbial communities from Centralia Pennsylvania, which are recovering from an underground coalmine fire - Coalmine... | ecosystem: Environmental > Terrestrial > Soil > Unclassified ...
GGCGCTCCGTCGCCCACGCCACCGACTCGACCCGCAGGGGATGCAGGCCGAACAGGAGCGCCGCCCCTGCCGCGCCGCCGCGCGCCGCCCACCCCGTCACGCCGAGGGCGGGGGCCAGCAGCCGCAGGGCGACCCGGTAGCAGAGGACGACCGCGAGCGCGTGAACGAGCAGGCTCGTCGCGTGGAACCCCCGCGGCGAGAGCCCCCAGAGCGTGTAGTCGACCGCGTAGGTCAGCCAGGTCACCGGCATGTAGTGGCCGCCGTGGCTCGCGGTCGCGATCCACCGCAGCTGCGCCCACCCGAGCCCGCGCCAGCCGGTCTCCCCGAAGTTCCGGGTATCGTCCCAGCCCACGAAGTCGTTCCGGAGCGTCGGCGCGAAGGCGAGCAGGACCGCGAGGACCAGGCCGGACGCGAGCAGCCACTCGGGCACCGGGCGCGAGCGGATGGAGGCGTCGCCCGCCGGGCGCATCGGCCCATGATACCGCGGGGTTCGAGCCGGCTCTCTCGACCGCCGGAGCCCGCGGGCCGCTCTCGAGCCTCGGCCCTTGATGCCGCGGGGCTCGAGCCCCGCAGGTCCGGCGGGGGGACGGCGGAAGGCCCGAGGATCGAGGCAGAGGCGCGACGCGCCGGGCGGTCGTCAGGCGGCGAGGGAGCGGCGCTTCACCATCCGAACGATCGTGGCCTCCATGACCGGCTCGCCCCGCTGGTTCACGACGCGGTGCCGGAACGTCACCACCCCCCGATCCGGCTTCCGCGTCTCCCGCCGGTCCACCACCTCGATGTCGACCGTGATGGTGTCCCCCGCCAGGACGGGGGCGAGCACCCGCACGTCGTAGGACAGGAGCGCGAGCCCCGTGCCGTGGAGGATCCCGGTCTGGAGGGTGAGCCCCTCCGCCAGCGCGAAGGTGAGCACGCCCGGCGCCACGCGGCCGCCGAACACGCTTTCCCGGCGGATGTACTCCACGTCCATGAACAGCGGCTCGGTGAACCCGGCCAGGGTCACGAACTGGAGGATCTCGAAGTCGGAGACCGTGCGGCCGAGGGTCCGGTAGCGGGCCCCGACCACGAACTCCTCGAAGTGGACGGGCGCGGCCGCCACCGCCCGCTACTTCTCGCCGAGGTAGGTCTTCCGGACGACGTCGGAGCGCAGGAGCTCCCCGCCGGTGCCGGTCAGCACGATGCGGCCGGTCTGGATCACGTAGCCGCGGTGCGCCACGCGGAGAGCCATGCGGGCGTTCTGCTCGACCAGCAGGATCGTCGTCCCCTGCCGGTTGATGTCCTGGATGATCTCGAAGATGGTCTCGACGAGGATCGGCGAGAGCCCCATCGAGGGCTCGTCCAGCAGGAGCACGGTCGGCCGGGCCATGAGCGCCCGGCCGATCGCCAGCATCTGCTGCTCGCCCCCCGAGAGCGTCCCGCCCTTCTGGGCCAGACGCTCGCGGAGCCGCGGGAAGAGCGTCAGGACCCGCTCGAAGTCGTCCCGGATGGCGGCATGGTCCTTCCGGGCGAAGGCGCCCAGCTCCAGGTTCTCCAGCACGGTCATGCGCGGGAAGATCCGCCGCCCCTCCGGTGACTGGGCGATGCCGAGCCGGACGCGGTCATCCGTGCCCACGCCGTCGATCCGGCGGCCGTCGAGGCTCACGCTGCCCCGGAGCGGCCGGAGCGTCCCCATGACCGTCTTCAGGGTCGTCGTCTTGCCGGCCCCGTTGGAGCCGATCAGGGTCACCACCTCGCCGCGCGAGACCGCCACCGAGATGCCCTTGAGGGCGCGGATGTTGCCGTAGTAGGTGTGCACGTCCCGGAGCTCGAGGAGCGGCGTGGCGCTCATCCCCGGGTCAGCTCCGCCTCGTACCCCTTGCCGAGGTAGGCCTCGATGACCTTCGAGTCGCGCTGGACCTCGGCCGGCGTCCCCTCGGCGATCCGGGTCCCGTAGTCGAGCACGGTGATGCGGTCCGAGATGCCCATGACGACTTCCATGTGGTGCTCGATCAGGAGCACGGAGAGCCCGAGCTCCCGTCGCAGGAGGCCGATGAACTCGGTCAGGGTCTCCGTCTCCCGCGGGTTCATCCCGGCGGTCGGCTCGTCCAGCAGCAGGAGCCTCGGCTCGGTCGCCAGGGCGCGGCCGATCTCGAGCCGCCGCTGATCGCCGTACGGCAGGTTCTTCGCGAGCTCGTCGGCCTTGTCGGCGAGGCCCACGAACGCCAGCAGCTCGCGCCCGCGCGCCCGGGCCGCCGACTCCTCGGCCACCACCGACGGCGGCCGGAACACCGCGCCCGCCACCGAGGCGTGGAGGCGGCAGTGCTCCCCGACCAGGATGTTGTCGAGGACGGTCATGTTCTGGAACAGCCGGATCGACTGGAAGGTCCGGGCGATGCCCCGCGCGACGATCGCGTTGGGGCGGAGCCCGACCAGGCTCTCCCCGCGGAACACGATGGTGCCCTCGTCGGGGGTAAGGAGCCCGGTGACCGTGTTGAAGAAGGTCGTCTTCCCCGCCCCGTTCGGCCCGATGAGCCCGACGATCGTGCGCTCGGGGATCACCAGGTCGACGTGGTTCACCGCGACCAGACCCCCGAAGCGCCGGACGACGCCGCGCGCCTCCAGGAGGGGCCGGCCGCCGCTGTCGCGGCCCGGGTTGGCGCCCACGCGCTCGCGGAGCCACCGGGGGATCGCCTCGGCCCGGGGCGGCGGCGGCGCGGCGGCCAGCGCGACCGCTTCCGCCTCGTCGTCGACGTCGACCCGGGGCGGCCGGACGCGCTTGCCGGCCAGGCCCTCCGGGCGGAACAGCATCATCAGCGTGAGCCCCAGGCCGAAGAAGAACCAGCGCCAGAGCGTGAGGTCGACGGTCGTGAGCGCCGCGACGCCGAGCGACCGTCCCAGGCCCCGCACGAGGAACGTCATCTGGGCCAGGATCAGGCGGTCGAAGAGCGTGATGATCATGCCGCCCAGGATCACGCCCTTGAGGCTCCCCATCCCGCCCAGGACGACCATGCAGAGGAGCATGATCGAGACGTTGAACTCGAACGCCCCCGGGGTGATCGCCTGGAGCTTGGCGGCGTAGAACGACCCCGCGAAGCCGGAGAAGGAGGCGCCGAGGGCGAACGCCAGGAGCTTCGTCCGGATCGGGTCGACGCCGGTGCAGTCGGCGGCGGTCTCGTCCTCCCGGATCGCCATCCAGGCCCGCCCGAGCCGCGAGTCGCGCATCCGGTTCATCGCCCAAAGCGAGGCGAGGCCGATGACGATGATGAGGAAGTACCAGGACGCCGGGGTCTCGTCGAAGAGGTGTCCGGGCAGGTAGGGACGGCCGACCGGGTTCACGCCGTTCTCGCCGCCGGTCAGGTTGAGCCGGTCCACCACCCGGACGCCGCCGACCTCGATCGTGATGTCCCCGAGGTTGCGGATCGCGACCGGGATGATCTCCCCGAACGCGAGCGTGATGATCGCCAGGTAGTCGCCCCGGACCCGCAGCGTCGGGGCCCCGATGATGACCCCGAACACGGCCGAGATGACCGCGGCGATCCAGATGATCACCCAGAAGCTCCACCAGTGGCCGTAGAGCGGGGAGCCGAGCACCGGGGAGTTCAGCAGCCCCATCGCGTAGGCCCCGATCGCGAAGAAGGCGGCGTACCCGAGGTCCAGGAGGCCCGCGTAGCCGACCACGATGTTCAGGCCGAGCGCGAGCATCACGTAGATCATCGCGTCGGTGACCGCGTGGATCGTGTGGACGTGGAGCGCGGCGTCGAGGAACGGGTAGCCGACCAGGGCGGCCGCGATCACGGCCGCGGTGAGGACACGGCGGCCGGTCATCGCGCCGCGGTCAGACACGGTCCACGGTCTTCTCGCCGAGCAGCCCCTGCGGGCGGAAGACGAGCACGAGGATCAGGATCGAGAAGACGATGGCGTTCGTCCACCGCGCCGAGATGTACTGGTCGCTCCAGGCGGACAGGAAGCCGATAACCAGCCCCCCGAGCGCGGCGCCCGGCATGTTGCCGATGCCGCCCAGCACGGCGGCGGTGAACGCCCGCAGGCCGGCCTGGAAGCCGATGTACCAGGTCCCGATGTTGTAGTAGAGGCCCTGGGTCAGCCCGGCCGCGCCGGCCAGCGCGCCTCCGATGAAGAAGGTCAGCATGATCATCTTCTCGACGTTGATCCCCATCGTCTGCGCCGTCTCGCGGTCCTGGGCGATGGCGCGCATGGCCTTGCCCCAGGTCGTGCGGGTGACGAAGCGCTGGAGGCCGAACATGAGCGGGGCGGTGACGCCGACGACGAACAGGTCCTTGGTCGTCAGGTACACCAGGGTGTCGACGCCCACCCACTCGCGCAGCACGTCGATCGACGGGAACACGTCCGGGTACGGGACGGGGGCCGGCCCCTTCCAGATGAGCGCCAGGTTCTCGATCATGAACGAGACGCCGATCGCGGTGATGAACGGCGCCAGGCGGGCGCTGTGCCGGAGCGGCCGGTAGGCCAGCCGGTCGATCGTCACGTTCACGAGGCCGCAGCAGCACATGGTGGCCAGGAAGACGAGCGGGAGGATGGTGACCAGCTCCCACCCGCCGAGCGTCCGGGCCATGCCGAGCAGCGTGAACGCGGTCAGCGACACGAACAGCCCCAGCATGAACACGTCGCCGTGGGCGAAGTTGATCAGCTCGATGATCCCGTAGACCATCGTGTAGCCGAGCGCGATCAGCGCGAAGACGGACCCGCGCGTCAGACCGTTGATCGTCTGCTGGACGAGGACCTCGTGCCACTCCATGCGCTGCTCGCGGCGGTGCGTGGCGCGGGGAGGGGCGGCGGAGCGCCGCCCCTCCGCCAGCCGTGCGGGTTACTCCAGGACGGTCTCGAACTCGAACTTGCAGCCGACGGGGGTGTCGGCCTTGACCACCTTGTAGCCGGACATCGTCTCGAGGGTGGTGTCGCCGTTCTCGTCGAAGCTCCACTTGCCGTTCAGGCCGTCGTAGTCCTTGATCTTGGCGATCGCCTGCCGGACGGCCTCGCGCTTGTCCTTCGGGTCCTTCGCCTTCTCGATCTGCGCGGCCGCGCGCTTGATCCCCTCGATCGCGATCCGCCCGGCCTCGACCGAGTACAGCGCGTAGGCGGTCGGCTCCTTGTTGAACCGCTTCTTGTAGTTCTCGTACGTCGTGGCGCCGATCCCCTTCAGCTTCTCGAAGGGGAGGCTCGCGAACGTGACGTGCATGTCCGTCGCCATGGCCGCGTCGCAGGTCGCGCCCTTCAGCACCTCCTCTTCGAGGAGGCCGTCCGGGCCCATGAACCGGACGTTCCGCGCGGCGACCATCCCCAGGTCCTTCATCTGGCGGATCACGATCGGCGCGCCGGTGTCCACGACCCCGCCCATGTAGATCAGGTCGGCCCCGGTCGCCCGGGCCTTGGTCAGCACCGGCTTCTGGTCAGGCTGCTTGTAGTCGATGCCCTCGTTGCCGACGACCTGGAGCCCGAGGGACCGCGCCGTCTGGTCGAAGACGTCCGCGATGCCCTTCCCGTACAGCTCCTGGTCGTGGATCACGAACACCTTCTTGGCCCCGCGTCGCTTGGCCCACTTCGCGCCGACCGCGCCCTGGATGTCGTCGGCCGGCACGACGCGGAAGTAGTTCACGAAGCCCATCGGCCGGTAGATCTCGGGCTCCCCGGGCGCCGCGCCCTTCTTCTTGGTCAGGCCGGGGTACGTGTTGGCCGGGGTGATCTGGGCCATGTGGGCGCGGTTGTTGATCGGGATCGAGACCTTCGCCGCGCCGGAGTTGTAGGTGCCGATGTACACGATCGCCAGCGGGTCGGCGACCGCCTTGTTCGCGTTCTCGGCCTCGACCGCGCCGTCCCACTTGCCCGTCTGCGGCGAGGCGTCGTCGAGGTTCACGACCTCGAGACAGAAGCCGGCGGCCACGCCCCCGGCCTCGGTCACCGCCATGTCGACGCCGTTCTTCATGCCGGTGCCTTCCGGGATCATGGCGCCCTGCATCGGCCAGGAGGTGTAGATGCGCAGCTTGCCCTTCGGGCACTGCTGGGCGTACGCCGGCGCCGCCACGGCGATCGCGAGCGCCGCGACGGCGGTCAACCCGAACCATTTCGACGGTCGCATGACTGACCTCCTCCAGACGACGAGCGTCGGCGCTGGACGTTTTGAGCCGGGTCGGTCCCCCCGGCTCCTTCCGACAGGGCCGTACCTTCCGGCCCCCTGGGGCGGCACTGCCCGGGAATCGAGTGGCCGTACGCTACTATGCGGTCCGGGGGGTGTCAAGGCGACGCCAGGCTCGCCCGCGCGGGCTCCCAGCGCTCGGATTCGAGGAAGGTCGTGTGGTAGTCGCCGGCCGCGAACCGGGGGTCGCCGAGGAGCCGCTCGTGGAGCGGGATGGTCGTGCGGATCCCCTCGACGACGAACTCCCCCAGCGCCCGTCGCATCCGGGCCAGCGCCTCGGCCCGGTCGGCGCCGTGGGTGATCACCTTCGCGACGAGCGAGTCGTAGTAGGGCGGCACCGTGCACCCGGCGAAGCAGTGGCCGTCGACCCGGACCCCCGGGCCCCCGGGCGGGACGTACGCGGTGATGCGGCCGGGGCTCGGGACGAAGGTCACCGGGTGCTCGGCGGTCACCCGGCACTCGATCGCGTGTCCCCGGAGGGCCACGTCCTCCTGCCGGATCGCGAGCGGCTCGCCGGCGGCGACCCGGATCTGCTCCCGGATCAGGTCGATCCCGACCACCATCTCGGTCACCGGGTGCTCGACCTGGATCCGCGTGTTCACCTCGAGGAAGTAGAAGCGGCCCTGGGGGTCGACCAGGAACTCGACCGTCCCGGCGCTCTCGTACTCCGCGGCCCGGCAGAGCCGCAGCGCCGCCGCGGTCAGCTCGGACCGCGTCGCCGCGGACAGCACCGGGCAGGGCGCCTCCTCCAGGAGCTTCTGGTGGCGCCGCTGGATCGAGCAGTCCCGCTCGCCAAGGTGGATCAGGTGGCCGTGGGCGTCCCCGAGCACCTGCACCTCGACGTGGCGGGCGTGGGCGACGTACTTCTCCAGGTAGATCTCGGAGGAGCCGAACGCCGCGGCGGCCTCGCCCTGGCACGTGCGGACCGCCGCCGCCAGGGCGTCCGGATCCCGGACGACGCGCATGCCGCGACCGCCGCCGCCCAGCGCCGCCTTGATGAGCACCGGGTACCCGAGCACGGTGGCGACGGCGGCCGCCTCCGCCTCGTCGCGCACGGCGCCGTCGCTCCCCGGGAGCAGCGGCACGTCCGCCTTGCGCGCGAGCTCGCGGGCCCGGACCTTGTCCCCGAGCAGCCGGATGACCTCGGGGCTCGGACCGATGAAGCGCACGTTGCACGCGCGGCAGATCTCGGCGAACGTGGCGTTCTCGGCGAGGAAGCCGTACCCCGGATGGACGGCCTCGGCGTCGGTCACCTCCGCGGCGGCGATCAGCTGCGGGATGTTGAGGTAGCTCTGCGCGCTCTCCTCCGGCCCGATGCAGATGCTCTCGTCGGCGAGGCGCACCGGCAGCGATCCGGCATCGGCCCGGGAGTGGGCGACGACGGTGCGGATCCCCATCTCCCGGCAGGTGCGGAGGATGCGGAGGGCGATCTCGCCCCGGTTCGCGATCAGGATCTTGCCGAACACGGTCAGCTCCGTCCGCCCGCGGCGAGGAGGCGGGCCTCGACCTCCTCGGGCCCGAACCCGAACGCGTGCCGCAGGGCCTCGCCGACCGTCTCGCCCTTGCCGAGCCGGGCCAGCAGCTCCCGCATCCCCGCCATCCCGCCGCGGTCCACCAGGTACTCCGCCGCCACGTGCATGAGCTCGTAGCCGGCGGTGAACGCCAGCGGGTCCGAGAGCGTGCGTCCCAGTCGCTCGATACCCCCCAGCGTCAGGTACTGCCGCGGGACCTCGATCTCGACGAACCGCGGGGCGGGGCGGGGCTCCATCACCTGGGCCAGCCCCTCGTGGAGCCAGATCGGCGCGCGGCCGTTGCTCGCCAGGTGGATCACGAGGTGCGTGTACTCGTGCCGGACCAGCCGGGCGAGGTCGTTGGAGTAGGCGACCGACTCGGCGAGGTTCAGGCGGAGCTTCTGGCCGTCGAAGGCGCCGCGGATGTAGTGGGCGGGCACCCCGATGACCTCGCCGAGCACCCGGGTCGAGTAGATCCCCACCTGCACCCGCTCCCGCGGGTACGCGCCGAGGTCGCGCCCCACCGACCGGTACGCGTCCTCCAGCACGTCCACGACCGAGCGGCCGAGGTCGATCCCCTGCGCCCCCTCGTAGCGGACGACGAAGTGGGCGCTCTCCTGGCTCCAGTAGTCGCCCTCGACCCGCTGCTCGCGCTCGAGGCGTGCCAGCAGGAGCCGCCCGCGGGGGTGGCCCGCGTCACGGGCCAGGAGCCGCCGCACCGCCTCCAGCGCCTCGCGGGCCCGCCCCTGGCGCTCCAGGAGCTCGGCGACCAGGTACAGGAGCTCCGGATCGTCGGGGAACGCCCGGAGCGCCTGCTCGGCGGAGCGCTGGGCCTGCGCCAGGTCCCCGGCGCGCGCCTCGGCCAGGACGACGCCGAGCCAGTGGTCGCGCGCGGGCTCGGCCTCGACGGCCCGCCGGTAGTGCTCGGCCGCCTCGGCGGCCCGGCCGGCCTGGTACGCGTCGCGCCCGAGCCGAGCCTCGCACGCCGCGAGGCTCCGGCGCGCGCCGTCCCCGCCGCCCCGCGCGGTCAGCTCCGCGTAGCGCTGGCACGCGGCCGCGACCTGCCCCTGCTGGTAGAGCGCGTACGCCTCGCGACCGAGCCGCGCGGCCGGGTCGTCGGCGGCGCCGCCGGCGATCGGCGGCGGCGGGGCCACGACCGCGGGCTCGGGACCGGCGGGCTCGGCCGTCGCCGGCCCCGTCGCGACCGGCCGGAACGCGGGTGGCGCCGGCGCGCGCGCCGTCCACCAGCGGGCCAGCGGCGGCCCGGCGATCCCCACCAGGACGATCGCGGCCAGCGCGAGGTTCAGCCGGCCGAGGGCGGCCGCGTGCGGGGGAGCCGGCGCCCGCGCGGAGGCCTCGGCCGGGCGCGGCCCGGCTGCCCGCGGGGGAGCCACCGCCCGCCCGGGCCCGCCCGCCGGGCGCGGCGCCGCCGGTCCGGCCGGCTCCGGGACCTCAGGCGGCGGCACGCGCGGGTCACCGCCGCACTTCGGGCACCGGGGGGTGCCGTCGGGGAGGTTGGCCCGGCAGCCGCGGCAGAACATCCCCGGGGGCGCCGGCCGGCGGCGCGCTACGGCTCCAGCAGGAAGAGCGGCTGGCCGAACTCGACGGGCTGGGCGTTCTCGACCAGCACCCGGACGACGCGGCCCGCCACCTTCGCCTCGACCTCGTTCATGAGCTTCATCGCCTCGATGATGCAGACGACCTGGCCCTTCTCCACCCGGTCGCCCTCGCGGACGAACGGCTTCGCGTCGGGAGCCGGCGCCCGGTAGAAGGTGCCGACCAGCGGCGCCTCGATCGTCAGGAGGTGGGCCTCGGCGGCCGCGGAGGGCGGCGCGAGGGGGCCGGCGCCCGGGATCGCCGCCGCGCCGGGCGGCGGCGCGGCGGCTCCGGCTGCCCGGTCCGCGACCCCGGCCGCCGGCTCCCGGCGGAGGCGCACCCGGACGCCCTCGCGCTCGAGCTCCACCTCCGTCAGGCCGTACTCGCGGAGGAGGTCGGCCAGGCGGCGGAGCTCCCGGTGGTTCACCGTCAGGCGCGCTCGATGTACGCGCCGGTGCGGGTGTCGATCCGGAGGACCTCCCCTTCCTCGATGAACAGGGGCACCTGGACGACCGCGCCGGTCTCCAGCGTGGCCGGCTTCGAGCCGCCGGACGCGGTGTCGCCCCGCAGGCCGGGGTCGGTCCGCACGACGGCGAGCTCGACGAAGTTCGGCACCTCGACGCCCACCGGCTCGCCGTTGATGAGCAGGACCTCCACCTCCATGGTCTCCTTGAGCCAGTTCGCCGCCTCGCCGACCACCGCCGGGTCCAGCGCGATCTGCTCGTAGCTCTCCAGGTTCATGAAGTGGAAGTTGTCGTCCCGGTAGAGGAACTGCATCGGCCGCTGCTCGTAGTCGACCACCCCGACCTTCTCGCCCGAGCGGAACGTGCGGTCCACGACCGTGCCGAGCTTCAGGTGCTTGAGCTTCGTCCGCACGAACGCGCCGCCCTTGCCGGGCTTGACGTGCTGGAACTCGACGATGTTGTACGGCTGGCCGTCGAGCTCGATCTTGAGCCCTTTCCGGAACTCCGCGGTCGACACCTGCATCGGCTATCCTCGCGCTCGTCGCGCCGCGCCCCGCGACCATCCCAGGTCACGCAGCCGCGCGCGGGCAATCTCGTGTTCGGGGTGCCGGACGACGATCCGCCCGAACACCGCCGTGGCCTCGTCCAGGAGGCCCTGGCTCACGCACAGGTCCCCGAACCCGACGGTCGCGTACGTGTCGTCGGCGAGCACCGGCCACAGCCCGCCGGCGTCCGCCGCCACGCGACCGGTCACGGCCACCTCGAGCGCGCGGCAGAGACCCTGGACGCCGCGATCGTGCGGGTCGAGGCCCGCCAGCCGCCGCGTGAGCGGCCACGCGGCGCCCGGGTCGCCCTGGCGCAGCGCGGTCTCGACCGCCAGGCGCAGCCCGGGCTCGTGGTCCGGCTCCGTCGCGAGGAAGCGCTCGATCTCCGTCCGGGCCTCCGCGACGTCGCCCGCGTCGAGGAGCGCCTTCGCGAGCACCAGGCGCGTGGTCGCGTACCCGGGGTGCCGCGCGAGGCCCTCGCGGCAGAGCGCCGCCGCCTCCTCGATCCGGCCGGCGCGACGGTACGCTTCCGCGAGCGCCGCGTACGCCTGGGAGGTCGGATCCCGGGCCAGCCGTGCCTCGTAGTGTCGGATCTCGTCGCTGGTCGGCACGATGTCCCGCGGCTGGCCGAAGCCAGGCATCACTATAAGGAACGGGGTGTCGGATTGTCAACGAGCGGCGGGCCCGAAGCGCGCGTCGGACCGGGCGGTTCCGGTCGTTGGTCCGGCCGACCCGACGCCGTATGATGGGGCGCATGGTCGGCCCGCGACGACGGTTCCGCGCGGTGACCGCGGTGTGGGCGACCGTCCTGGCGCTCGCCGCCGCGGCGCCCGCCGCCGCGGCGCCCGCCGCCGCGGCGCCGCCCGGGCCGGACCCCGGTCCGGGGGCGAAGCCCGCCAGGCCGCGCGCGTACCTGATCTACCTCCTCGACGGGAGCGACCCGATCGTCGTCAAGAGCTACGTCGAGGAGGGCGACCAGATCCGGTTCGAGAAGTTCGGCGGCTGGGTCGGGATCCCCCGCTACGAGATCCTCCGCATCGTGCCGGACGAGCCGGGAGCCGCGCCTCCACCGGTCGCCCTGCCGGCCGTCGAGAGCGGACCCGCGGCGCCCGCCGGCGAGGCCGCGCCGCTCTACGTCACGACCCGCGGCGGCACGACCGTGCGGGCGCACGCGGTCAGCGCCGAGGGGCCGCGGGTCCGCGTCGACACGCAGGAGGGCTCTCTGGCCTTCCCGCGAGCCGACCTCGTCGGCGTCCTCCGGCTGGCGGTCGGGGCGGCGCCGTCGGAGGCGTGGATCACGCTGATCGCGCCCGACGGAGCCCTCGGCGGGGACGGCGCCGGGCGCGGCCCGGCCGGCGGGGACGCCTCGACTCCCCCGGCCGCGCCGGGCGGCGGCGCGCAGCCGGCCGCCGCGGTGCCGATCCCGGCCGTCTCGGACCGGCCGCACCTCCTGCAGCTCGCCGGCGGGACGGTGATCCAGATCGAGGGCTTCTGGATCGAGGACGG
>Ga0070741_10017486_pt1 | contig 11770 bp, 9 predicted proteins | sample Coa_R1_4_FD_66440 | JGI IMG/M metagenome (GOLD analysis project Ga0070741, IMG submission 66440) | Surface soil microbial communities from Centralia Pennsylvania, which are recovering from an underground coalmine fire - Coalmine... | ecosystem: Environmental > Terrestrial > Soil > Unclassified ...
GAAGCCGGAGAAGTCGAGCGTCCGCATGATCGGCGGCGGGGGCACGCGACCCTCGACCATTGCAGCGAAGAGCTCCATACCGCTTAGTCCCGCTCCAAAGGTCGCCAGCTCCAATGGATCGGACCAGTCGTAAGCGCGCTCGCGAAGGACCGATCCGTCCCCATCGGCCAGGCGGGTCATGTTCGCTGCCTCAGCCGACTCATCGGTGCCCACGGTCTCGGTCATCACGGCCTCGCGTCTCACTCGGGCTCGGTTACTCGTTAGTACTGCAACGCTAGACCATCTGAGTTTTTCTGAGCAACTTAGCCTGTAGGATTGAAGGATGACCTCGCCCTCCGCCGACGCCGCCGTCGACTCACTGCCGTACAGCGCGTACGACAGCGAGACCTGCTCGATCGCCCGCACGCTCGCGCTCATCGGCGACCGCTGGACGTTGCTCATCCTCCGCGACCTCTCCAACGGCGTGCGACGGTTCGACGACCTCGTCACCCACCTGGGCATCGCGCGGAACGTGCTCTCTCGCCGCCTTGCCGCGCTCGCCGATGGCGGATTGGTCACGCGTACCGCGTATCGAGTCGACGGGGCACGGGAGCGGCAGGAGTACCGGCTGACACACGCCGGCCGCGATCTCATGCCGATCCTTCTGGCCGTCATGGCCTGGGGCGACCGGCACCTGTCTGCGCAGGACGGGCCGCCCGCCGTGCCTCGGCACGCCGACTGCGGAGAGCGCGTCCGAATCTCGGTGACATGCGAGGCAGGGCACGAACTCGGCGATCGGCCACGGCTTCGCGTTGAGCCCGGGCCCGGAAGCCGCCTGCGCGATCAGCAATAAGGCGGCAAGGCGGCCAAACCCGCGGTGCCGCGGTAACGCAGCCAGGCGTCGACGCCGTCGCGGACCGTATCCGCGCGGTAACGGTTCTATGCCCAGTCAGCCAAACCGCATTGCCCGCCCGAGTGCCTCCATACGCTGCTTCTCGTCTGTCTAACAGGGGAGGGTCGGCGAATGCCGAACAGATCATCAGCGTTGGTGGGTAACAGTTCGAAGGATCGGAAATCGCGCGGTGGGTTGAGCGCGGCGCTGAGCATCCTCGGTCTCTGCGTCGCCTTTGCGGTAACCGGTTGTGGAGGCGCCAGCACTGGAACCCCGACCGCGGCCGAGCAACAGCTCACGACGCAGAGCACGCCGACGCAGGACGTCTCGGCCTCGGCCTCTGACTCACCATCAGCAGCTGACGTGACAAGCGCTCCGGCGACGAGCGCACCCGCGAAGCCGGTTGTGCCGACGACGCACGCGCCAGCCCCGGCCCCAGCTCCCGTGCACACGACTGCTGCGACGAAGCCGTCCCTCTGTGGCGCGCCGCCGAACCCGTTCGGGTACAACTTCTGCGGGCGAGGTGGCTACATCAACTCGCCCGCCGGCACCGTGTGCAGCTACTTCGACTGCATCGCGAACTTCTACAAGGGCGTCGGGTACATGGTCGAATGCAGCGACGGCACATACTCCATGTCCGGCGGCCGACGTGGCGCCTGCTCAGACCACGGCGGCGTGTCGCGCCCGGTTTACAGCGGCTGAACCACACCAGCACCAATTCTGCTTACCTGTACTGGTGACCCGCCCGTCTCCCTGGAAGGGTCGCCGGTACTCAATTAGGCTGCTCTCGACCCAACGGGCGTGTACGAGCTCTGAGGATGCCGCCATGAGCGTGTTCGCCTCCCCTGCCGCAGCGCGCCGACGGGCGTCCGCCACACTCGCGGCCGCCGCCGTGCTGCTCGCCGGAGCGTGCTCCTCCCCTGCCACGTCTCCCACCACGCAGGGCACCAGCGCCGCAAGCACCAGCGCGAGTCCGAGCCCGCTACCAACGCCCGGCCCCTCAGCCTCGACGCTATCCGACCTGCCCTACGCCGAGCTCGACCCCGCCGAGCAGCTGGACCTATACCTGCCCGCGGCCGGAGCACACCCGGCGCCGCTTCTGATCTGGATCCACGGTGGCGGCTGGCGCACCGGCGACAAGAGCCAGATCACCGGATTCGCCGGGTCAGCGGTCAAGGCGCCGCCGCCCGGGCCATGCCGCGACATCGTCGAAGTGCAGGTACCTAACCTCACCGAGCTGCTGGCTAAGGGCTACGCGGTGGCGGCGATCAACTACCGGCTAACACAGGACCCGACGGCTGCTGCCCAAGACGCCAAAGCCGCGGTGCGGTTCCTGCGCGCGAACGCACAGCGCTTCCGCCTAGACCCGAACCGATTCGCCGCCTGGGGCGACTCAGCCGGCGGCTTCTCGGCGCTGATTCTGGGGGTCACCGCCGACCGCCGCACCGTCTTCGACGACCCACGCCTGGGCAACGCCGACGTCTCGGCCTCGGTGCAGGCCGTGGTCGACGACTTCGGGGCCAGCGAGCTGACCGACTTGCCCGGCCTACGCCCCGCGGCCGAGAACCCGTTCCCATACATCGCGAGCGCCAAGCCGGGCTCCATCCCGCCGTTCCGCATCGCCCACGGCGACCACGACTGCGTGGTGCCCTTGCAGCACTCGCGCGACCTGCTTGCCGCCCTGACCAGAGCGGGCGCAACGGCGACACTCACGGTGTTGCCGGGTGCGGGCCACGAGGACCCGGCCTTCATGCGCACGCAATGGCAGCCGACGCTCGCGTTCCTAGACCGCGTCTTCCACATGTGAACGCGTCGCGCGACCGCGCCCTGTAACTGCGCGACAAAACGCAGAGGCCCGGAGACTGTGTCTCTGGGCCTCTGACCTGTGTAGCGGGGACAGGATTTGAACCTGCGACCTCTGTGTTATGAGTGCAACGAGGCCCGTCCCGCGCGTCCCGCCGCATCCATCATGCCCTGTTCAGGCATAGCAAACGCCGAACTTACCAGGCAAGGCCGTCCGGCGTGTCCCACCCGTCCCGAGGCATCCTGGCCCCAATTCCGGCCCCAGCATCGGTACGGGTACTACATTCCAGTGCACTGGAACCCGGCCTCCGCGGCGCCGGTCGTGGCTCAGGGTGGCTCGGGTGGCCTCCGGGTTACGAATTCCATCACGCCAAAACAAATCACGAATCATCGGACTATTCAGACGATATTGGAGTGTAGTACTCGTTACCAACCCGCTTGATCCGGTTCCCGACGCCGACGGGGCTGCTCGTGCCGCACAGCCTGACCCCGCTCAGGCGCAGCCACCGGGAAGTACTCGGAAAGCCTCGCTGGAGAGGATCGTGACGATATCCTGGCGTGGGTGGGCGTGCGGTTTCTCGTCAGGCTTCATGATCGCCATGGTAGGGGTGGAGTTGTCGGCAAAGCGTGCTCTTACGACAGTATCAGAGGTTTTCGGCATCCTCGGTGCAATCGCTGGAATAATAGCTCTGTGGGTCACGCTTCGGCAGGGAGATGTAAACACCACAGCTCCCACCAATGCACCCGCTCCGGCCACTGCGAACAGCGCAGCTTCTGTTCGCCAGGGTTTCCCAGGCGCCACGCATTATCTCGTGCTACACACCCTGAGCAACGCGCTTCTCGCCGCGCTTATCATCACCTTGCTTTCTACCTTGTTTACTTTTATGACACGCATCGCTTTCGACTCAATCTGTATCATTCTATTTGTCATGGCGGTTGTTGTCGTGTCGATAAGATATTTCAAGTTTAACCATCCGTCACCGTGGGGTGATCTCGGAGTTTGGGCACTTTGGGCCACGTCCGCAGTTGTTGGCTATTTCCTTGCAACCATCATTGATATCGCCATTAAGTCGTTCCGCACGAGCGGAGGCCACTCTGTGTAGTAAGCCGTGTGAGATCGGTTGCGGTGTAAGCGCTCTGACCCAATACTGGAATAGCGCAAAGCTCCTAGTAACGTTCCAACCACGCAATCCGCACAGGGGATCACATCCCGAGAGACAATCTTGGAATTTAGTGCTGCTCCGCCGTTCGGCGAGTTGTGACACTTGTGACACCTAAGCGCACGGCGCCGAGTCTCGATTGAAGCCGAGCGAGACGAATTCGGGGTCGACTACCAGGATCACGGCAAGCTGTTCTGCTGGCCCAACGGGACGCTGCCGCACCCCGACACCATCACCCGCCGATTCCAGCGCATCGCAGAGAAGGCCGGGCTACCCGTCATCAAACTGCACGAGGCCCGGCACAGCTACCTGACAGCCGGACGATTGGCCAAGGCCGATCCGAAGGCCCTCAGCCAGCGGGCCGGGCATGCCTCGGTCGCCTTCACCATGACTGCGTACATGCACGGCGACCTCGACGCTGACCGCGAACTGGCGGACACGATGGCCCGACTGATCCTGCCGGGAGCGCTCGGCCCGGACCTCGGCGACGAGGGTGACTAACCGTTCCCGTGACTAAATCCGTGACTAAACGGCAAGCAAGAGGCCCTTCCGGTTTCCCGGAAGGGCCTCTGACCTGTGTGGGGTGTTCACGAGATTGTCTGATCTGCATGTTCGCGGCTCCGTTGGCGATCTTTCCCAGCTCCGTGAAGATCGTTTCCCAGGTAATGAGCATCTCTCATAATCGTACGCTTCGCGAGGCGAGCGGGCGCAGCCAGGCACGCCCTCCGAGCTGCAAGCACCGAAGCCCTCCGGCACCACAACCGAGACGCCGACCTACTCGGATACGTCGGGGAGCGGAAGATCCGCCTGAAGGCGGCGCAAGGTCGTCTCGGGAACCGCCTGGCGCAATCACGACAAACAACCGGTTGGAGGTACTCCTAAAGCAGGGGTTGTGCAGCGGTTCGTCGAACATGGCCCCAGCGCCTCACTGATCAGGCGATTGACCAGAACTTCAAAAAGGACCGGTCGGTCAGCCGTGTACAGGCCGCTGGGTCAGGCGCTCGCGGACCTGGGTGGGCAGGACGCGGTAGCGGTCGAAGGCCTCGGCGACAGCAGCGCGGCGTGCGTCCTCGTCCATACCGTCGACGACGGCGCCGCGGATGCGCTTCCAGGCGTCGACCGTGTCGATGGCCACGTTCAGCACCGTGGGCGGGTCGGTCAGATACACGTGCTCCTCGGCGGTAGTCACCCCGTCCGGGTGCACGACACGGCGCGGCGAGATGATGACGCTCACGCTGCCGTCCGGGGCCGCGTCGGCCTTTTCATCAGCGGCCACCAGGCGCAGGTGGCCGTTGGTCTGGCGAATATAGTCGTGACTGACCGGCCCATCGGGACTCTGTTCCGTTTTGGCCTCGAGTGCGATCCACAGCTCCGGCCACAGCCATACCGAGTCGGCGCGGCCGGAGAGTGTGGGCTTCGACGCGGTGGCACCCAGCAGCTGGCCGAGGGTGGCTAGTGCTTGCTCGTAGGGCGCGGCTTTTGCCTGTGCGAGCGCGGTGAGCATCGGCGCGGTGAGCTTCTCGAACCTCGTCTGGGAGCCGAACCACGGCGCCGCAGTGGTCAGCGCAGCAGCCGCGGCCACGGCGTGTTCGTCGACCGGCTCAAGTTCCCGCAGCGCGGTGGCCTGTGGGCTCACCTCCCGCAGCCAGGTGGTGCCGACGGCCGCGGTGCGGGCGCGGCCGAGCAGCTGGTCGGCGAGGCTGGATGCGGCCTCTACTCCGGCGTCGGCGGCCCGCTGCGCCCAGGCGGCGCCGAGGTAGGCCCATAGGGCACGGTAGGGGCGCAGCGCCGGTGCGGTCAGATCCCCGAGGACGGCGACTGCGGCCCGGGCGGCAGCGTCCCAGTCACCAGCCCAGGCTGCGGTGCAAGCCTCGATCTCGTGGGCGGCGCTCGCGACGAGCGCTCCGGCTTCGGGCGCCGGGGTGCGTGTGCGTTCGGCGCGTAGGTCCGCCAGGGCGGGTTCGGCCTCGGTCTGCCACAGTTCGTCGCGGTCCAGGGCGCTCGTGGCGAGCTGGACTAAGGCGTGCTCGGGCGCCTCGGAGTTCTCCAGGCCGAAGTCGATCTCGGCTTGCAGGTCCGGGGGCAAGCCGGCGCGCACCTCAGCTCGGCACAGGTACTTGAACAGCTCGGGGCCGTCGACCACGACCAGCGCCCAGTCCTGGGGGCCGCGTGTGCATCGACCCGCGCCCTGCTGGATCCTGGTGCGCACACGTTCGATCAGTAGGTTCTCGGCGCGCAGTCGAGTGATCAGGAACCGGTCGAGCAGGTGCATGGCGTCGGGCAGCCCGGAGAGCACCTCGATACGGCAGGCGTCGCCGGGCAGGTCCATCCCGTCGTACCGGTTGGCGGCCAGCAGGGTTCCGGCGTCAGCGGTGACGAACGCGCCGACTGCGGCGTCGTTACTGGCGACAAAGCGCCCATGGGAGGGGATCCCGAGGTTGTCAGCGAGGTCTGCGGCGCCCTGGGTAGTCGGGGTGAGCAGCAGGCGCTTGGGTCGCAGCCGCACCAGCCGACCGAGCAAACCCCCGGGCTGCGGCTCCACATCGGTCGAGGCATCGCCCGGGTCCGGTGCCGAGTGGCCGGCGGCGGCCTCTAGCACGGCGATTTGCGCCGTAGCCGTCGGCGGAGCCGGGGCACGTTCGGCCATGTCGGGGAAGACGATGAAGCGGCGCCCGGTCCCGGCCTGCTCCCAGGCGGCCGGGGCGGCGATGCGCGCGATCGGGGCGCGACCGAAGGACCGCTCCAGTTCGCCAGCCTCGCCCAGGGTCGCGGATAGGTACACCCGTTGGGCCGGGCCGGTGAGTTCGGGGTGTTCGAACGTCGGCGGGATCAGGGGCCGGATGTAGGCCTCGTGAGGCGCGATGAGAAACAGACACGCGCTGAGCTGCGCCTGGATCATCCGGTAGCTGAACGCGGCGGCGCGCTCCTGCTCGCTGGGCCCGTCGAGGTTCAAAGTGCGCAGCGCTAGGTCGACGGCGCCCAGGTTGCGGTCGATCGCGGCGAAGGGCACGAGGCGCACCTCCGGGGTGCCAACCGTCGCCGCGCCGCGTAGCATCCGGGCGACCACGGCCTCGCCTAGGTCCTCGGAGAGCGCCTCGAGTAATAGCTGGTAGGCGCTCAGGCCGCTGGGGATCGTCACCGCCCAGGCCTCAGCGACGTATTGCTCGGCGGCGTGGGCGTCATCGAACAGCACGGTACCGGCGACTTCGAGCTTCGGGCTGATGTTGAAGATGTGGCTGTAGACGGTCACCGCCACCCGTTCGCCCTTGGTGTAGCCAGCGACGTCACGCGTGTCCCACTCACGACTGGGTCCGATCAGCAGGACCGCGTCGATGCCCTGGTTTCGGGCGGCAGCATGGGCCTGGATGGCCAGCTGCCGGGTCGGGCAGGCGTAGATCACGCGTTCGGCACGGGCGCGGCGGCGCCATTCCGCGATCAGCATGCCGACTAGGGTCTTGCCGCTGCCGGTGCCCAGCTCCAGCGCCACGTCGGCGGTCGACTGGCACTCCTCGTGATATTTGCGCAGCATGTCGGCCTGATGCGACCAGAGCGCCCCATGCTTGAACGGCAGGCGGGGCAGGGCGCCGAACAGCGCCTCGGGCGAGGCGGGGACTGCGGCCTTGGGCGCGGGTCGGCGAAAGCCGAGTCTCGGCGCTGTGCCCTCGCCCGTCATCGCGCTTTGCCGTCCCTTCGCCCGCGTGGCCATGGGGTGACGCCACATCAGATCCGCTGGTCGCCAGGGTATCGGCTTCAGGCGGGTGCGCCGCTGCGAACGCGCGGCGGGCAAAAGGCGCAGGCTCCAGAATCCCGTGCCGCGCATGGCGTTGCTCCTCCATCGATTCGCGGCCCGGTGTCGCCAGGGTCCTCTGTCCGCGATGGGGCCAAGGTACCCAATGCGTCTAATACTCGATCCAGGACTGCGGAATGAGCGCGTTGCCCTCGCGCCAGTTGTGACGCACTGCATCTTGGAACCACGGGTCGGTCAGGTTCGCGTGATCGCAGACGATGATCTGCATGTGGGGAGCGAGTTCGGCCACGACGTCGCGCATCAGCTCGAACATGCGGTGCACGGCTGCGCGGTCGTCGTCATCGGGCAGCGTGCCGTCGCCCGAGGTGACAACCTCTGAGGGGTAGTAGGCCTGGGTGGGCTGGTCGAGGATGAGCAGGTGCGGGACGGGGCGCTGTTCGCGTACGAAGTAGCGGTGCAGTGCCAGATGGGTGATCAGGTGGTAGCCGACCCAGTTCTCGGCGCTGCCGATCCGGGCCAGGCGGGCCGGGCCCGAGGGGGTGTCGGTGACGACGGTGAGTTTGTTCGGGTCGATGCGGACGTTGGCGCCGCGGTGTTCGAGTCGCAGGTGGTCGGCCCAGCGGGTCATGTCGCGGGCGATGATCAGCAAGCGCGAGGTGATCTGTTCGCGTTCCTCGTCCACGTCCAGGTCGGCTTCGAGCTGGCCAACCTGTCGCTGCGCGCGCTCGACCTTGCCGCGTAGCAGGGCGAGCGCTGCGTCGTCGGCGCTTCGGCGCACCTTGTCGAGGTACAAGTCGATGCGGCCCTTGGTGAAAGCCTGCTGCTCGGCCAGCCGCCGCGCCGGGTCGATGCCATTGTCCGCGGCGCGTAGCGAGGTCAGTGTGCCCTCGAGGGTGCGCAGGGTCTGGCGCAGCTCATCGGCGCGGGCATCGAGACGGGTGAGGGCGGCGACGCGGCGCGGGACGGAGCTCTCCACAGAGCGCAGCTGCATACGCAGACCCTCGAGTGCCGTGGACAGCTCCTCGAGACTGGGGTCAGGCTCGTCGAGCTCAGACCCGCACATCGGACATCGCTCGTCATGGGTGTCGTGGGGCGAGCGGATCAGGCCCAGGCTGGCCAGGCGGCTGGCGCCAGTGCGAACGGCCGCGGTGTAGTCGCGTTCGTCGTGGGCCTGCTCGGTTAGCAGGGCCCGCTGCTCGGAGATCTCCCGCAGTGCGGCGCGGGTCTGATCGCGTTGCCGCTCCAGGGCGCGGCGGCGCTGCACGGCGGGGTCGGGGTCGCGGTCCGCCTCTGCCTGCGGCGGCGGGGCGTCGAGTGCGGTCGTGAGCGCCGCGATGATCTCCGCGGGTTCGTCGAGGTCTGCGCTGTCGATCAGCCCGCGGGTGTGTGCCTCGGTCAGCAGCGCGCGCAGGTCCACGGTGATGTCGGCGTTAATCTGTTCGGCGGTGGCCAACTCGGCCTGCAATCGACGCAGCGCGCGACGCGCCTCCTGGAGTTGCTGGCGCTTGAGCGCTTGGTCTGCGGGCACCGCGCCGAGAAAATAGGGCAGGGTGTCGCGGATCGCGTCCTCGATGCCGCGCTCGCCCTGGCGGTGGAAAAGCTGGTTGCGGTTGGCTATCTCGCTTTGGCCCTGCAGGCACAGGAACAGGGCGTGGCCTAGGTGCGCGGCGAGCGGGGCCCGCAGTGATCCGGTGGGCGGCACGTGCAGGTTCTCTCCGATCCCGATGAGTCGGCCCAGCTGTTCGCGCACGGTGTTCGAATCGGTGTTGACCCGCAGGTCCGCGTAGGGAAGCGGTTGGATCTCGGCGCCAAACTCGAGCATTGCCTGCTGGGTGGAGGATCGGCCTGCCTGCGGCGCGGGCCTAGCGACGAATGCCCTGGTGCCAGATAACTGGGCGATCACCGCGTACCAGGCCACCGTGTCGGTGATTGGCCCGAGCGGCATGGTCAGGGTGTCGCGTCCGAGGCAGAATTCGACGATGTCCAGCAGTGCGGACTTGCCGGTGCGCGACCATCCGGTCACCACGTTGAGCTGGCCGGGGCGGAAGTCGACCACCCGGTGTTCGCCCCACTTGTTGTAGAGCACGATGGCGAGAAGGTTCACGAGGTCAGGGCTCCACACCGAAAATCGCGAAGATGGTGGCTGGTTGGTCGGTCTTGGCGAGCCAGCGGCCCACGAAGGTCGCCTGCCGTAGAAGTGAGGCCAGCTCGTTATCGGAGGAGCGGCGTATCTGGCCGTGCACTGCGTCGCCGGCGATCGTGAGCAGTCCGTGGCGCAGCCCGAAGCGCAGGCCCTCGTATACCAGCGGGGCCAGGGAGCGAGCGCGGGCCGGGAAGCCGGCACGCAGGATCGGGTTCCTGGAGATCCAGGCGGTCACGTGGGTCGCCGTGGTGCTCGGTAGTGCCTCGCGGGTCGGCAGGTGTAGTACCAGCGGGCTGACGACGAACGAAATCGGCCACGCCATCGCCCGGTCGTTCGCCGCCGATTCGTAGCCGCTGGCCGCGGCGGCGATGACCGCCGCGATCGCTGCCGGGTTGAGATAGACAGCCTGGATGCGGGAGCGCTGCGCCCACGCGGTCACGATGCGGCCCCCACCAGCAGCGCGTTCAGTAGGTCCTCGAAGTCGGGATGCCAGCCGACGCGGCCCTCATCGGCTAGTTCGTGGTGCTTGCCTCGGCAGAAGAATGGTTCGTCGTAGCGTTCGCGCACCCGGATACCAGTGCGGTCCAGCGCCTCACGCAGCAGCTTAAGGCCAGCGCGCTGCTTGTCATCCTCGCTCGCGTTTGCGGGTAGCTCCGCTTGCATCCAGTTGAACTCGCGCTCCCATTCGTCGCGCAGCTTCTTTTCAAACACATCGAGCTCGTCAAGGCCGACCAGGTTCGAATCCACCCACGCTGCAGTCTGGGTATACGCCCGGTAGTAATCGGCGATCGCCTTCTGGATCAGCTTTCCTGGCATGCCGACCCACCGCATCTGGTGCACGAACCGCCGGTCGGCGTAGTCGGCTTCTGCGTCCGGCGCCAGAGCGTCGAGGCCGACGAGGGTGGGCAGAGTGTCCGGGCCGAAGCTGTCGCGCAGCGTACTGATATAGGCGTCCACGTCCAGGCCACTGACCGAGCGGCGCTTGCCTTGCAGCATCTCCACCACCCGCGCGTGCCACCACGCCCACAGCAGCCCCATGAACGTGTCCTCATGGCCCCTAGGCAGTCCGCGCCCTACCTCTCGGCGCACCTTCCCGTCTAGGTCACCGATCGTAGGCGCGCCGTCGAGGACGCGGATGCGTTCGACGAACGTGCGGCGGCTGCCGGCCGGCAGGGCCAGGAAACGCTCGCGCGTCTCACGTGTCGTCTGGTCCTGAGAGCGGCTTGCCGCGGTCTCCAGGAGCGCTACCGCCGCGGAGACGTCCCGCTCGCCGGTCTCGTCCGGTCGTAGTGCCGCGGAAGCGCTCGCAGGCGCTGCGGTCTGCGTCGTTACCAGGCACAGCGAAGGGCCGTTCGGGTCGCTGACATCCACCCCGTCCAGCCACACCCGCACGGTGCGCCATAGATCGGTGCTCATGTCCCCGAGTCCGCGCCCGGATCTGGCATGGTGTTTGAGCTGCAGCAGCTGGGTGGCGGTGCCCTGTTCCTCCCAAGCCACGTCGTCGAACAGTTCCACCGTGATCGCAAGGTCCGGCCGATCGAGCGACCCGCGTAGCAGCTCTAGCAGCGGCCACTGCGACTGATAGAGGTATCCGAGCGCTGATGACGCGGCCTCGTGTGATGGACCTGACACTCTAGGTAGTTTCACGCCGTGGGACGCATCTGTCCAGATTACGAGGGCCGTGGGCGGTGGCGTCTTTCCCGCGAGAGCTCCGCACGGAACGCGACCCCAGGTCCCATGGCGGCATGAGACAGGGGATGGGCGGAGTATCAGATGCCGCCGCCAAGTCGAGCACCGTGCTCACTCGCTGGCGCTGGCTCGGCCATCGTATCGGCCTGTTCCGCCTGCGCGAGTGCGGAGATGCTGAAGACCGTACGCGGGGTTATGCTTACCTGCGAATGTGAAATGTTGTTTATATCCCTTCTCGACCTGTGATCCCCAGATCAAGCGCCTCGCGTTATGCGATTTCCCGTGATCGCACATCTATGACACTTCAGATGGGCTACGGTACTAGGGCGTTGTGCGCGTGGCATATCGAAGCTGGT
>Ga0070741_10017487_pt1 | contig 11769 bp, 9 predicted proteins | sample Coa_R1_4_FD_66440 | JGI IMG/M metagenome (GOLD analysis project Ga0070741, IMG submission 66440) | Surface soil microbial communities from Centralia Pennsylvania, which are recovering from an underground coalmine fire - Coalmine... | ecosystem: Environmental > Terrestrial > Soil > Unclassified ...
TGGAGGCATATCTACAAAATCAGGCTGATCTTTACGGTCGCATCGTAACAACGTGCCTTGCGCATCGCGGTTGCACCGCAATTCAGACCTGGGGCTTCACAGACGAGTGGTCGTGGATCGGTTCGCACTCCCACGGAGCACGGGGGGCAGCCCTACTGTTTGACAAATCCTACAGACCAAAACCGGCCTACGATGCGGTGCTGGGGGCATTAAGATCGGCACGGGGAATACATCGATAACTCGCGCGCTCGCGACTTTGCTGAATTGCGTGCATCTATAATCGCTTAAGGCGCTGATTCGGTTCGCGCCATGATGCGGGTGAACGCTCCGGTTCCAACGCGGCCAGCCAAGCGGTACGACAGGAAGCAGGTCATCATCCTGCTCGCCGTCGCCGTTATTGCCCTGTTTGTAGTGCTGGCGTCGCAGACCGCATTTAATAACACGATCCTGGACGCCGAGACGAACCAGCAAGCCATTGTTTTCTACGCGCTATCCCTATTAATTTCGCTGCTGTTCGTGGCCCTGACGTTCGTTCTTGCCCGCAATTTACTGAAACTATTCGCGGAGCGACGGATGGGGGTGCTGGGCTCGAAGTTTCGCACTCGGATGGTTGCTGGAGCGCTCCTGCTGTCGTTCCTGCCAGTAATGGTCATGTACTGGTTCGCCTACGGACTAATGAACCGCTCGATCGACAAATGGTTTTCGACGCCGGTCGAAGAGGTGCATTCCGACACACAGGCGATGGTTACGTTGCTTACCCAATACGCGCAGCAGAATGCGCGCGCCGAAGCGAAATCGATGGCGGCGTCACCGGGGATCGAGCGGGCGTTTGGGGGGCACGGATTCGCGGGCGTTGCCAGCCAATTTCAGCAGCACGAAATCACATTACAAGGCGGGTTTGCGGTTGCTATGCAGGATGGCGATGTGGAGGCTAGTTTCAATCTCCCCGCATCCTGGCCGATCCTTAAACGATTTTTGCCGATCGATGATGCCATCGCAGGGCGCGCGGCTCGATTCACGTGGCAACAAACTGACTACACGCTAGGTAGTTCTGCTGTTCCAAATGGAGGCATGATCCTCGTTGCGATTCCTCTGCCGCGCGATTTCTCACAGACGGTTCATCAGGTCGAAGCCAGCCAACAACGGTATTTCCAGTTAAGCCGTGAGCGTCGACGAGTACGGCAAACCTACATAGGGTTACTTCTACTGATCACGATGATTGTTCTGTTCGTGAGTACGTGGTTAGCCCTGTTCCTGGCGAAACTGGTGACGCGTCCACTTGCGGCGCTGGCGGAAGCGACGCAAGAGATTTCGCGCGGACGCCTTGATTACCGTGTCGATATCAGCTCGGCCGACGAAATCGGTGACTTCATACGATCGTTCAATCGAATGGCTGAGGATCTCGAAGCCAACCGGCATCAGCTCGAGAACTCCACGCGCGACCTGGCAGTGGCGAATACAGAGCTTGAGCAGCGCCGGCAGCAGATGGAAACGATTCTCGAAAGCATCCCCACTGGGGTGCTTTCACTTGACTCCAAACGCCGAGTTACGCACACGAACCAGGCTTTGCTGCGGATGTTTCATCCGGAAGGAAGGTCGGAGGAGCCAGCGCCAATTCCGCTGGGAGCAGATCTGTCCGATTTCTTTCCGGCAGAGTTGATTGAAGATATCGAACCCCTACTGCGTCGTGCGGACCGCATGGGAATTACCACCAGCCAAATGGAGATTCCGTTAACCCATGGCTCTTTGAATGTAGCCGTGACCATTGCCCCGCTGGAGCGGCGAGAGGGCGAGCGGATGGGGTATGTAGTAGTGCTCGAGGACCTCTCGGATTTGTTGAAAGGGCAGAAACAGGCAGCATGGCGGGAGGTTGCGCGGCGGGTGGCGCATGAGATCAAGAACCCGCTCACTCCGATCTCACTGTCCGCGGAACGAATACAGCGGCACCTAGACCGTTCGAATCCCGGAGATCCCGCGTCCATGGGAGTTCTGCGCTCTTGCGCGGAAACGATTGCCGGATCTGTGGCCACGGTTCGCCGTCTGGTTGACGAATTTTCTACGCTCGCGCGTTTTCCAGTCGCTAAGCCGCAGCCAGCCGACATCAACCTGATCATCGAGAATGCTCTGACGATGTTCGATGGACGGCTGGATGGGATCCGTTTGCATAAATCTTTGGCTGCGGATTTGCCCGCAGTCATGGCTGACGACGATTCGATCCGACGAGCATTGGCAAATCTGGTGGATAATGCGGCGGAGGCGCTGCAAAACTCGGTGGTGCGAGAGATTGAGATTTCGACGGCTCTCGTGGCTAGCCGTGACGCCGTGGAAATCGTCGTGGCTGACACGGGACATGGAGTCACGCGCGAATTAAAGGAAAAACTTTTTCTTCCCTACTTCTCCACGAAGAAACGGGGAACCGGCCTGGGACTTGCGATTGTGAGCCGGATTGTAGAAGATCACCATGGGTCGATTCGCGTAGAAGAGAATCAGCCAGTTGGCTCGCGGTTCGTGGTGGAACTTCCGCTCGCGCAGGAGCCAGCCCAACCCACGCTCCTCTCCAGGCATGCATAACATTCTTATTGTTGACGACGAAGCCGGGATCCGCGATTCGTTGGCGGGTATTCTTACGGACGAAGGCTACTCGGCCGCCTCGGTAGAAAGCGGGGAGGCGGGTCTCAACTTGCTGAAAAAGAGCAAGTTCGATGTCGTACTTCTAGACATCTGGCTGCCCGGCATTGACGGCATGGAAACTCTAGCCAAGATTCGCGACCTTGATAATCCGCCCGAAGTAGTGATGATCTCGGGGCACGGCAATATTGAAACGGCGGTTCGCGCCACCAAGCTTGGCGCTTACGACTTTCTGGAAAAGCCGCTCAGCATTGAGAAAACACTGATCGTAGTGAAGAATGCGATTGAATCGCAGAAGCTGCAACGGGAAAACGTTGACCTCAAGAAACAGCTTCAGGCAAAAAGCATAATCGTGGGAGACAGTATTCCCATGAAAGCGTTGCGCCAGCAAATTGGCTTGATGGCTCCAACGAACGGGCGAGTCCTCATTTATGGAGAGTCTGGAACAGGCAAGGAACTCGTAGCCCACGCAATTCACGGGCAGAGCTTGCGCAAGGACGAGACATTCGTAGAAGTAAACTGCGCTGCCATCCCGGAAGATCTGATTGAAAGCGAGTTGTTTGGACATGTGAAGGGGTCATTCCCGGGTGCGGCTGCCGGCAAAGAGGGTAAATTTCAGCGGGCAAATGGGGGAACATTATTCCTGGACGAAGTCGGGGACATGAGCCTGAAGACGCAATCGAAGGTGTTGCGGACGCTGGAGGAACAGCGGTTTACACCGGTGGGGAGTGACGAGACGATCACGGTGGACGTTCGCGTGATTGCATCGACGAATAAAGATCTGGAAGAAGAGATCTCGCGGGGGAACTTTCGCGAGGATCTGTTTTACCGGCTAAATGTGATTCCTTTTTTTGTGCCGCCACTGCGCGAGCGTAAGGAAGATATTCCACTCTTTACGCGACACTTTTTGAAGGAGTTAGCGGCGACGTACGGGCGGCGGCCGCGCGAGATCACTGACGATGCGATCGAAGTGCTGATGCGATATTCGTGGCCAGGAAATGTGCGTGAGTTACGCAATGTGATCGAACGCATCGTGATCATGAATCCGACGACGACGCGATTCGATGCGAAACATCTTCCTCCTCTGGTGTATCGCGACGGAGGGCGCCGTGCACCGAAGAGCGAGTTCTCGACTTTACATCAGGCGCGGGATGCCTATGAGCGGGATTACATTCTGAAAAAGTTAGATGAGACGCACGGGAACGTTACGCGTGCTGCCGAGGTGCTCGGCCTAGAGCGCAGCCATCTTTATCGGAAGATGAAGGCGCTGGGCATTGCAGCCAAAGAATAGATCTGGCTAGCGCTTCACCATGTGAATCTCAGTTCCGTTCTTGCGGAACTTCACTTCGTCCATCAATTGATTGATCAGGAAGATGCCGCGGCCGTGGTTGGAATATAGGTTCTCCCCCATGGTGCAAGTGGGGATCGCGCCGGGATCGAAACCTTCGCCGGGATCGCGCACGATGATCAATACGCCGCGCTCGTCATCACAAGCCACCAGACATTCGATAGTTTTGGAGGGATCCTCTTTCGCGCCGTGAACGACGGCATTGGCCAAGGCCTCCTGCAATGAGAGCTCGATGGCGTCTTCCTTGCCGTTGACGCACTTCATATCGCGCACGGCATTCATGACCTGCTCGACAACTTGATCCACGGCTTTGCGGTCCGCAGCGAGCGCCACGCGGACGCGCAGGTTCAACTTGTCTGGATCAAAGTCGTGCTCCGGGAAACTTTCCTCGGCCGAATCCCCATCTGGCATGTTCTAGGCTCTTTTATCCCCGTTTAATCCCAAGGCGTGCGGCTCAATGATTCTAGCGGGAGAGACTGCAATCGGCAATAACCGTCCTCCGCCGGCGGCACATAACAGTGCCAAATCGTTACTGTGCCTGGAACACTCAGAGTGCCCCTCTTCGAAGTTGCCTTCGAGCGCAGCCTTAACCGGATGTTTCAGGACCGTTCGAGCGGGGCGCATCTTCCTCGGCGCGTTGCGCGAACATGCGTTGTTCCAGTTGACGACGCCAGTCAAGTTCATTGACGAACTCGCGCGAATCGCGCCAGCCCGGGTGAGCTTTGACATAGAGTTCGAGAAAAACCTTTGTCGAAAGCATGCGCTCGATTTGTACGCGGGCGGCAGTGCCGATCTTCTTCAGCATCTTTCCGCCTTTGCCCACAAGAATCCCCTTTTGGCCATCGCGTTCGCAATAGATGGTGGCAGCGATACGAGTGAGGCGCTTCCCTTCCTCGAAATTCTCGACAATCACCGTAGTCGCATAGGGGATTTCTTCGCTCGTATTCAACAGGACCTGCTCGCGAATGATTTCCGCCGCCATGAAGCGCGAGGGCTGATCCGTGATTTCGTCTTCAGGAAAATATGCCGGGCCAGCGGGCAATGCCGAAAGGATTGTTTGCAGAAGAACATCAAGTCCCTTGCGCTTGAGGGCGGAGATCGGGACGACTTCGGCGAAGTCGTAGAGCTGGCGGTAAGCCTCGATCATCGGCAGCAGCTTTGATTTTTCGCCGACCAGGTCCACTTTGTTCAGGATCAGGAAGGCCTTGGCGCCCGATTGCTTCACCAAGTCGAGCGCGAATTGGTCCCGAGGGTCGAGCTTATGGCTCACATCGATGATGACAAGCACGAGATCGCAACCTTCGAGCGCCTCGCGCACTTCGACCATCATTTTGCGGCCCAGAGAACTGTCGGGCTTGTGGACTCCGGGAGTATCAATCAGGACAATCTGGCCGCCGTCTTTGTTATTTCCTTTGCGTTTTGGGATATGCACCACGCCTTGGATTCGGTTGCGGGTAGTTTGCGGCTTGGGCGAGATGATGGCTAGCTTCTCGCCGACCAAGGCATTCAACAACGTAGACTTGCCGGCATTAGGGCGGCCGAGGATGCAAACGAATCCGGAGCGGAATGTCATTGAATTGGTTACGAGTGACGCGCGGAGTCTGAGGTCCCGGTTTTTCCTGAAGCCGGCAGCCGGTTGCCAGAAGCCGTTTCAATAAGTTTCAGCTGCTGGGGTTGAACAGCGGACACCCGCACGCGCTCAATCTTGCGATCGGTCGACTCCAACACCTCGAAGCGAAGGCCGTCATCTTCGACGGTTTCACCTTTGCGCGGGATGCGTCCGGCAAGCTCGCTCACCAACCCGGCGATAGTAGCAGATTCCTTGCCCTCGGGCTTTGTGCCAAAGAGCTCGTCGAGGCGATCGACATCCATACCGCCGGAGACGAGGAAACCGCGGTCGCCGTCGCGTACGATTTCCGGTTTATCGCGCTCGTCACGGATCTCACCCACAATCTCTTCAACCAGATCCTCAATGGTGACCAGCCCTGCCACGCCGCCGTATTCGTCTACAACAATCGCCATACGGATATTCTGCTTCTGCATTTCGCGAAGCAAATCGCTGCCTAATTTGCTTTCTGGCACGAAGCAGACGTCGCGACGCATAATCGAATCGAGCGTACGTACATGCGCCTCCGTATCAGGCACCTGCAATACGTCAGCGGTGTAGACAATTCCCTTGATGTTGTGGATACTGCCCTCGAAAACGGGCACGCGCGAGTAATGCTTGGCGCGAAGCATCTCAATGAACTTCTCGACCGTGGTGCTGGCCGGCAGCGCGAACATGGCGGGGCGCGGTTTCATGGCGTCTCGAACAGTCTTCCCGCTGAACTCCACGACCGATTGGATTAAATCGCGGTCGCCTTCCTGAATGATGCCTTCCTCCTGCCCGGCTTCGATGAGGGCGTCGACAGCCTCCGATGCGGTCTCGGGCTGTTCAGCGGTATTTTCTCGAGTCAAAGTGACAACCGATTGAAGAAATCCGACGACCAGCGTCACCGGCATCGCGAGATAAATCAGTCCGCGAAGCAATAGAACCCATTGACCCAGCCACTCCCCCTTGGTCCTGGAGAAAAACACGAACGGTAGGAATCGATTGAAGAGGGTGATGACCAGTAGCAAGCTCACAATAGCCTGCAGAATGTCATACGAGTTCCAATCGGCATCATGGAAAAGCAGAAAGCCGATGAGCAGCGCGATCGCCGCCATCGTTAATTGGCTTAAAACAGCCATGGACAGAGCTGCGCGACTGCGGCTTACTTTCAGCAGAGGTTCGATCTTCTGCTCGAATACGTCGATATTGTGCTGAAAATCACGGGAAAGGAAACGGCCCGCCTCCTGACAGACGCGGTCGACATAAGAGACAAGCGTGAGAACGCCCATCAGCAACATCAAAGCGAAGATGACAGCGAAGTTCATGCCGTCCTCTTACGCCTGGGTGAGCGTACTTTCACGGCTGGAAGTTCGAATCCCTTCCGTGGATGACCGTGGATGCGTTCGGTCAGCGATTCCGGTAACTTCAGAACGCGGCGGAGATTGGCTTCCTTGCGCGCCATCTGTCCATTATCCCGCTCGTGGTCAAAGCCCGCCAAGTGGAGGATTCCGTGGAGAACAAGAACCTTCACCTCTTTGTCAGGCGAGTGGCCCAACCGGCGGGCATTATCGAGAGCGATTTCGGCCGAGATAGCAATCTCGCCCGCCAAGGGAGTTCTGTCGGCCGCTGGGAATGAGAGGACGTCAGTAGGCTTGTTTTTGCCGCGGAATCGGGCGTTGAGCGATCGCATTTCGCTGCTGGTGGTCAGCAGCACGTCAACCCTGCCCTTCAAACGTGCCGCTTTGCGCGCCCGCAATACAAAATGCTGGAGAGAAACTACACTGACGCCGGCGATCTTCTTTTTCAAAGTCACCAACCTGAAATCCTCTTTAGCGGGCGGCATTGCCAGGAAATTATGGTGAAGCCGATTAGAGCCCTCGCGCAATACCGCGTATGACTACGCCTGCGACTCAGCCGATGAGGCCGGCGCTTCGGTGCCAGCGGAGTGCTTTTCGGCTGTGGACGCCGTCTCGCTCTTAGGTTCGGCAAGCAGCAGCATCTGCTGCTCCGCCACTCTCGCTTTATGCTCGTCATAAGCTCGGACGATGCGCTGGACGAGGTGATGCCGAACTACGTCGCCTTCATCGAAGTGGACGAAAGCTATGCCTTCCACCTGCTTCAGGACGTCAACCGCCTCCAGCAGTCCACTGCGACGGGCATTGGGCAGATCGATTTGAGTGACGTCTCCAGTAATCACCGCTTTGGAGTTAAAGCCCAGTCGCGTGACAAACATCTTCATCTGCTCAGAGGTCGTGTTCTGCGCTTCGTCGAGTATTACGAACGAGTCATTCAGGGTGCGACCGCGCATGAAGGCGATAGGGGCTATTTCGATGACGTTCTTTTCGAGATAGCGATCCACCTTCTCCGGATCAAGCATGTCGTACAGAGCGTCATACAGGGGGCGAAGATAGGGATCAATTTTGTCCTGCAGGGTGCCCGGCAGAAATCCCAGGCGTTCTCCCGCCTCGACCGCGGGTCGGGCTAGGATTATACGGTTCACGCGCTTGGCCAGCAGAGCTGAAATAGCCATAGCCACGGCCAGGTAGGTCTTGCCCGTTCCTGCCGGGCCGATGCCGAACACCATATCGTGCTTTTCGATAGCCTCGAGGTAACGGCGCTGGTTGCTGCTTTTCGGTTGTACAGTGCGACGTCCGAACGAACGCTGCTTGCCGGCGTCTGCGAGTCCCCGCAGGGTGGAGTTCGGGTCGGTGGTCAACACTCGCAGCATGCTGTTGAGGTCGCCATTGTTGAACGTATAGCCGGAGCGCTGCAGGCTCTCGTAATCGGTAAATACCTGCTCCGCGCGGGCCACGTCGCGGGCGTCGCCTTCAAGTTCAATGGAATTGGAGCGCAGGTTTATGGTGACGTTCAATCCGTCTTCGAGCAGGCGCACATTCTGATCGCGCGTGCCGAACAGCGTCTCGATGTTGGGGCTTACCCCGATGCTTTTTTTCATTCGTTGTGTGTAAAGGGGCGTGTCTCCGCAGGCTGGGACGCGGGATTCGATGGAACTTCGTAATCCGGCGAATGCGAAGCACACCAGGAACTGTTCACAGACAAAGCAGGGTTTTGCTTGGAGACGGGAGTAATCGAACTGCGCATGCCCAGCGGGCAAGTCACTACCATTGTCTTAAGCGTACCCCGGATACAGAAGAGGAGTCAATGGCAGCAAATGCTAGGCTTTTGCGGAGTTGGCATCTCTCAGCGACGCTGGAACGGCGCGAGTGCCTGCCCATTCGCGGAGAGCGGAAATGTCTTCGGCCCGGGTTGTCGAGAGCGGTACGGTCTGGGCAATGGCGTTCAGTAAAAGCTCAGTCGAGAGAGGTTTCTTTTCCGAATAAGCGGCGTACATGGCGCCTTGGACGGCCGCGTCGATTTCGGCGCCGGAGTATCCCTTCGCGGCTGCAGCGATCTTATCAAGGTCGAATTCGGCAGGATTACGCTTGCGCCTGGCGAGCTGGATTGAAAAGATCTGCTTGCGTTCGGGCTGGTTCGGGAGGTCGACGAAGAACAGTTCGTCGAAGCGTCCCTTGCGGATCAGTTCTGGGGGAAGCACAGTGACGTTATTGCAGGTTGCGGCGACGAAGACGGGAGAATTGCGATCCTGCATCCAGGAAAGGAACGAGGCAAGCAGGCGCGAGGAGACACCGGCGTCGGCTGAGGCGGAATCCGGTCCACTGCCAGCAAAGACTTTTTCCAGTTCGTCGATCCAAAGAACGCATGGCGCCAGGCCTTCTGCGACCTGAAAGACTTTGCGAATGCGCTTTTCCGTCTCTCCGATGTACTTGTCATAGACCGCCGAAGTATCAAATTTAACGAGCGGCAGATTCCATTCGCCCGCAACCGCACGGGCACATAGGGATTTGCCGCAGCCTTGGATCCCCAGAATGATCACGCCGCGCGGAGGCTCGAGTCCGAACTCGCGGGCTGAGTCTTCCCATGCGCCGCGACGCTGACCGAGCCAGTGCTTCAGGTTTTCTAGCCCGCCGACCGCAGCCATATTGTCGGATGCCTCGACGAATTCCAGCATCCCTGAATGTCGCAGTAGCTGTTTCTTGGCTTCCAGCACATCCGTAATTGTCTCTGGGCAGAGGGCGTAGTGCTTCACCAGAGCCTGGGAGATCGCGCGCTCCGATTCTTCTTCGGTTAGTCCTCGCAGATTGGCGGACATGGCATCGACGCCCACGGAATCCAGTTCGAGTTTCAGCGAGTAAGTCTTCGACAAACGTGTGAAAGTCTCTTTTATGATTTCGTGCAGACGCTCCCGGTCTGGAAGTTGAAGATCAAAGTACTCCACCAGGGTGGTCAACTCGGGTGGGACACTCAGTTCTGGGGCGGTGAGAATCACGGTGCGACGGTTGGTTGAGAATTTCTGTCCGACATCGCGAAGCCTACGGATAACAACCGGGTCGTCCATGTGGCGGTGGAAATCTTTGAGGATGAATACAGCTTCGAGCGTCATCGATTCCATGTTGGCCAGAGCTTGAACGGGCTCGCGCGTGTTGTAGATAGCTCCACCGGACGCAGTTGCATTCGTCTCCGTTACCATCGAGGACGTGACAGCGCGGGTCAGCCGATCCGATTCGCTTTTGCTTGGGCTCAGTGCCGTGTGCGGTTGGGCAAGGGCGCCGGTATTGACTTTGGTCCATCCGCCAGGTTGGTCGGGAGTGTGCTGCGGAGTTGGCTTACGGATCTCGGCGGGGACGTTGCTGCCCGACCGCACCAAGCCATCGGCGATGCTCCATTCGAAGGTGGCCATATTCAAATCGGAGCAGGCGGCGCGGACAATATTGACCGCGCGCATCTCTTCGGATGTCTCCATTACGACGATGGGCGTTGAAGAGTTGATGAGAACTTTGAGGCGATCGAGTCCGTCTGTCATGGCGAATTGTCAGCGGCTGAATCCGCGTGTTTTTCGCGTCATTGATCCGCACCGCGCTATCCCGGACGTATACATGAACTCTCCTCCGGGTGTGAAGCCCGCAGGCGAATCGTTGACCAGCCGAGGATTGATCTTTATAATAAAGAATTCGGACCCACCCGAATATCTCTCTGAGTACACGAAGGTAACGAACCAGACATGGCAAATCATCTTTCTGCGCTGAAGCGCGCCCGCCAGACCGAACGTCGCACAACGCGCAATCGCGCTAACACCTCTTCCCTGCGCACTCAGTTGCGTGAATTGCGGGAGATCATCGCAAAGGGCGATAAAGCGGCGGCCGAACAGACCTACCGAAAAACGGTGTCGGTACTCGACAAAGCCATCCAAAAGGGCTCGCTGCACGAGAACACCGCCTCGCGCTACAAATCGCGCTTGGGCGCCCGCGTCGCCGCGATTAAGTAGCTGGGCTGCAAAGATTTTCAGACTGGGCAGGCCTCTCGGGTCTGCCCTTTTCGCTGTGGCTCAATTCCCTTCGGCTCGCCGAAAGAATTGATAACTGAATGGCCGCGCCGCCATCGCCTTGGCGAGCTCATTCCCTACCTGGTTGATGGGAACCGGTTTATCGATATTGTTGAATGCGCTCCCTTCCAGCCCGAAATACAGTATCAAGCGGTGCCCTTGATGGGAGAGTTCACCCTTATGAATTCCCCGCGTGTCAGCCAACGTGATCGATCCGGCGGGCGCTGTGACATGGATAATCTTCTCGGGACAGATCTCAGCCACTTCTTTATCGCTTAGATTCATCCGGCTACTAAGCCTTCTTGTTAATGGTCGAGTCGTGCGGTTGGGACGGTGCGAACCTTTGACATAGACGAAGTGGGGCGTATCGAAAGTCGTCGCTGTCAAATTGATACCCACCTTCAGCCAGCGCAGGCATCCCGAATCGGTGTGGAATGGCCGGGGACGCAGTCCAGGTGGAATCCGATCGGTGTCCCACCACATGTCCGGTTTGGTAACCACGGGAAAGACGCCCAGGTAACGGGTCGCGACGGTAAGAAGATAGGGGTCGCACAAGAGAGACTGAAGATATTTGTTCTCAAGTAACAAGGTGCGGGGCACTTCATAGACAGAGGCGCGGGGCTGCTGGAGATTGATGCCGTCGCTGGTGCCTCGATCGACAATGGAAATGTTCGTCTGTGTGCCCGCTGCTTGCCCATTAGGGAGCGGCCCGAAGGTCGTCGTTTGGAGGTGAGCGGACGATCCCAGGTTATAGAGGCTTTGAAGAGCATCTTTCTTCAACCGGAGGTGTAGGACCACCAC
>Ga0070741_10017488_pt1 | contig 11769 bp, 9 predicted proteins | sample Coa_R1_4_FD_66440 | JGI IMG/M metagenome (GOLD analysis project Ga0070741, IMG submission 66440) | Surface soil microbial communities from Centralia Pennsylvania, which are recovering from an underground coalmine fire - Coalmine... | ecosystem: Environmental > Terrestrial > Soil > Unclassified ...
GAAATCGAGAATCTTCGCGTGCCCGCGCTTGGTCACAAAAATGTTCGCAGGTTTGATATCGCGATGAATGATTCCCTCGGCGTGCGCGGCTTCGAGTGCCTCGGCAATTTCAATGGCCAGGGAGAGAAGAGTATCCAACTCCAGCGGCTTGCCCGTAACCAGGTGCTTCAGGGTCGTCCCGTCCAGGAATTCCATGACGATGAAGGCCTGGCTGTCCTGCTCGCCGATGTCGTAAATCGTGCAGATACCCGGGTGATTCAGAGCGGATGCGGCCTCCGCTTCCCGTTGAAACCGGCTGAGAGCCTGAGGATCGCGGGCAACTTCGTCTGGCAAAAACTTGATCGCGACGAAACGGTGGAGCCGAGTGTCCTCGGCCTTGTAAACCACACCCATACCGCCGCCGCCAAGCTTGCTGACGATCCGGTAATGCGAAATGGTCTGATTGATCATGCGCCGGAGATGTTTGCAATGGTATGGGTGGTGAGGGTGGTAGTCAATGAGGTGCCGAGGATTGGAAAGGCTTATGTGCTGCACGCGAGTGGCAATTGTCGTTGCCCGGCTACCTAGCAAGGCCGAAGTGTGGCGTCACCTCCAGTCACTGGTTGGAGTGATTATTGTCACAGATTGTCTGCTCGGTTCGTGCTCACATGAAATTTCCGGCTTCGTTCCCGATCCTTATTGACGCGGCCGAACTCGGCCTGAGTTCAGATCGATTCGGCGCACGCATAAACCACGCTTCGTCCATTTTCCTTTCTGCCAAGGAGCTGAGCATCATGAAAATTGCAAAACTCTCCCTGATCTGCCTGCTTGGGCTGATCATCTTGATGGTCTCAACGAGCGGCGCCCAGGTAACCGGCACATGGACTGCAACCGGCAGCATGAGTACGGCACGGTATGCGGCACCCGCTGTTCTGCTGAAGTCTGGACAAGTGCTGGTGTCCGGCGGAAACAGCGGAACCAACGTGCTCGCCACTGCCGAGCTGTATGATCCGCTGACCGGCACGTGGTTGCCGACCGGCAGCATGAAAACAGCACGCTCTTATCACAGCGCCACCCTGCTGCCGAACGGCAGAGTGCTGATCGCCGGCGGATGTACCGATGTCAATTGTTCAGCAGCAACTGCCAGCGCCGAGATTTACGACCCAGCGACCGGATCGTGGCGTACGGCAGGAAACATGTCAACCCTGCGCTACTTCTTCTCCGCCACCCGGCTGCAAAATGGAAACGTGCTGGTCGAAGGCGGTTGCAACCAGGGGAACTGCGGCACCGTAACCAACACCGCCGAAATCTTCAACTCGCGTACCGGTCAATGGTCGCTTACGGGCGCCATGAGCGTTGCACGCGACTATCACACTGCCACCTTGGTAGCCGGCGGAAAGGTGCTGGTCAGCGGTGGGTACACGGTCACGGGAGCAAGTAACAATGCGGAAATGTACGACCCGCCTACAGGTCTTTGGACAACTATGGCCGCAATGACCAGTGCGCGCGCTCTACATTCTGCAACCGCGCTGGCAAACGGAAAAGTGATGGTCGCGGGTGGCATCGTAGGCTACCTCCCTAGCGCCGCGACCGAAGTCTACGACCCAGTGGCCAACAAATGGAGGGCCACCGGAAATCTCAACACGAAGCGTGCCGAACAAAGTTCCATTTTGCTGCCCACCGGGAAAGTCATGGTGTCGGGTGGATACAGTTATACCCGGCCGAGCTACTTTAACCTGGCCAGTTGCGAGATCTTTGACGTGGTCACGCGTACCTGGTCGTTTACTGGAAACATGACTATCGACCGCGATGGGCACTCGCTGGTCGTCCTCGCGAACGGGCAGGTGCTCGCGGTTGGCGGCATCTCCACCACAGCAGGCGTTCTGTCGAGCGCCGAACTGTATACGCCGTAGCTGCTCCGTAAAGGCGGCGAACACGGCAAGCCCGCGGAGGTTTTCGCGGGCTTTTGCTATTCGCCGTCAGTGACTTTCTTCTCTGAGACAGGAGTGATCGAGAACACTGTTGCCTATATTCGCGGTAAGAGGCTTAACTTAAGGTGGGTTAACACTTCAAGTGGTGGAGGAGGGTTTATTCGTATCTTTCATTAAACGCGAGCTTAGATTGCAGGTCCATATTAGGCCGCCGAGCGCAGTCACAATGCCGGCCGCAAGCCAACCGCCAAAAAAGATTTTGATAGCGAACATCACTTCCATTAGGCCTCCGGAACATCACTGCTGAGCATCCGATGCGCCAATCCAAAACAAGTGACAGCAAAGAGCATTTTTCTTTTCCGAACGCCGCAATGCGCAGCCAAATGCACCATAGTTGCAAATGTGTCGTCTTGCGATACATAGCAAACCCCGATAGGGCCAGCTTGCAGCTTCTGCTTTCCCTGTCTACTCTCTACAGGCGTATGCCTGAGCGGTTCACCTTTCCCGACCTCCGTCAGTTGTTTGCCAAGGCGAACGAGGAGAAATCCGGCGACCAGTTGGCGGGCCTTGCGGCGACCTCGGAGAAGGAACGGGTTGCCGCGAAATGCCAGCTGGCTGATCTATCGCTGGCGGATATCGTGCGGCAGCCGTTGATCGATCCAGATGACGACGAGGTCAGCCGAATCATTACTGAAACTTACGATGAGGCTGCGTTTCAATCCCTGCGAAGCCTGACGGTAGGCGAGTTCCGCGAGTACCTTCTCGACGATCACACAACCGACGCTGCGTTGCGGCAGGCCCAGCGGGCCATTATCCCGGAGATTGCAGCGGCAGTCGCCAAGATCATGAGCAACAAGGATCTGGTGCTGGCCGCGTCACGATTTCGCAATGTGACACGCTGTCGCAACACCGTCGGTCAGGCGGGCGTTCTTGCTATTCGTGTGCAGCCAAACCATCCCGCCGACGACATTGGCGGAATCCTGCTCTCCGCTTTCGAGGGCCTTCTGTACGGCTGTGGAGATGCGGTAATTGGAGTCAATCCGGCTACCGATTCGGTTGAGATGGTCAGTTCTATCCTGAACGCCCTGGATCGCCTCGTATCGGCTTACGACGTCCCTACCCAACACTGCTGCCTGGCGCACATCACTACTCAGTTGGCCGCGATGCAGCGCGGCGCGCCGGTGGACTTGCTGTTCCAGTCCATTGCCGGCACCGAGGCCGCAAACCGCAGCTTCGGAATAACGCTTGCCATGTTGCGCGAGGGAGAAGAAGCAGTACTCGAACATCATCGCAAGCGGGACGCCCACTGGAAGGGCAGCAACGTGATGTACTTCGAAACCGGTCAGGGAAGCGCTCTGTCAGCCGAAGCTCATCACGGAGTGGATCAGCTTACGCTTGAAGCTAGGGCTTACGGGGTTGCGCGCGTATTCGACCCATTCCTGGTGAACAGCGTAGTGGGCTTTATTGGGCCGGAGTACCTCTACGACGAGCGGCAGATTACCCGCGCCGGCCTCGAAGACCACTTCATGGGCAAGCTGCTCGGACTTCCGATGGGATGCGACGTCTGTTACACCAACCACGCCGCAGCCGACCAGAATTCCGCCGACAATCTTCTCCTCCTGCTGGGCGCCGCCGGTTGCAACTACTTTATGGGAGTGCCCTGTAGCGATGACGTGATGTTGAACTATCAATCCACCAGCTACCACGATGCGCTGGCAGTCAGAAAAATCTTCAAGCTGCGCCCCGCTCCCGAGTTCCTCGAGTGGCTGCAGCAAAAGGGTATTTATCGCGACCTTGAACCTGCCCGGCTCGAAGCGGCGTCGCGGCGCCAGTTGATGCACGGGCTGGAGTCGACGCTGGAGAGTCTCGTCTAATGCCGGACGATTCGTTAACCTCGCCGTCGTGGCCTGATCTGATCAAGAAGATTCGCGCACGGACCCCAGCCCGCGTGCTCATGGGACGCTCGGGCGCTGCATACCGAACCAGCACACAACTGGATCTGCGGCAGGCTCACGCAGCCGCCCGCGACGCAGTCCGTGCTGAGCTGTCATTGGAAACGAACTTTGATGCGGACTTCCTGAAGCGATGGGAAATATTTGAGGTTTCGACTAAAGCAAGTTCCAAGAACGAATACCTGTTTCGGCCTGATCTCGGACGTCATTTCTCCGAGCAATCCTGTTCTGACATCGTGAGCCGCTGTCCTCGAGGAAGCCATTTCCAGATCGCGATCGGCGACGGCCTTTCTGTGACCGCAGTGTCTAAGCAGGTTCCCGCGTTGCTTCCTACGCTTATTGAAGGAGCGGCAGAACATGGCTGGAGCGTTGGTCCGGTGTTTGTGATTCGGCATTGCAGGGTGGGAATTTTGAACGGAATCGGCGAGTTGCTTGCGCCCAAAGTTGCTGTCCTGCTCATCGGCGAACGTCCCGGCCTCGCCACGGCGGAAAGTTTGTCCGCCTACATGGCATACCGGCCGAACAATACGCATACAGATCCCAATCGCAACCTCATCTCGAACATCCATGCTCGCGGCGTTGAGCCCGGCGCAGCTGCGATTCGCATCCTGAATCTTGCCGCAACAATGATGAGCCGAGCCACGAGCGGCACGCAATTACGCGAAAGTCTTCCAGCGCTCGAAAAATGAAATCTCGGCAGGAACACTTGCCAGGAACTGCGGCGGTTTCCGGGCCTTCATCAGCTGCTCGAAGTTATACGCGATCTTCAGCAATGTCGGCTCGCTCCAGGCGCGGCCGAAAAACGATGCCCCCACCGGCAGGCCAAAAACGAATCCCGCCGGTACCGTAATGTCGGGATAGCCCGCGACTGCGGCTGCGTTCGAGCTGCCTCCGCCAGGGTGATCACCGTTCACCAGATCTGTATTCCATGCCGGGCCCGCAGTGGGCGCCATAATCGCGTCAAGCCGGAATTTGTCCATGACCGCGTCGATACCCTCGGCGCGTGACATTCGCTGATCGTTGGCGAGTGCATCGACATATTCCTTGCTGGTGAGTGGGCCCTTGGTTTGGGCCTTTATGAAGAGGTCCTGCTCGAAATAGGGCATCTCTTTGGCCCGGTTGCGATTGTTGAAGTCGATTACGTCCTGAAGCGAATGCACCTGCGCGTTCGGGCGAGTCTGCAGGTATGCGTTGAGATCGGCTTTCAATTCGTAGAGCAGGACGACCAATTCGCTATCGTCGAACTTACCGTGCGATGGCAAATCAGCCGGATCGATGATGACCGCTCCCGCCTGCTTCATGCGATCAATCAGCGTGGTCATCAGTTGGTCCACGGCATCGTTGAAGCCGAAATACTTTCTTGCGATGCCGATTCGCATTCCTTGGAGACCGTTGGCCACGAGAAAGCGAGTGTAGTCGGCCTGGGCTTTGTTCAAAGCCTGGCTGGTCGCTGGGTCGCGGGGATCAGCGCCGGCAAGCGCGCCCAGCAGAATGGCCGCATCGCGAACCGTTCGTGCCATCGGCCCGGCGGTGTCCTGACTGTGCGCGATGGGGATAATTCCGGCGCGGCTAATCAGGCCGAGCGTTGGCTTGATGCCGACAATTCCGTTGACTGACGCCGGGCACACCACAGAGCCGTCTGTTTCGGTGCCAACCGCCGCGGCGCACAAATTGGCTGAAACCGCGGCCCCGGATCCCGAACTCGATCCGCACGGGTTGCGATCGAGAGCGTAAGGATTTTTGGTGAGGCCGCCGCGCCCGCTCCAGCCGCTGGTTGAATGGCTGGAGCGAATGTTGGCCCACTCGCTCAGGTTGGTTTTTCCCAGGATGACTGCGCCCGCCTCACGCAACTTCTGTGCCACGAAAGCGTCTTTCGGCGCGGGTGGGCCGACCAGCGCCAGCGAGCCGGCCGTGGTCATCATGCGGTCGCCTGTATCAATATTGTCCTTGATGAGAACGGGAATGCCGTGAAGGGGACCGCGGACGCGTTTCGATTTTCGTTCCTGATCGAGTTTGTCGGCGATGGGCAGCGCGTCGGGATTGATCTCGATGACGGTGTTCAGGGCGGGGCCGGACTTGTCGATCGCATTGATGCGGTCGAGATATTTCTGAGTGAGAGAATGCGCGGTGAATTTGCCTGATTCCATCCCCGCCTGCAAATCGGCAATCGTGAGCTCATCCAGTTCGAACGATCCGGCCCGCGGCGGCGCAGGGTCGGCAGTCACGACGCGGGCTGCGGAAAATGCGGGCAGGACGACGGTGCCAACACCGGTCAAGGCTGCGGTTTTCAGGAAACGGCGGCGGTTCCCGATTGATTCCGTTGCATGTTTCACTCGCTGTTCTCCTTCGTCAGTAAGGGGAGGATTATAGCTGGACGCGGCAACAAGCGGTTGTTCAGACCGCTAACTCTGCGTCGCGAAGGACCCAAAACGACTGCTCCTGACCTCGGGCTATTGAATCTGTCCGCTTTCGTTTCGCCAGCTACCCCGTCCAATACAGCGGAGTCATGTCTTTGTCGAACTCTGCAAAGCACCACGTTTAGTGTCGTGTGTCACAAGGCGTGACCAGCAAAACTGATACAATCGCACGTTTCTTCCTCATGGAAAGTTCTCCCCGGTTAGCCGTCCAGCTTCAGTTGCGCAAGGAGGAGCCCTAATGTTTTTTCTCAAAAAATTTGCCGTGGTGTGCGTTTTGATCTCTGCCTGTCTGGCCTCTGGGCAAGAGATGCAGGACGGCCGCCTGCTCCGTTTTCCCGACATTTATAAAGACAAGGTCGCGTTTTATTACGGGGGCGATTTGTGGCTGGCGTCGACGGCTGGCGGCGCGGGGCGGCGAATTACTTCGCATCCCGGCCGCGAACTGTTCCCCAAATTTTCTCCCGACGGGAAATGGATTGCCTTCACCGGCCAGTATGACGGCAATTTCAACGTCTACGTAATGCCTTCGGAAGGCGGCCAGCCCAAGCAGTTGACTTATTACCAAGGCAGCGCCACTCCGCTCAGCGACCGTATGGGCATCCTGAATGAGGTGGTCAACTGGACGCCCGACAGCAAGCGCGTCATTTTTCTATCGCGACAAGATGCATCGAACGGATGGACCAAGCGGCCGTGGACCGTCAGCATTGACGGCGGCCTCCCTCAGCCTATGCCGATGACTGAAGGCGGGCTCCTGTCATTTTCACCTGACGGAGCGAGGGTCGCTTACAACGAAATCTTCCGTAATTTCCGGCAGTGGAAGCGCTACACCGGGGGCATGGCGCAGTGGATCACCATCTACGATCTTAAGAACAACGTCGTCGACGGCACCGTACCGCACACCGAGCACACGACACATTTCCCATGTGGCATGGCAATGCGATCTACTTCAGCTCGGATCGCGGACCGGAGCATCACCTGAATCTGTACAGCTACGATGTCGCCACCAAGCAGGTACAGCAGCTAACAAATTTCAATGAATACGATGTCATGTGGCCGAGCCTCGGGCCCGATTCAATCGTCTTCGAGAACGCCGGTTATCTATACGCGTTTGACTTCAATTCCAAGCAGGCGAAAAAGCTGAATATCCAGGTGCCGGGCGATCAGGACCAGGCAATGAAGCACTGGGTCAATGTGACCCGGAACATCACGGATTTCGATATCTCACCGGAAGGGAAGCGCGCGACATTTGCGGCCCGCGGCGATGTGTTCACCGTCCCGGCCAAAGAAGGCAGCATTCGCAACCTGACGCATACTTCAGGCATTCGGGAGAAAGACGTGGTGTGGTCGCCCGACGGACGCTGGATCGCTTACGTTTCCGACCGCACCGGCGAAGATGAAATTTATATCTCTCCCCATGATGGAATGGGACCCGAGCAGCAGATCACCAGCGGCTATAAGGGTTTCAAGTATGGGCCACGCTGGTCTCCCGATAGCAAGCGGCTGGCATGGGGCGACAAAGACACGCGGCTCTGGTACGTCGACATCACCGACAAGAAGCCGGTGCAGGTGGATAAGGCGCAGTACGGCGAGATCGTGAATTATTCGTGGTCGCCTGATAGCAAGTGGATCGCCTACGACAAGCCGGCCGACAATTTCTATTCCGTCGTTTACCTGTATTCGACGCTTGATCGGAAAATTACCCCGGTCACCAACTGGTTTACCAACAGTCTGGCGCCCGAGTTCGATCCAGACGGCAAATATCTCTACTTTCTGTCCGATCGCGATTTCAACGAAGTGCTGGGGAATATTGATTTCGAATTTGCCAATCCGAAGACGACGCGCGTGTACATCGCAACTTTGCAGGCGGACGAGCCGTCGCCATTCCCAGCGCTGAGCGATGAAGCGGAGGTCAAGAAGCCGGGCGGGGAAGGCGCTCCCGAGCCAACTCCTCCGACTCCAACGCCGCCTCCGGTGGGAAAACAGCAGCCGCCTCCAACAAAGAAGCCGGCCGCAGCGCCACCCGAGAAGCCTGCCACAGAAGCAAAAGGAACGGAGGCGAAAAAGCCGGCCGTGTTCCGTATTGATCTCGATGGCATTCAGAACCGGATCGTCGCGCTGCCTGGGGACGCAGCTGTGATCCGGACGCTGCTTGCCGCGAAAGGATATATCTATTACTCGACTGTGCCGGTGCAAGGCCTGTCGGGTCCACTCTCCGGCGAAGATTCCGCCGTCCACGCATTTGACCTCAAGGAACGCAAGGACAAAGTTGTCATCGAGAAGGTAGAGAAGTTCGCGATCTCGGCTGACGGATCGAAGCTCTTGTACGAAGCCGCGGGAGGAGGAGGTGCCGCTGCGGCCGGAGGACACGACGCCGCGGGCGGCGCGAAATCCTACGGCATCATTGACGCCAAGCCGGGAGAGACTCCGAAGAAGGTTGGTGAAGGCGCACTGAGTCTTGCCACGATGCGCGCTGAAGTTGATCCACCGCAGGAATGGAAGCAAATTTTCAACGAGGTATGGCGGCAGGAACGCGACTACTTCTTCGAAGCGGCGATGAACGGAGTCAACTGGCAAGCCATCCACGACAAATATGCCGCGCTGCTGCCATATGTTTCCGACCGCTACAGCCTGACCTACGTTATGGCGGAGATGATCGGCGAACTCTCCAACTCACATACGTATGTGGGTGGGGGAGATTATCCCGATCTGCATCCGGTCAAGGTCGGGCTTCTGGGTGCGGACTTCGCTGTCGATCCGGCAAGCGGCATGTACCGGATTAAGAAAATTTATGCGGGAGAAAATTGGAACCCAGAGCTGCGCTCGCCGCTGACGGAGCCTGGCGTGAACATTCACGAAGGCGATTACCTGGTCGCCATCAATGGGCGCACCTTGAAGTCGCCTCAGACTCCGTTTGAATTGCTGACCAACACGGTGAATGAGACGGTGGGGCTTAGCGTCAATTCGAAGCCTTCGCTCGACGGAGCGCGAACCGTGCAGGTGAAGCCGATCGGCGACGAATACGGACTTCGCGAGTTGAACTGGGTTGAAGGAAATCGCAAAAAGGTGGATGCGGCGACCAATGGCCGCGTGGGTTACATCTACCTGCCCGACATGGGCGCTCCCGGTCTCGACGCGTTCGTGAAGGAGTTCTTCCCGCAGACGCGAAAGGAAGGACTCATCATTGATGTCCGCTACAACGGCGGAGGCTTCGTCGATCAGCTCATTTTCGAGCGGCTGCGACGTGTGCTGGCGGGTATGCAATCGGCGCGCAATTGGGAAAGTAATCCAATACCGTTCCCGTTGTTTTGGGGAAGTATGGTGTGTCTGACCAATCACTACGCGGCGTCCGATGGCGACTTCTTCAGTTACTTCTTCAAGCAGTACAAGCTCGGGCCCCTATTGGGTGAACGAACCTGGGGCGGGGTGCGGGGTATCCGCGGGAATATTCCTTTGATTGACGGCGGGTACATTACGCGTCCGGAATTCGCGTTATATGGGCTCGACAGCAAGTGGCTGATCGAGAACCGAGGCGTGCAGCCGGACATCGTCGTCGAGAACCGGCCCGACTTGGTGGTCAAAGGCGAGGATCCGCAGCTGGAGAGGTCAATACAGGAAGTGATGAAGGCGATCCAGGCAAATCCACGGAAATGGCCACAGCGGCCACCTGACCTGCCGGCATATCCGGAAGGGCCGGGTATGTAGCCAGGTTCCTGTCGGGCGGACGGTAGTCCGCCCCTTCAATAAGGTGGCCTCCGTTCCGACGAGAGCCTGCCCTGAGCGAACTCGAAGGGCCGTCTGCGCGCCTGAGTTATTGTCTATTGCGTGGCCTGGGCCACGGTTGTCTTCTCTCTCACAACCAGCTCTTTACCTTCGAGCGCTTTACGAATGCGACGGAGTTCCATGAAACTGAGCGCCGTAGTCATAACAAGGACGGCAGCAAACATGATCACCAGAGTGGCATCCATGCTGGGCGGGCTCCCTACCCGCTTTCCTGCGAAGTGCGCGCAACAACTGGCGGCACATTGTGGCCGAAAATGTTATCGCTGGCCAATGTGCCTGGTTACTGTTCTGGATTCAGAACAAAACTGAGTAGCGTCCCAAACGCGAAAAACTGATAGCGTCAACGTATAATAAAAAATTCATGCCACGATACTCGATTGTTGTTCCCCTGCATAACGAACAGGAAAACGTCACCGATCTTTATGACCGTCTGAAGGCGGTCATGGAAGTTGCCGGCGAGAGCTTTGAGCTTGTCCTCGTCGACGACGGATCATCCGACCGCACCTTCCAGATGCTGCGTGAGATTGCCGCAGTGGACAGCCGAGTGACGGTGGTGAAGTTACGCCGAAACTTCGGTCAGACTTCGGCGCTCGCCGCCGGGTTCGACAATGCCCGAGGCGAGTACATCATCGCCATGGACGGGGACCTGCAGCATGACCCAGCCGACATCCCCATCTTCCTCGAGAAAATTGCCGAAGGATACGACATCGTGAGCGGCTGGCGCAAGCGCCGAATCGATAATCTCTGGCTGCGCCGCATTCCTTCGAAATGCGCGAATTGGGTCATGGCCAAGTTCAGTGGGGTAGACATCCACGATTTCGGAACGACATTCAAGGCGTACCGCCGCGAAATTCTTGAGCAGATTCCGCTTTACGGCGAGCTGCACCGTTTCATCCCGGCGTTGGCGTCATGGCATGGGGCTTCGATCTGTGAAGTGCCCATCCGCAACGTGAACCGGGAACGGGGGGCGTCGCACTATGGGATTTCGCGGACCTTCCGCGTCTTTTTCGATTTGCTCACAATCCGCTTCCTGCTGCGGTATCTTTCCCGGCCGCTTCACTTCTTCGGGACGGTGGGTATGCTGAGCATCTTCAGCGGGACGGGAATTGGGCTGTGGCTATTGGCAGAGAAGTTTTTGAACCATTCCGACGTGATGACCCATCACGGGCCGCTTATGATCTTTTCCGCTGTTTTGCTGCTGGCGGGATTCAATATGCTGGCGGTCGGACTGCTGGGCGAGATGCAGGTACGGCACTACTACGCTCCCAGCCATCGCGCCCCCTACTCTGTTGACCGCATCGTACGATCAAAGACGCAGGAGCACAGCGTCTCTGAGTAGAGACGCTGCAAGCAACGTCTCTACTCTGCGGACGTTCACTTCGAGTCTGGGTTCTCCACCTGCAGGTTGTTGGTTACCGAAAACACGCCCGGAACACTTTTCGCTTGGATCTCTGCGATCTGTTTATCCATAGGGCGTGCGACCACACCTTCCAGCGTCACGTGTCCGTTATTGACGATGATGTGAATCGGTGGAACTGCCCGCAGAGCGTACTGGCTCAGAACCTCGTTGCCGTAGATAGCGCGGTACAGTTCGCGACGCAGCCGGTCATCGTTGAAGGACGTGGGCAGAACCTGAATGTTGTTCACAACGTTGGTCACGCCTTCAATTCGCTTTACCGCATTCTCTGCGTCTTTCTTCAGCACAGGATT
>Ga0070741_10017489_pt1 | contig 11769 bp, 6 predicted proteins | sample Coa_R1_4_FD_66440 | JGI IMG/M metagenome (GOLD analysis project Ga0070741, IMG submission 66440) | Surface soil microbial communities from Centralia Pennsylvania, which are recovering from an underground coalmine fire - Coalmine... | ecosystem: Environmental > Terrestrial > Soil > Unclassified ...
GTCGGCGCAACGAAGAAGCCATGCGCCAGCTCACCGGTTCCCAGCCGATAGCCTCCGACCAGCACCCGCGCGCCCTCTGCCTTGCCGCGCGCGACGTAACCGAGAACCTTCTCCATGTGAGCCTCGGAGATCAGCGCGCCGACCTGTGTCTGTGGATCGAGCGGATCGCCGATGCGCAGCGCCCTCACCCGCTCCACGAGCTTTTCGATGAATGCAGCCTTGATGCGGTGCTGAACGAACACACGCGTACCGTTCGAGCACACCTCGCCCGCGGAGTAGAAGTTGCCGAGCAAGGCACCGGATACTGCATCGTCGAGGCGCGCGTCCTCAAAGATGATCAGTGGCGACTTGCCACCGAGCTCCAGCGTCAGATGCTTGAGGGTGGGTGCGGCATCCGCCATCACCGCTTTGCCGGTGGCCACCGCTCCGGTCACCGACACCTTGCGGATCAACGGATGACGGGTGAGAAGGCGGCCGGTGTCCGCGAAGCCCTGCACCACCTGAAACAGGCCCTCCGGCAGCCCTGCCGCGCTGAGCACTTCGCGCAGCTTCATTGCGGTGAGCGGCGTCAGATCCGCGGGTTTGAAGATCATGGCATTGCCGCAGGCCAGCGCCGGTGCGCTCTTCCAGCAGGCGATCTGCAGCGGGTAATTCCACGCACCGATGCCGGCCACGACCCCGAGCGGCTCCCTTCGTGTGTAACCGAACGCCTGCGGCCCGAGATCCAGGTGCTCTCCGGAGAGGGAGGCGGCGAGGCCTGCGAAGTATTCAAAGCAGTCCGCGCCCGAGACCACATCGACGACCCTGGTTTCCTGGATCGGCTTGCCCGTGTCACAGGTTTCCAGATGAGCCAGCTCATCGTTTCGAGCGCGCAGCAGCTCTGCCGCCCGTCGCAGGATCCGGCCCCGCTCGGTGCCGCTCGTCGCGGCCCATTTCCGCTGCGCACTCTGAGCGAGCCGTACCGCGGCCTCGATCTGCTCAGGGCCGTCCACCTTGATGCGGGCAAGAACCGCACCGGTTGCGGGGTTGATGCTGGCGAAGGTGTCCGGCCTGACTGGGAGCCGCGGCTGCGACCCTGCTGCGTCCGTTGCAGGATCCGTCGGCAGGGCGCGCTCCATCAATCGCGCATCCACGAAGGCGGTCAGCAGCGCTCGAGCGCTCTCGCTGTCCGCTTCCTGCCAATTCGACAGCGCCGCTCGCAACCAGACTCCGTCAATCATGGCTGCAATCGTCGCTGCGAGGCTGCGTGCCTCGCCTGCAGGTAACATGCGCTTGAGTGCATGCCGCAGGTTCGACAACATGCGGCGCTGGTAGACATCCTGCACACGTTTCAAACCATGTACATGCAGCACCTGGCCCCAGTAAGCGAGCCATGCGCTTCCGGTGCGTTGAGTGAATTCCTCCGGACCGAGGTTGGTATCGATGATGGCCTGGATACGCCCGCGCGGGGTGTGAGCGCCTCGCATGCGGGCGCGCACACCGTCCGCCAGGCGCCGACCGAGCGTACGGAACGCCGCCTCGAGCAGGCTGTCCTTGTCGTGGAAGTAATGCGCCACCAGACCCGGCGAGACCTTGGCCCGGTTCGCGATCTGCGCGAGGGTGCTGCCGACATAGCCCGCCTCCGCGAGACTATCGATGGTGACCTCGATCAGCTGGCGGCGGCGAACATCCTCGAGCTCGTCGCGCGGGACCGTACCGCTGCGCTCCCGGTCCCGGCGAGCGACCCCGTGAGGCGTTGATTGTTTATTCAATGCGGTACTCCGCCATGCTCCATACGAGCCTCGGTCCTGCCTTCCCCCCGGCGTGTTCTTCGGGACCGTGCCCCGCGCCCCATCAAGCACTTGCCCCCTGTCCGAGACGCTTGACAGCGGGTCCGTTAAACGGCTATTCAAGAATGCCTGCAGGATCATGTCGTCGCCACCCGGGCGGGTCAAGCCCGTCAGGTCCGAACCGCATCGGAGCGTGCATGTCGCCACCCTCGGGGGCTTGGCATCGGGTCGCCGTGAGACTCCAAAGCGTCCTGCTGGCCGCCGCCCTGGCGGTGCTTGGTGTGCCGTCCCTGGCCGGAGCGGCCGGGCGCTCCGTGACGACGGATCGGCCAAGCTGCAAGAGCGTCCGGCTCGCCGACATTGGCTGGACGGATGTCTCGGCCACCACGGCCCTCTTCGCAGCGCTCGTCGGCAAGCTCGGCTACCAGCCGCAGATCACCGTGCTCTCCGTCCCGGTCACCTTCGCCTCCATGAAGAACAGGGACATCGACGTTTTTCTCGGCAACTGGATGCCCGCTGAGAAAACCGACCGCAGGCCTTACGATGCCGATGGCTCCATCGAGGTCCTGGGGCCCAACCTCACGGGCGCGAAATACACCCTCGCCGTCCCGGCCTACGCCTATGCGGCAGGCTTGCGCGACTTCTCGGATATTCATCGCTTCGCCGAGCCGCTGAAGCATTCCATCTATGGCATCGAGCCGGGCAATGACGGCAACCACCTGGTGCTCGGCATGCTCAAGCAGAACCTCTTCGGGCTCGGGGACTTCAAGCTGATCGAATCGAGCGAGCAGGGAATGCTCGCCCAGGTCGAGCGCGCCGTGCACGACCATGAGCCGATCGTGTTTCTCGGGTGGGCTCCGCATCCGATGAACATGCGCTTCGATCTGCGTTATCTGACAGGCGGCGATGCCGTGTTCGGGCCCAACTTCGGCGGCGCCATCATCTATACCACCACCCGCGCCGGTTACTCGGCGGCCTGCCCCAACCTGGGGCGCTTGCTGCGCAACCTGAAGTTCTCGGTCGAGGGCGAGAGTCAGCTCATGGACGCGATCCTCAACCAGCATCTCGCGCCACAGTCGGCTGCCGAGAGGTGGATGCAGGCGAATGTGCCGGTCGTAGATCAGTGGCTGCAGGGGGTCACGACCTACGACGGCAGGCCGGGCTCGAGCGCGCTGCGCGGGATGCGCAACCGAATCGGGGCTGCGGGCTTCGATGACTGGGTGAGCGGCCACAAGATCCCCGTGGGCGATGCGGTCACCGTCGTCATCGAGTACGTCAAGACACACGGCCGGTCCGTCTTTGACAGTGTCTCGACGGGGATTCGCGGCAGCGTCAACGGCCTCACTGCCGCGCTGAGCTGGATTCCATCCCCGATTCTCATTTTGCTTCTATGCCTCATCGCCTGGGTCCTGCGCCGCTCGGTGGCCCTCACGGTCTTCGTGGGGCTCGCGCTGCTGTTCATCATCAACCAGGGTTACTGGCAGGCCACGATCGAGACGCTCGCGCTGGTGATCGTCGCCGCGCTGCTATCGACGATCGTGGGCGTTCCGCTCGGGATCGCCGCCGCGCATCGGCCCCGCCTGTACGCCACCATGCGTCCCGTGCTGGACCTCATGCAGACGCTGCCGACCTTCGTATATCTGATTCCCACCCTGGTCCTGTTTGGGCTCGGGGTGGTCCCGGGATTGATCTCCACGGTCATCTTCGCGCTGCCCGCCCCCATTCGCCTCACGCATCTTGGCGTCAGCTCCGTACCCAAGCCGCTCATCGAGGCCGGCGAAGCCTTTGGCGCCACGCACATGCAGATGCTGTGGAAGGTGGAGTTGCCCAGCGCCGCGCCCACGATCATCGCCGGGATCACCCAGTGCATCATGCTCAGTCTCTCGATGGTCGTCATCGCTGCCCTGGTCGGCGCCGGCGGCCTGGGCGTGCCGGTCGTCAGGGCGCTCAACACGGTCCAGGTCGGCATGGGGTTCGAGGCGGGCTTCGTGATCGTGCTGCTTGCCATCATCCTGGATCGCATCACGCGTCCTGCGGATAAATCCAACACACCCTGAGACGTGCGCGTGCAATCAGCCCTAGAATTCCGCAATGTGGACATTCTGTTCGGCGCCGGCTCAGGGCGGCGCGCGGCCGCGCTGACTCAGCAGGCGCTCGCCGCACTCGATGCGGGAAGCACACGGGCGCGCATCGCCGAGGAAACCGGGATCATCGTCGGCGTCGCGAACGCCAACCTGTGCGTCGAGCCCGGCGAGATCTCGGTGTTGATGGGTCTGTCGGGATCGGGAAAATCCACACTATTACGCGCGGCCAATGGTCTCACTAGCGTCACCCGCGGCCAGGTGCTCGTGCAAGACAGCGACGCCGTGGTGGACATTGGTGCCGGATGTGATGCGGCGACCCTGCGACGAATCCGCCGCCAGCGCATCGCGATGGTCTTTCAGCAATTCGGACTGCTACCCTGGCGCACGGTTCGCGAGAACGTCGGCTTCGGTCTCGAGTTGCGGGGCGAGCCGGCGGCCGCGCGCAGGCGCGTCATCGACGAGCAGCTGGAGCTCGTCGGGCTGACTCAGTGGGCAGACCGTCATGTCGGAGAGCTGTCGGGCGGAATGCAGCAGCGTGTCGGTCTGGCGCGGGCATTCGCAACCAACGCCGATGTGCTGCTGATGGACGAGCCCTTCTCGGCACTCGACCCGCTCATTCGCCGCAAGCTTCAGGATGAGCTGCTGACGCTGCAGCAGCGCGTCAAGAAAACCATCCTGTTCGTCAGCCACGACCTCGACGAAGCGCTCAAGCTGGGGGATCACATCACGATCCTCGAAGGCGGCCGCATCGTGCAGACGGGGACCGCGGAGGACATCATCGTGCGGCCCGCAAACAACTATGTGGCGGAGTTTGTCACGCATATGAACCCGCTCAGCGTGCTGACCGGGGACATGGTCATGCGACCTTGCGCGGAGATGATCGGCGATGACGGGGTGCTCTGGCTGGACCCGAGCCGCCGCTACCAGATCGTCCTCGATGAGCGTGGGGGTCCCGGCGTGCTGCGCGTGGATGGCACCGAGCAGGCGCTAGGGCATGTTCGCGAGGCTGAAGGTTGGTCGTCGGCGCAGCCCGGCATGGCCGTGGCTCCCGCCTCAATCTCCTTGAGCGCCATCATCCGGCTCCGCAATACAACCGGGCACCCGGTGCTGATCGTCGAGGAGGGCCGCCTCGCCGGGGTGTGTGACCAGCCGGAGATCATCCGCGCGCTCGCAGGACGCTGAAAGCCCCAGCCTCGCTGGCCGTCGTGTCCGGCCGTAACCGGCCCGGTTCGGCCTCATAAAAAAACCGCCGTCTGATGTCGCTTTCGTTCAAATGGCGCGGCGAGCGCATGCTCGTGCCCGCTCCGGCCGCCCGGCATGATGCCGGCGCCCTACTCCAGGGATCGCTGATGCCCCGCCAAGATCCGGATGCAACGCTTCTCCGCCTTCACCCTTCTTCGCCGCGGGCTGTCCGATCAGCGCGGCTGGCAGCCGCAATGGCGCCGCGCTGAGCCACGCTCCGGATACGATGTCGTGATCGTGGGGGGCGGCGGCCATGGGTTAGGCACCGCTTATTACCTCGCCCGCGAGCACGGGATCCAGAGCATCGCCGTGCTCGAGAAGGGCTGGATCGGCGGGGGTAACACCGGTCGCAACACGACCATCATCCGTTCGAACTATCTGTTCGATGAGAGCGCGGGCTTGTACGACCATGCGCTCAAATTGTGGGAGAGCCTCTCGCAAGAGCTCAACTACAACGTCATGTTCTCTCCCCGTGGCGTCATGATGCTCGCCCACACGGTCCATGATGTACAGGTCTCCCGACGCCATATCCACGCTAACCGCGCCAATGGAGTGGACAACGAGTGGCTGAGCCCCCGTGAGGCCCAGCAGTTCTGTCCACCGCTGAACATCGGCGACATCCGCTATCCAGTACTCGGTGCCGCTTTGCAGAGACGAGGCGGCACGGCTCGGCACGATGCGGTCGCATGGGGTTATGCCCGCGCAGCCGACGCTCTGGGCGTGGATGTCATCGAGAACTGCGAGGTCACGGGGATCCGCTGCGATGCCAATGGCGCGGTCGCGGCACTGGATACCAGCCGTGGAGTGATTGAAGCACGCCGCGTCGGCGTCGTGACCGCGGGAAACACCAGTGTGGTGATGAAGATGGCCGGGGTACGGCTGCCACTGGAAAGCTACCCGCTCCAGGCACTGGTCTCCGAGCCGGTCAAGCCTGTCTTCCCGTGCGTCGTCATGTCCAACACCATTCATGCCTACATCAGTCAGTCGGACAAAGGAGAGTTGGTGATCGGCGCCGGCACGGATGCCTACAATTCCTATACGCAGCGGGGTGGCCTGCACATCAGCAGTCACGCACTCGAGGCAGTCTGCGAGCTCTTTCCGCCATTCCGACGCCTGCGGATGCTGCGCAACTGGGCGGGCATCGTCGATGTGACCCCGGATCGCTCGCCCATCATTGGCAAGACTCCCGTGCCCGGACTGTATGTAAATTGCGGCTGGGGCACGGGCGGGTTCAAAGCGACTCCGGGATCGGCTCACGTGTTCGCACATACGATCGCACACGGCGAGCCGCATCCGCTCAACGCTCCCTTCACGATCGAACGATTCGCCGCCGGTAACCTGATCGATGAAGCCGCTGCGGCCGCGGTCGCGCACTGAGGCTGCATGCTGCTCATCAAATGCCCCTATTGCGGCGAGCGTCCCGAGCTCGAATTCGCCCACGGTGGCGAGGCACACATCGCTCGCCCGCAGGACCCTTCCCAGGCCGGAGCACAGGACTGGGCGAACTTTCTTTATGTGCGAAACAACACCAAAGGGGTGTACGCCGAGCGCTGGAGACACGCGCAGGGGTGCGGCAAGTTCTTCAACGCCCTGCGCGATACGACCACGGACCGCTTCGTGAGCACTTACAGAATCGGTGAGCGGCCGTGAGCGTGGGCGCGCAGCGGCTCGTCGTCGAAGGTGTGGGACGCGACCCGCAAAGAGATGCGCCTGATCTTGCAGTCGGAGGCGCCTTCCGTGTCTCTCGCGGTGGTCGCATCGAACGCGGGCAGCCCTTGCATTTTACCTTCGACGGCCGCCCCTACATCGGATTACGCGGAGACACTCTGGCCTCTGCGCTCCTCGCGAATGGCGTGCACCTCGTCGGCCGTTCCTTCAAGTATCACCGCCCGCGCGGCATCTTTTCCGCTGGTGCGGAAGAGCCCAACGCTCTGGTGGCTATCCGGCGCGATGCGGCACGCTACGCCCCCAATCTGCGAGCGACCCAGGTGGAGCTTTACGAGGGGCTATGCGCTGAGAGTCAGAACCGCTGGCCGGGGCTGGAATTCGATGTGGGCGCCGTGAACGATGCGCTGTCTCGGTTCATTCCTGCCGGCTTCTACTACAAGACTTTCATGTGGCCGCGCCGCGCGTGGCATGCACTCTACGAGCCGCGCATCCGCGCCTCTGCGGGCCTGGGACAGGCCCCTGATCTTCCTGATCCCGACCGCTACACGAACCGCTTCGCACATTGCGACACGCTGGTCGTTGGCGCAGGTCCTGCGGGCCTCTCTGCGGCTCTTGCCGCGGCGCGCTCCGGTGCGCGCATAATCTTGTGCGACGAGCAGTCGGAACTGGGCGGCAGCCTCCTCAGCGAGCCGCACGCCGGGGCACGCATCGAGGGGCGGCCCGCCGGCGATTGGCTGCGCGATGCGATCGCGACGCTCGCGAGCCTGCCTAATGTGCGGCTGCTCTCCCGAACCACGGCGTTCGGTTACTTTCCGCACAACCTGGTCGCCTTGAACGAGCGGCTCACCGATCACCTCGCAAGGCTCCCTGCTCATATGCCGCGAGAGCGCACCTGGCAGGTGCGCGCCCGGGAAGTCATCCTCGCCACGGGAGCCATCGAGCGGCCGCTGGTGTTTCCGGGCAACGACCGCCCCGGAATCATGCTGGCAGGCGCCGCCCGCACCTACGTCAACCGGTATGGGGTGCTTCCGGGTACGGTTGCCGTCGTCGCCGCTGCGCATGACGAGGGGTATCGCGCGGCACTCGATCTGCATGCAGCCGGCGTCACCATCGCCGCGATAGTGGACGTGCGCGAGGCGCCGAGCGGAGATCTGCCGAATGCCGCTCGTGAGGCGGGCCTGCCTATTCAGCCGCGCTCGACCATCGTGGGCACGAGGGGCCGCTTGCGTGTCAACTCGGTAGCGGTCGCCCAGATCGACAGTCACGGCAGCGTCTCCAGTGGCTCGGACTCGATTGCCTGCGATCTCGTGGCGATGGCGGGCGGGTTCACCCCCGCCGTGCACTTGTATTCCCAGTCGCGCGGCCAACTCGCCTGGGACGACCAACTGCAGGCCTTTCTCCCTTCTACTGCGGCCGAGCAGGTGCGCGCGGTGGGGGCATGTCGGGGAATGTTCGATCTGGCCGCGGTGCTGCAGGGCTGCGCTTCGGTCAGCGCTCTGAATGCTTCGCCGCAGGCCGGCTCGAGCATTCTTCCGCAGCGCGCGGATGCGACTCAAAAGGCGTTCGTGGACTGGCAACACGATGTAACGAGCCGTGACCTCGCGCTCGCCACTCGTGAGGGATTTCGCTCGATCGAGCATGTCAAACGGTACACCACCGCGGGCATGGCGACCGATCAAGGCAAGACCTCCAGCATGAACGCCCTGGCGGTCGTCTCGCGCGAGATCGGCAAACCTGTTCCGCAGGTGGGCCTCACCACCTTTCGCATGCCCTACACGCCGGTGACGTTCGGCGGCTTTGCAGGACTGCAGCGCGGAAGCCTCTTCGATCCCGTGCGCACCACGCCGACGCATCAATGGGCAACCGAGCATGGGGCCATATTCGAGGATGTCGGGCTCTGGAAGCGGGCCCGCTATTTTCCGCGAGCGAACGAGGATATGCACGCAGCGGTCGCGCGCGAGTGTCTGGCCGTGCGCAACGCCTGTGGAATCTTTGATGGCTCGACACTCGGCAAGATCGAAGTCGTGGGCAAGGACGCCGTGACGTTCATGAACCGCATGTATGTCAACAACTGGTCGAATCTCGCCGTCGGTCGAACCCGATACGGCGTGCTCCTCCGGGACGACGGATTCATCTACGACGACGGCGTTGTCGCGAGAACCGCTGAAGATCGATTCCATGTGACCACCACGACAGGGGGTGCCGCACGTGTGCTTGCGCTCATGGAAGACTATGCTCAGACCGAGTGGCCAGAGCTGGACGTCTGGCTCACCTCGACGACCGAACAGTGGGCCGTCATCGCGGTGCAAGGACCCCACTCGCGCAAGGTGCTGGATACGCTGGTGGAGAACATCGACCTTTCTGCGAAGTCCTTCCCCCACATGAGCGTCGCGCACGGCAGGATCTGCGGCGTGCCGCTGCTTCTTTTCAGAGTCAGCTTCACCGGCGAGCTCGGCTTCGAGATCAATATCCCGGCCGATTATGGCCAGGCCATCTGGCAGGCGGTCTGGCAAGCCGGACAAGCGCACGGCATGGTCCCTTACGGCACCGAGACGATGCACGTGCTGCGCGCCGAGAAGGGCTACATCATCGTCGGGCAGGATACTGATGGCACCGTCACGCCGGATGATGCCGGGCTCGCCTGGACGATCGGCAAGAGCAAGACGGACTTCGTGGGCAAGCGCTCACTGATGCGTCCCGCGATGAGCGTCGCCGATCGGAAGCAGCTCGTGGGGCTCGCTCCGGTCGATCCGCGCATCCTGCTCGAAGAAGGCGCGCAGCTCGCAGCGGTGGCGGGCCAGCAGCCGCCCTTCCGGCCGATCGGACATGTGACTTCCGCTTACTACAGCGCCTTTCTGCAGCGCTCGATTGCGCTCGGCATGGTGCGCGGCGGGCGGGCGGCGCTCGGCCAGGTCATGTATGTGTCCATGCCGAACGGCGATATTCCGGTACAGGTCACCTCTCCGGTGTTTCATGACCCGCAGGGGACTCGGCTGCATGCCTGATCTGACCCATCTGCGCACTTCCCCAGTGCTCACCGCCAGCCCGGGCGTTCGCATGCTGCCGCACGCCACTCGGTATGTTTTGCGCGGCGGTCCACAAGTCATGCTCGCCGCCGGCGATGCGCTCGGACTCGTCATTGCCAGTGAACCGTGCCGCAGCACGGCCAGCGCAAAGCATGCGGCGCTGTGGCTCGGCCCCGATGAGCAGCTGCTGATCGGGCAGGAGGCCGATGGGTCCGACCTCGGCTCCTTGCTTCGCGAAAAACTCGCCGGGCTGCCCTGCTCCATCGTGGATATCAGCCATCGGCAGATTGCGCTCGAGATCAGCGGGCCGCACGCGCAGACTTTGCTCAGCGTCGGCTGTCCGCTGGACCTCGACACGGCCGGATTTCCCCGCGGTATGTGCACGCGGACCCTGCTTGGCAAGGCGAACGTCGTCCTCTGGCGCACGCAAACACACACCTTCCATCTCGAGATCTGGCGCTCTTTCGCCGACTACGTGACGCGCTTCCTCGCCGAGGCCGGACGCGAGCTCGCCTGTTGAACCTGGAGAAATCTCTGTGAAGACGCATGTCAGGGTGTTGGTCATCGGCGGCGGTGTGGTCGGGGTGAGTACCCTGTATCACCTGGGCAGAAAGGGCTGGAAGGACATCGCCCTGATCGAGCGCACGGAGCTCACGGCAGGTTCCACCTGGCATGCCGCCGGGCTGCTGCCGCTGTTCAACATGAGCTATACGGTCGGTCAGCTGCACAAATACTCGGTGGACCTCTATAAACGCCTGCCGGCGGAGACCGGCCAGGACGTCAGCTTCCACGTGAGCGGCAATCTGCGCCTCGCCACCTGCCGCGAGCGCATGGACGAGTATCAGAAGTACTGTGGCACAGCCAACACCATCGGCGTCCCGTTCGAGATCATCGGACCGGCGCGCGTCAAGGAGCTGTGGCCGCTGATCGAGCTCGGCGGCAGCTCCGAGACTGCGCCCATCATTGGCGCCCTGTATCATCCGCATGACGGTCACATCGCCCCGGCCGACCTGACCATGGCTCTGCGCAAGGGAGCCCGCAACGCGGGGGCCGAGATCTACGAGCAGACCGAGGCGCAGGGCATCGAGCGCACGCCTTCCGGCGAGTGGAAAATCCGAACTTCCAAGGGTGACATCGTCGCCGAGCACATCGTCTGCGCCACCGGAAACTATGCCCGTCAGACCGGCCGCCTCCTCGGGCTCAACGTGCCGGCCATTCCCGTCGAGCACCAGTACATCGTCTATGACGAATCGCCTGAGCTGAAGGCCTATCGCAGCGGTGGTGGCCGCGAGCTTGCCGTCCTGCGCGAGTCCGACAAGTCCTACTACCTGCGCGAGGAGCGCATGGGATGGATCCTGGGTCCATACGAGAGAGGCGCACCGGCGCGCTTCGCGGATGGCGTGCCGGACTGGTTTGGCCGCAGCCTCTTCCCCGGTGATCTCGACCGGCTGCTGCCGCACGTCGAGGCCGCGATGCGGCGCGTCCCGGCACTGGAGAGCTGCGGGATAAAGGACATCGTGAACGGTCCCATCTCCTACACGCCCGACGGCAGCCCGCTCATCGGTCCGGCCTGGGATCTGCCCAACGTGTGGCTGAACGAAGGGCACAGCTTCGGTGTCACGGCTGCGGGCGGCGCGGGCTGGCAGCTCGCCGAATGGCTGGTCGAAGGCGAGCCCGGTATCGACATGCTGGCAGTGGATCCGCGCCGCTTCGGACCCTACACCAGCAAGCGCTATCTGATCGCGAAGAACGAGGAGACCTACCGCAACGTCTTCACGATTCATTTTCCCGATGAGGAGCGCCCCGAGGGGCGTCCCGCGAAGACCAGCGCGGTCTATGACAAGCTCGACCGTCTGGGCGCGGTCTGGGGCCAGCGCTACGGCTGGGAGCGGGCGAATTGGTTCGCGCCCGCCGGAGTGGAGCGTCAGGATCGCTGGAGCTTTCGCCGCACAAACTACTTCGAGCACGTCGGCAACGAGT
>Ga0070741_10017490_pt1 | contig 11768 bp, 9 predicted proteins | sample Coa_R1_4_FD_66440 | JGI IMG/M metagenome (GOLD analysis project Ga0070741, IMG submission 66440) | Surface soil microbial communities from Centralia Pennsylvania, which are recovering from an underground coalmine fire - Coalmine... | ecosystem: Environmental > Terrestrial > Soil > Unclassified ...
GTCAGCTGCTCGACCCGCCCGTCGCGAAGGAGGTGATCACCGAGACCGTCACAGCCGCCGCGTAACATCAACCAGGAGCCTGCGCCCCAAGCCGTTTACACCGCTCCTGGGACGCCACCCCGCCGAACACGACGACGCCGACGAACGAACATGCCAGCACCTTGCGCATTGGTTCTCCTCTGCCCCCGGAGGGGCTTGTACGCCGAAAATGGCTCCGGAACCCTAGCCGTCGGCGCTCGCGCGTTCTCGGATCTCGTGCTTGCGCAACTCCCGGCGGGCGACGGTCATGCGGTGCACTTCGTCGGGGCCGTCGGCGAGGCGCAAGGTCCTGATGTGGGCATAGAGGGCGGCGAGGCCGAAGTCGTCACCGATGCCGGCCGCGCCGTGCGCCTGGATGGCGTGGTCGATCACCCGCAGCGCCATCTGCGGCACCGCCACCTTGATGCCGGAGATCTCGGTGCGGGCCGCCTTGTTGCCCTGCGTGTCCATCAGCCACGCGGCATAGAACGTGTACAGGCGAGCCTGGTCGATCTCGATGCGGGCGTCGGCGATCCAGGTCTGGATCACGCCCTGCTCGGCGAGCAACCTCCCGAACGCGGTGCGCCGCTGCACCCGATCGCACAGAAGGTCGAGCGCACGCTCGGCGGCGCCGATGGTGCGCATGCAGTGGTGGATGCGACCGGGTCCGAGGCGGGCCTGGGCCATCGCGAACCCGCCACCCTCCTCGCCGAGGAGGTTGGACCGCGGCACCCGCACGCCGTCGAAGATCAGCTCGCAGTGTCCTTCACGGTCCTGGAAGCCGAACACCGGCAGCGCGCGCACGTTGGTGATCCCCGGCGTGCCGGCCGGAACGAGGACCATCGACTGCTGGAGATGGCGCGGCGCGTCCGGGTCGGTCTTGCCCATGACGATGAACAGGCGGCAGCGCGGATCGGCCGCGCCCGAGATCCACCACTTGCGCCCGTTGATCACGTAGTCGTCGCCGTCGGTCTCGATGCGGCACGTGATGTTCGTCGCGTCCGACGATGCGACATCGGGCTCGGTCATCGCGAACGCGGAGCGGATCTCACCTTCGAGCAGCGGCTGCAGCCACTGCTCGCGCTGCTCGGGTGTGCCGAAGAGGGTGAGCAGCTCCATGTTGCCCGTGTCGGGAGCCGAGCAGTTGCACGCCTCGGACGCGATCGGCGAGCGACCCATGATCTCGGCGAGCGGCGCGTAGTCGAGGTTCGAAAGCCCTTCGGTCCAGTTCGTCTTGTGCGGCAGGAACAGGTTCCACAAGCCGCGCCGGCGCGCCTCGGCCTTCAGCTCCTCCATCACCGGCGGGTTCGCGTGCGGGTCGCCGGCGTGCGCGAGCTGCTCCCGGTACACGGGCTCGGCCGGATACACGTGCTCGTCCATGAACGACAGGAGCTCGTCGCGGAGGCGGCTGGCGGTGGGCGACAGCGAGAAGTCCATGCGCCGCACACTACGTTCCGCGTCTGAGATCGCTCCCGCCCGGAGCGGATCGCGCCCGCGCGGTCAGCGGAGGTCGACGAGCAACCCCTCGCACGTGCGGACCAGCACGCGGGCGGCGTCGGCCGCGTCGCGCGACGTGAGCGGGTTCTCCGCTCGACGCTGCCAGCGGCCGATGGTGTGCTCCAGCGCGGCGCGGAGCTCGCCTGGCGGCGTGCCCGGGTCGAGCCCGAGGCGCGTCGTCGCTGCGGTGCCTTCCGCGCCCAGCAGTCGCTCCATCTCCTCGACCTCGGTGGCCTTCACCGCGCCGGACCGCAGCGCGTTGAGCAACCGGATCTCGGCGAATTCATGCGCGCTCGCGGTCACGCGCTCGAGCTCGGCCGCGAGCTGGTCGCTGCCCGCCATCGGGTGGTCGCGCAGGATCGTCTCCAGGGCCAGCAGCGCGCTGCGCGCCTGCAACACGTCGCGCCGCTCCGCGAAGTCGTGCGGGCTCACACGTCGACGCCGAGCAGCGCATCGACGAGCGAGCTCTTGCCCTGCTTGAACTCGCCGACGACGAGGGTGTGGAAGCTCGGATCGGTCAGCCGGCGGCGGGTCAGCTCGAGCCGGGCCTGCAGGTCGTCGCGCTGGTACGCGGTCGCCGCTTGGACGCACACGTCGAGCAACTCGACCGCCGCCTGCCGGGCTCCGGGGCCGGCTCCGTGCCCGCACCGTCGTCCGTCACGGCGTTCGACAGTATCGGGGACGGGCTGCCCTGGCGTCCTTGTGGCGCAACGACCGGGAGGGGGCGGGTTGACAGTTGGTCGCCGTTGCCCGTAGCTGTTGACCCCAATGCCCAGACCGCTGGTCATCGTCGAGTCGCCCGCCAAGGCCCGCACGATCGCGGGCTTCCTCGGGCGCGACTTCGTGGTGAAGGCGTCGATGGGCCACATCCGCGACCTGCCCGCGAAAGGTCTGAGCGTCGACACCGAGAACGGGTTCAAGGTCGACTACGTCGTGCACGAGAGCAAGAAGAAGGTGATCGCCGAGCTGAAGGAGGCGCTGCGCGACGCCGACGAGCTGTACCTCGCGACCGACGAGGACCGCGAAGGCGAAGCGATCTCCTGGCACCTGCTCGAGGTGCTCAAGCCACGCGTTCCCGTCAAGCGGATGGTGTTCCACGAGATCACCCAGCACGCAATCGCAGACGCGGTCGCCAACTGGCGTGATGTCGACTACGGGCTGGTCGACGCGCAGGAGAGCCGCCGCATCGCCGACAGGCTGTTCGGCTACCCCGTCTCCGAGGTGTGCTGGCGCAAGATCCGCACCGGCCTGTCCGCCGGCCGGGTGCAGTCGCCCGCCGTGCGGTTGGTGGTCGAGCGCGAGCGCGAGCGCATGGCCTTCGTCGCGGCGGCCTACTGGGACCTCGAAGCCACCTTCCCGACCGCCCCCGAGTTCACCGCCTCGCTCGTCGCGGTCGACGGCGCGAAGGTCGCCGAGGGCAAGGACTTCGACTCCAACGGCCGGCCCAGGCGCGCCGCCGACCTGCTGGTGCTCGACGAGCCCGCGGCGCGGCAGCTCGCCGGCCGGCTCGACAGCTCGACCTTCACCGTCCGGTCGGTCGACACCAAGCCGTACACGGCCAAGCCGAAGCCGCCGTTCATCACCTCAACGTTGCAGCAGGTGGGCGGCAGCAGGTTGCGGATGAGCGCCCAGCAGGTGATGCGGGTGGCGCAGGGCCTCTACGAGCGGGGCTACATCACCTACATGCGCACCGACTCCACGACGCTGTCGGAGACGGCGCTGGCCGCCGCTCGCTCGCAGATCCTCGAGCTTTTCGGGCGCGACTACCTCACTGACGGTCCCCGCACGTACGCGAAGCGGTCGAAGAACGCGCAGGAGGCCCACGAGGCGATCCGGCCCGCCGGCGACGAGTGGCGCACGCCCGCGCAGCTCTCGTCGGAGCTGGGGGGTGACGATCTGCGGCTCTACGAGCTGATCTGGCAGCGCACGATCGGCTCGCAGATGCCCGACGCCCGCGGCCTGACCGTGACTGCCCGGCTGGCTGCCACGACCAGCGCGGGCGAGGACACCGAGTGGACCGCGTCGGGACGCACGATCACGTTCCCCGGCTACCTCGCCGCGTACAGCTTCGGCGGCGACGACGCGGAAGCCGAAGGTGACACCGCGGCGAAGCTCCCGGAACTGATCGACGGCATGACGTTGCCTGCACCCACCATCGAAGCGCTCGGCCACTCCACGCAGCCACCGCCGCGCTACACCGAAGCGACGCTTGTGCGCGCGCTCGAGGAGAAGGGCATCGGACGGCCCTCGACGTACGCGTCGATCATGGAGACGATCCAGGATCGCGGGTACGTATGGAAGCGCGGCCAGGCGCTCGTACCGACCACCGACGCGTTCGCTGTCGTGAACCTGCTCGAGAATCACTTCGCAGAGCTAGTGGATTACGACTTCACCGCCAACATGGAGGACGACCTCGACGAGATCGCGGCTCGTCATCAGCAGCGCGAGCCGTGGCTGTCGAAATTCTGGTTCGGCAACGGGACACCGGGTGTGAAGGCATTGTGTGCGAAGGCACTCGAAGAGGCGGATCCGGTCGCCATCAACGCCATCCCGGTCGGCGTCGACGAGAACGGTGAGCCGATCGTGCTGCGCAACGGGAAGTACGGGCCGTACCTGAAGCGAGGTGACGAAACCGTCTCGCTGCCGGAGGGCGTGCCGCTCGACGAGCTCACCATCGACCGGGCCGTCGAGCTGCTGAACGCGCCCAAGCGCGACGAGCCGATCGGCGAGGATCCGGAGACGGGGCTGCCGGTGTACGCGAAGAACGGCCGCTTCGGCCCTTACGTGCAGCTCGGCGACGCGGAGACGCTGCCCGACGGGCAGAAGCCGAAGATGGCATCGTTGTTCAAGTCGATGTCGCTCGACACGATCACGATCGATGACGCGCTCCGGCTCCTGTCCCTGCCGCGCGTGATCGGTGAGGATGGCGACGAGGCGATCGTGGCCGCCAACGGCCGCTATGGCCCGTATATCAAGCGCGGCACCGAGACCCGCAGCCTCGAGAGTGAAGAGCAGCTTTTCACGATCACCATCGACGAAGCCCGCGTGCTGCTGGCGCAGCCGAAGCGCTACGGCCGGCGCCGCGCCGCGCCCCAGGCGCCGTTGCGCGAGCTCGGCAACGACCCGAGCACCGGCAGGCCGATCGTGGTGCGCGAAGGTCGTTACGGCCCGTACGTGACCGACGGTGAGACGAACGCCTCGCTGCGCAAGGGCGACACCATCGAAGGTGTCACCGTCGAGCGGGCGAGCGAACTGCTCCAGATCCGGCGCGAGACCGCACCGGCGAAGCGGTCATCGAAGCGGCGCAGCACGACGGCGCAACCCGCGAAGAAGGCCGCCAAGAAGACGGCGGCGAAGAAGGCGCCGGCGAAGAAGGCGGCGGCGAAGAAGGCGGCGGCGAAGAAGACGGCGAAGAAGGCGCCGGCGAAGAAGACGGCGAAGAAGGCGGGGACGAAGAAGCGACCGGGGACCGGCGGCGACGGTGGCTGAGGGGAAATCCAGGCCCGTGGGGCGGCGCCGGTAACCTCGAACATCGTGGCTGAACCGGCCTCACAGCGGTCGTCGGCCGACCCGCCTCCGCGCACCGAGCCCGTCGAAGGCGATCCGGCAGCCGGCCCACCCAGCACGCACGTCGACGTTCCGTTCATCGCCGCCCACCCGGTCGACGTGCCGCTGGTGCCGTTCCCCCGTGTCGACGAGAGCGTCGAGGCGCCGGCGCAGGTCGCGCTGCACGTTCGGCTGTTCGGCAGCCACGCGTTCTTCCGGTTGTGGATCGCGCAGGTCGTGTCCGCGCTCGGCGACTGGCTCGGCTTCCTCGCCATCACGATCCTCGCAGCGTCGATCGGCTCGGGATCCGGCGGCGCCGCGGTCGGCCTGGTGATGTCAGCACGCATCGTCCCGGGCTTCTTCCTGGCCCCGGTCACCGGCGTGATGATCGATCGCTGGGACCGCAAGAAGGTCATGGTCACCTGCGACCTCGCGCGCGCCGCGGTGATCTGCTCGTTGCCCTTCGTCCACAACGTGCTCGGCCTGGTCCTCGCCTCGTTGGTGCTCGAGGTGTGCACCCTCGCCTGGTCGCCCGCCAAGGAGGCCTCGGTGCCGAACCTGGTGCCGACCGAGCGACTGACGTCGGCGAACTCGCTGTCGCTCGCCGCGGCCTACGGCACCTTCCCGGTGGCTGCCGTGCTCTTCGCGGTCCTCGCCCAGATCGCAAAGTGGCTCGGCTCGATCGACGCGCTTCACTTCTTCAAGACCGACCAGACCGCGCTCGCGTTCTACGCCGACGCGGTGACGTTCCTGGTCTCCGCGTTCATGATCTCGACGCTCGCCCTGCCCGAGGTGGCAAGGCGCGCCCGCGCCGCCCGCTCGGCGAAGAGCGCGGAGAAGCGCATCGACTTCGCGCAGACGTTCCACGAGTTGAAGGAAGGCTGGCGGTTCATCTTCGTCAACCCGATCGTGCGGTCGGTGAACCTCGGCCTCGCCACCGGCCTCATGGGTGGCGGGATGGTGGTGCCGCTCGGGTCGATCTTCTCGACGGACGTGCTCGGCGCGGGCGCGGCCGGTTACGGCGTGTTCATCACCGCGCTCGGCTTCGGTGTCGCCGTCGGTGTGTTGCTGCTGTCGGTGACGCAGCGACGCCTGCCGCACGCGCGGGTCTTCGAGCTGTCGATCTTCGTCGCGGCGGGTTCGCTGTTCTTCGCCGCGTCGATGTCGTCGCTGGCGCTGGCGATCATCGGTGTGTTCGCACTCGGCGTCTGCGCAGGCTCGGTCTACGTGGTGGGGTTCACGTTGCTGCACGAGAACGTCGATGACGCGTTGCGGGGCCGCATCTTCAGCGCGCTGTACACGATCGTGCGGCTCTGCCTGCTGATCGCGTTCGCCCTCGGTCCGTTCCTGTCCGAGCTGCTCGACAGCATCTCGCGGCGTGTGTTGACGAACCGCACCATCGGGCTGCCTGCCGGCCACGATCTGTTCCTACCGGGTGTTCGGCTCACGCTGTGGCTCGCCTCGCTGATCATCTTCGTCGCCGGGTGGATCGTCGTCCGCTCGATGGGCTCGGGCCGTCGCGAGGTGCACGCCGATGCTGATCGCGTTTGAGGGCGGCGAGGGCTCCGGCAAGTCGACCCAGGCGCGGCTGCTCGCCGAGCGCCTCGGTGCCGTGCTGACCCACGAGCCCGGTGCCACGAAGCTCGGCGCCGCGCTGCGCGCGCTGCTGCTCGACGGCGACCAGGTCGACCCGCGTGCCGAAGCGCTCCTGATGGCAGCCGACCGTGCCCAGCACGTGGCGGAGGTGATCGCGCCCGCGCTCGCCCGGGGTGAGACCGTCGTGACCGATCGCTACCTCTACTCGTCGCTCGCGTACCAGGGCTTCGGTCGCGGCCTCGACCTCGACGCGGTGCGCGCCCTGTCGGAGTTCGCGAGCGCGCCACCGGCCGACGTCGTCGTACTCGTGACGGTGCCGGCCACGGTGCGCGAGCAGCGGCTCGGGCGCGCGCTCGACCGGATCGAGTCGGCCGACGCGGCGTTCCACGAGCGGGTGGAGGCGGGGTTCCGGCACCTCGCAGCCGGCGACCCGGCGCGCTGGGTGGTCGTCGACGGCACGGGCACCGTCGAGGAGGTCGCGGCGCGGGTGTGGGAGGCGTTCAGCCAGCGCGGGTGACGTCGCCCACCTCGGCGACTTGCACCAGCCGGGCCTCGCCGTCGAGCACGAGGAACCCGCGACCAACGCGCATCGGCGTGCACGTTCGGCGCGGCAACCGCACGCCGAGCAGGTCGCCGTCGGCCGCGAGGTCGGGTTGGAGCAGCAACCCGGTCCGGGCGCGGCGAAGGTCGTGCAACCAGTGGCGGTACGCGCCGCGCAGGTCGTCGGGGCGGGTGGCAGCGAGCACCGGCCCCGCCGCGGCGTCGATCGCGTCGGCGGCCAGCGCGTCGTCGATGACATGGTGGTAGCGCAGCACCGACGCGAACGTCCGGAGCGCGGTCGTCTTGCCGCTTCGGCGCGGTCCGATCACGAGGAGATGCTCGACCTCGCCCAGCCAGACCGGTTCGAGGTCGTCGTCGATGCCGACCGCGCCGGGTGGCAGGTCGCGGATGTCGATCCGGTCGGGCAGCAAACGGACCGTCCGCGGGCGCGGCCCTTCGGCGCGCTCCGCTGCGGGCACACCGACCTGCACGATGCGATTGCCGTCTGCATGGATGGCGCGCCCGGGAACCAGCGGCGGGACGTCTCGGGGTCGCAACCCGATCTCCGCGTAGTCCTGCGGGTCGGCGAGCCGGAACAGCAACTTGTCGGCTACGGCGGCGCGCAAGCGCAGCGGCAGCGCGCTCAGCCGGTCTGCGGTCACGACGAACGAGATGCCGTAGGGCGGGCCCTCGGTGAACAGCCGGTGGAACGAGTCGAGGACCTCGACGCCGTCGATGCCGTCGTGTTCGGCGAGCAACGTTCCGGCACCGTCGATGCAGGTGACGACGGGTGGGCCGTTCACGCCGGTGGCGCGGCGCTCGTCGAGCGTGCGGCGCAGCAGTCGCAGCAACCGCCCGTGGCGTTCGGCGGCGCCGAACCCGAAGTCGAGGGCGTACACGGTTGCGTCGGCGGGCAGGCGCGCGACGGCTGCGTGCAGGGCGGTGGACGTCCCGCTGCCGGCCATGCCGAACAGCAGGAGGTTGCCGAGGCGCGGGTCCCACACGACAGGAACCTGCCGCTGGTGGTCGGGCTCGTCGGCGAGCGCGAAACCGGAGGCGTCGATCGCGTCGAGGTCGAGGTGGGCCGGCAGCATCGGCAGCCAGGGCCGCCGAGGGACCGGACCGTCCCAGCCCGCCCGAAGCTGCTCGACGAGCACCTGCAGTTCCGAGTGCTCGGCCGCCGGCTCTGGCTGCGGGCTCGTGCACACCCGATCGTCGGGGCGCACCAGGACCGGCGGCCGGTCGAGTCGCGCGGGACGGCTCGAGATCGCAGTCTGCACCGCGACGACGTCACCGGACCCGCGTCGGAGGTACGCGCGGCCTGGCGTGCCGCGGTCGATGGCGGCGGCCTCGGGACCGTCGACGACGTCCACCGAGTCGGCCGCGTCCTGCACCCGCAGCGCGATGCGCAGGTTGGTGTTGGCCTTGATGTGCGCATTCACCACGCCCGAGGGTCGCTGCGTCGCGAGCACGAGGTGCATCCCGAGGCTGCGGCCCCGCTGCGCGATGTCCACGAGCGCGCCGAGGAACTCGGGCAGCTCGTTCGCGAGGGTGGCGAACTCGTCGATCACGACGACCAGCCGCGGTTCGGCCTCAGCGCTGCGGCGGGCCGCCCGTTCGCGGTGGCGCAGCTCCGCCTCGAGGGAACGGAGGGCACGGGCACCCAGGTGCTCGTCGAGATCCGTCACGTGACCCACGCAGTGCGGCAGGCGCGCGCACTCATCGAACGCCGCGCCGCCCTTGTAGTCGATCAGGACGAACACCATCTCCGCCGGCGTGTGGCGTGACGCGAGGCGCGCGACGAGCGTGCGCAGCAGCTCGCTCTTGCCCGAGCCGGTGGTGCCCGCGATAAGCGCGTGCGGGCCGTCGCGCACGAGATCGATGTCGACCGGGCCGTCAGGGCCGATCGCGATGCCCTCGACCTCCGACAGCCGCACCTCCGCCGGCAACGACGTCGCGGCCGGCGCTTCGGGATCCTCGAACCGGGCGAGCCAGCGAGCAAGGTCGCGGGCGGCCTGCTCCTGCATGCCGCACACGACCACGTCGCCGCTGCAGCCGGTCTCGTCGACCCACACGACGCTGCCGCATGCCGCCGGGAGCCCGTCGGCGGAGTCCGCGACGGCGACACGGAATTCGACGTCGACCTGGGCGCGGTGCGGCAACCACTTCGTCCACTCCCAGACGCCGCCTGCGCCCGCGGGACCTGTCACGTTGATACGAACGTCAGCCGGTCCGTGGTGCACCGCGAGCTGGCACACGATCGACCGCGCCACCGCCAGCGAAGCGTCGCGGTCGCCGCAGATGCCGATCGGTCCGGCGCGCGCGTCGAGCACCACCGGCGTGCTGCCGCGGAGCCCGAGGCGGACCAGACCGAAGTCGTCGTCGCCAGGGCGCCGCGCCCACAGGTGGCGCGTCATGACGCACAGGTCGGGTACCACCTGTTCGAGGTGCTGCCGCTCGCGCACGCGGTAGGCGGCGAGATCGTGCTCGAACGCGGCCAGCGCGCGGCGATGGGCGCGACGGCGGGCGCGGTTGGTCCGGTTCGTGCTCGCCCACGCGGCCGTGCCGAGCAGCGGACCGATCACCGCGAACGCGACGTACCTCGGATCGCGCGACACCGCGAGCATCGCGATGCCCATCAGTGCCGGTCCCGCGGCGGCCGTGAGCGCGGGCCCGAGCCCAGCGCGCCCGCCGGCACGGGCCGCGCTCGGCAACGGGCCAGGTGGCTGGGGCGGCTCGCCTGCGCTCGGCGCGGGCACGCGGGGCGGTCGGTGGTGCGGCCCGGGCCGGCTCGTGTCCTCGCGTGCCGGGCGAACGCGCATCTGCGTGGTTCCGAGACAGATGAGCTCGCCGTCGGTCCACGTGCCGTTCACCGAGCCGAGGTCGTGCACGCGCCGGTCCTCGTCGATGCGCACGTGGTACGGCGATACCGTCGGGTCGTCGAGCACGATGTCGCAGTCGGGGGCGCGGCCGGCGACCACGGCCCGGCGGGGCAGTGGGTGCGACCGACCCGCCCACAGCCCGCCGACCACGTCGAGCACCTCGGCGGTCGCGGCCGGGGCGCGGGGTGGTGGCTCGGTCGTGACCACCGCGCCCTCGTAGAGGTCGAGCGCTTGGTGCGGGCCGACGTGGCGGCCGTCGACCCAGTAGCCGCCGGGAGAGAGGTCGCCAGCGAGCGCGCCCGGCTCGGCGTCGAGGTGCACGTCCCGCCCGTCGAGCTGCACATACATTGCATGAAATACTAGGAAAGATCCTGGAACGAGGCAACGACGGCGAGGCGGCGAGGCGCCGCGATGGTGGGCTTCGGTGAGGTGGTTGACTTCGGGCGTGTCCGATCCGATCGATCCGTGGAGCACCGTGGTCGGCCAGGACGGCGCGGTAGCGGCGCTCCGGGCCGCGGCGGCCCGGCCGGTCCACGCGTACCTGTTGCTCGGACGTCGCGGCAGCGGCAAGCGCGCGCTGGCACGCGCCTTCGCCGCCGCGCTGGTGTCTGCGACCGCTCCCGACGACGCCGGCCGGGCCGTTCGCCTCGCGCTCGCGGGCCGGCATCCCGACGTCCACGAGGTCGAGCGAGCAGGCCCGTACATCACCGTCGACCAAGCCAAAGCAGTCGTGGTCGAGGCGAACCGAAGCGGTGTCGAGAGCGACCGCAAGGTGTTCGTGCTGGTGGATTTCCACCTCGTCCAGCCGAACGCGGTCGGGCTGCTCCTGCGCACCATCGAGGAGCCACCGGGCGATTCGATCTTCGTGGTGCTCGCCGAGACCGTGCCGCCGCACGCCGCGCCGATCGCGTCGAGATGTGTGCGCATCGAACTCGACGTCCTCTCACCGTCGGTGATCCACAGCACGCTCGTGACCGAGGGTCTCGACGACGAACGGGCGTCGTCCCTCGCCGTTGCGGTGCACGGCGATCTCGATCGGGCCCGGCTACTCGCGTCGGACCCGCGCTTCGAGCTCCGCCAGCAGGCGTGGGTCAACATCCCGCACCGCCTCGACGGCACCGGCGCGACCGTCGCCCGCATCGTGGCCGAGTTGCTTGGCCTCATCGAGGACGCGGCTGCGCCACTGGTCGAGCGCCACGCCGAGGAGCTGCGGGCGCTCGAGGAACGGATCGAACGCTACGGCGAGCGCCGGTCGGGCAAGCGGGAGCTGACCGAGCGGCAGCGCCGCGAGCTGCGGCGCCACCGCACCGACGAGATCCGCTTCGGGCTCGCCACGCTCGCGCGCGAGTACCGCGACACCCTGCTGGCGTCACCTCCCACGCTCGAGCCCCGCCAGGCCGTCGACGCGATCTCGGCGATCGACGACGCGCACCAGTCGCTCGAACGCAACCCCAACGAGACGCTGCTGCTGCAGTCGTTGCTGCTGCGTCTGCCGATCCTGCGGGTCACCGAGCCGGTGTGACGCGTCCGGCTGTGGTCACAACCCCGGTCGGTTGCGGCCGGCGCGGCCTCTGAGACGAGAATGACCTGAGCCTCTGACGGCGTGGGCGCGCGTGACGAGGTGGTCGGCGCATAGGCCCGAGGCTGTTGGGGTCGGCTGCGGCTTATGCGGCGGGTTCGAGGGTGACG
>Ga0070741_10017491_pt1 | contig 11768 bp, 7 predicted proteins | sample Coa_R1_4_FD_66440 | JGI IMG/M metagenome (GOLD analysis project Ga0070741, IMG submission 66440) | Surface soil microbial communities from Centralia Pennsylvania, which are recovering from an underground coalmine fire - Coalmine... | ecosystem: Environmental > Terrestrial > Soil > Unclassified ...
CTCACGAACGACAGCAGCGTGCATTGCATCCACTTCGTGATGATGTGAAATGTCGCATTTCAAAAATATTGAGTGAACTCCAAGTGATTGGAGCGTCCTGCATGTTTTTGCGGCGAACCGTTCCGTACGACTTATTATGGCTACGTGGGCACCGCCCAGTGCCAATGCGGTGGCGCAGGCGCGGCCGATACCCACGGAACCGCCCGTTACTAGGGCCCTCTTCCCCGTCACGTCGAACAGGTCGTGCACGGCTGATTCCTCCGAGGTAGCGGAATGAGCGGCCTGACATCGTCAAGGTAACACTTAACGTACCATGAAGCGTAGTTTGTGTCCCGACATATGTGGATACGGGCTGGCAATGATGCTTACGAATTTTGGAGACGCGCCACGGAAAGGCCGATGCAAGTTGGGAAATTGCATTATTGAGGCTAATGTCAATCCTTGAGGAATGCCGGTGGGATAAAAGTAGCGCGAGAATCGGTGTTATTGTTGGCGTAAGGCTCTAACGCTCCAAGGCAGGGCAAGTCCCGCTCACACTGGCTCCCATTCGCGAGGTGTATAGAGGTTAAGGGCTGCGGTGCTCGTGATCGGGGTGATCTGAGCGGTAAGGCCTCTCTCAGACCGGAGTTAAAGGCATTCATGAAACGACGACCTCATATCGCGTTCTTAACCTTTCCACATACACCTGACGTGAATCCGACACTTCCCGTTGTCGCGGTTATGTGTCGACGAGGGATGCAAGTCACGTATGTTACATCGGAGCGCTTTGCCGCGAGCCCATCTGCGCTTGGTGCGAACGTGATTGTCTGCCCCCCCTTTAGGAACCCGTTCCGGGAGGAAAAAGGCAGCGATGGCGCTCGCGGACATCCACATGTTTCCCTGGCGATCGAGACTCTGGCGAAGCTGATGCCCTATTTTGAGGTAAACCGACCAGACGTGATTATCTATGACTTCGCCTGCCTTGCGGGAATCATTTTGGCGGAAAAAAGCGGGATTCCCGCGATCCAGACGAGTCCGTCCTTCGCCTTCTCAAGAGAGTACTTGAGGACTCAGAAAGATGAGTTTGGATTCTACGGAGATGTGCTCAACATCAGCAGAGCTGGCACTGACTTCCTGAGGGACCATGGGGTTGACCGCGAATTCATATTCTCAAAAGAGGCCCTTAATATCTTTTTCTATCCGAAGGAGTTTCAGCTGCCGGGATATATTTCGGATGAGACGCACTTCTATGCGAGTCGGTGTGCTCCTGAGAGATGGGAAAGTTCCGTATGGCGGAACACTTTCCAGAATAGCAAACCTTTGATCTTAGTGTCGACATCTACTTACTATGTGCAGGGACCTGAGTATTTCCGAATGTGCGCGGAGGCGCTGGGTGGGCTTGGGCACAATGTTGTGCTCGCGATTGGAGATAACAATGATGCAAGCTCCATCGGGCCGTTACCTCCCGAGTTCGAGATCATTCAAGCGGTACCGCTGATCCAAGTCATGCCACATGCGGAGTTGCTGGTGTGCCTGGGAGGCATGGCGACCTCGGTCGAAGCCATGTACCACGGAGTCCCATTAGTAATGATGACACACGGTCATTGTGAGGCGGAGGTCTATGCGGAGAACGCCGCAAGGCTCGGCCTCGGATTTCACCTGAGAAAGGCGGACACAACGGTTCGAGCACTTAGACGCACGGTACTAGATGCGTTAGATGATGCTGCCCTGCGGGGTCAGGTGGCGGGAATGCAACGAATTGTTCAACGTGGCGCAGGAGCCGAGGAGGTAGCAAATCAGGTCACGGATTATCTGCGGAGTGCTTGATCTGCTCTGCAAGGGCGGTGAGCAGTTGGGCATTTCGGCTTGGCACGATCGAAATCATCGGTCTTTCTGCGCGATCGTAGAACTTCGGGTTCTGCCGGGCTCCCGAGGTGATTGATAACCTTGATAGCTGGGTGCGCCCTCGATTGAGAGCGGTGCAACGGCTTAGAGCGCGCGAAAGCCCGTACAGGGGCAAGGGGCGAGGCAGACCGAGACTCAACCTGTACCCGCAGTGACGGGAGCACGATGGCAACGTAACAGGGTCAGATAGCCCTGAGGGCGAAATGGGATCAGAAAACGCGGTTCACCTCGTTGGCGCGTCTGCTGACTCCGGACTTCCTCAAGAACACTTGGGCGAAGATGAATCGGAACGTGGCCATGGTGTCGAAGGGGAGGCTGCGGGCGCTTTGAGAACGAGCTAGATCGAAAAGTTTGGGAACATTGCGAACAACGTCGAGCAGGCAGCTATAGAATCCCACCGGTGCGACGGGTGGAGATACCCAAAGGACCGGGAAAGACTGGCACGCGGCCGTTGGGACCCACCGCCGCGGACAGGCTGCTACAACGGGCGGTGGCGCGCATTCTCGAGGCGGTGTTTGAGGCGGACGTGAACACAGTTACCACGGGATGGTGAACACGGATTCCACCACGGCGACGCGGACGCCGATCCAGGTGATCGTCAACACTGGGCGGTAAGAATGTCGTCATGTTCATGCTGGCTGAGCGCGTCTCGCGCCTGACGGATCTCTCGGTCGGCGTTACCCACTACCCCCAAGGGACCTGAGCGACTTCCACCGCGACCCCGGGGACACCCCGTTAACATCTGCATCCACGTCAACAACCGCTGCGGGGGCTTCAAGGCACTGCGGCCGCGCAGGCTCGATCGCCTGAATCATTCATCCCGGTACTTAATCGGGCTATTCACGCCTTCACACCCATCATTGAGCTGCTACACGCGACTCCTGGCGCTCCGCTTAGAACACTATTTCTTTGGAGAGAATACCAGCTCTGCGGGCCCTTTTTGCTTTCGGCCAAGGTCAGCTCCTCACGTCCAACCACTATCCTCCACTCCAGCGGCTTTTTTGGCACGAAAAAAAGGTCGCAGAGGCTGTGTCGGTGCGTTGCTTTTGATGTAGGCCACGTTAAGCCGTCGGTATCCTGGATCCCGGAACATCACACTGTGCCCCAGCGCGATCGGGGCATGGCAGCCAGACAGTTGTGCTAGTGTCCGCTGGAGTAACGCCTCTAGGAAAATATGCATCGGAAGGACGAGAAAATGGAGGTTGCGAATTGCGTTGCAGCGAAGCGTTTTGGCATTGGCGTAGTCCCTCTGGTCTTCGGCTCTACGGTCGGGGCAAACATACTCACCATGTCGCTCGCAAACTTCTTGGAGCTGAAGACGCCGTATATCTCGATACTGTTCTTTGGGACATTTCTTTTGACTGCTCTCTTACAGATCGCAAGTGGAGTGACACTTCCACTCCTTACAAGGAGGGAGATTGTAGTAGGCGCTTGTTTCGCGATTGTGCTATTCCTGCCGCGACTATGCTACATGTACGAGGGATGGCTAGGATATGCCATCAATTTCGCTTGCTTTGACGATCGGGGGCACATCCAGGAACTGGCCTCAATAATACACACTGATCGCTTTCCGCCTCTATCGACATTCGACGGCAGCAGATACCTTAGCTTCTACTATGCGCCCTGGGTGTTAGGTGCAGCGCTTTACTGGACAGGGCTTCTCGTGACAGTCAAGCAGGCACTCGGGTTGACGATCCTGATCTATCAGCTGTTCTTCTCTTACTCCCTTCTGTACGCATCCAAGATTCTTTTCACCGAACGGAAATTGGGAAGTGCTTTCCTGATCCTTTGTGTGTTATATGGAGGCTTTGACTTCCTATATTGGCTATCCGGGCTCAGTCTGATTCCTTCTCATTCTGAATGGTGGGCCACGGAATTTGGCTTTCGGCTGCAGTTCTCGAATTTCTTCACCCTAGCATTATGGGTACCGCACCATTTTATGGCTGCGCTGTCTGTACTGTTCGGCCTGTATGCAATCCAAAGCTCTACGAGAATCACGGCCCAGGTGCTCGCGGGTTTGTTCTTTGCTTTTGCAACATTCTCTTCAGTGTTCGTTGTCGTCGGGTCTCTGTTTCTAGTCTGCTGGGCATTTGTTGGGCCAAGATATCTAAGATCCATTCCCATTGTTCTTGTGAGCTTCCTGATCTCTTGTGCGCCGCTGTGGTGGATATACATTGGTAAGGCAGACGTTGGGTTCACCGCGTTCGGTGCATTGGATCAGTTCTGGCTAGAACACAAGAGGGCCGCATTTCTGGTATTTATTCTGGTCATTTTCTTAGAACTGATGCCCCTTGCTGCAGCCGCTGTATATTCATCCACACGGCAGAGGAAGCTCGTGTGGTTGGTAGCGCCCGCTCTCTCATATCTGGTTTCGACATTCTTTATCGCATACAGCGGGGCAAACAATTATGCGCTGCGCGGATCTATCGTCCCAATATTTACGCTGACGTACGCGGCGACACCTTATGTTCTCAGTTTTGCGGAGAGGGTGCCAAGAGCGTGGCTGACGATTGCTGCGGTATGCTACCTTTCTGGAGGCATTCTCGAATATATGTCCTTTTCTTTTACGGCCTTCAGGGCACTTGGCCATAGTGACACCACATTCAACAGACGCGTCCTAGCGGAGAACTCATTGAGAAACGGTTTTACCAGCGTACGCCTCGTAGAGGAGGCCGCTCAGTATCCCGAGGGGTGGTACCTTTTGGAACGTCCAATACGCCAGCCTAAAACTCCGCCTGAGGCCTGGAATATGGAACTCCTCAATTCAGACAATCGCTACAGGATAACATTGTCGCGAATGCTCGGCCTTGCGAATGCAGGGACTCAATCGGGGGCTGCTTGTGGATGCGACCGTAGTGAACCCTTACTGAAACCGTAAGATATGCAGGATATGTTCATGTGAAATCAAGACGAGGGTAGCCCCAAGTAAGATACGTCGGCAAGCGTTTGGGGGTTAGAGGACAATCAGCGCGGTGCAGGGGTGCTCATCAGTTATATCTCGAGTGACCAAAGTGACGCGGATCGGGCGGATAGATGGACCTTCATGGGCACGGTGAGGCTTTGCGGTTCAACTGCGCTCAACTCGATACAGGGCAGAACAGAACAGATAACGTTACCTCAAGCCGCGCCCCGGGCGCGACTCCCTAGGCGGTCAGGCAGACCAGCATCTCCGGCGGGGACGTTTCAGAATGGCGTCGGACGTGCGATCCGGCCCGCCAGAGCGACGACTGACTGTGCGGCCCAGTATCAGTACCCGCACGAACTGCGAACGCCTGATCACGCTTGCAGTGTTTGGATAAGCCGGCCATCAAGTGCTACTCACCCACGTCGCATTACGCTGCGCGCAATTGACACGCCAACAGCCGTGGTATAGTGGCTCGATCAATCCGTCACACGATGATATCCGAAGGACAAGTCCCATGAGTGCGGCAAGGATGAGCACCATTGAGTCGCAAAACGCACTCATCTCAATAGTGGTTCCGTGCTTTAACGAGGAGGAAGTCATTGTCACGACTTACCAGCACCTCGTATGTGCTCTCGAGCCTCTGCCCAGGGTAGAGTTCGAGTTCGTTTTCGTGGATGACGGAAGTCGTGATCGTACGCTCGAGCTACTCCGGAACCTGCAAGAGGCGGACCGACGTGTGCGTGTGGTCTCATTCTCACGGAATTTCGGTCATCAGGTAGCCGTCACCGCGGGACTTGAGCACACGACCGGACACGCGGTCGTTCTGATTGATGCAGATCTCCAAGATCCTCCAGAAGTCATCGAGGAACTGTTACTTCGGTGGCGACAGGGCGCCGACGTCGCCTATGGCGTGAGGATAAGAAGAGACGGCGAAACGGCCCTGAAACTGTGGACAGCGAAGATTTTCTACCGGTGTATTAACCGCCTTTCGGATGTTGGAATTCCCGTTGACACCGGGGATTTTCGCCTAATGGACCGAACGGTGGTCGACGCACTGCTCAGCATGCCCGAACGCGATCGATTTGTGCGTGGTATGGTCGCATGGCTTGGGTTCCGGCAAGAAGCTGTGTTCTATAAGCGTGTGCCGCGCCCTGCGGGCACAACAAAATATCCTTTTGCAAAGATGGTTCGCTTCGCGTTGGACGGGATTCTGTCATTTTCGGTCGCTCCACTTAGGCTAGCAATCTGGATAGGGGTCGCCACTTCTGCCATTGCAGGGGTTGGACTCGTTTACGCTCTGTTGATGCGGCTGTTTACTAACATTTGGGTACCTGGGTGGACACTGCTTTTCATTGCATGCTCAACCATAGGAGGCATTCAGCTCCTGTTTTTGGGAATTTTAGGGGAGTACGTGGGGCGAATATATGGAGAGGTAAAGCGCCGACCACTTTACGTAGTGCGGGAGCGCTTGGGATTTGGCTCTGCTGTTCGAATTGCTCAATCAGTCCCCCAGAAAGTCTCCTTGTGAACCGACGCACATGGCAATCGATCCGCCTTGTAGCGGGCGTGCTCATCACACTTATATGCCTTCACTGGGCGTTGAGTGGTATTCGTGTCGTAGGGCTAGTTGAGGCCGCAACGCAGGCTCAATGGCGGTGGTTGGTCGTTGCCGCAATAAGTTTGGCACTGGGATACTTCATGCGTATTTGCCGGTGGTGGTGTATGCTTCGGCTGTACAACCACCGCATCGCGTTACGCACCTGCGCTTGGCCCCTGATTGTGGGTGTCGGCGTCAATAACATTGTGCCCTTTCGCGCAGGAGATGCTGTTAGGATCCTAGCGTTTCGCGAGCAACTTGGAACACCAGTCGCTCATATCCTCGGATCGGTCATTATCGAGAGATTTCTCGACGTGACCGTGTTGTTCGCCTTCCTCCTGGTCGGGTTTACTGGATTGAAGGGTAACCAGATACCGGCGACGTACGTGCAGCTTGCCGAAGTCGTGGGCGCCGTTGGAGCACTAACGTGGGTGGCACTCGTGCTCTCCGGTAGTCGACTAGAAGGTTATCTCTTGAGAGTGTGCCGTCTGAGGGTGCTCGCTGCGCGCGGCTGGAGTGCAACGGTGGAATGCCATTTGAAGCAGCTGTTTTCCGCTCTCAATATCGTCCGCGCTCCCAGCCAGGTAGTCAAATTGACAGCAATGTCTGTCCTCGTATGGACCTGCGAAGGAAGCATATTTGCTTCAGTTGCTAGAAGTCTACGCTACGGTGGGGGGGATCTGGGACCGTGGCTTGCGCTGGCGACAGGATCACTGTCGACACTCATCCCGAGCTCGCCCGGCTACGTAGGCACATTTGATTTCTCCACTGTCTCCGCATTCACAGCGTACGGTGCGAGTCCTACAACCGCGGCCGCAACGGCGATCATCGTTCATGCAGTATTGTGGTTACCACTTACTGTCGCAGGTGTCACTTACCTGCTGGGACGTAGGGTGTACGGCCAGCGAAAGCGTGCGGTGACAAGGCCGCTCGAGGGGAGAAGTTGACGTGCCCGGCACTGGAGTGGCTCCGCATGCCATAGTCATCGGTGCTGGGTTTTGCGGGCTGGCCGCGGCGTATGAGCTATTGAAGCGGGGCGTGCGCGTAACAATTCTCGAGCGGGAACCAGAAATTGGCGGCCTCGCTTCGAGCTTCGTCGTAAACGGAACCCGCCTGGAGAGGTTCTATCATCATTGGTTCACAAGTGATCAATACATCATGGATCTGGTTCGCGAGCTTGGCGTGAGCGACAAAGTCATAAACAGATCCACCCGCACCGGCTTGTACTACGCAAACAGCGCATTCAGGTTGTCGTCGCCGATCGACCTCCTGCGTCTTGATCCCTTATCTCCCCTGGACAGAGCGCGTCTTGGCCTCCTTGCACTGCGAACGCGTTGCATCCGGAACTGGATGGCCTTGGAGAGTCTCAGTGCTGCAACGTGGCTACGACAGATGGCAGGCCAAAAAGTATATGAGGTTATCTGGGAGCCGCTGTTACGAGCAAAGTTTGGGATATACGCAGAGGAGATTTCCGCGGTCTGGTTCTGGAACAAATTGAAATTAAGAGGAGGAAGTCGCAGCAGAAATGGGGCTGAGCAGCTCGCCTACTACCGAGGGGGGTTTGCAGCACTCGCCGACCGGCTGGCTGAGGACATTCATCGGCGGGGTGGACGTATACACACACGCACGCCGGTTACGCGCCTCGCCGTATCTCACGGTACGTGTGTCGGGGTGTTCGCCGGTAATGAGCAGCTTCAGGCCGACGTTGTGATTTCAACCACCGCGCTCCCTATAATCGCAGAGTTGGTTGAACCCCACGTGCCGTCGCATTACGTTCTCAGCTTGCGACGAATAAAGTATCTAGCAAATCTCTGCCTAGTGCTCGAGCTTGACCGTAGTCTTTCGGAGACGTACTGGCTGAATGTTACCGATCCAACGTTTCCCTTCGTCGGAGTAATCGAACATACAAATTTCGAACCGCCTCAGACCTATGGCGGTCGACACATAGTGTACCTTTCCAAGTATCTGGCCGACTCAGATACCTTTTTTGGGCTGGAAGACGAGAAGGTTCTCAATTACGCACTTCCGCACCTACGTCGAATGTTTCCAACGTTCGCCCGCGAGTGGATTTTGGATTATCACGTTTGGCGTGCCCGATATTCACAACCTGTTGTCGAATGCAACTACAGCCAGATGATCCCTTGCTCCGTGAGCCCGCTTTCCTCCTTCTACCTCGCAACAATGGCACAGATCTATCCAGAGGACCGCGGAACAAACTATGCCGTTCGAGAAGGGAAACGCATCGCGGCGCTGGTGAATGAACACCTCAGACACACTCACAGCGCTCGCCCACCTGGAAACGATGAGGTTGATATGCGCCGGGCCACGCACTGACTGCACCGCGAGTAACACTCATGCAAAGATCGCTGGTGGAGCGGCTTGAAAATAAAAAGGCGCTTGTATTGCTATTACTGATAGCGGTAATGTCCCTAGTCCCTCGCGTAGAAAGTTACGAGTACATTCCGGAAAGCCTCTGGGCCGAGGACGGAACCCTGCTCATAACGCAGGCGCATCAATTCGGAGTTCGTTCACTCTGGATGCCCTCCGCCGGTTACCTGCACCTCTATCACAGAATAGTTGCGTTAGTTGCCGCGGCGGCTCCGCTTTCAATAACTCCATTCATTTTCCTTTCTGGGTGGATCTGCGCCTTTCTCTTGATAGTCTGGGTTATCACGAGTCGTGGATATCTGGCGGGACTGGACCGGACTGAACAGGCTCTGTTGATCTTAGCTATATCGTTACAGCCTAACGACGGAGAGACGTTTCTTAATCTTGGGCAATCCTTCTACTTTCTAAATATTGCGTTTGCCCTATACGCCTGCTTGCCAGCGCCAAAGCCGATAAGACTACCCTACCTGATTATATTGTCGTTGCTCTCATTAAGCGGCCCCGCTTCTGAGCTGATATCGCTGATCCTGCTCGTCCGCATTTTAATAATCCGAGATTTTGGGGAACGAAAATGGGAATACATTACCGTTTGGTCATTGGCTGTACTTCAGATATTCCTCACGTTAGCTTCTTATCGAGAGTATAGCCCCGAGCCGGAGCGGAATCCGATAAACTGGATAAACGCAGTAGTTGTATTCCTTTGTTTTGGCTCGCAAAGTCATCTCGTGAAACTGGCTGCCGTGACCTTCTGGTCAACCACTCTAATTTACCTCATATACAATCTCTGGAGTCTCAAGAGCAGCTTTCGTGACGCCCTATGGTTCTCCCCATTGCTCGCGATGCTGACGGCGGGGACCTTCTTTTTGGCAGGAATGGTCAGAGAGGGAGACGATGTAGTCAATATGAATCCTCTCGATCACGAAGCGCGATATTACGTGCTCCCTTATGCGCTATGTTTTTTTGTCGCATTCTCTGCTACACGAAATAAACCTTCGGCGAGGATGGCAATTACCCTCTCATTGGGCCTGATCTGCGGCGGCACGTTCTTGACTCTCGATCGTGCAGGGCGCATGGGAACCACGGGAATGTACGACCACGAGAACATGCAATGGTCAGCATTCGTTAAGTTCCAGAAGTTGATTCCAGACTTAATAATACCAATCAATCCGGCCTGGGCCATCTGGCCACCTTTGTGGACTGTGCAAGTTGCCGCTGACAGGAGCAATTTGCAAACAAAGGCCGTGCCAATCTATCTGAGCATTACCAACGCTAAATCGACCGACTTGGAGAGTGTCACCGCGGAAGACGGGCTCTTTGTTTCCTCAGAGAAGAGGAGTCCGATGGTTGAGTTTAGCTTAGAAAACCACTGTTCCGGAAGACAATATCTCGCAGTGGAGGTGGATGCCTGGCGCTCTAAACCTGGCTGGGTCAGGTTGTACTGGGGAGGGCAGAGAGGATTTTCCGAGAGGAGGTCATTGAAGCGATTTTATCCAGACGGAGATGTCACGATGCAATTTGCCTTCCAAAGAGGGTTTTCGGATACTGCGTTGAGGCTCGACTTGATGGAAGGGGTTGGCCGTTGGCTCTTGCAGGATTGGGTGAGAAAATGGCTCAGAAGGTATCCAGATTTCCTGGAGGAAAACTTTGGACATCCGACATTAGTCCCTCCGCCCACGGAACCTGGAGGTCAGGCACGGATAAAACAACTTAGACTCTATTGCCTAGACCCGTGAGTTGTCGAGTACCCGGAGCCTGTTATCGTTTGTTTGGTAAGATCGCTACCCGGCGCAGCTTTCTCCGACGTCTTGCTCGGGTAGAAGCATTTCTACGAGCGGTGCCTTCCTGGCTCCGAGCCAGATTCGCATGGGACCTGGATCTCTGTTATCCCACACACCGTATGGGACAAATGTCGCTTGGACGGGCAAGTCGGTGTTGTCGGCCCAATGAAGTTGGCGGACCTCCCCCTTTAGAACATTGACGCCGCCTAGGAGATTTGCTCGGTATTCGACTTCAAACATCGCGGTTTCCGGGATGTATACTGTAGCTACACCGGGTACGTCATCACCCGGCTTGCCCTGAGGTTGCGCGAGATCGAGTTCTTCGAGGCAATAGACCACCGGACCACGCTCGAGAGCTGCTCGATTCTCATACTCCTTGAATTCCGGCGGCAGCGTGACCCGCTGAATGTACATTGGAAGATTTAAATTTACGCGATCACCTGTCCTCCAGTAGCGCTGAACAACGGCCCATCCCTTGCGAATGTCGCTCTTCACAGGTTTTCCATTGACGAAGAGCGCGTAATTGGATCGCGCCCAGTTTGGCACGCGCAGCCGGAGCGCAAATGCCTGAGGTCTATTGGTCTCAATCAATAGGGTTATAGCGCCGTCCCAGGGATATTCTGTCTGCTGAGTGATCGTGACTCCTCCACCAAAGGGAATGTCTGCTTTGGAGGAACCAAAGTGATTTACATAGATTCCCACCGAATCAGTGGAATAAAAGAAACCCCCTATTTTGTTGAACAGCTTCACAATATTGGGCGGGCAACAGGATGTTGCTAATGCGGGGGAGCGGGGTGTGGGTACATCAGCCTGGGCCAAGTTACTATAGAACGACGCGTCTCCCCTCAGTGACAGCGAGGCATAGAATGCGTTGTATAGCATGCGATCGGCGACATCGAGGTATGTTGCATCGCCAGTTAGGCGAAAGAGACTGTGCGCCCACTGGAAATTTGCAACTACGCTGCAGCTTTCACAATAGGCGTCGTCCGGGGGGATACAGTAGGGCTCTCTCCGATATCCCTCTATCTTTGAGCTTTGGTTTCCACCCCCGCCGTGGATGTACATCTTGCGTGTGACGAAATCGTTCCAAACTGACAACACCGCTTCGCGATAGGCTGGATCGCCTGTTGCACCGACGTAGTGAGTCACCCCATTGAAAAGATAGGCCGCCATGACTGCATGGCCACTGATCTCTCGCTGGGCGCGAATCGGTATT
>Ga0070741_10017492_pt1 | contig 11768 bp, 12 predicted proteins | sample Coa_R1_4_FD_66440 | JGI IMG/M metagenome (GOLD analysis project Ga0070741, IMG submission 66440) | Surface soil microbial communities from Centralia Pennsylvania, which are recovering from an underground coalmine fire - Coalmine... | ecosystem: Environmental > Terrestrial > Soil > Unclassified ...
GCACGAGCGGCGTGTGGTGCTCGCTCAGGCCATCCGCCTGCTGGCCGCGGCCCTCCCGCGCCTGTCCGGTCCGCAGCGCCAGGCCATGGCCGTCCAGGTGGCAGTAGCCTTGGACGCGGCCGGCTACCCCTATGAGGCCCTGCTGTTGCGTTTAGCCGTGTTGGGGCGTGATGGGTCAGAGCCCAACGCGACGGCCGCGCTGCACCGGGACCGCCGGCGGGGCGAGCGGCGACTGAACGCTCAGTGATTCCAACAGAAAGGACGGACAGATGGGGAATCTCCTACAAGCCCATGTGCGCATCCAGGGCACGCGCCCGTTGCTCTGGCATGCCTTTGGGCCAGAGGCCATCCCGCTGACAAAACAGGAGCGCACGGGCGTCGCAGGTAATGACCCCGAAGAGTGGCACAAGACCGTCCTCAAGACGGCAGATGGTCAACTCTACGTGCGGCCCACCTACGTCTTTGGCTGCATCCGCGACGGTGCCAGGCACACCAAGCGCGGCCGCGGGTCCATCCAGTCCTACGTCACCGCGACCCTTCAGGTTCTTGACGACTTTGTGTTGACAGATCGCTATATGCCGGAGGGAGAGCCCTTGACCGATCCCACGCAGCCGGTCTATCTCGACATTCAGTCGGTCAAGAACCCCTCAACGAAGGCGCGCAACGTGCGCTATCGCATTGCTGCATCGAAAGGCTGGACGCTTAGCTTTACCATCCTGTGGGATAAGACGGTCGTGAGCCGTAGCGAGATGGAAGCCGTGTGCATTGACGCGGGCCGTTTGGCCGGCATTGGCGATGGGCGCGCCGTAGGCTTCGGCCGCTTCACGGTCACGCAGTTCGACGTGAGCGAGCCCTAGCATGGGCATGAAGCGCCAGCCCCGCGAGGTGTGGCAGCGGACGCGCCGTGCGGTCCTAGTACGCGATGGCTACCAATGTGTGCGCTGTCACACACCGCTGGCCGTCGAGACGGCGCACATTGACCATATTCGGAGTGGTCGGCACGGCTCGAACGGGCTGGACAACTTGCGGGCGCTGTGCCGACGCTGCCATGTGCTACGTGCTGATAAGCGCCATCGGGGCATGATCGCGAAGGCGCTGGCCGACGGCATTATTCCTGCTGATTGGAGAGAGTTAGTATGGGAGTAAACGAGGCTGGGCAGGGCCGGGTCTGGCGTGACTGGGCGACGGCGAGGCTAGGCTGGGCAAGGATGTATTCATCATCTATCCTATCGGTCTGGGATGACTACTGACGTAGCATCTCAGGCCAACATGGCCGGGCACGGCTTGGGCAAGGCTTGGCGGGGTGTGGCCCGGCTTGGCCTGGCTTGGCAGGGCAAGGCTTGGCGCGGCAGGGCAAGGGACAGCCTGGTAGGGATGATAGCCTGCCAGGCTGCTGCACTAGGCGTGGCTTGGTTCGGCTAGGCCAGGTGCGGCCCGGCAGGGTACGGCGCGGCAGGGCGAGACGTGGCGTGGGGTACGGCTTGCCGAGTCTGATCGCTCGGCAAGCCGCCAAACTCGGCCCGGTAAGGCGCGGCCCGGTAAGGCAGTGTTGGGCGCGGCAAGTCTCGGCGTGGCAGGGCGAGATTTGGCAGGGCGAGACAAGGGAGCTAGGGTAGGTTAATCGCCTGCCCTAGCTCATTTTTGGAATCGTTAATCGACTTCCTCTGCCGTAAATTGCAGGTTCTTCTGCAAAGTTTTGTTCCCGGCCTGTGAGTCCGACTTGTTGGTGTCGAGAACGCACCACTTTGCCCAACGGTCGGCACTGCCGTCCGAGCCGTTGGCCACGAACCTGATATGGTATTTCGGCGTCGAGCTCTTGTTCAGGAAGCCCGCCGATTGCCCCGCCGCGAGCGCCTGCATCGTGCTATCGACTTCACCGCCCGTTAGGGTGACCGTGATGTCCTGATCGGTCTGCTGGCGAACAGACCTAGGATTGTTGATCTCGTTATGGACCTCGTAGTTGGCCTTGTACTCAATGCTCCACGAGTCAATTGCAACGAACAATCCAGCGGGCAAAATGCTTTGGGCGGCGCTGTTCGCGCTGCTTATATAGCATTGCGTTTGCCCGCCCGTGAATCTCTCACTCACGACTGTCCCATCCTTCCTGTGATTCGTTCGGCCATTGCTCACGTTGTCCTTTCTACGCGGCGATGCTGGTGGTGCTGTCGGTGATCGTGACCGAGACGCCGGCGTTGAGCACCAGGATGACCTGGCGGGCGTTCGGCGCGATCACCACCGAGACGACGATGATGAATTGGCCGGCCGCCATGGTCGCGGGCGTGTTGACCGTGGTGTCACAGACCACTTGATACGCGACGAAGCTGCCCGAGCCCGGCTGCGGCTGGCTGACCGGCGCGGGCGTGCTCTTGGCCGCGCTGGTCGTGGTCGTGGTCGTCTTGCCCGTCAGCGCGGGCGGCGCGGCGGTGGCGTTACTGGCCCCGGCATCATTCTGCGGGATCAGCCCGTCGTTGGCGTACTGCGCCAGCAGCGCCGTCAGGTCCGTCTCGGCCTGCGTCATCAACGCCTGGTCGATCACCTCGCCGAAGTAGGCGCCGGATGCCTGATAGAGCACGCGCGCCAGGAAGGTGCGCACGCGGATCTCGAAGCTATCCTGCTGCACCGTGGCCGCCTTGGGCGCCAGCATGGAGTCGGTGTAGTAGCCTGTCCCACTGGCCGGGATGCGCGCGGTCAACACGTTGACGTAGACGCCCATGGCCGGATCATTCAGATTGCTGAGATCGGTCGGCGTGGCCTTGATGTCCGGTCCCACGAAGCTCCAGCCGGTCTGGCCGACGTTGGAGCCGGGCACTAGCGGCTTGTTGTAGGCTGCCGTCTGGCGCGGCGTGACCGCGGTGATGCCGGCGAAATAGGCCGTGCCGGGGATGGTCAGCGGCCCCAGTTGCGGATCGTTGAGCTGCGTGGCCGGCCAGCCCGCCTTGAGGGCCAGGCCGCTCGCCGTGCCCGGCGCGATCAGGCTGGTCAGGCCCAGCACGGAGGCACGCGCCGTGGCGCTGGCCGTCGCGGGCACAAAGCCCACCACGGCTTCGGCCGCGTTGGCGCTGGCCAGCGCGCCCAGCGCGATCCACTGCGTCGTATCGGTCGCGGCCGTGCCGGCAAAGAAGATGATCTCGGGATCCTGGTCATAGCCAAAGAGGGCATTGGCGCCCGAGGGGCCGTTGTTCGGTCCGCCGGTGGCACTGCCCAGATGCCGCGCCGCGCCCGACCCCGTGGCGTCCTTGCCCGGCGACCCCGTCGCGCTGATCGCCGTGGGGATGGTGAATGTGCCCGCGGCGGGGAGCGCCGAGGTCGATCCCGGCCCCGTCACGGCCGTGTTATCCGTCGGCGGTCGCACCGTCGAGACCGGCCAGGGGGCCGTGAGCGGGAGGGACGTGCCTGGCGTTCCAGATCCGGCGAGCGTCTCGGAGCTGGGGATACCGCTGGTCAGGTAAATGTTAAAGCCCGTCGCGCCCGTCAGGGTCGGCACGCTAATAGAGAGGTTGCCGGGACTGGCCAGCACGGCGGCGACAGTCTGCTGTGACCCCATCGTCTCGCCTTTGGCATTGGTATAAGTGGCGATGCCAAAGTAGGAGCCGGCCGGGACCGTGCCGGAGCTGGTCGATGGGGTGATCGTCGGCGGCGCGCTCGGCTCTTCAAGCACCGGCTGCGTGGCCTTGATGAGCTTGGCCGAGGCGTTGATCGCGGTGATGAGCGCCCCGTTGTCACTGAACGGGAGCCCCGTCAGCACGTCGGGCGGCTCGTTGGGGTTGAGCGTGTTGGTCACGGTCAGACCCCACACGTTATTGACGCTATCTTGCGTGACGACCAGACTGAGACCCTGACTCCATGAGCCCGGCGTGGTGGCGTGCAAGGAGACCATCTTATTGCCGCTGCCGTCTTCCAACGTGATATAGCCCGTGGCGACCTGGCTCCCGGCCACGCGCACCACGCGCACCTGCGGCACGCCCAGCTCGAAGAGCACGCGCGCGGCGACGTGACCAGACAGGGGCACGCCCGAGGTGTCGAGCGACGCCACGCCGAAGAAGTACTCGAAGTCGTCCAGACTCTCCAGGTCGTAGGCCGTGTCCAGCTCACCGCGATTGGCCTCCATCACCATGCCGACCATCGAGGCGGTCAGCGGCTGCGCGGCGGGCGGCTCGGGTGTGATGTCCACGAACACGCCGGGCGTATTCGGGATCGGAGTCGGTGCGTAGATAATGTTCATGGCGGGCCTGGACCTCCTTAGCTGGGCGGCGCGTCGATGGTGACCGTCTGGCTGAACGTGCTCTCGCCTTCGGTGAAGGATTCCTCGAGGACGATCTCGCGGACGACGTTGCTGATGAGCGTGTGATAGTCGCTGTAATAGACCGTGTGCGTGATGGAGAAGGCGTAGAGATGCCGCAGGGCATCGTAGGTGTGCATCCGGCCACCGTTGCGGATCAGGGTCGCGGCGAGCCCGAAGGCGAACGTGGCCGGGACCGTGGTGTTGTCGTCGGGCAGCGCGATGGTGTAGGTCCCCTGCTGCCCGCCCAGGATGGCTTTCACGTTGGCCGTGAGCAGGCCCATTTTGTTGCGGCCCTGCACGCCCGCGCAGGCGCAGGTGATGGTCAGCGGCGCGTACTGGCTCTGATCGGCGATGATCTGTGTGCCGGTGACGCCGGTATTGGGCACCACGGTCACGGTGCGTTCGTTGATGATCGGCTGTGGGTTTTGCGGTAGCTCGTTGCCCAGGTCCAGGATGACGAGCGCGGGTTGCTGAGTGGCGCCCATGCCGATCTCGCCGGCGAGATCCGCGTCCTGCCAGGAGCTATGCACGTTCTGCGGCAGCACCAGACCCAGCGCGCTCAGTTGCGGCGCCAGGACCAGTTGCAGGCCGCGCAGCACCAGCTCGCGCGAGTCCAGAGCGGCCATGCTAGCGTCCTTCCAGCGTGCCCTTGAGTAAACTGCTGAACTCGTCGACCAGCGACGCTTCCAACTCTTGCATGGCGGGCTTGTAGATCGGGCGCGGCGGGATACCGGTCAGCGTGCCGTACTCATTGGCGAGCGCGCCGGCCGACGTATCCGAGCCTTCGGGGATGCCGGCATAGGCCACCAGATCGCCGCCATCGCGTACCACGCTATGCGTGACGCTGTCGCGCTCCTTGCCGGAGGCCAGGCGCGGATCGTTGGGCGTGTAGCCGGCCCGCACACGCGCGGCCTGCGTCGCGGGCGCCAGGTCCGGCGTGCCCGGCGTGGTGACGGGGTAGCCGGCTTTGATCTTGTCTTCCATCTGCTGCGCGGCCGCGTTCATGCGGTCTTCCGTGGCCCGCGCCTGGGCGATGGCGCCCAACTCAGTCAGCGCACGTGAGAGCGCCAGCATGCCGCCGACGCTAGTGCTCATCGGGGACGTCCCCGCCAGCAGGTTTAGGCGCTATCTCTGGCAGAGATGCGGGCACGACCACGGTGTAGCCATGGCTGACCAGGTGCGGCACGTCGCGCTCATCCTCGACGGTGATGGTGCGGTCGCGCCCGACCTCATACGTCCCGTAGGGGGCGTAGGTCGTCGTGGCCGGCTTCCAACCGGCGGGAGCGGTCATCAGTACGGCCATCGCTGACCTCCTTGTCCGGCAGATCTACTAAGGGACGGTCGAAGAGCGCCAGCCAGTCGGCATGAGCAGGAGAGAGGGGATAGCGTTCCTCGGCGGTCGTTGGGCGCACGCCGTCGAAGCGCGGCTGATGATCCATCACGGCTCTCCTAACTGGGCGGCGCGTAGCCGGGCCCGGCCGAATCGTCGAGCATGATCTGGAGCCCAAACGGCGTCCCGCTGTTGTCGCTGGGGTTGACTTGCTGCACCGCGTAGGGCACGCCGTTGATGGTGACGGAATCGGCGTTCTTGACGCCGCACAGCAGCGGCGCGTAGAGCGTGATCTTGCCCGTGGTCGGCACCGGGCCGATGTCCTCCACCGTCAGCGAGTCCAGATGGTTGCTGTAGCCGACGCGCACGCTGAACTGCTCGATCGGCAGCACCGGATAGCCGCCGATGCCCGTCTCCATCGGCTCACCGTAGCCGCTGAGCGCGATACTGGGATCGGGCGGCGTCTGCGTGGGGCGCTGAAACGTCAGTAGATCGGTCAGCGGCAACAGTTGCAGCTTGACCGGCGTCGGCATGAGCAGCACGCTGGAGAGATTCTGCACCTTGGCGATCAGGAACCAGCCGAATGTCTCGCTCTGCACAATCTGGCCGATCACGACCGGCGTATCGGCCACCAGCAAGCCGGAGGTCAGGTCACTCGCCGAGCGCCGGCTTTTCAGGCTGGTCACGTTAGAGACGACCAGTTGGCAGCTCTCGCTGTTACTGACGCCGTCGGGATCGTAGAGCGTGGCCGCGTTGGACGCTTCGCCACCGAGCATGTCGAGACTCGTGGCCACGGCGCTACTCCGGCTGCTGGTCGGTGGCAAAGAGCGGCGGCACGCTCTGTGGGTCGAAGGCCGGATCGCTGGGCTGCACGGCCGGCACACCCAGCACCATGGCCGGCGCGGGCACGACCGGCAAGAGGAAGTGCAGGGCGCCCCCCGCCTGCGCGATGTAGTCAGTCTGAAGGTCGCTCCAGGTGAGATCGCGCGTCACGCTGATGATCTCGCTCTTCTCCATCGTCGGCACGAGCTGGCGCAGGACGTTGCAGAGGTTGGCGCAGACGTACATCACGGTGGCGTCGAGCAGGAGCTGGCGCGCCATGACCGCATCACCGCCCGCGTACTGGCTGGGCGCGGTGCCGGCCAAAATGGCCCGCCAGTCAGGGCCGATGGACGTGATGACCTGCATCTCGGCGCGGCCCAGGATGGAGTACTGCTGGATCGTGGCGTCGGGCAGCAGCACTTGCGCGCGCGCTGGGTTGGAGCCCAACAGGCCCAGGGCCACGGAGCGCACGGCGTCCATATCATCAGGGCCGGTCAAGATGTAGGCCATCGGCTATTTCGCTTCTTTGGCGGACTCAGCCGGCGCCGTCTCGACGGGCGGCAGGATGGCGCCGTCGGCCTTGAGCGCGGCCACGGTGGCCAGGCGCACGGCCTGCAAGCGCAGCTCCAGCTCTTCCGCCGTCATGGTCACGGTCGGGACGGCAGGCGTGGCTGCCTGCTGCGCGGCGACGCGCGCCTTCAGCGCCTCTTCGGCGGCGGCGATCTTGGCGCGCTCTTTGGGATCGCGGACCTCGATCAAGCGCCCCTTCTCTTTGCCCAGCACGCCCATCAGGCGCGTCGTGCGCGGCACTTGCCACACATGCGTCGTGACGGTGCCGTCCTCCAGCGTGATGACCTGGCCCGTCTCGGGCTCAAAGCCGAACAGGTGAATGTCGATCACCTCGCCGCCATCCATGCCCTGTTCGCGGTAGATGCCGTGCGGGCTAGCCAGTCGCACGTAGATCGTGTCGTCCATGATGGATCTCTTTCTCTGAACGGTCGGAGTTGTCTGTGCGCCGGCCTGCTCTGTAGACCGGCGCATCTATGACTGGCGCGCCGGTTTAGGCGAAAGTCAGGGTTGAACACGCGCTGGAGATGATTCTGTCGAATCCGGAAACCTGACTGATGACCAGCTCATTCGTCTGATTACGGACGTTCTTGTCCGTCTCGGTCAGCTCGGAGCCCTGCTCGACCAGCATCTCCAGCGCGCTCTCACGGTTGAGCCCGATCAGCAGACCGCCCGCCGCGAAGGGCAGGTAGACGATCTGGAGATTGCCCCACAGGTCGCTCTGCGGCAGTTGAATCGTACCGATGCCGTAGCTGGCGCCGTTCTGCAACAGGCCGAGCAGCATCGTCGGATTGATGGTCGGCATCTGGAGCGTGAGGATTTGCAGGATCTCGTTCATGCGCCCGACCACGTGCGTCATGCCGAGGGCGTACAGGCTGGTGCGCCACTGCAAGAAGGCGTTATAGGTCAACTTGCGCTGGATGACAGAGGTGGCGTTGGGATCGCCGATGCGCTGGAGATACGGGTCCGTCACCGTCACGGAGTCGGCGCCGGAGTTGCCCGAGCCGGCCGCCGTCCCATCGCCCCACGGCGCGCTGGGGTCGAGGGTCGAGACGTTGTAGTTGGTGGCGCTGTTGGAGTTGCCGTCGCCGTTGACCAGCACGTCCGCGGCCTGCGCGGCCATGTCCAGCCGGAGCTGCGCGGCGATACGCGAGAGCCAGATCGTGAAGAGCGGCACCTGCACGCGCCGCGTCCACTCATAGGTGCTCTCGATGGCCGCGCCGTACTTCTCCAGGTAGACCGTGTTCTCGCCGACCTTCACGAAGAGCGTCGGAAAGTCCGTGCCTTCAGCCGTGCGCAGCAAGCGCCGGTTGATGACATTATCTTGCAGGTAGACGGCCTGGTAGGTGTTGGTGTTGATGACGGTCGTCACGCCGACCAGCGAGGCCAGCACGTCATCGGCCAGCGGCGTGGCGCGCACGATGCGGTTGATGTATTCGGGGAAGAGCGCCCAGCTCTGCGGCTGGTTGGAGGCGAAGAAACGGTTGCTACCCAGTGCGTCAGCCAGGCCCCAATCCTCGCGTTCCAGCGCCGAGCCGTCCAGGCGCAACGGGTGCCAGAACTCGTCGATGGTCGAGGCGGGGATGCCGCGCTCGAGATCGGCCTGGGTGCGGATATTGAAGCGGATCAACTGGCGCTCGAAGGCGTCGGTGTCGCTATCGTCGGCGCTGGGATTAATCTCCTCCAGCATGGCAGTCAGCGAGATGCCGGCGCGCCGCGCCTGCACCAACAGGTCTTCGTCGAGCGCGATGGCGCGGGGGTCGGCGACGCGGGTCGCGGAGAGAACACGTGGCTTCACGGACGTAGCTCCTTTCCTGAGCGAGCAGGAGGGGGGGGTGAACGAGCGAGGGGGAGGATCGCTCAGGCTAGAACTTGACGATGCACTTGGTGGCCTGCGAGCCGCTGACGTCCGTGGGATCGACGCCGTAGCCCAGGCAGACGGCCTTGGTGGGCTGGAGGATCGCGGCCTGGCCGGTCGTGGTATGGGCCACCGTGGCCGTTCCGCCCGTAGCGCCCGTGTTGTCGACCGTGATAACGGGCATGGGATCGCCCGCGTGACTGCCGGCGAACGTGACCACGACGGGGCTAGTGCCCAGTGGGCCACCCGTGGCGCTCACCACGCTGGCGCCGGACAGCTCAGGGATGGTTTGCAGCGCTGTGATGACCGCTGCCGCCGTGGCGCCGAACGCCGTGGTACCGGTCTGCTGCACGCCGTTGAAGCTGAACTTGTAGGTGCCGCCGGTCGCGGTGCCGGTGATGGTCTGCACGTCGTTGATCGCGGCCTGCGCCTGCGCCAACTGCACGTTGCCCGCGCCGTCCGCCTCCACGCCGAAGCCGGGCACAGGCTGGAGCGCACCCGTGGCGAAAGGCACGTAGTCAATGCCGCGGTGCATCACGCCGACCGAGCCGTCCAGATCGACGCTCATGATGCGGCCGATGACGGGCTTGCCGACCGTGCCCAGACCGACTTTAGGGGCCTGCTGGCCGGTGTTGACCAGGCTGGCGACGAGGCCGACCTGCGCCGAGATCGGCGGGGTGAATCCATTGTTGCCGAGCGCGGGCGGCACGATGGTCGTGCCGTCGCCGGGGATGGTGATCTGGTCAGCATCAAGGTTGGCGTAGCCAAAGACCTGTCTTGGATTGGACATGCGGATACCTCTCCTTGCCTGGAGCTAGGCGAAACTAGGGGGGGATGCGATAGCAGAGGGTGGGGGGTTAGCTCTTCTTGCCGACCTTGTAAGAACTGGCCTTGGGCTTGACCTCGACAGGCGCGGCGCGGTTGGCCGCGTGCCCGAGCGGGCCGGAGACCTCGGTCTGGCGCCCGCCCACGCGATCAGCCAGCGCGCCGCGCAGCTTCTCGGTGGCGGGGTCAGAGCCGTCGCCGGTGTCCTTGGCGAAGCGCTCGCGCGCAGCGGCGTTGCGGCTAGCCAGCACGGTTTGCAGATCGGCCGTGCCCAGCACGTCGAGCATGCGCTGCTGGACCTCGCGACTGTAGCCAGCGCCTTCCGCGCGCACGCCGGCGCGGTGGCATAGGTCGATCAGGTCCGCGCGGTAGAGCCGGCCATCCTCCGCCTCGGCCAGCACGCGGCGCAGCGCCGCCTCGTCGGTGATCTCGTGCGTGCGCAGCAGCGCCAGCAAGGGGCTCTCGTCGCCCTTGTCCTTGGCGCGGTGCTCAGCGCCCGCGTCGTCAGCGCGTCCCTCGGCGTCTGTGGAGGCGTCCGGCGTCTCGTCGGCATGCGCCTCGTCGAGCAGGGCGCGGCGCGCCTCCTCGTCAGCGGCTTTCTTGGCAGCGATCTCTTCAGGGGTCATGTAGGTGCGTCCTTTCGGCTTGAGCGCGGCCCAGTCCAGCGTGGCGGCGTAACGCTGGCCGGTGGCGCCGTCGATATCGGCGATGTCGGCGTAGCTGAGGACGCCGCGTGTCACCCGGTCTTCGAGCGCGCGCAGGTGATGCGCGCCGGGATTGGAGCCGCGCCAGACCGGCGAGGTTTCCAGCAGGCCGGCATTCATCACGGTGGCGGTGATGCGCCGGGTACTGCCGTCCGACTCCGTGTAAATCTGGCCCGGCCAGTGCGTGCAGTCGTTGGAGCGCAGCAGATCGTTGCCGCACTCGTCGCAGCGATACCAGTAGCCCAGGTTATGCTTGCGCAAGGAGCGCGGGGAGTTGCCGAAGCCAACTGATACGTCTTTGTTGATGCCGCCCTGGATGCCGCGAATCACGTCGTCGGTGGTCCCGCTGGGAGTGGCCATGCCGCGCACCAGGTAGTAGCGGCTCCAGACCAGCGGCGCGTCTTCGCTGCCGGGAACGACAACTCCACGGGGAGTGGTGAAGGGGGACGACGCAAGCTGCCCGCCGAAGGTGCGACCCACGGGCAGCTCGTAGCGCGCGTGGTTGTACATGATCGGCACGCCCTCCGCGCTGTCCTGGGCAAACGTCGCTAGGGTCGTGTCGGGGTCCATATGGGTGAAATAGCTGTCGACGTCGGTCGAGCTGGGGATCATCTCCACCACGAAGAGATCACTGGGTTGCAGATCGCCCGAGACGATATCGCGCAGCGCGTCCATCTCGTCGTCAGTCGGCGGGCCATAGGCGGCGACGCGGCCGCGCGCGGCGTCCATGGCGGCGCGGATAGCGGAGTCAGTCATGGGGGTTACCTCGCAAGCGGGTAGGTGCGGCCCGCTAGATCAGGCGAAAACACGCCGTTCTGCAGGAAGCCGTGATAGGTGCCGGTGTCAATTGACGGAGACGCCGTTATCAGAGGTGGCTCACCGCTGCGCGTCCAGCCGTTGCCGTTCGTGCTGGGGCCGTCCATATCCCAGTGACGCCCATCAGGGCAGACGCCGTAGAGATGCGGCGCCTCTTCCCACTTCTGTCGATCCTTGCTCTGCCCGCCCCAGGTCGTCCAGAATATGTCACCGGGCTCCGGGTCGCCGCTGGGCGTGTCGTAGTGACGCCTGTTAAAGACCTGCCACTCGTCAGCTTCCTGAAAGGCGTATCCGCAGACGCAGTGCGTCGGCCAGCGCGGATCATCCTTGTATGCGGAGACAGGCCAAACCTCGTCGCTCTTGATGCGGCCTTGGATGAGCGGCGTCTGCCCAATCAGGACCATCGCGTCGTGCCCGGTCATCCCTGAGTGGGGACACGCGGGAGCGGTTCGTGAGCCAAAGGTAAAGCGCCGCAAGTAAAGGCGATGGCCGATCTCGTGAATGAGGCGAGCGTTCATGGCGTGCCCTTCTCCGGCGCGGCCGGGACGTGGCTCCAGATCACAA
>Ga0070741_10017493_pt1 | contig 11767 bp, 12 predicted proteins | sample Coa_R1_4_FD_66440 | JGI IMG/M metagenome (GOLD analysis project Ga0070741, IMG submission 66440) | Surface soil microbial communities from Centralia Pennsylvania, which are recovering from an underground coalmine fire - Coalmine... | ecosystem: Environmental > Terrestrial > Soil > Unclassified ...
GCAGGCTCGCATGCAGGTGCCGCACGCCCTTGGGCATGCCGGTCGAGCCCGACGAATAGAGCCAGAACGCGGGCTCGTCGGCATGCGTCTCGATGGTGTTGAAGCTGTCGCTCTCGCGCTTGAGCTCCTCGGAGAGAAGCTTGTGACCGAACGCGCTCTTGCCGGAGACGACGACGCAGTCGAGATCGCTCATGCGCCCGACGACATCCTTCACCACCGGAAACAGCGCTTCCGAGACGAACAACACCCGCGCGCGACAGTCGGCGAGGATGTAGGCATATTGCTCTGCGGTCAGTAGCGTGTTGAGCGGCACCGGCACGATGCCGGCGCGGATCGCGCCCAGGAACACCACCGGGAAATCGACGGTGTCGAGCATGATCATGGCGACGCGCTCTTCGCGGCGGACGCCGAGCCGGCGCAGCATGTTGGCGGCGCGGCAGCTCTGCTTCTGCAGATCGCCATAGCTGAGTTCGGACGTGCCGTCGGCATAGGCGAGCTTGTTGCCGCGCCCCTCGGCGACATTGCGGTCGAGCAGCCACGTCACCGCATTGTAGGTCGTCATACTGCTCCTCCCTCAACCCTCATAGTGAAGAGGCGCATGCGCCGTCTCCAACCATGAGGTCCCGCTCTTGGCCTCATCCTTCGAGACGCGGCGAAGCGCGCCGCTCCTCAGGATGAGGGATAGATCGGAGTTTCTTGAATTATAATGCATAGAAAGCCACTGACGTTGCTTGCTGTCAATCGTCTTCGGCATTATGTTGCCGGAATATGACCGAATCCAGCGATTCCGAGATCAGTTTCCTCGAGCAGCTCGGCCAGCGCGTCCGCACCATGCGATCGCTGCACGGCATGTCGCGCAAGGTGCTCGCCAAAGTCTCCGGCATTTCCGAACGGTATATAGCGCAGCTTGAGGCTGGCCGGGGCAACGTCTCGATCGTGCTGCTGCGCCGCGTCGCAGGCGCGATGGGCGCGCATCTGGAAGATCTGATCCCGTCGGGCGAGCACGCGCCGGACTGGCAGGTGATCCGCGATCTCCTGCGCAATGCGACGCCGGCACAGATCGCGCAGGCCAAGGACATGCTCGCCGGTCACGGCGGCGCGTCATCGCACGCGTCGTTCTGCGGGATCGCGCTGATCGGGCTGCGCGGCGCCGGCAAGTCGACGCTTGGAAAAATCCTGGCGAAGCGGATCGGCTGGAATTTCGTCGAGCTCAACAAGGAGATCGAGGCGCAGAACGGCCTGTCGGTCGCCGAGATCATCGCGCTCTACGGCCAGGAAGGTTTTCGGCGCATGGAGCAGGCCGCGCTCAACCAGTTGCTGGCGCGCAAGGAGCTGATGGTGCTGGCGACCGGCGGCGGCATCGTCTCCGAGCCGCTGACTTTCGAGCTGATCCTGTCGTCGTTCTACACGATCTGGATCAAGGCCGAGCCGGAAGAGCATATGGGGCGCGTGCGCAAGCAGGGCGATCTGCGGCCGATGGCCGACGACCGCTCGGCGATGGCGGAGCTGCGCAACATCCTCCTCAGCCGCGAGCCGCTTTACGCGCGGGCATCAGCGGTGGTCGATACCGCGGGCCTCTCGGTCGATGCCGCGGCGGCGCGGCTGGTCGACACGGTACGGCCTGTGCTGCAGAACGAGGCGCGCGCGTTCGGCTTGCGTAGCGTGGCGGTGTAAGAACTTGCCGCGATGCCGGCCATGCCGGTGCGCAGGGTCTACGCGAAAATCGGCTTCATCGAGGAAGGCATCCTGCGCGACCTTCACCGCAACATGGATGGCAGCTTTCGCTCGATGCGGCTGATGTCGATCCTGAAGCCGGATTGGGCGGGCCGGTCGGATTAGGCCTGGCAGAACCTTTTAGCGATCCCAAACGAACGCAGCCATTCGCGGATCGGCGTTGAACGCGTCGCGTCCAAAAGCGAGCGAGAGGCCGGGCGACTCGCAAACGGCTCTTGCACCGTTGCCGTCCAGATAGATGCGCCACGTCTGGCGACCGGTCGGCTCCGATTTCGCAAATGCGGCTGGAGTGAGGATCGCCAGATTGGCGTAGTGATCGGGATCTCTCACCGAAGCATATTTGATCAACTCGATTTCCGCTTCGCGCGCTTTCTCGCTCAACACCTGGCCGGCGCTGTAGTCGGACGGGTCAAGAATGTCTGCGACGTCATCCGCAGGAAACGCAGCCACGTCGATCGCGCGCTTGGAGCTCACCTCGACCGAGAATGCGGTGTATTCCGATGCATTCTGCGGCCACGGCGTTTCCGGAGAATCGGCGAAGAATCTCAGACGGTGAAAGACCGCTTCAGCGATTGCTGTCTCGGAACGTTCGGCCGCGTAGAACACACCGCTCTCGGAGTAAGGCTTGCGGAATCGCGATCCCCACGGATTTTGCCTGGAGTAGCGAAACGGCGTCATCAGGAGAAAGTCGAGGCCGATGCAATCGGGTGGTACCGGCGGCTTCGTTTGCTCGATCAGTTGTTCCAGGATCGCCTGTTCTTCCAGCGAGTCGGTCAGCTTCATCGTCGAGACGATGTGTTGAGCCTCGACCGTCCGCCAGAAGCTGCCCGAAAGCGGCGCGGCCCTAGATAACAGCGCGGCGGCTGTCCAGGTACTGGACGACATGGGTGAGGCCATACACCTTCTGGATCAACTCGATCGGCGCGCCGTTCAATGCAAGATTGCGGCTCTTCATCCATTTGCGCGCGGCGGCCTCGTCGCCTCCGACGATGGCATCGAGCGAGCGATAGAGCCGGACGAACAAGGCCGCGAGCTCGAAAGGCTTGCCGCGCGCGATCGTGTACTCGCCATTCTTCATGCGGGAGACGACCGGCTCCGACAGGCCAACGATGTTACCGAGCGTCTTCTGGGAAATGCCCAGACGCTCGGCGGCGCGGATGGTGGCCTTGGTCAGGACGAGGTCCTGGCGGGACGGCGCAGCGTTTGCCGGCTTTCGTTCCGCTACCATGATACCAATCTCCATTTCACTTAAAATTATATACCTGTTATATTTTATAAGCAACTATGATGTTTATATTTTGTTCCAAGGGGGCGCGCCCCTACAGCAGGCTCGCCTTCACCCCCTCCGCGCCCTCGCGCAGCAGCGGCAGGAAGCGCTTGATCATCTCCTCCGTCGGGATGCGATCGACATGGGCGCCGATATTGATGGCGGCGACGATGGCGCCGTCATAGCGGGGGACCGGCACCGCGATCGAGCGGAAATGCGGCTCGGCCTCGCGGTCGACCAAGGAATAGCCGCGCGTGCGGTCGGCAGCGATCGCCGCGAGAATGCGCTTCGGATCGGTGATCGTCTCCGGTGTCAGCGCCGCGCGCTTCATCGAGGCCAGTTTCATTTTCAATTCCGCATCGGTGAACCTGCCGAGCATGGCGCGCCCGACCGCCGTGCAGAACGCCGGCAAGCGATAACCGATCTCGACGCCGCCGGAAAAAATCCGCGTCGGGCTGCCACGCGCGACGAACACGACATCGTCGCCGTCGAGCACGGCGAGCGAGGAAATCTCCTGCGCGGCGACGGCGATCCGGTCCAGCACCGGCTGCAGCACGGCCACAACCTGGTTTGCGCGCAGATAGGCGCCCGCGAGCGTCAACACATGCGGCGTCAGCGCGAACGACTTGCCGTCGCTCGCGACATAGCCGCCGTGCTGCAAGGTGAACAGGATACGGCGCGCGGTGGCGCGCGGCAGGCCGGCGGCCACGGCGATTTCACTGAGCGTCATCGGCGCGGGTTGCGCGGCGAACGCCTGCAGCAGCCTTAAACCCCGATCGAGGCTTTCGACGAAGTCGGTGGCGCGGGGAGCGCTGCCGGCGCTACGCTTGGGTTTGACCATGAATCTGCTTGCGAGTTTGAAAACCTATGTTAGCATATTTGAACATTTGTTCAATAGACGAACAAACGCTGAAAGCCCTTTGAGAGGTAACGCGCCATGATGAGCCAGGAGCAGAACGACCTGATCACCCGCACCGGAGCGAAGGACCCCTGCGGCAGACTGATGCGGAATTATTGGCAGCCGGCGGCACTGGTCGACGAGCTGCAGGGGCCGCGGCCGATCCGCCCGGTGAAACTGCTCGGCGAAGAGCTGGTGATGTTCCGCGACGAGCAGGGCCGCTACGGCCTGATCGACCGGCACTGCGCACATCGCGGCGCCGATCTCGCCTTCGGGCGGCTCGAACAAGGCGGATTGCGCTGCGCCTTCCATGGCTGGCTGTTCGATGTGTCGGGGCAATGCCTGCAGACGCCCGCCGAACCCAGGGATTCGAAACTCTGCCAGGGCATCAAGCAGCGCGCCTATCCGGTGGTGGAGAAGAGCGGCATCCTCTGGGCCTATATGGGTGAAGGCACCCCGCCGGCGTTTCCCGAGCTCGACTGCTTCGTGGCGCCGGACAGCCACGTGTTCGCGTTCAAGGGCCATTGGGAATGCAACTGGCTGCAGGCGCTGGAAGTCGGCGTCGATCCGTCGCACGCCTCCTATCTGCACCGCTTCTTCGAGGACGAGGACACCTCGGCCACCAATACCTATGGCCGCCAGTTCCGTGGCGCGTCGGCCAGCTCCGACATGCCGATGACCAAGATCATGCGCGAATACGATCGCCCGATCATCAATGTCGAGCACACCGAATACGGCATGCGGCTGATCACGTTGCGCGAGATCGATGCCGAGCGCACCCATGTGCGCGTCACCAACCAGATTTTTCCGCACGCCTTCGTCATTCCGATGAACCAGGAGATGACGATCACGCAGTATCACGTGCCGATCGACGACGAGAACTGCTACTGGTACTCGATCTTCACGTCGTTCACGACGCCGGTCGACAAGAAGACGATGCGCGAGCAGCGGCTCGCGACCTACGAGCTGCCCGACTACAAGTCGCGCCGCAACAAGCGCAACGATTACGGTTTCGATCCACACGAGCAGGCGACCGCGACCTATACCGGCATGGGCATGGACATCAACGTGCACGACCAGTGGGCGATCGAGTCGATGGGGCCGATCCAGGACCGCACCAGGGAACATCTCGGCCAGGCCGACAAGGCGATCGTGCAATATCGCCGCATGCTGCGCGAGCAGATCGAGCGGGCTGTTTCGGGCGAAAAGCCGATCATGTGCCTCGACGAGGCGCATGCCAGGAGCATTCAGGGCCCGGGCACCATGGACGGCATCGGTCCGACGGTAGGTTGGGAGATCTACTGGATGGAGGTCGACGTGAAGCGGCGGCGCGGCGCGCCCTGGGCGTCACCGGTGCCGGCGGAGATCGCGGACAAGGTGCGGCATCTCACGGCGGCGGAATAGGACCGTCATTGCGAGGAGCGAAGCGACGAAGCAATCCATAGTGCCGCAAGTGGCCTAATGGATTGCTTCGCTTCGCTCGCAATGACGAATAATGTGGGGCCGGCTGCGTTCCGTAACTGAGGGGTGGTGGGAGTGACTTTCGTCGAGCGTCACGGGCTGTGGTCGGACGAGCAGCGCGAGGCGGCGCGCTCCTTACGCAAGATCGCCGAGGAGAAAAACCTCGAAACCATCCGCCTCTCCTTTGCCGACCAGCACGGCATCCTGCGCGGCAAGACGCTGATCGCGGCCGAGGCGCTCGCCTCGCTGGAAAGCGGCTGCGGCATCACCACCTCGCTGCTCGCCAAGGACACGTCTCATAAAACCGTCTTCCCTGTGTTCACCGCCGGCGGCGGCTTCGGCCTGAAGGAAATGGAAGGCGCCGCCGATGCGGTGATGGTGCCGGACCCCACCACGTTTCGTATGTTGCCGTGGTCGCACGCCACGGGCTGGGTGCTGTGCGATCTCTATTTCGGCAATGGCAAGCCGGTGCCGTTCTCGACGCGGCAGCTCTATCGCTCCGTCGTCAACAAGCTCGGCGAGCGCGGCTATGATTTCGTCGCCGGGCTCGAGGTGGAGTTTCACCTGTTCAAGCTCGACGATCCGCATATGGCGCCGGAGGACGCCGGACAGCCCGGGCGGCCGCCGTCGGTCAGCCTGCTCACGCATGGCTATCAATATCTGTCCGAGCAGCGCTTCGACCAGATCGAGCCTGTTGTCGACATCCTCCGTCGCGATATCCTCGCGCTCGGCCTGCCCTTGCGTTCGGTCGAGGTCGAGTTCGGTCCGAGCCAGTGCGAGTTCACCTTCTCGCCTAAGAAGGGCGTCGAGCCCGCCGACAACATGGTGCTGTTGCGTTCGGCGGTGAAGCAGATCGCGCGGCGGCACGGCTATCACGCCACCTTCATGTGCCGGCCGAAGCTGGCGAACGTGTTCGCTTCGGGCTGGCACCTGCATCAGTCACTGGTGTCGCGCACTGGCGGCGAGAACGCGTTCATGGCCAGGGACGAATTGCTGAGCCCGTTCGCGAAAAACTATCTCGCCGGACTTCTTGCGCATGCGCGGGCCTCGACCGTGTTCACGACGCCGACCATCAACGGTTACAAGCGCTACCGCACCTTCTCGCTGGCGCCGGATCGCGCGATCTGGGGGCGCGACAACCGCGGCGTCATGATCCGCGTGCTCGGGGGCGCGGGCGATCCCGCGACACGGCTGGAGAACCGGATCGGCGAGCCCGCCGCCAATCCTTATCTCTATATGGCCTCGCAAATCCTCTCGGGCCTGGACGGCGTCGACCGCAAGCTCGATCCCGGACCTTCGGCGGATACGCCTTACGAGACCAAGGCGGATTTCCTGCCGAAATCGCTGCAGGAAGCGGTGGCCGCGCTCGACGCAGATCCGTTCTTCCGCCAGGCGCTCGGCGCCGGCTTCGTCGATTACTACGTGCACATCAAGAAGATGGAGATCGAGCGCTTCCAGGCCGAGGTCTCGGACTGGGAGCATCGCGAATATTTCGAGATGTTTTAGGCTACTTCGTCAACAAACCCTCATGGTGAGGAGGCGCTTAGCGCCGTCTCGAACCATGAGGCCCGACTGTGGCCTCATCCTTCGAGACGCGCTTCGCGCTCCTCAGGATGAGGGAGTAGAGCGGACTCCAACTCAAGAGTCTCACGCTAAACCCCCGTCCTGCAGGCGGTACCAGGCGATGATCCCCGCCATCCAGGCGCGGTGCAGCGCATGTAGCGGCATCGCCTTTATCGGCGAGAGCGGCAGCGGCAACGCGGCTTCATTGCCGGTCGCGATATACTCGGCCATGGCGCGGCCCATCGCCGATTGCAGTCCGACGCCGCGGCCCATGCAGCCGATGTCGACCAGCAGGCCCGGCGCGGGCTCATGCAGATGCGGCAGGAAATCCCGCGTCAGAGTCACGCGGCCGCACCATCTGAACTCGATCGGGACGTCCTTGAGCTGCGGAAAGAGTTTCACCGCGATGCGTTCCAGATGCTGCCAGTCCTGCGGCCCCTTCGGCTCGCGAAACGGCCCGCGCCCACCCATGATGAAACGGTTGGTGTGATCGCGGCGAAAATAAAACAGCAGCTGCCGCGTGTCCGAGGTGACGTGGCCCTCCGGCAGGATCGAGCGCGCGACATTGTCCGACAGCGGCGCGGTCGCAACCTGGAACGAGTTCGGTGCGATCGCTGTCGTTCGCAAGCCCGGCACCAGGTCGCCGGTGTAGCCGTTGGTCGCGACCACCGCGCGATCGGCAGTGACGCGCGCGCCTGATGCGGTCACCGCGACCCATTTGCCGTTGACGCGGTCGAGCTTCATCACAGGGCTTTGGCCGTGGATGGCGGCACCCGCCGCGATCGCGACCCGCGCCATTTCGCGCGCATAGGCGAGCGGCTGGATCGCGCCGCCGCGCGGATCGACCCAGCCGCTCCGATATTTGTCGGTGCCGATCAGATGACTGACCTCATCCGCGTCGAGCTCACGCGCGCCGGCAACGCCGCGCTTCGCCCATTGCTCGCTGCGCCTTTTGACGACGTCGAACCCTGCTTCGGTGTGCGCGCCCTGGATCCAGCCCCGGCGCACATGCGGCACATTCATGTTGTGCCTGCCGATCAGATCGAACACGACGTCCGCGGATTGGCCGACGAAGTCGACCAGCCGTCTGCCGCGCTCGGGGCCGAATTTTTCCTCCAGCTCGTCCGGATCGTATTTCAGCCCGGGAATCACCTGCCCGCCATTGCGACCCGAACCGCCCCAGCCGGGCTCGTGCGCTTCCAGCACGACGACGCGGGTGCCACGCTCGGCGAGATGCAGCGCCGTGGACATTCCGCAATAGCCGGCGCCGATCACCACCGCATCGGCGGTGACGCTGCCTTCGAGCGGCGGCGTCGACGGCGCTGGCGGCGCGGTGGCCGCCCACAGCGAGGGGCTAAGGGGAAACGGTTCGGCCATCACACTCTCCTAGATCGGCCGCAAGATACGCCGCAAAAACTCCTGCGTGCGCGCATGTTGCGGCGTGGTCAGCACCTGCTTGGCCGGACCCTCCTCCAAAATCGTGCCGTGGTCGAGGAACAGCACGCGATCCGCGACCTCCTGCGCAAACCGGATCTCATGCGTTACGACGACCATGGTCATGCCATCCTCGGCGAGCGCGCGCATCACGGCGAGTACCTCGCCGACCAGCTCCGGATCGAGCGAAGATGTGGGCTCGTCGAACAGGATCGCCTTGGGCTGCATGGCGAGTGCGCGCGCGATCGCCACCCGCTGCATCTGCCCGCCCGAGAGCTCGGCCGGATAGGCATCGGCCTTGCCCGATAGCCCGACCCGCGCCAGTAACTCCTTCGCGCGCGGAATCGCGTCCTGGCGCTTGACGCCCTTCACATAGACCGGTCCTTCTATCACGTTCTCCAGCGCGGTCCGATGCGGAAACAGGTTGAAGCGCTGGAACACCATCGAAATCTGGGTGCGGATCTCCTTGATACCAGGCGACTGCCGGTCGACGCGCACGCCATCGATGGTCACGCGGCCGGCGTCATAGGCCTCCAGCCCGTTGATACAGCGCAGGATGGTCGACTTGCCCGAACCTGAGGGGCCGATGATGCACACCACCTCGCCGCGGCCGATATGAGCCGAAATGCCGCGCAGCACCTCGACGCTTCCGAAACTCTTGTGCACGTCAACCAGCTCGATCATGACCGCGCCCGCTGCATGCGCCGCTCCAGCCAGCCGACGAACAGGATCAGCGGCACGCTCATGACGAGATAGAGCACCGCGACCATGGTCAGCACGCTGGTGTATTTGAACGTGGAAGCCGCGATCAACTGGCCCTTCAGGGTCAACTCGGCGACCGTGATGGTCGAGGCCTGCGAGGAGTCCTTCAGCATCATGATCATGATGTTGCCGTAGGGTGGCAGGATGATCTTAACCGCCTGCGGCAGCATCACGCGCCGCATCATCAGCGCCCAGCCCATGCCGAGCGACTGCGAAGCCTCGATCTGGCCCTTGTCGATCGCCTCGATGCCGGCGCGGAAATTCTCGGCCTGATAGGCCGAGTAGGCGATGCCGAGCCCGATGATCGAGGCCTGCAACGCCGTCAGCGTCACGCCGAACTCCGGCATCACGAAATAGATGTAGAACAGCTGCACGAGGATCGGGATGCCGCGGATGCCGTTGACGATCGCCTTGGCGAGCTGCTGCAGCGCGCGGACCGGGCTGACGCGCATCAGTGCCCAGACCATGCCGAGCAATGTCGACAGGATGAGCGAGCCTGACGTGACGACGATGGTGAGCCAGACACCCTGCAGCAGGATTGGCAGGAACTCGCGCGCATCGGCGAAGAATTTCGTCATTGCCACGCCAATCTCACTGCATCGCTAGACCCTCATGGTGAGGAGGCGCGAAAGCGCCGTCTCGAACCATGAGGCCCGCGCAACCATTTCGGGGCCACATCCTTCGAGACGCTTGCGCACGCAAGCTCCTCAGGATGAGGGGATAGACCGATCACAACGCAATAAAACTAGTCCAAACCCCATTTGGCGAGAATCTTCTTCACCGTACCGTCCCGGGTCAGATCATCGAGCGCGGTGTTGATCCTGGCGAGCAAGTCGGCATCGCTCTTGCGCACGCCGATGCCGACCGAGCCGGTCACGGTCGCGACATAGGAATTGACCAGGCGCACCTCCGGAAACAGGCCCTGCTTGAGGTTGTAGGCGAGGATCGGCTTGTCGGCGAAGCCTGCCTTGAGGCGGCCCGAATTGACGTCGGCGAGGATCGCCGGAATGTTGTCGTAGATCTTGACCTCGGAAAACAGCCCGCTTTTCTGCAGCGGCTCGACGAAGGCGGTGCCCTTTTGCGCGCCGACGGTCGCGCCCTTGAGATCGGCGAACTCCTTGTAGTCCTTCGTATCCGACTTCGGCACGATCAGCCCTTCGCCGTAGGTGTAGACCGGGCCGGAGAAGTCGATCACTTCCTTGCGCGGCGCGGTGATGAACATCGCCGCCGAAATGATGTCGATCTTGTTCGATGTCAGCGCCGGGATCAGGGTGGAGAACTGCATGCCCTCGATCTCGACCTTGAAGCCGGCGTCCTTGCCGATCTCCTTGATCAGATCGACCATCACGCCCTCGATGGTATTGGTCTTGGTGTCGAGGAAAGTGAAGGGGATGCCGGTCGGCGTCGAGCCGACCTTCAGCACCTGGTCTTCGGCCTGCGCGCCTGACGACGCGAGACCTGCGAAAATCACCGCGGCGACGACTGTCCTGAACGACATGAACTCCCCCTGCTGTCAGCCAACGGCAAAAAATCTGGCACGCGGCGCAACCCCGCACAATGGGATTCTCCTGGGGGAATCTCGTGTCGGGGATGGTTTGGCCGGGCTTACGACGGCGTTGCCGGTGCAAGAGGCGGCGCCTGTGCGGGTTCGCCGCCGCGAGAGGCCTCATGAATCCTGCCGTCGACGATGTGCAGGCGGCGATCGGCACGCGCCGCGAGTGCGGGATCGTGGGTGACCACGACCACGGTGCGGCCGCTATCGGCGATCTCGCGCAGGATGCCGAACACCTGTTCGGTCGAGGTGGTGTCGAGCGCGCCGGTCGGCTCGTCCGCGACGATGATCTCCGGCCGGTTCGACAGGGCGCGTGCGATCGCGACGCGTTGCCGTTGGCCGCCGGAGAGCTGGTTCGGCCGCTTGCCCGCGTGCTCCTTCAAGCCCAGAGATTCGAGCAGCTCGAGCGCGCGCTCGCGCATCTCGGCTTCCGGCATTTTCCCCGCCGCGCGCATCGGCAGCATCACATTGTCCAGCGAGGTGAACTCCGGCAGCAGGAAATGAAACTGGAACACGAAGCCGCATCGTGTGAGACGCACGTCGGCGCGTTCGGCCTCCGACAGTTTCGACGTCGGCTGGCCGCAGATGATCACGTCGCCCTCGGTCGGCGCGTCGAGCAGGCCGAGCAGATAAAGCAGCGACGACTTGCCCGAGCCGGACGGCCCGGTGATGGCGAGGAACTCGCCCTTGTTGACGGAGAGGTCGATGCCGTTGACCAGCGTGTGCGATACCGCGCCGTCGAGGCGCCGCACCAAATTGACCGCCTGCAGCGCGATCTCGCTCATGACGCGCCCCTGATGATCTCGACCGGATGCACGCGCGTCGCCTTGCGCGCCGGGAAGAACGCGGCCCCGGTGCAGCACAATAGCGAGATGCCGCCAACGAGGATGTAATGCTTGAGCGAATAGTAGATCGACAGCGGGACGGTGCTTCCCGTCAGCGGATTATAGATCGTGATCCTGGACCAGCCGTAGCAGAGCAGATAGCCGATCAGCCAGCCGGCAATGATGCCGACCACGCCGATGATCGCGGCCTCGATGATGAAGATGCGCCGCACCGCCGCCTCGTGCATGCCGAGCGACTTCATGATGGCGAT
>Ga0070741_10017494_pt1 | contig 11767 bp, 12 predicted proteins | sample Coa_R1_4_FD_66440 | JGI IMG/M metagenome (GOLD analysis project Ga0070741, IMG submission 66440) | Surface soil microbial communities from Centralia Pennsylvania, which are recovering from an underground coalmine fire - Coalmine... | ecosystem: Environmental > Terrestrial > Soil > Unclassified ...
GAAAGGAGTCGCCATGGCCCTCTACCCGTCCCTGTTCGGACACGTCCAGCTGCCGGATCCCGAGCCGTGCCGGCGCGCCGACCGGCGTATCGCCGGGCAGATCGACGTCCGTCTCGTGCGTCCGCAGCGGAAGCTCGGCCGCGGCGAGCGCTCGTAGGTGCCGGTCGTGCACGCCTTCGACACGCCGGGAGCGGTGCGGCTGCGGGTCGCGCTCGGCTCGGGCGACATCCGCGTCGAGCCGTGGGACGAGCCGCGCACCGAGGTCGACCTGCTCGCGCTGCGCGACGACGAGGCGACCCGGCTCGCCATCGAGGAGGCGACGGTCGAGGCGCGCGAGCGTGGCGACCGCACCGAGATCGTCGTCGAGGTGCCGCGGAGGGGCGCCGGCTGGGGCTGGGCGCTGCGGCGCGGGCCCTCGGTCGGCGTGCGCGTTCGCTGCCCGCACGGCGCCGACCTCGACGCGTCCACCGGCTCCGCCGACGTGACCGCGTCCGGGCGCCTCGGGGACGTCGACGTGAAGACGGCCTCTGGCGACCTCGCCTTCGAGACGGTGAACGGCTTTCGCGCCGCGACGGCGAGCGGCGACGTCGCGGTCACCGAGGTGCACGGCGAGGGCAACGTGAAGACCGCGTCCGGCGACGTGGTCGTGCGGCTCGCGCACGCGCCGCTGACGCTCAACCTCGCCTCTGGCGACGCCGTCGTCGGCGAGTCGCGCGCGGCGCTGTCCGTCGCCACCGTGTCGGGTGACCAGGAGATCGGCTCGGTCGAGTCGGGAGAAGTGAAGCTGCAGTCCGTCTCCGGCGACGTGCGCGTCGGCGTGCGGGCGGGGCTGCTGCTCTCCATCGACGCCACGTCGGTCAGCGGCTCGATGGTGTCGGAGCTGCCGCTGGAGGACGGGCTGCAGCAGGAGGGGGCGCCGGCGGTGCACCTGCGCGCGCGCACGGTCAGCGGCGACGTGCGCATCGTGCGCGCGGGCGCCGGCGTGGCGACGGGCTGACGCCGCTGCCTGGCGCGCTACGTCGCGTCCGCCAGCTCCTCGGCCAGGAGCGCGCACGCGAAGCACTGCCAGGCGAGGTCGGCGTCCGCGCGCAGGAGCCGCAGCGCCTCGCCCGCCGCCCGCAACCCGGCGATCTCTGGCTCCAGGCGGCGCAAGCCGTCGGCGAGCTGCTCGCGCGCGGCGGGGTCGTCGAGGTCGGCCGCGACGGACGTCACCGCGCGCCCGAACAGCTCGAGCCGCCGGTGCGGGTCGCCCCCCGTCGCGAGCAACAGCTCGGCGCGGCGTACGGCCGCGTTCACCTCGTCCTCGTCGAGCGTCACCGCCCGGCCGGCGAGGAAGCAGAGGAGCGTCCACTGGTCCTCGGGGTCTGCGCGCTCGTAGACGCGCACCCAGTCCCGGATCGACCGGCGGCGCACGACGCAAGCCTAGAGCTCGGCGGCCGCCATGCCGCGGCCGCCCGCGCGGGGCGCAGCCGCAACGTCAGGGGACGAGCACGGCTGCTCCGCGCACGTCGCCGCGGCGCAGACGGTCGAGCGCCTCGTTCGCCCGCTCGAGCGGGAAGCGCTCGACGTGCGTCCGCACCGGCACCCGCGGCGCGAGCGCGAGGAACTCCTCGCCGTCGCGCCGGGTCAGGTTCGCGACCGAGCGGACGACCCGTTCCCCCCAGAGCAGCTCGTAGGGGAAGGAGGGGATGTCGCTCATGTGGATCCCCGCGCAGACGACAGTGCCGCCCTTGCGCACGGCCTGGAGGGCGGCCGGCACGAGCTCGCCCGCCGGCGCGAACACGATCGCGGCGTCGAGCGGCTCCGGCTGCTCGCCCACTGGCCCCGCCCATGCGGCCCCCAGCTCGCGCGCGAGCGACTGCGCCGCCGCGTCGCCGGCTCGCGTCAGGGCGAGCACCCGCCTTCCCTCCCAGACGGCGAGCTGGCAGAGGATGTGCGCGGCGGCCCCGAAGCCGTAGAAGCCGAGCGTCGTCGCCTCGCCCGCCAGCCGGTACGCTCGGTAGCCGATCAGCCCGGCGCAGAGGAGCGGTGCCGCCTGCAGGTCCGGGTAGCCCTCGGGAAGGGGGAAGCAGAAGCGCTCGTCGGCGACGCAGAGCTCCGCGTAGCCGCCGTCGAGCTGGTAGCCCGTGAACAGGGCGCGGTCGCACAGGTTCTCGCGGCCGCTGCGGCAGAAGGCGCACTCGCCGCACGTCCAGCCGAGCCAGGGCACGCCGACGCGCTCGCCCTCCCGGAAGCGGCCTGCAGACGCGACGACCTCTCCGACGACCTGGTGGCCCGGGACGAGCGGCAGCTTCGGCTCGGAGAGCTCGCCGTCCACGACGTGCAGATCCGTGCGGCACACGCCGCAGGCGCGCACGCGCAGGAGCGCCTGTCCGGCGGCGGGAACGGGGTCGGGGACGTCGGCGAGCCGCAGCGGGCGAGCGGGCGTATCGAGAAGCAGCGCGCGCACGCGTACACACTGCCCGAAACGGACAGGGACGATCAGACACCGGGGGCAAACGGTGCCGGGCTGGTGCCGGTTCGTCCACGGACATTCGCGGCGCGCGCGTACGCTGCCGGCGTGCGCGACCTGCTCGACTACCGCTCCGAGTTCCCGATCCTCGAGCACGCCACCTACCTGATCAACCACTCGCTCGCCGCCATGCCGCGTCAGGCGGAAGCGCGGCTCGCAGAGTACGCGCGCATGTGGAGGGAGCGCGGGATCCGGGCCTGGGGCGAGGGCTGGTGGGAGACGCCGCTGACCGTGGGCGACCAGGTGGGCCGCATCGTCGGCGCGCCGCCCGGCTCGACGGTGATGCACCAGAACGTCGCAGTTGCCGAGGCCGTCGTCCTCTCGTGCTTCGTCCCGGTCGACCCGGGCCGGAACCGAGTCGTCTACGAGCGCGGCAACTTCCCCTCCGTGCGTTACCTCTACCAGTCGCGCCCCGACCTCGAGGTCGTCGTCTGCGAGGACGACGCCGCCGTGGCGGAGGCGATCGACGAGCGCGCGCTGCTCGTCCCGATCAGCCATGTCCTCTTCAAGACCGGCGAGATCCAGGACGTCGAGCCGATCGTGCGTCGAGCGCACGAGGCCGGGGCGTACGTGATCCTCGACTGCTATCAGTCGGCGGGCATCGTGCCCTTGGACGTGTCCGCGCTCGGCGTCGACTTCGCCGTCGGCGGCTCGGTCAAGTGGCTCTGCGGGGGGCCGGGGAACGGCTGGCTGTACGTGCGGCCGGATCTCGCCGAGCGGCTGCGGCCGACGTTCACGGGCTGGCAGGCGCACGAGCGTCCGTTCGCGTTCGAGGAGGAGATGTCGTACGCGCCCGGTGCGGCCCGCTTCCTCACCGGCACGCCGAACGTGCCCGCGCATTTCGCAGCCACGGCGGGCTACGACCTGATCGAGGAGATCGGCGTCGAGCGCATCCGGGAGAACTCGCTCCGGCAGACGCAGCTCCTGATCGACCTCGCCGACGCGGCGGGCTTCGAGGTGCGCAGCCCGCGCGACCCGCGCCGCCGCGGTGGCACGGTGACGGTGCACGTGCCCGAGTTCCCAGCCGTCTACCGCGAGCTGATGGAGCGACAGATCCTGTGCGACTTCCGGCCCGACGCAGGCATCCGGCTCGGCCCGCACTACTTCACGTCGGACGACGAGATCCGGCACGCCGTCGCCCAGATCGGCGAGATCGTCGAGACGGGCGCCTACGAGCGGCACATCGGCACCGTCGCGCGGCATTGACCGAGCCGCGGCCGGAGGCGCCGGCGCGCGCGGGCATCGCGGCCTTCCTGCTCGGCGCCGCGGGCATGTTCGCCACGATGTACTCGACCCAGGCGATCCTGCCCGAGCTCTCGCGCGAGTTCGCCGTGACGCCGTCCCGTGCAGGCCTGTCCGTGTCGGTCGTCGTGCTCGCCGTCGCGCTCGGCGCCTGGGCATGGGGGCCCGTCTCCGACCGGGTCGGGCGCACGCGCGCGATCTCGCTCGCCAGCTGGCTGCTCGTCCTGCCCACGGTCGGGGTCGCGCTGGCGCCCTGGTTCGAGCTCCTGCTCGCGTTCCGGGCGCTGCAGGGGCTCTGCATGCCGGGGCTCCTGATCGTCGGCGCGCCGTACGTCGTCGAGTTGTTCGTCCCTGCGGTCGGGATCCGGGCGATGGGCTGGTACGTGTCGGCGCTCGTGGCGGGCGGGCTCGTGGGCAGGGTGGGCGTCGCGCTGGCGACGGCGGTCGTCGGCTGGCGCTGGGCGATCGGCCTGCTCGCCCTGCTGCCGCTGGCCGCCGCCGCGGGCATGCACGGAGGTCTGCCGCCCGCGCCGCTGCCCGCGCGCAGCAGTCGCGTCCTGCTGGGCCTGCTCGACCGCAGGCTCGGGGCGGTCGCCCTCGCCGGGGCCGCGCTCTTCTTCACCTTCGTCGGCACGTTCACGTACGTCGTCTACCGGCTGCAGGCTCCGCCGTTCTCGTACGGCACCTCCGTCTCGAGCCTCGTCTTCCTCCTCTGGCTCGCAGGCGGCCTCGGCCCTCTCGCCGGACGGCTGGCGGAGCGGCTCGGCTGGCGGCGGCTCGCCGCCGCCATGGTGGCGCTGGCGGCAGCCGGGCTCGTGCTCAGCGTGCCCGACTGGACGCCGTCGATCGTGCTCGGGCTGGCCTGCGTGGCTACCGGGATGTTCACCGGCTACACCGCCGCGCAGCTCGGCGTCGGCGACGTCGCGCGCGCGAACAGGGGCGCCGCCAGCGCGCTCTTCTTCAGCGCCTACTACGGGTCGGGAGCGGTCGGCGCCTACGTGCCCGGCCTGGCCTGGGAGGCATGGGGGTGGACGGGCGTCGTCTCCCTCGGCCTCGCCTCGCTCGCGCTCGCCGCAGCGGCGCTCGCCGCCGCCGGCCCCGGCCGGGTCGCGCGCCGCCGCGGCGCGCGACCGGCCCGGCTCCGTTGGCCTAGCGCACAACGAGCACGTCGCAGGGCGCCTCGTGGTGCACCTCGTCGCTGACGCTGCCCGCGAACAGCCGCCCGAACAGGCCGGCGCTGCGCGTGCCCACGACGACGAGGTCGGCCTGGCGCTCGTCCGCGATCTCGACGATCACGCGGGCGGGATCGCCGACCCCCGTCACCGTGTCGGCCTCGACGCCGAGCTCGGCCAGCTTCTTCTTCGCCGCGGCCAGCTCCTGCGCGTGCAGCTCCGGCGGATCGACCGGGTCGATCGGCCCGACGCCGCGGCCGGCGGGCATCAGCACGCGCGCCACGCTCGTGACCGTGACCTTGGCGCCGAACGCCTTGGCGAGCTCGGCCGTGCGCTCGAGCGCGCGCTCCGACGCGGGAGTCGCGTCGTACCCGAGGACGATGTGCTTCATGGTCAGCCTCCTTTCCTCGTCCGCATCGTGCCTTCGCGCACAGTGTGCGTCCATCGGGGCTGACACCGCACCCCCTCGCGGGTTTCTACCGACCCCGTCGTGCCTTTCCGCGGGGCCGACCGGCGCGGGCGGCCGCCCTCACGACCAGGGGTAGGGCGAGTGCGACACCGGGTGCAGGTCTCCGGTGGCGAAGCGCTCGAAGCGGAACGGGTAGAGCAGGCTCGAGTGGTCGCCCAGGAGCACCTTCGCGACCTCGCGGCCGACCCCGATCATCTTGTAGCCGTGGTTGGAGTCGAGGATCGCGTACACGTTCGGCCGCAGGTAGTCGAAGACGGGGAAGTTGTCCGCGGTGAACGAGCCGACGCCGCCCGAGCGCGCCTCCTTGTACAGCGCCCGGCAGCCCTCGAAGCGCGCCATCGCGTGCGAGAGCGCGGCGCACCACATGTCGGGGAAGCTCGGGTCGACGTTCGTCGTCTGCGGGTACGGGTCGAGCTGGACGTCGCCCTCGACGATGAGCGGCGAGGCGCCGCCCTGGACGCCGTGGCGGTCGCGCTTGTAGTAGATGCCCCAGAGCTCGTCGGTGACGAGGCGGCCGTCGTCGGTGTAGAGCGGCGCATCCGTGTCCAGGTGGATGACGGGCGGCGCTCCGCCGTCGGCGGTGGCGAACGTGAGCGGGTCGACGGTGATCTCGCCCTCCTGCAGGTTCCAGTACGTCCACATCGGCACCTGCTCCTGCACCTCGCCGCGGGGCGTGCGCACGTCGATTCGCTCCGGCAGGCCGAGCAGGCGCCAGAACTGCTGCGCCCACGGGCCCGGTGCGATCACGACCTGCTCGCCCACCTGGACGACGCCGCGGTCGGTCTCCACCGCCGTCACCGTCCCGTCGTCGCCCGACTGGAAGCCGGTCACCGTCGTGTACGAGTGAATCGCGACACCCTCGCCGAGACACTTGTCGCGCAGGCCCAGCACCGACTCGACGTTGAAGGCGAAGCCGCCCTGGTGCTCGTGCAGGCAGACGGTGACGCCCTTGGCGCGCCAGTCGGGGAAGAGCGCCTTCATGTGCCGCTCGACCGCCGCCGCCCCGACGATCAGCTCCGAGCGGTAGCCGATCTTCTGCTGCCGCTCGTAGACCGAGACGAGGTCCTGCTCCTGCACCTGGGGGCCGAGCGCGATGTAGCCGACGCCGTTGTAGTGGTAGGCGGCGGGGTCGGACTCCCACACCTCGACGCACGCCTGCATCAGCTCGCTCATGGCGGGCTGGAAGTAGTTGTTGCGCACGACGCCGCAGGCGATCCCGCTCGCGCCGGCGCCCGGCGTCGACTTCTCGAGCACGACGACGTCGGCGCCGGAGCCGGCACCGCGGGCGCGCAGCTCGCGGGCGAGGTGGTAGGCGGTGGACAGTCCGTGCATCCCGGCGCCGACGACGACGTAGGGGGACGAGGCGGGAAGCGACATAGTTGGCTCCTCGGCAACGCTATGGCAGAATCGCCAAGAAACTACCATGTCACGCCCCAGCCGACCAGGGTCACGCCGGATCGCCGCCGTGGAGCGGGCGGTCGCGGTGCTCGAGGCGTTGGCCGACGGGGAGCTGGGGACGAACGAGATCGCGCGCCGCGCGCGCGTCGACCCGAGCACGGCCTCGCGCCAGCTCGCGACGCTGGCCGCGCACGGCCTCGTGGAGCACGTTGCCGAGTCGGGCCGCTACCGCCTGGGGCTGCGCCTGGTCGAGCTCGGCAACCTCGTGCTCGGCCGACTCGACCTGCGCGAGCTGGCGCGCCCGCACCTGCGCGCCCTCGTCGAGGAGACCGGGGAGACGGCGACGCTGTCCGTTCCGGGCGAGCGGGACGCGATCACGGTCGACTTCGTGCAGAGCCCGCGCTCGGTGCGCAGCGTCGCGCAGCTCGGTCGCCCCAGCGTCGGTCACGCGACCGCGGCCGGGAAGGTCGTGCTCGCCTACGCTCGCGACGGCCCGGCCGCCGGCGCCGGGGCGAGGCCCGCCTCGCCTTCCTCGTCCCTACGGGCGTACACGCCGCGCACGATCGTCGACCCGGTCGCGCTCGAGCGCGAGCTCCGGCGCGTGCGCGAGCGCGGCTGGGCCGTCGCCGTCGAGGAGCGCGAGCCGGGGCTGGCGGCGATCGCCGCGCCCGTGCTCGGCCGCGGAGGCGAGTTGGCAGCCGTGCTCGGCCTCCAGGGCCCGGCCGAGCGCTTCCGCGGGCGCGCGCTCGAGGCCGCGGTGGCGCCGCTGCGCGAGCGCGCTCGGGCGCTCGCGCGCGCGCTCGGCGGCGGCACGAGCTGAATCCCCCTACGGATCCGCGAGCCAAACGAGGCAGCCGGCACGCTCCCGCAGCCGCCGGGCCGCGCGGCGGTAGAAGCGGCTGCGCAGGCGGCGCGGATCCGGGCCGACGACGAGCAGGCCGGGCGTCCGCTCGGCCACGAGCTGCAGGAGCGCGTCGACGGGATGCGGACTGCAGACGCGCAGCCGCTCGACTGCGACGCCGAGCGAGGCGGCGAGCTCCGCGGGGCGCCGCAGCTCGAGCTCCAGCTCCTCGCTGCCCACGTAGCCGTAGCCGAGCACCGTCGAGCAGGGGCCGAGCGGCACCTCGGCGACGTTCACGACCGTCAGCGGCTGGCCGGTCTCGACGGCGGAGTCGACCGCGACGCTGGTCGCGTCGGCGGCGAACGGCACGTCGAACGTCGCCAGCATGACCGGGCGCGCGCCGCCGCGTACGGCCATGGCCGGGGTCGACAGGGCGCGGCCCGTCCGCAGCCGCACTGCTACTCCGGCCGCAGCTTCCAGCGGGGCGCCTCGCGCGCCACGCGCCGGACGCGACGCCGCCAGAAGGGCGCGTAGAGGAAGACGTAGGCGAACCCGACGACGGCGGCGAGGTACATGTACGACGCGTCCACGAGCACGATCAGCGGCACGAACAGCGCCAGCCCCACCGCGGCGAACACGAGCACCTCCGCCTTGTAGCGCCGCAGGCGCCGCAGCAGCGCGTCGTACTCGGCGGCGGGGATCTGCGACGTGTTCCAGCGCTTCCCGCAGCCCGGGCAGGCCCAGCGGTCGCCGTAGGGCACGCGTTCGCCGCGGCCGCAGTCGCACGTGATCGTGATCGGCGGCCGTCTCACCGCACCGATTGTACGTTCGCCGCATCTGACACGACAGCGATTGCAACCTGCCGAGTCGGGTGTTACGGTCGCGCGCAGACGGGGTTCGGAGCGACTGGCACGCGAAGGAGGAACGACGTGGCTGAAGCTGCCATCGAGGAACGACAGCTGCTCAAGGCGCTGCGCTGGTACGACGGATTCGTGATCGCGCTCGCGAATCCGGGCTTCCTGCTCGGGTCGCTCGGCTATACCGCCGGCGATCTCGGCGGTTGGGGGTCCCTCCTGCTGTGGGGCATCTCCGCCTTCCTCGCCGTCTTCATCATGACGCTCTACTCCGAGCTCGCCGCCATGTTCCCGGACAAGCCGGGCGGCTTCCCGCTCTACGCGCACGAGGGCTGGCGCAAGTACTCGACGCTGGTCGGCCCCGTCGCCACGTTCGGCTACTGGATCGGCTGGTCGGTCGTGCTGTCGGTGTTCGGCATCTTCATCGGCCAGATCGTGCAGGGAGCCTGGTTCCCGGGCGCCAAGCCGGGGAGCCCGCTGGGCGCCGGCTACTTCTCGCTCGGCGACGTGGACGTCGGCCTGCCGCACTTCATCGCCGCGGGGCTGATCGTCTCCGTGTGGCTGTTCAACGTCTTCGGCGTCCGCGTCGGCGTCGGCTTCGGCTACCTGGCCGGGGCGCTGCTGATGATCCCGCTCTTCTGCTTCATGTTCCTCGGCTACTTCACGGGCGACTTCCACAGCTCGAACCTGACGTGGGGGGCGCTCGACGACTCCGGCCAGGCGTGGGGAGGCTTACGGCTCGCGCTCGTCTGGCTCTGGATCATGAGCTGGTCAGCCTGGGGCGTGGACACCTGCGCGACGTTCGCGCCCGAGTACAAGGACACGGTCAACGACACCAAGCTGGCGCTGCGCTCGGCCGCGCTCTTCTCCCTCGCCGTCTACACGCTGCTGCCGCTCGGGCTGATCGGCAGCGTCGGCGAGAAGACGGTCGCCAGCTTCGACTACGTCGGCGCGCTGAACACCCTCACCGGCTCGAAGGGCGCGACCGACTTCTTCGTCGTCGTCATCTGCGCCAGCTTCATCCTCTCCATGAACACCGCCACTGCGGACGGCGGGCGAGCCCTGTACGGCATCGCCCGCGACGACATGACCATCAAGCAGCTCTACCACCTGAACCGCTTCCACGTGCCGGGCCGGGCGATGACGCTCGACATGGTCGTGAACCTCTGCTTCGTGTTCTTCGTCGGCAACATCTTCGGCATCCTGGCGGCGAGCAACATCGGCTACGTGCTGGCGCACTTCTTCGCGCTCACGGGCTACATCCTCTTGCGCAAGGACCGACCGAACTGGCCTCGGCCGATCAAGCTGCCCGCCTACTGGACGCCGATCGCGGGCTTCCTCGCGCTCTGCACCGCGGTGTTCACGGTCGTCGGGATCGGCTGGTTCCAGACCGCGGCCGGCGGCTACGGTCAGACGAAGGAGAAGGTGATCGGCCTGGCCGTGCTCGTGATCGCCGTGCTGCTCTTCCTCTTCCGCCGGATCGTGCAGGACGGCGAGGCGCCGCACTGGCGTGAGGAGCCGCCGGCGATGCCCGAGGGGGCCGGCGCGCCCTCTCCCGGCCTGAGCGTCCCGGCCGGCTAGGGCGGTCTCGGCTCGCGGCGGCGCGTGCCTCGGCGGCGCCGCCGCGAGCCGGTCACAATCAGAGCATGGAGCTGCCGGAGGAGTTCGACGTCGCGATGCGCGGGCTCGCGATCGCAGGGGCGCCGGAGGGGATCGGCGAGTCGCTGTTCGAGGAGCAGCCGGTCGCGGACGAGCTCGAGGCGGCCGGAGAGCCCGGCACCGACCCCGCCCTGGCGTTCCGGCGCACGCTCGGCATGTTCGCCACGGGCGTCACCGTGATCACGACGCGGGCGGGCGAGCAGGTGCACGGCATGACGGCGAACGCGTTCATGTCGGTGTCGCTGCGGCCGCCGCTGATCCTGATCTCGGTCGACCGGCGCGCGCGCATGAACGGCCTGCTGCGCGAGGGGGTTCGCTTCGGCGTCAGCGTGCTGGAGGAGCACCAGGCGGACCTCTCCGACCGCTTCGCGGGGCGGATCCCGGCAGGCGAGCTGGAGCCGACCTGGGAGCTGGTGCGCGACACGCCGCTCGTCGAGGGCGCGCTCGCGCACCTCGTCGCCCGCGTCGTGCGCTCCTACTGGGGCGGCGACCACTCGCTCTTCCTCGGCCAGGTCGAGTACGTCCGCTACGGCGAGGGCACGCCGCTCCTCTTCCACGGCGGCCGCTACGAGCGGGTGGTGCGCGACCCGCCGGTGTTCTCCGCCCTGCCGCAGCAGCTGCTCGAGCCGCTCCTGGACGCGGGCAGCGAGCGCGTGTTCGCGGACGGCGAGAAGCTGATGGAGCGAGGCGAGCCGGGCGTGACGATGCACCTCGTGCTCGAGGGCACGGTGCGCGTGGAGCGGCCCGGGCGCGTCGTCCGGCTGGGGGCCGGCGAGCTCGTGGGCGAGATCGAGATCCTCGACCCCGGTGGCGGCCGGCTGGCCGACGTCGTGGCGGAGGGGCGGGTGCGCACGCTCGCCGTCGCGCGCGACGACGTGCGGGCGGCGCTGGAGGCGCGTCCGGAGGCGGCGTGGGCGCTGCTGGGCGTGCTCGCCAGCCGGTTCCGCGAGAACGCGTAGGGGCGCCGAGCCGTCGAGGGCGCGCGGCCGGCTCCGCTCCTCACAGGCGGGGAGCAGAGGGCGAACGTGTCCGCCCTGCTGGTGGCCGGCGCGGCCACGGCCAGGGTCTGACCCCACTCGGCGGGCGGCTGGCAGGGACATGGCCAGGGTCTGACCCCGCGGGCGGCCCGTTCGGGTCAGCGGCCGGTCTAGCCACGGCCGGGTCTGACCCCGGGCGTGCCGACATCGGAAGGTGCCGCTACAGACGTCAGCCGAGCGGAGGCAGCTCGGCGAGCCAGGGCGTGCGGTAGCCGCTCTCCTCCCACATCACCGGGAAGAAGGACTCGTCCAGCGAGAGGTCGCCGCGACGGCGGTAGCGCGAGTAGATCAGGTCGACGTGCTCGTGGTGGAAGCGGGCCTCGACGGGCAACATGTGCGAGACCAGCGCCATCCGCGCGACGGAGGCGTTCGTGTTCGGCGGCGAGCCGTGCCAGGTGAGACCGTGGTGGAACGAGCCTCCGCCCGCCTTCACCGCCACCGGCACCAGGTCGAGCTCCCGGCCGTCGGGCGCAGCCGCGCGCGCGGGCGCGAGCCAGTCGTCCGGCGCGTGGAACTGCGAGCGCTCGGGCGGCGTGCGCGGCCAGCGGTGCGAGCCGCGCACGTACTCGATCGGGCCGGCGTC
>Ga0070741_10017495_pt1 | contig 11767 bp, 16 predicted proteins | sample Coa_R1_4_FD_66440 | JGI IMG/M metagenome (GOLD analysis project Ga0070741, IMG submission 66440) | Surface soil microbial communities from Centralia Pennsylvania, which are recovering from an underground coalmine fire - Coalmine... | ecosystem: Environmental > Terrestrial > Soil > Unclassified ...
TCGCGCCTGCCATTTTTGCGCTAACGAACTTTAAACAGCACCTGGCCAAACTGGACCGGTTTGCCGTTTTCAGCCACAATTTCGGCGATGATACCGCTCGTTTCTGCCTTTATTTCGTTCATCACTTTCATCGCCTCGATAATGCAAACCACTGTTTCCTCCGTAACAGTCTTTCCAACATCAACCAAGGGCGAGGCGTCCGGAGATGCCGCGCGATAGAATGTGCCAACCATGGGGGAAACGATTTCCTTGAGCTGAATGCTTTCGATCGGCTTGGGCGAGGACGTCGCGCCTTCAGGAGCCGTTGTCACGGCCCTGGGTGGAACCGCCGTCGGAAGTAACGCACCCGCGGCTCCTTGACCCGACGCACCTCTTTGAAGTTTTAAACGGAACCCTTCCTTCTCGATCTCGAAGACCGAAAGGTCGTTCTTCTTCATCAAATCGATGATGGTTTTGATTTCTTTGATGTCTTTGGGTTCCACCACGTGCTCCTGTCAAAAGTTAAAGACGCTAGGTAAAGCAGTTTTGGGAATGAGGTCAAGGCAATCATGGCTATTGTTGCTGTGGAATGATTGCGTCGCCGCCGTTACTCGATTTCACAATCATCGATGAAACCGACGATTACGCTGTCATCGATAAACCGCCGTTTCTCCTGATTCATCCCACGAAACCGGATGGCATGCGAACTTTGTGGCAGGAATTGCGCGGACTCTTCGCGTTCGAAATTGCTGCCGGCGGCCAGGTATCCATAGTGAATCGGCTCGATCGCGAAACCAGCGGCCTCGTTTTGGTGGCGAAGAAAGCCGCCGTTGCGCGCCGATTCGGGCTGTTGATGCAACGGCGACAACTGAAGAAGGAATATCTGGCCATTGTCTGGGGCTGGCCCGAATGGGAACACACGCTCGTTGATGCCGCCCTGGACCGACAAGGCAAACATCGCGACTCTGCGATCTGGCTCAAACAAATGACTCATCCAGCCGGCGCGCCCGCACAGACTGAACTTCACGTTGAGCGACGGCTTGTGCGATCCATTCGTAGGCTGCGATCGCCGAGAGCTCCGGTGGAGGACGCATGGGAGGCTGACAAAATCAGCGTAATCCGTGCTATTCCACACACGGGACGAACCCACCAAATTCGAATGCATCTCTCCTCAATCGGTCATCCCATTGTGGGCGATAAAATCTACGGACCTGACGAACGGCTTTACCTCCGTTTCATCGAGACCGGATGGACCGCCGAGCTGGAACGTCAACTGCTACTGCCGCGACACGCTTTGCACTCGGCGAGATTGACAATTGAGAGTGAGTATGACTGGACCAGCCCAATGCCGCAGGATCTTGCGGAATTCTGTAGCGGCGGTCTCTGACGCGGTGAGCTCGCCGACACAAACCTGTGTGACTGGATTTCAGCGCTCACAAACGCCGCCACAGGAGCACGCAGCCAATTGCAATCCGATCAATGCCTCCTTATCGTAGGCGCGCCGAATGAAAACCCTTCGCGCCTTCGCTGTCTGTGCGATCATTCTCGTTCACTCGCAAATGTTCGGCGGCACTGAACAGCCGCGCACACAAGTAACGACAGAGGTACTCAATCCACAGCGATTCGAATTGGCAGTCGAGTCGGGATATTTGTTTGGCGCGTTTAATCCGCCTGTCGATTATCAAATTGGCGCCGAATTCTTAACAGCGCGGGTTCGATGGGGAGTTGTGCAGCGAAATATTTGGCTTCGCGGTTACAACCAATTCTATGTTAGCGCGATCGCGGAGCCAATTTTCCGCGGGATCGAGAATCATTATTTCGGACTTAATCTCGGAATGCGTTACAACTTTGTTCGGCCGGGCAGCCGGTTCGTTCCCTATGTTTCGGGTGGACTCGGTTTGGGATGGATTGACAGTCACCCAGAAGTTCCCGGTGGCCAGGGCCAGGATTTTACGTTTAACATTTTATCGGCTGCCGGCATTTCCTATCTGGTGGACGATCACTGGAAAATCAGCGTGGGAGCTCTTTATCAGCATCTGTCGAATGGCGGGCAAACGGATCCCAATCCCAGCCTGAATCTTTTCGGCCCCCAGGTTGGCGTGAGTTACTCGTTTTGACGCAACCCTCGCACTTGTTGTTCCCGCTCTCCGCAACTGCTCATAAAATGAGATTTCAACGCCCAACGCTCAACGTCCAACACTCAAAATCCAATTCAGATGGTGGGGCGTTGGGGGTCAGGCGCTGGATGTTGGGCGTTTCCGATGGAATTTCTTAATAATGAGCTACGCCGAGGAAAACGTCTTGGTGATCAGGCGTCGCTTGTTCGATGAGCTCGGCAGTTTTCAGGGATTAAATTTCGAGCCCGAAAAATATCTGAACGCGATACTATCGCGCGGAAGCAATTTCTTCATTCCGCGCCCCGAAGCCGAAACTAACCCTGCCTACAAACAAATTATTCCTTACGTATTGATCGCCTTTGAAAAGACGGTGCTTCATTACGTGCGCGGAAAAAAGGCAGGCGAACAGCGGCTGGTTGCGAAAGGCTCCATTGGCATTGGCGGTCATATGAACGAGACAGATGAATCGCTCTTCGCATTGGATCAGCACGCTTACCGCGCCGGCGTCGAGCGCGAAGTGAACGAGGAAATCAAGATCGATACTCCGTTTGAAGATCGAATCGTCGCGCTCTTAAATGACGACGCAACCGAAGTCGGACGCGTTCACCTGGGGATTGTGCACATTTTCAAGTTGAAAGAGCCGAAAGTGCAGAAACGCGAAGCGATGATCACGGGCCTGACATTTCTGACAGAGCGGGAATTAATGGCCTGCCGCGGATCATTGGAGACCTGGTCGCAAATCTGCCTCGATTCGCTGGAGCGTCTATTAAGTTAACAACTCTCGTGCTTCCAACGAGGCGAAGCTTATCGCGCCGCCTCTGCCGTGAATATTAGCTCGTCAATTTGCCAACGACCGACTGGATGGGAAACGGCAACGTTGATGTCAGCTCCCCTGGTTGGATAATTGATTTTGGCGTGGAAGTTGCCGTTTGGCTCGAAAAAGTGTGATTGAAACACAATATCACCCTCCACGTCCGGCGGAAACAGAGGCGTTCCAAGTTTGTCCAGCTGAGTCATGAGGTCCTGTTGCGCTGATGGCGGATACTGGAGACGCATTGCGGGACTCAAATGATCCGCAAAGAATTTAATATTGTGTTGCATGATGAGCTCCTGGATCACTTGCCTCCCGAATTGGCGGCCCTCCAGCGCCATTTGCCGTTTATTGGAATCGAGCCACCAATATGCAATGCTGATTAACACCAGCACAATGATCACAAGAACCAAAATCTGGCCTGATGATTTCGATCGCGGATTTATTTTCATTTTGTTTAAGATTAGTTGTTAATAACCCAAACCCAGGCCTTTAATCACTTCGCCATCACGAATCAAAGCGCCATGGCTTTGCATTCCTGTGTAAGCGCCAAAGCGATTTCGAGCGTTTACTTTGAAGCTGACCAGATAGCCGTAAAGCGGTTTGTCTTTCGTGCCCAAATTGGCAGGTTTTGGATCTTCGCCCCATTCGATGCGTGCGCTCGCTGCATCGATTAATTGTGTGTCTAGCCATTTCATGACGATCTCTTTGTAATTCGTCGGGTATGACCCATAACGCTCTGTATCGGCGGATGGCGTCTGGGCGCATAAACTGGTCACCGTGCACAGTCCCATAAAGAGGGCGCAGACCGACGACACAAGCTTTTTCATGTTTGCATTTTCTAACGAGCACGGCGCGTAGTCCAGCTTATTGAACGCTCGTTGATTGGGGCATTTGCTTCGCGTGCGAATGTTGTCGCCCAACTCGACGATCTCGACGCGACCTGGATCACGCGAGCGCTACCTCTTTTTTAGTTCCGGCGTATGATCACGTATTATGAGCCAGCCTCCGATGTTGATCTTACTTGTTGTCGCGGCAATGACTTTGATGCCTGCCCCGGCGCAAGAGAGCCCGACACAAACTGCCTCGCCAGCCGTCTCTGAGACAGTTAGCTCGACCGCGGCAGACGGGGATGTAAAGCCATTCAATCCGGCTGAAGCGACCCGAGCATGGCTGGACAGTGTCCCGCGAAATCAACGAGAAAAGTCCGACGCCTATTTCGAAGGCGGTTACTGGCTGATCCTCTGGAACTTTCTCCTCGCGGTGGCCATTTCGGTCTTTCTTCTTGCCTCACGGCTTTCGGCGAGGCTGCGCGATTTGTGCGAACGCATTGTTAAGATCAAGAATCTGCAGGTCGCCTGCTATGCGATCCCATACCTCCTTTTGGTTTACGCACTGAGTTTTCCGTTAAACCTGTACCAAAACTTTTTCCGCGAACATCAATATGGCCTGGCGACCCAGACTTTCGCTCCATGGTTTCGGGAGCAGTTACTCGGCTTGGCGCTAACGTTAGTCAGCGGAACCTTGCTGGTGGTCGTTCTCTACGCCGTCTTTCGGCGCGCACCCCGCACCTGGTGGATTTGGGGAACGATCGTCATGATTGTTTTCTCGGGAACGCTAGTCCTTATCGCGCCGGTCTATATCGAACCGCTCTTTAACACTTATAAACCGCTAACCGATCCAAAAATTCGAAATCCAATTCTCGCGATGGCGCAGGCGAACGAAATTCCTGTGAAACAGGTTTTCGAAGTTGATGCCTCGCGTCAGACCACACGTGTCAGCGCCAATGTCTCAGGGTTACTTGGGACGACGCGCGTTGCGCTAAATGACAATCTGCTCAAGCAATGCACACTCCCGGAAATTCGCGCCGTGATGGCGCACGAAATGGGGCATTACGTCCTCAATCATGGCGCAAAACTCCTCACCTATCTTGGGATCCTTGTTCTCATCGGCTTCGCGCTTGCTCGAGTTCTTTTCGATGCGTCAGTGAGGCGTTGGGGCGACAAATGGCGCGTGGGCGGCATCGCCGACCCTGCGGGTCTTCCGCTGCTCGCACTAATTTTCAGTACCCTAGTCTTTTTTGCCACCCCGATTCTCAGAACCGTAGTACGCGTCACGGAACGAGAAGCAGATGCTTTCGGAATCAACACTTCACGCGAACCGGACGGCATGGCAAAAGTCGCGCTGAAACTGGGCGTTTATCGGAAACTCGATCCAACGCCGCTGGAAGAATTTATCTTTTTCGATCATCCCAGCGGTCGCGCACGCATCCGCATGGCCATGGATTGGAAAGCGGCAAATTTGCCAGCGGGAGAATCAGCGAGCACTCCGTGAACGCTTGCTCGCGCCGGCGACTGATCGTTACACTTCAGTTGTTGCGCCAACTATCTTTTCACGGAGTTGCTTCATTGCTGAATAGTGTGCGCCTTCCAACCTGTGGGTCTTAAGCATCTTCTCCTCTGCCAAACGCTCCACCGTTTCGCAGAAAATGCGTATTGGGTCTGCGTGCGGACGTAGTTTCTTGGCGATGGCATCCAGTGAATCGTTGTCCGGCTGGAATTCCGCGCTGCTTTGTTCACGCGGGTGCTGCGAAGGCGCCGCGGCAGTGAAAGCGAATTTGCGTTTTCGAATCAGCATCAGATTCCGGATGTAAATAAGCGAGTTAGGGAGATACGCGAGAATTCCAACCGGATCGCGTCGGAAAACGAAGTAAATGCACATGAGTACGCTTCCGGCAATGCTCCAGTACCAGAACGAGACTGGAATAATGCTTTCGCCCTGGCGTTCTGAGACGAGCCATTGGACGAGAAAACGCATTGAGAAAAGAGCGTTGCCAATGAAGCCGAGGACCATGAGATAACTCCAATCCAGCCCAAAAAATCGATATTCCTTTCCGATCCACGTGATAGCGATAAGTGCAAGTGTATTCATAGGCAATGTTCCTTCGAAGGGTGAAGATACTGAAAACGACGACTTATAATCGCGCCTTCACTTGGGCAATCAAAGTATCGGCGATTGCAGCAGGAGTTTTGGCGACGGCGATGTCCGCTGCTTTAAGCGCTTCGATCTTGCTCGCTGCCGTTCCTTTGCCGCCCGAAATAATCGCGCCGGCGTGACCCATCCGTCGGCCGGGTGGAGCTGTCATTCCCGCGATGAATGCTGCGACGGGTTTTTTGCAATTCTTTTTGATCCACTCGGCAGCTTCCTCTTCTGCCGAGCCGCCGATTTCGCCGATCAAGATCATCGCATCCGTGCCGGGATCTTCGTTGAACAGCTTTACGCAATCGACGTGCGACAACCCGCCGATGGGGTCGCCACCGATCCCGATACAAGTCGATTGGCCGTAGCCGCGCGAGGTGAGTTGCCAGACCGCTTCGTAAGTAAGAGTCCCAGAGCGCGAGATCACCCCGATCTTGCCAGGCTTATGGATGTACCCGGGCATGATGCCGATCTTACAGGCGCCTGGAGTAATGATCCCCGGGCAATTCGGTCCGATCAGTCGCGATTGCTTTGCACGCATCAGCGCCTTTACCCGCATCATGTCCATCACAGGAATTCCCTCCGTGATGCAAACCACCAGTTCTACCCCTGCATCCACGGCTTCAAGGATTGAATCGGCAGCCGCCGGAGCTGGCACGAAAACCATGGAAGCGTTGCAGCCAGTCTCTCGCCGTGCTTCCCAGACTGTATCGAACACCGGCACCCTGCCCTCGAACATCTGTCCGCCTTTGCCTGGAGTGACACCGGCAACGACGTTCGTGCCGTAATCCATGCACTGTCGTGTGTGAAAGGCTCCTGCGCTTCCAGTGATCCCCTGCACGACGAGGCGCGTGTTTTTATCGACTAAGATCGACATCGTTCAGTGATCAATTGTCCGCCTCAGTGGTCAGTCTTGCTGCTTGCGTTTGTGAATGACCAGCTTGTTACCGTCTGGATCGCGAAATTGCGCCATCCAGCACACAGGCGTTTCAGTCTTTTCGATGTCAAAAGTAACACCGCGTCCCTTCAATTTGTCGATCGCGGCATCGATATCTTCTACTTCAAAAGCGATCGTGGTGCCGTCCCGGGACGGTTTCCAGGCAGGATGACAGCCAATACCGATTGTGATTGGGCCAAGATCGTACTCGACCCATGCGCCATCCATTTGGGTTCGCGCAGGTTTTAACTCCAGCGTTTCCTGATAAAATTTCCGTGCCCGTTCCTTGTCTGAAACAGCGACCGCGACAAATGCAACTTCTTTGATCATGACCTTAGGCGTTTTTCAATTTGTGAATGATAATCTTGTTACCGTCCGGGTCCTGGACGACCGCCATCCAGCACACCGGACTCTCTATTCCTTCCGCGGCAAAACGAGCCTTCGCCTGTTTCAGGCTCTTGATGGCAGTGTCAAAGTCTTCGACTTCAATGGCGACGCTGGTGCCGTCTTCGGACGGCTTCCATTGATCGCCCACACTGCCGATGGCCAGCGTGTCAGGACCAATCTCATATTCGACCCAGACACCTTCCCCAAATTCGCCCGAAACATTCAGCCCGAGCACTCCTTCATAAAACGCTCGCGCACGTTTCATATCCGTGACCCGGATTCCAGTAAATGCAATCTTCTTCGCTTTCATTTTTTATCTGCTGCTGCTTTCACGGCCTTTTGCGCGGCATCGGCCAGATCGTCGGCTGCAATGACAGCCAGGCCCGAATCCGCGATCAATTTTTTCCCTGCCTCGACATTCGTTCCCTCGAGCCGAACGACCAGCGGCACCGATAACTTTAATGTCTTTGCTGCGTTGATAATTCCCTGCGCAATGATGTCACATTTCATGATGCCGCCGAAAATGTTGACGAGGATCGCTTTTACTTTCCTGTCGGCAATCAAAATCTTGAAGGCTTCGGTTACCTGCTCTTCCGTAGCGCCGCCGCCTACGTCGAGGAAGTTGGCCGGCTCGCCGCCATAGAATTTGGTAATGTCCATCGTCGCCATCGCCAGTCCGGCTCCGTTCACCAGGCAGGCGATGTTTCCGTCGAGGCCGATGTAGTTAAGACCATGCTTCGAAGCTTCGACTTCACGCGGATCTTCCTCGGCGACGTCACGCATTGCGGCGATCTCCGGATGACGATAAAGTGCGTTATCATCGAAGTTAAACTTCGCGTCGAGCGCCAAAACGTCGCCGTCGGTTGTCACAACGAGCGGGTTCACTTCGACCATCGAACAATCGTAGGCAACAAACGTGCGGTAGAGCCCTCCGAATAGTTTCGAAGCGTTTTTCAACTGCGACGACTCAAAGCCAAGTTGTTTCGCCAGTTTCCGAGTTTGAAACGGCTGCAGACCGGCCAACGGATCGATTGGCTCACGAATGATTTTCTCCGGGGATTTTGCCGCGACGGTTTCGATTTCAACCCCACCTTCGGTACTGGCGACAATTACAGGCGCGGCTGCGGCTCTATCGAGCAGAACGGCAAAATAGATCTCGCGCGCAATGTCAGCGGACTCGGCCACAAGCACCTTGTTTACTGTACGACCATCGGGCCCGGTCTGGTGCGTGACCAGGATCTGACCAAGCATCTTTGCTGCGACATCGCGCACTTCTGCTGGCGTTTTGCGAACATGCACGCCGCCCTTGAATGCGTTCGTGAAGGTACCCTTGCCACGCCCGCCGGCGTGAATCTGCGCTTTAACGACAATCTCGACGTCGCCTAATTCCCGCGCGATTTGTTCGGCCTCATCAAGGGTCGAAGCAACTCTGCCTCGCGTCGTCGCTACATCGAATTTCTGCAGCAACTCTTTGGCTTGGTATTCGTGAATGTTCATCGGCAAGGAGCGGCGGTCTCCAGTCCGCCGCCTTTACATTTGCGAAGGCAAACTGCAATAGCCTGCAGAAGAAGAATCGGCAAAGATTTTTCTGCTGCAAATTGGCTTGCCTCTTAAAAACCAGACCGACTACCGTTGCGCCATGAACAGCTCCATCAAATTCCTCAGTCTCGCTTGCGCATTACTTGTCACAATCACATTGTCGATTTTCGCCGGCACCCCATCCCCGCAAGAGAAAGCATTTACGGACAAATACAAAACTGCGTTCGAAGGGAAGGATACTGCCACGTTGGAATCTTTTCTTTACACGCAAGGCGCCGACCCGGCGATTCTCGGTTTCTACAAAATGATGCAGTCAGCAGAAGCCGGAGAGAAAATATCAAACATCGAGCTTGTCGATCTTATGCCGGATGATGCGAAAAAAGCCGCAACGCCAATGGATTCGCCGACAGGCGGCAAAGTTTGCCTGACACTTAAACCAACTAAAAAACTCATCATCAAAGTCGAGAAAAAAGACGCCAACGGCAGTTCAACCAGCACCAGCGAGAACTTCATCGCCGAGAAGGACGGCAAATTTGTTATCCCTGTGCCGGGCCCGTGTAAGTGACACTCTTGGTAGGGACGCCGCGCTGCGGCGCCCGGTCTGCGCTGCGCGCCATCCCCTGCCTATGGTTGGCGCATATTCACTTTCGTTCCTCCCCGAAAAGTGTTCCCACCGTGCGTTGCTCTGCCGGAGGTTCGAGCGAGTCAACAAAATTGCGAAACCGCTCCGAGAAAACTTCAGGACGAAGCTTCCAGTACTGAGCAATGCCGGGCGCAGCGATGTAGTGCCGAAGGAGTCCACGCCAGCCTTCAAACAGCTGTTTGTCCATTAACCCGTAAACATAATGAAAATGGATTGTCTCGAACGCTTTCAAGAATTGATAGGCAGCATGAAAAAAGCGGGCCCGCTCTTCGACGGAAAGCAAGCCGATGTCTTCCAGGCCTACCCGCCAGATGCGTTCCAAGTCGGCATTCTCCATTAAAGGTTTGGTCACGTCGCGCAGGGCCGTAGCCGCAGCGTCTTGCGTAGCAAGCCTGGCCACGCGCGTGCTCTGATGCACTTGCAACGCGAGGTATAACACCGACAAAACGACAGCAATCGAGCCGACCAATTGCGAGACGGCACTAATCGCGTCCCAGTTCATTCCTGTGTTATAGCACAGATGAACGGCTGGTTGCTACTTCGGCTCTTCGACAAGTTCGAGAACAACCTCGCCGCGCCCATTACCAGTCGCAATCGCTATATGACAACGGCCCAGATAGAACGCGCAAACGTTACTGGGTTTTCATGAAAGCATGACAGATAAGAAGCCAGTTTCCGCCTCTTTTCATCCATACACTTGCGACATTATATGTGCCCGAGGTCTCCTGCCCGTCATGTGTAGCTTGCGTGGATACCTTGTACGTGAGTACCGCGACTTTCGGGCTTGGAAAGGTCGTTTTCATATCGGCAAAGGTGTTCTCACGCACATCGTACTTCTCCATGTCCGCGAGTTGCGCGTCAACGTTTTCGATTCCTTGTGCATCGATGGCAACAAACTCGGGAGCCAGATACCTTTTGAATTCCTCCGCCCGTTTATTCTTGAATGCTTCGGTGACCTTTTTTTCCAATTCCACGATCGTCTTCTCTTTCGTCGCTGACCTGTGCGGTTTAAACGGACTTGGGCTTGGACTTTCTTGACCAAAGCAAATGGAAACAGCTGCAACCAAGCTGAAACAACAAAGTATAAACTCTCTTTTCATAAGGATTCTTAGAACAGTCGACTACCGGGGTCGAATTTTTTTTGGACTTCTGACCGCTGGGTTTGTGATCGACTGAAGGACGAAATTTCGGATAATCGATCAGGGCATCGCACCGAGTTGTTTCAGCAAGTCTTGATTCACGCTGAAGGCTATTGTCGCGTTAGCGCACTGCTTTTGCTTTATGGACGATCCAACCCAGCGCCGCATTGGGAGTAGTAGGAAGAGCACGCAGCTCCGCGAATCCGGCCTCAAGTTGCGATGCGAGCGCTCCCGGCGCTTGAGCGAGCGTTGGCAGTGTGCTCTCGACCACTCCGGCGACGTATGGGACCTGGCGGACGAGGTCTTTACCGGCATAAGCAAGCCGGATCTCGCCGGGATCAACTGACGCAAATCCTGCTTGCACTAACCACTCGGGAAGGCGAGTGCCAGCGTCGCTTCGACCTACGGCCTCCATTGCGTGCGCCACAGCAACGAACATCGATTTGAGAGCCTGACTGGGTGGAGACGCCCATATGGTATTGTAATCAACCTCAATTGCTGTCAGTGTGCCGCCCGGCGCAAGCACGCGTCGGGCCTCCCGAAGGGCGGCGACTGGATTCGCCAAGTGCTCGAGAAACCACATCATCCAGACATGATCGAAGGATGCTTTTTGAAAGGGCAGCTCGAGTGCATCCGCTTGGCGAAGATCAGCCTCCAGACCGAGCCGGGCGAGGTGCGCGCGAGCGGCTTCGAGCTGGCGCGCCTCGACGTCCACGCCGGTCAGTATGACTCCAGGGAAAGCTTCGCCGAGGATGCCCAGCACCGCACCGACGCCACAGCCGACCTCGAGCAGGCGCGTTCCAGGGGCAAGTGTCGTCCCGGCAAGAATCAATTCGTCACGCCAATGCTCCGCCTGCCGCAGCAGACGTTCCTGCTCAGCCGTCGCGTAGCCGTGGACGTAATCCTCAGTCACTCGGCTACTCGCAACGTCTACCCTTTTCACAACAGACGCTTAGGCTAACACGCTGACTCAGTCGAATCTTTTTTGACTTCTAGTCGTTGATCCGCCGAAGGACAAATTCGTCCTGGCGAACACCTGACTTGGGCCATTCTTTTCACCCAACGGGAGATGATGGCGGCTCCGGCGGTAGATTCGGCGGCTGTGCTGTTGGTGGTATAGGCGGCGCTCCTGACAGGACAGACAGAAATTCCGGTGGGATCAAACCCACCCAGACGTCGTAGCCCGGACCAAACTGGCGAAGAAACACAAGCGAAAACGACCGAAACAAGACAAAC
>Ga0070741_10017496_pt1 | contig 11767 bp, 11 predicted proteins | sample Coa_R1_4_FD_66440 | JGI IMG/M metagenome (GOLD analysis project Ga0070741, IMG submission 66440) | Surface soil microbial communities from Centralia Pennsylvania, which are recovering from an underground coalmine fire - Coalmine... | ecosystem: Environmental > Terrestrial > Soil > Unclassified ...
TAATTCCGGAAACGGCGACGGCGGAGATCGCAATCGTCGCTGCAATAGCGGCCCACTTGTTGCGGCGCGTGAACTTGCCCAGCCGGTAAAAGAAAGTATCCGGCGCCGCTTGCACCGGAAAGCCATCCATAAACGCCTGAATGTCGCCGCACAGTGCATCCACCGTCGGATAGCGGCGCTCCGGTTCTTTACGAAGCGCCATCATGACAATGTTTTCCAGGTCTCGCGGAATGTTGCGATTGTGCTGCCGAAGCGGAATGGGATTTTGGTTCTGATCCAGGAATGCTCGCATCGCGGCTGCTGAACTCTGTCTCGCGCCGTAGGGATAGCTGCCGCTTAACAATTCATACAGCAGCACTCCGAGCGAGTAGACATCCGTCGCGACCGTCAACGATTCACCGCGGATCTGCTCCGGGCTTGCATACGTCGGCGTCATCGGCATCCGTGTTGTTGTTTCTGTCTGGACACCTCCGGATAAAATGCGTGCGACGCCGAAATCCAGCAGCTTGGGCACGCCTTCTCGTGTTATGAGTACGTTCTTGGGCTTCAGATCGCCGTGAATGATTAGATTGCGATGCGCATAGCTGACCGCTGAGCAGATCGCCGTGAACAGTCGGAGTTTATCTCGCAAGGTCAACGCGCGGCGCTGACGATAACGATCGAGGGGCTCACCGTCGATAAACTCCATCGCATAGTACGCATAACCTTCGGCAGTGGTGCCGCCATCGAGCAGGCGCGCGATATTTGGGTGATCCAGGCGCGCCAAAATCTGACGTTCGCGCCAGAAGAGCCGCGCGAACTTGCCTCGCCGTTCCGGGCTCTTGATCAGCTTGAGAGCCACGACCCGTTCATATTCGCCGTCGTCCCGCTTCGCAAGGCAGACGATTCCCATCCCACCGCGACCAATTTCCCGCTCGATGCGATAAGGACCTGCGCGCGCCGGGAGTGCGTCCCCAGTTGCGCCTTCTGAGAGCGCCTGACCCAGGTTCTCCTCACTAAGCAGACCCTCCGCGCGATCCATATACGTGAGGTATTCATCTACCTCTTCGCGAAGCCTTTGATCGCCATTGCACAACTCTTCGATTAACTGCTTGCGCCGGTCCGTGGGAGACTCAAGCACCTGGTCCAGGATTTTCTTGACACGTTGCCAGCGCGCTTTATCCGGCGACTTCTCGACCCGTTGTTCGGACGCGGCCTTCGAATCGGCCACGCGCACCAGATAAGGAGTCCGGCCTTCGCTCACCGTTCCAGTTCCTTCGCCAGCCACAGGCGGGCTGTTCTCCACTCGCGCTTCACCGTGTCTTGAGAAACCTCCAAAACTTTGGCCGTTTCCGGTACTGTCAGCCCGCTGAAGAACCGGAGCTCCACGATTTGGGCCTGCCTGGCATCGATATCCGCCAGACGCGCCAGTGCGGCATCCAAATCTTCCATGTCCAAGGCGCGCCGGTCGACAAAATCCGGATGTGACGTCGTTACCAGCAGAGCCGCACGCTTTTGTGACTTACGAGCGACAGCATGGTTAACCAGGATGCGGCGCATCATGCGCGCGGCAATCCAAAGTACCTGTTCGCGCGAGGTCCAGTCGATTTTTTGCTGCTGGAGCAAACGAAGGTATGCTTCATGAACCAAGGCTGTTGGCTGCAGCGTGTGGTCCGGGCGCTCCGCCGAGAGAAATTCTCTTGCTAAGCGCCGCAGTTCCTGATATAGCGCTGGGACAGCCGCATCCAAAGCTGCCTTGTTCTGTTGAGGTCCCCGATGGACAACTTCCACTTCTTTTTGATTCACCACTACTGAAACTGTGACGATTCGGAATTCAGTAGTTTTACGTGCTCCGATTTTCCGCCGATTCTTGCGTTACACAACAGAGGCGATCGTAGGGCCGGAACTCACCAGTCACGTGAAAACCGGCCCTCGGGTGACGTTTTCCCGACCGGCAGTGCTCGGAGGCTGCCGGTCATTTGTCCCCGCCTCGAAAGTTAGCTATCTATCGGATTGCCAGCGATTCATCGCGGGCCTGAGAGATCTGCACGATACTGGCAGGGACCGCAGTTTGTAGTGTTGGCTCCGCAAAGTCTTCTTCCACTGGCCTCAACGCATCGTCCATATAGCTGCGAATGTTCCGATCTCGTTTCAGTCTTGCGCGGATCAGTCCGTATTTGACGATGAGCCGCGCCAGTGCCACGTGTTTCGAAAGCAAGTTGCTGAAGTACTTCGGATAAAAGACGAATGGATTCTCGATCGGGAGCGTGGGGCGCCGGTCCTTGCGATACTTCCGTCGCAAATAGCCGCCTTGCAGCGGATCAACATTTTCCAGCCGGATACAGACGTAAAACCACAGCAGTAACAGCAGCATGTTACCCGGATTGCTGCCGGTTGCGTGTGCACGACGCATGACTGTCTCCAGGTGCTCCAACGAATAGTAGGAGTACCACGCATCCTTATAAAGCTGCTCCCACTCCGAGGTTGACATCGTTGGGTGGCTGGCGGTCACGTGCTCTAAATCGTATTTGTTGAGGTCCGGATCAAGATACGCGCCTGCCTTATGAAGCTTAAGATGATCTTCCGATCCGGGCAGGGGAGTTAGGCAGTGGGGCTCAAGCAAATCGATCGGCAGTTCCCGTTGAATCGTCTCGATGTCCCGCAGCACGGATTCCGGCGTGTCCGTGGGAAATCCCACAATGTAACCCGCGAAAATGGTCGCCCCTGCGCGCTTCCATTCGAGCAGCATCTTACGGTATTCCGCGACTTTGTTCTGCTTTTTCCTGGCGCCGAGCAGGCTATTGGGATTTATGCTTTCCAGCCCAATAAATACTCTGGCCACTCCTGCGCGTCCAGCCTTCTCAATGAAATGCGGCAAGCGATGGCACATCGTGTCCACTTGAATCACGAATTTGATGTTGAGTTTTTCCCCCTCGCGCATCGCAATTAACCGGTCGAAGATGCTCTCCCAATCCCGGTTACGCGCGAAGTTATCGTCCGTGATGAAGAAACGGTTAATACCCTGTTTCAGGTTTTGCCGGACAATTTGCTCCACATCATCGGCCGATCGCCGCCGTGATTTTCGGCCTTGAACATTGATGATAGTGCAGAACGAACATTGAAACGGGCATCCGCGGCCGGCATCGAAGCTCGTCAACTTACCCGCCGTGCGCTTCACGCGCGTGGATGGCAGAATCGGCATCGGCACCCCGGCTAGCGACGGTAGGTCAGCCATGTAGTTGTAGAGCGGCTTTAGGGTGCCTTGCCATGCATCTTGGAGAACTTCTTCAAAGCGGCCTTCGGCCTCGCCGGCAAATAAGGAAATGCCCAGCTCCATTGCCTCTTTCAACTCAGGCGGGAGATCCGGTAGCATCGCCAGGCACCCGGAAACATGAAAGCCTCCTATGCAGATTTGAATGCCGGCTGCTCGGAGCGGCCGCGCCAAATCCATCGCTCTCGGATACTGGTTCGATTGAACGCCAACCAAGGCAACTAAGGCGCGTTTTCCCCGAAGCTCAAGTATAAGCTTGTCCACGCGAACCCGGGTGTTCGTCTCGTCCATCGCGGAGATGACGATATCCGCGTCATCACCCAAGATGCGCCGTTCCTTGCAGTCAAGCGCCAGCCCATTCAGTACAGCCAAGGTGTTTGAAGGGATGGCTGAGCGAAGCCACTGAATAACGTAGCCATCGTCGTCGTAATGAGACGGTTTGATGAGGACTAGTTGAAATTTGTTTGGCGCCGAACGAGCGGCCATCTCACTCCAGAATTGACCCAGTCAAATGTTCAGAATATCACGCAAATAGACGTTTAAGCCGCTTTTTAGCTACCTGCGGGAGCGATTCGCACAAAGGCAAAAACCCATCCTTATAATGAAATGAGTTATCCATGGAGGAGCTGAAGAAGAAACTGCAGGACGAGATCGCTGCGCTCGAATACGAGCTGCGCAATGAGCTCCCCAAAGAGATCCTTAAAGCTCGTGCTCATGGTGACTTAAGTGAAAATGCCGAGTACCATGCCGCTAAAGAACGGCAAGGCTACGTGAATGCGCGTTTGGGCCAGCTACAGGCGCGCCTTCGGGAATTCTCCATGATCGATATGTCGAAGATTCCACGTGACCGCGTGGGCCTCGGCTCTCAAGTCGTCGTATTGGATATCAAAAAAGACGAAGAATATACGTACAACCTGGTGACCAGCGAAGAGGCCGATGTCGCCAACGGAAAAATTTCGACCAGTTCGCCCATCGGGCGCGGTCTACTTGGAAAGAAAGTCGGGGATACTGTCAAAATACAGATCCCGGACGGTATGCGCGAGATGGAGATCTTGAGCCTGACGACTATCCACGATACCGGGTCGTAAAGGAAGCGCAATTGACTTACACGCGGGCAATTGGCTTAGGCGCTAACAAGATCATCAGGCTAATTGTGCGTGTGCTCGCGCTTTCCCGCATCAATCCGAATGTCCTGACGTTCATTGGTTTGTTGATCAACATGGCTGCGGCCACGTTCCTTGCCTTTGGCGATTTCCGCACCGCCGGCTTTGTTATTATTTTCGCCGGTCTTTTCGATATGGTGGATGGACGCGTCGCTCGCGCCACCAATCAAGTCACGCGATTTGGCGGGTTCTTCGATTCCGTTCTCGATCGTTATTCGGATATCGCGCTGCTCGTTGGGCTGCTGGTCTACTACGGCACTATTAACCGGCCTTCTTACGTGGTTTTGACTGCTATCGTGATGGCGGCTTCCGTTATGATCAGTTACACGCGCTCGCGCGCCGAAAATATTATTCCTACTTGTAAAGTCGGATTTCTGGAGCGGCCCGAACGGATAGTCCTGTTCATTATTGGCGCGCTGTTTGACCGAATGGCGCCCGTGTTGTGGATTATTGCCGTCCTTGGCAATTTGACGGTGATTCACCGGATGATCTTCACGTATCGCGAAACAAAGCATCTTGAAGATGCTCAATTACGCACACGGTCGGTCGCGGCAGCGTCTAAGCTGTCTTAGTCGCGCGATTCCAGAATTACAATTGCAAACGCCATGTCGCTAGTGTGGGTCAGCGAAATCGATATGCGTTCCACGTTCAGCCTGTCGGCAATCTTTTGCGCCACGCCGTGCAACAGCAGCTTGGGACGTCCGGAACGTTCATTGACCACTTCGAAATCCTTCCAGGTCACGCCGAGATTCCAGCCGGTGCCAATTGCTTTCATGCCTGCTTCCTTGGCGGCGAACCGCGCCGCGAACCGCTCAGCCGAATTAGCTTTGCTTTCGGCATAGGCGCGTTCGTTTGGCGTATAAATCCGATCCAGAAAGCGATCGCCAAATCGCGAGATGCTCTCACGTATTCGCTTCACGTCTGTTAGATCGGTCCCAATGCCCGCAATCATCTCTTCATAATCGCCCGCCGTCGTAGCGCAATGAGAGAATGGGGGCGATCATGCACATTCCGGACAACTTCTTGTCTCCTCCGGTTTGGGCCAGTCTCGATTGCGTTGCGGCTCCGGCGATCGCTTTTGTTTCGCGCCGCGCGCAAAAGTCGGCAGACACCAGTCAGTTGCCTCTTTTGGGCGTGCTAGGAGCCTTTGTATTTGCCGCCCAGATGGTCAATTTCCCAGTCGGAATCGGCACTAGTGGCCATCTGGTTGGAGGAACTCTTCTTGCCTGCATCATTGGGCCATGGGCTGCTGCTTTGGTAATGACCTCTATTCTCGTCATCCAAGCGTTGGTGTTTCAGGACGGCGGCGTCTTGGCGCTGGGCGCGAATGTCATCAATATGGCGCTGTTGGGGGTACTCGTGGGGTACTTGCCGGCTCGACTGCTATGTCGCAGCGCTTGGGGTGGTTTCGGTATCTTCATCGGTGGCACCTGCTCTGTTCTTGTTAGTGGCGTCTTGGCTCTTTCCGAGCTAACTATTTCTGGCATTCACATGTCGGCAGCGACCATCGAAGTTAGTCTGATTGTTTTCGCCGTCAATGCGCTGGTTGAGGGCGCCATTACGCTTTCTGCTTTGCGGGCCATTGAGCGCCTAAAGCCGGGCGTCAGCCTACTCGGCGCAAACGGCTCCATTCTTCCTGTACCAAAGAGAAAGCTGCGAACGCTAACGGCAACTATTGCGTTAGCTTCTGCCTTCATTGCTGCAATCGGCGTGGCAGTCAGTTCTAAGTTGCCCGATGGTCTGGAACATTTGGCTCTTCGCTTGGGTATCCATTTTGGCGCTCATCCCGTTGTCAATTCTCCGCTAAGCGACTACTATATCCGCGAGTTGGGGATGAATTGGATAAGCCGCGCCAGCGCCGGGTTGCTCGGCCTGCTGTGCATCTATGCGATTTGCGGCATCGGCAGCCACTTACTGGGCCGCTCGAAACGCTCTTTTTCGTAGCGCACTGAGGGGTTTTTTCAACTGCGCCACGTTGCCTTTGCACGTTTCAGCACACAGAGTAGCGTGATTCACCGGCTCGACGGCCGAATAAAGCTGTTACTCTTGCTGGCGTTCTTGATTTCTCTGGCATTGCTGTCCAAAGCATCGGCTCTGCAGCTTTCTATTTACCTCCTATATCTGGTAATTGGATTGTGGGCTGCGAGACTTCCCGTAGCCCGAATGCTGCGCATTTCCCTGGTGGTCATTCCATTTGTAGGCTTATTCTCGTTGTTGATTTACCTCAGCGGGGACCTGGAACGCGCGGCGCGAATTCTGGCAAAAAGCTATCTTTCGGCGCTTGCCGTAATGGTCTGCATAGCGTCAACACCTTTGCCTCAGCTCGCACAAGCGGCGCGCTCGTTGTACATTCCAGCTTTCTTTGTGGAAGTGACGCAGTTGATCTACCGGTATCTATTTGTCTTGAGCGGCGAGATTCAGGTGATGCGCATTGCGTTCACAGGGCGCGGAGGCCGACCGGGGAAGCGCGCATTTCAATCCGCCAGCGGAATGGTTGCGGTGTTATTTGGCCGCGCTTTTGAAAGGGCAAACATGGTAAACACGGCTATGTTGTCCAGAGGCTTCACCGGCATATTGACGGAGCGGCTCCGGCGTCCCTTGCGCGCTAATGAGCTGTTAGTTCTATTCGGTGGGTTAGTGACGGTCGCCTTGGTGCATTTCATCTGAGATGCCGCCGCTCGTCGAAATTCGGGGTCTCAGTTACTCACATCCGGATGGAACCAGAGCTCTCAGTAATGTCAGTCTGGACCTGTCAGAAGGGGAAAACCTAATTCTTTTTGGACCAAACGGATCGGGCAAAACGACGTTACTTTTACAACTGAACGGAACTCTGACCGGGGCAGGCGAAATTAAAGTTGCCGGCATGCAGGTAACTGCCAAGAACTTGCCTGAAATCCGGCGCCGCGTGGGCATTGTCTTTCAGGAAGCGGACGAGCAGTTGTTCATGCCCACAGTTCTCGATGATGTTATGTTCGGCCCGCTTAATCTCGGATGGCCGCTACAAAAAGCCGAGCAACGCGCGCGCCAGACATTGGCGGCAGTTGGAATTCAAGACGAGCTCTTTTCGCGTCCACCATTTCATTTGAGCTCAGGCGAAAAGAGGCGGGTTGCTCTTGCGGGGGTGTTGGTGATGGAGCCGCAGCTATTGTTGCTGGATGAGCCAACTACTTCGTTGGATCCACCGGGACAACGCGCGCTTTTGCAGCTATTAAATACACTTCCACAAGCGAAGATCATTGCTACACACGACGTACATTTCGCCTCGTCGCTGAGTAAGCGCGCGGTGTTCCTGGAGGCGGGTAGTATAGTCGCGGACGGAGATGTAAAAGACGTGGGACGATGCTTCGGCTGGGATCCTTACGCCTGATTTTTCCGAAAAGCAGCCCACCGCTTTTTCTGTGCCGCGGCTATTCGATTGCGAGCTTCCTGGCTGAGTGCTCGTTTTTTTCGGGGAGAACGCCCCGAGGATGCGGAGGACTGAGATTTCACCGGCGCACTTGCCGACTTTGCAACAGCACGGCCGGAGAGCAGGCTTCGCACTTCAGATATTTGCCGATCCAACTTTTCCCGTTGAGCCTCTAAACCCTGGAGCGCCGCTTCTAAGATTTCCCGGCCAGGTGATGCAGACTTTTTTGCCATACACTCTAGTAAGTAGCACACTCCTTCGCCGATTTCACTTTCTTACTTACTTTTCGCCTCACAAAGTAGTGTTACTGGACCATCGTTGAGGAGTTCCACCATCATATGCGCCTGAAAAACACCGGATTGTACCCTGATTCCGTTACGCCTGCAGCTATCTAAGAAGTATTCGTACAGCGGCTCCGCAATCTCCGCACTGGCAGCCTCGGAGTAGGATGGCCTGTTTCCTTTGTGCGTGTCACCATACAGAGTAAATTGTGAAACTGCCAGCAGCTCACCGCCTACATCGATCAAACTGAGATTCATCTTACTTTCTGCATCCGGAAAGATACGGAGGTGAGTCACCTTCCGAGCCAGATGCTCCGCCTCCGATTCTGTATCTGTCTGCGCGACACCTAGCAGGACGACAATGCCGAGATCGATCTTCCCAGTAACAGCTCCGTTTACGGTTACTTTGGCGCTCCGTACGCGCTGTATCAGAGCTCGCATAGACTGCTATGGGACTTAGAGAGAATTCTTTTGCAGATATTGTTGCGAAGTGACCGCGCCGTCGGCGGCCGAACCCACTAGGGCTGCATATTTGGCCATTACCCCAGACGTGTACTTAGGATCCGGAGGCGAGATTTTCGCCAAGCGATTTTGTAACTCGGCGGATGAAACGTCCAGGTCTATGCGCCGAGCCTGGACATCTATGGTGATGGAATCGCCTTCGCGAACAGCAGCTATCGGCCCTCCTACTGCCGCTTCAGGCGCGACATGCCCGACCATAAATCCTCGCGTGGCGCCGCTGAAGCGTCCATCAGTTATGAGAGCAACACTGTCTGATAAACCTTCGCCTACAATCGCGCTGGTTACTCCGAGCATCTCGCGCATACCCGGGCCTCCGCGGGGACCTTCATACCGAATAACCACGATGTCACCGGCTTTGATCTTTCCGTTAAGTACGGCCTTCATAGCCGATTCTTCGTTTTCAAAGACCCGTGCCGGACCCGTTTGAGATGTGCGGTTAATTCCCGTGATCTTAATCACGCAACCCTCGGGAGCCAAAGAGCCCTTTAGAATTACGAGGCCGCCCGATTTCTTAATGGGATCATTCAAAGGCCGGATCACGCGTTGCCCGGGAGTTTCACTAACAGACTGAACTTGTTCTCCCAGTGTTTTGCCGGTAATGGTGAGCGCATTTGGATCGATATAACCGCCATCGAACAGGCGCTTCGTAATTACAGGTATTCCGCCCGCTTTATACACGTCGGCCGCCGTGTATCGTCCGGCGGGCATCAGGTCGGCTAGTAATGGAGTGCGATTACTCAGCTCCTGAAAGTCGTCGATAACTAGTGGAACACCTGCTTCGCGCGCGAAGGCCAGGAGGTGGAGGACGGCATTTGTCGATCCTCCGGAAGCAGCTACGCTCGCAATGGCGTTATCAATGGCCGCGCGAGTAACTATGTCGCGAGGGCGAATATTCTTGCGAACCGCGTTCATAATTACCTCTCCACATTGCCTGGCGGCGTCGTGTTTGCGCTCGTCGACTTGAGGAATGGAATTTAAGCCCATGGGGGAGAGACCGATTATCTCCATTACAGTTGCCATTGTGTTCGCCGTGTATTGGCCTCCGCAGGCTCCCGGGCCGGGGCAAGCAGCGTTCTCAATAGCCAGCAGTTCCGCATCGCTGATCTTGCCGGCTGCGTTAGCGCCCACCGCTTCGAACACATCCTGAACCGTAATGTCTTTGCCTTTGTACCTGCCCGGCAAAATAGTGCCGCCGTAGAGAACGACGCTGGGAACATTCAAGCGCAGCAAAGCCATGGCCGCGCCGGGAATTGTCTTATCGCAGGCGACTAAGGCGACAATACCGTCGAACATATGGCCGCGCGCGACAAGTTCGATGGAATCCGCGATGATTTCCCTGCTCACGAGCGACGTCTTCATACCCTCGGTGCCCATCGTGATGCCGTCGCTGATGGCGATGGTGTTGAACTCCATCGGCGTCCCACCCGCTTCACGGACTCCTCGCGCGACATCAACGGCGAACTCGCGAAGATTGAAATTACACGGCATGGTGCCAATCCAGGTGTTGGCGATGCCGATAATCGGTTTCTTCAGGTCTTCGTCTGTATAGCCGATCGACTTCAAATATGACCGCGCCGGTGCGCGATCTTTACCTTGGGTAATTTTGTAACTTTGGAGTTCCATGGAGAAACCCCAGTTTAACGTTGAGAGATAGGTTTTTCGGGGCTAAGCTTGTGCCTTGACTCGCTGGCGACGCCACACGCGCGTCCCAAGGAGTGCTAAGCCACCCGCGGTCAGAATGAATGGACCGGGCTCGGGAACGGCTAAAGGAACGATTGCAGAACGTGCGTCGTTATCTTTTGCCGTGGACGCTAGGATAATCGCGTAGGTTTGCCCGTCGAGAGTCCCTTGACCGATGATCTCGCCAGAACTGTTTATCCCGTAAGCCGCCGTGATTGTCCAACCGGATGCGATGGGAAGAAGATCGTTCAAATCGACCATCACGTTGTTGGCGTAGAGAAATGCGTGAGTCGCCGTGTTATTGGCGATATAGGAATATCCGACTATGTCGCCGGCATCATCTATTCCATACGCAGCACTTTGCGATCCGCCTAACGTGCCTAAATCAACAGCGCTTCCATCGCCGTATTCCGCAGCATGAAGATAGCCATCGCTATCTACAAAACTACCGACCGCAACTCCGCCGCCACTTATGCTATTTGCGTAACTATTTGACGGACAAGACGGACAAAGACTGCTCATGCCGCTTCCGTTCGAAAAGAAAGCGGTGAATACGCCCGCCGCGGTCAGGCTTGTACCAACAATCTGCCCGCTTGCATTGATTGCATTGGCCGAACTCCAGACGCCGCCGTTCAGGGTCCCAAGGTTGACTAAGCTACCGTTATCCCAAACGAACGCGTTCGACTGTCCAGCAGCGGTAGTATAGCCGCCAACAATCTGCCCTGCATTGTTAATAGATGTTCCATAACCGGTGATTCCTGTGTTTACGGTTTGTCCCTTTGTCCATTCGGTTACCTTTGGAGAACCGTTTGAGTAGGTGGTTCCTATAATCGTGCCGCTGTCGTTGATGGCATTGGCTTGGCCCATTCCGGGCAAAACCGTTGTCTGGCCATTGAAAGTAACGGGAATTTGATTTCCTGAAGAATCCGTGATGAAGCCGACGCCGATACCCGCTTTGTTGATGGCGGTGACAGAACTGGTTCCGGGACCAAGAGCGCCTATGATTTGTACGGAATAAATAGGGCCTGCAGAGATCGCTTGCAGGCCCCCCAGGAAGAAGAACACGATCGCGGTAGAGACCAAGCCGAAACAGATCCTGGAGTGCTGCGCTTGTAAACGCCTCATACCAAGCTTTTCGGCCGTGCTTGTCTAAAGTATTGCCGGAGAAAGCCCTGGGCGGCAAGAGGAATAGATACTAAGAGTAACCGGTGTTAAGGTGTTACGGCCTAAGCTGCTACTGAATCTCTGCCGCAATTAGAGTGTTGCGTGGCGATAGGCGCGAAACGCGCTAAATTCTTAAGTCCGGCGCCCTAATTCCTGATTCATGCGCTCACGTAGGATCGCATTAATACGGCTGAGATGGCCATCGCCTTTCGACTTGAGCCATGCAAGCACGTCGGCGTCAATGCGGACAGTGGTTTGCTTCTTAACCGGCCGAAAGAATTCGTCGCGCCGCATCGCGTGC
>Ga0070741_10017497_pt1 | contig 11766 bp, 14 predicted proteins | sample Coa_R1_4_FD_66440 | JGI IMG/M metagenome (GOLD analysis project Ga0070741, IMG submission 66440) | Surface soil microbial communities from Centralia Pennsylvania, which are recovering from an underground coalmine fire - Coalmine... | ecosystem: Environmental > Terrestrial > Soil > Unclassified ...
GCCGGCGCCTACCGGAACTACCCGCGCATCGTCGGCGAGACCGGCGGCAAGGACTTCATCGTCGCGCACCGGTCCGCCGACGTGGACGCGCTCGCGACGGCGATCGTGCGCGGCTCCTTCGAGTACCAGGGACAAAAATGCTCCGCGGCGTCACGGGTGTTCGCACCGTCGAACCTCTGGCCGGACCTCCGCGAGCGCCTCGTCGAGGAGGTCCGCAGCCTCCGCGTCGGCGACGTCGGCGACTTCTCCAACTTCATGGGCGCGGTCATCGACGGCAACTCGTTCAAGACGCAGCGCGAGGCGATCGAGGAGGCCAACGCGTCGCAGGGGAAGGCTTCGGTGCTGGTCGGCGGCGGCTACGACGACTCGGACGGGTGGTTCGTCGAGCCGACGGTGATCGAGACGAGCGACCCCGACTTCCGGACGATGCGGGAAGAGCTCTTCGGGCCGATCGTGACCGCGTTCGTCTACGACGAGAAGCGCTATGAGGACGCGCTGGACATGATCGACGGCGGAGCGCCGTACGGGCTCACCGGAGCCGTATTCGCGCGCGACCGCGCGGCGGTCGAGACGGCGGAGGAGCGTCTGCGATACGCGGCCGGGAACTTCTACGTCAACGACAAGCCGACGGGCGCGGTCGTCGGGCAGCAGCCGTTCGGCGGAGCCCGTTCCTCGGGCACGAACGACAAGGCAGGGTCGATGTGGAATCTGATCCGCTGGGTCTCACCGCGGACGATCAAGGAGACGTTCGTCCCGCCGACCGACTACCGCTACCCGTTCATGGCGCCCGACGGCGCCTGATCCTCCACCGCCGCCACTGCCGCCTCGAAGGCCGCCCAGCGGCCGGCGTACGCCTCGACATCGGCGATCGTCTGGACGAAGAGCTCTTCGTACCACGAATGGTTCCGGAGGTCGTCCTCGATCCGGTGGAGCGTCACGTCGCAGAGGCTAGAGCCGCCCCTTTAAGGATCCTTCAAGCCGGTGTAAGAACTCACGCGCGTCCGGCCTTGTGCAGCTGGGCGTAGATCCGCCTCGCCGTCTTGGCCGGCACACCGGGGACTCCCTCGAGCTCTTCCTGGGTCGCGTCGACCATCTTTTCCACAGAGCCGAAGTGCTGGAGCAGCGCGCGCCTGCGCGCAGGCCCGACGCCTTCGAGCTCGTCGAACAGCGACGAGAAACCGCGCGACTCGCGTCGTTGGCGGTGAAAGCCGAGCGCGAACCGGTGCGCCTCGTCGCGAAGCCGCTGCAGCAGCTGCAGCCCCGGGTTGTGGCGCGAGAGAACGATCGGGTCCGGCCGCCCCGGCACGAAGACCTCCTCGATCCGCTTCGCGAGCGCGATCACCGCGACGCGCGGGAGGTCGTACGCCTGCATGGCCTCGAGCGCGGCCGAGAGCTGGCCCTTCCCGCCGTCGACGACGACGAGATTCGGCACCGTCGACCACGCCGGCTCGGCCACGGGGTCGGCGGCTCGGGCGAACCGCCGTGAGATCACCTCGGCCATGGCTGCGAAATCGTCCGGGTCGTCGCCCGCCGTCCTGATCGTGAACTTGCGGTAGTCGCTCTTCCGCGGCATCGCGTCCTGGAAGACGACCATCGAGCCGACGGGGTCCTGGCCCATCGCATGCGAGATGTCGAAGCACTCGATCCGGACCGGCAGCGACTCGAGGTTCAGCGCCTCGCGCAGCTCTTCGAGCGCCTCGACACGACGCGCGCGGCGCTGCTCCGACTGAGCCTGCTCGTTGACGAGCGCGTGGCCGGCGTTCTCGTCCGCGAGCTGCTGCAGCCGTCGCTTCTCCCCGCGCTCGGCGGAGCGGATCTCGACGCGCGCGCCACGCCGCTCGGTGAGGAGCTCGGCGAGCGCCGACAGGTCGCCGGCGTCGCGCGGCACGATGATCTGCGGCGGGACGCTCGGCGCGCTGCCGTAGTACTCGAGGAAGAACGACTCCAGGATCGTCGTCACGTCCTGCCCGCCGACGTTCTCGAGGTGGAACGAGTGCCTGTCGACCATCTTGCCGCCGCGGAGCGGGAAGATCTGCACGACCGCACGGTCGCCCTCGGCCGCGAACCCGACCACGTCCACGGTGCCCACCGACTGTCGCTCGACCCCCTGCCGCTCGACCAGGTGCTGCACCGCGTACAGCCGGTTGCGGTACCGCGCGGCGTCCTCGAATCGCTCCTCCTCGGCGGCCGCGCGCATCTTCTCCTCCAGCTCGCGCTGAATCGGCTTCACGTTGCCGGAGAGGAACTCGATGACCCCGTCGATGATCGCCCTGTAATCCTCCTTCGAGACGTAGCCGACACAGGGCGCCAGGCAGCGCTCGATGTGGTAATCGAGGCACGGGATCCCCGAATGGCGCCCCGGCTTCGGGCCCTCACACGGACGGTACGGAAAGACGCGGTTCAGCACGTCGAGCGTCTCGCGCACCTTCTTCGCGTTCGCGTACGGCCCGAAGTACCAGATACCGGGGCGGTGGCGCTCCCGTGTGAACATCACGCGCGGGTACTCGTCCTCCATCGTGACGGCGATGTATGGGAACGACTTGTCGTCGCGGAGGCGGACGTTGAACGGCGGGCGGTGGCGCTTGACGAGGTTCTGCTCGAGATGGAGCGCCTCTACCTCGGTGCTCGTGACGATTACCTCGACGTCCGACACGCGCTCCGCCAGCTGGCGGATCTGCGCACGGCCGTCGGTCGTGCGCTGGAAGTACGATCGGACGCGCGGGCGAAGCGACTTCGCCTTGCCTATGTACAGGACATCCCCCTGCCCGTCCCGGAAGAGATACACGCCAGGCCGCGTCGGCAACGACTTGAGCTGATCCTGCACGCGGTCCGGCACGTGTCCGCAACGGTAGCGGCGGCGCTTCTCCTCGCGTCTGCGGCGCATGCAGGCGGGCCGCAGATGCTCCTCGGCGCGACCGAGGACGCGGTCCGCTCGGCCGACCCGGCCGTCGCCCAGAAGCAGATGGACCTGCTCGCCGGCGCAGGCTTCGACTCCGTCCGCATCACGCAGATCTGGGCGCCCGGCGAGGCCAAGCCGACCGCCGATGACCTCAAGATCCTCGCCAACGTCTTCGCCGCCGCGAAGAAGGACGGGATGAACGTGCTCGTCTCGGTGATGAACTTCGGCAGCAAGACGACGCCGCTCACCGACGCCGACCAGGCGGACTTCGCCTCCTATGCAGCCTCGGTCGTCACGGCGGTCGGCGTGCAGTACCTCATCGTCGGCAACGAGCCGAACCTCAACCGATACTGGCTCCCTCAGTTCGACGCGGACGGGAGCGACATCGCGGCGGCCAGCTACGAGAGCCTCCTCGCCAAGACGTACGACGCGGTCAAGGCGGTCGACCCGACGACGCTCGTCATCGGCGGCGCCCTCTCGCCCCGCGGCAGCGACCAGCCCGGGACCATCCGCGACACGCACTCGCCGACAGTCTTCATCCAGGACATGGGGGCCGCGTACCGCGCCAGCGGCCGGGCCCTGCCGATCATGGACGGGCTTGCGCTGCATCCGTACGAGGACCATTCGAACGTCGCTCCGATCGACGGCACGCATCCGACCACGACCTCGATCTCCCTTGCCGACTACCCAAAGCTCGTGTCCCTACTCGGGCAGGCGTTCGACGGGACGGCGCAGCCCGGTTCCTCGCTCCCGATCTACTTCGACGAGTTCGGCGTCGAGTCGCAGATCCCGCAGGCCGAGCAGGGGCTGTACACCGGCGCCGAGGTGGCGGCGACGCAGCCCGTCGACGAAGCGACGCAGGCCGCGTACTACAAGCAGGCGATCCAGCTCGCGTTCTGCGACCCGACCGTGCGCGGGTTCTTTCTCTTCCACGCGTTCGACGAGAAGGCCATGCCGGGTTGGCAGTCCGGTGTGTACTACGCCGACGACACGCCGAAGTCGAGCCTGGCGCCGGTGCGGCTCGCCCTCCAGGAGGCGCACCGCGGCGTCGTCACGCAGTGTCCGGCGCTCCGGCTCACACCCAAGCCGGCAGTCATCCAGACCGGGAAGATCCTGACGCTCACCTGCGATATCGACTGCTTGTATGTGGCGCAGCTCTACCGCGGGCTCGGCAAGCTGCTCCTCTCGAAGCGCGGACACGCAGTCGGAGGCCGTGCAACGACTCTGCCGTTTCGTGTTCCGTCGGCGAAGGCGGTGTACCGGCTGCGGCTGTCCGCGGTCGCGCCCGTCAATCCCGGCCCCGCCGCGCTGCTCCGGCGTCAGCTGAAGCCGGGCTAGCATTTCCCACATGGACGGCCAGTACGTCGCGTACACCTTCTATCGCGTCGATCCCGCGTGGCGGCGCCTGCCCGTCGAGGAGCGGCAGGCAGGCAAGGAGGCTTTCGCCGACGCGACCGACGAGCTCGCCGATCGCTTCGACGCGCTTCGCTGCTACACGACGACCGGCGTGAGGCCGGAGGTCGACTTCTTCCTCTGGAAGATCACGTCGCGCTTCGAGGACCTGCTCGAGCTCGGGACGGCGCTCAACGCGACTCCGCTCGCCGCGTGGCTCGAGACGCCGTACTCGTATCTCGCCACGACGAAGGCGTCCTCGTACACGAGCGCGAGGCGCCCGCGGAAGATCGTGCCGAAAGGCTCGCCGTACCTCGTGGTCTATCCGTTCGTGAAGGTGCGACCGTGGTACTCGCTGCCGCCCGAGGATCGCCAGCGGGCGATGGACGAGCACATGCGGATCGGACACGAGTTCGGGACGATCCACAACCACACCACGTACTCCTTCGGGATCGACGACCAGGAGTTCATGACCGCGTTCGAGTGCGACGAGCCGGCCGACTTCATGCACCTGATGCTCACGCTGCGCGACACCGAGGCGTCCCGCTACACGGAGCGCGACACGCCGATCTTCGTCGGCCGTCACGTGCCCGTGCGGGCGGCGCTCGATGCTCTCGACGGCGCGGGGGTTCGCGCCGAGGCCTAGCCGTACGTGTGCTGGTCGCGCCAGGTCCGCCACATGGCGATGCCGGAGAGGACGAGCACGGCGAGAAACGCGAGGATCTGGATGCCGTGCGCTCCGCCGTACCAGTACACGCCGATGTCGGCGACCGCGAGCAGGGCCGCGCCGTAGAAGACGACACTCGCGCGTGGCGGCCACTGCGAGATCTCCTCGCGCCGCTCGCGCCACATGAGGAAGACGAAGAACGCGATCGCGAGGAGAAAGCCGATCCGCGCAAGGATCCACAGGGCGTTGACCGTCGCTTCGAGCTGGAGGACGACGATGAGCGCGACGATCGCGAGGATGATGAGGAACCCGCGCAGCGTCGGGTTCATCCGGGAGAAGAACGTCCTCATGTGCCGGTCATGTACGCGCGTACCGCAAGCGCTCCTGCAACCAGGGTAGCGCCGGCGAACCAGCCCAGCCGCGCGCGGCGCTCCGCCGGCGCGTAGATCCACGGCGCGAGGACGGCGAGAAGCGCGAGCGTGCCGTACAGGTAGTGGAGGCGCTGCGGCGCGCGGTGGTGCTCCGAGAGCAGGATCAGACCTAGCGCGACCTGTGCGATGAGCACCGACTGGGCGAGCGCGAGAAGGTGCGTGACGATCGACCTCGGCTCTCGCCGGCGGACGAAGGTGAGGCCCGCGACGAGCGCAGCCCCCCACGTGACCGCGAGGACGAGAAACGCGACGGTGTGATGCACCGTGACCATCGGCGCCGATGATCGCAGCTGGGCGTTGACTTCCTCGCGTCGAGGTGAAGTAATCGTCCCGCCGAGACGTCTGCTGCCGAAGGAGGAACGATGGTCCGTGCTCGCTTCATCGTGCAAGTGCGGTATGGGCACTTCGCCGAATACCTCAAGGCCCTACAGCGGCTGAACGCCATCGCCCGAGAGCGCGGATGGGCCGAGGCGACGTTCTGGGTCGCGACGGCGGGAACCGCGAACGAGCTCATCGCCGAGGTCGAGTATCCCAATCTCGCCACCTTCGACTCGGAGGGCAATGCGCAGTCCTCCGACGCGGAGTGGATGGGGGTCATTCGCGCCACCGTAGACCTCGTCGTCCAGGGCACCGGGCGCAGCGAGCTCCTGCAGACGGCCCCAGAGCTGGCTTAGAACGTCTCGAGCACCGGCACGACCGACGACGGTACGCTCGGGGAGGTGATCGCCGAGGGCCAACCCGCTCCCGATTTCACGCTGCGCTCGGACGCGGGCGCCGACGTGACGCTTTCCTCACTGCGCGGCAAGCCCGTCGTCCTGTACTTCTACCCGAAGGACGACACGCCCGGATGCACGACGCAGGCGTGCGGCATCCGCGACGCGTACGGCGAGTTCGAGCGCGCCGGAGCCGTCGTCCTCGGCGTCTCACCCGACAACGAGCGCTCGCACGTCAAGTTCAAGGAGAAGTACGACCTGCCGTTCACGCTGCTGGCCGACACGGACCACGCCGTCGCCGAGGAGTACGGCGCCTGGGGCGAGAAGCGCTACATGGGCCGCACGTACTTCGGCGTCCACCGTTCGACCTTCGTGATCGCGGAGGACGGCACCGTCAAGAAGATCTTCCCGAAGGTCAAGCCGGCCGAGCATGCCGACGACGTGCTCGCCGCGCTCGCGTCCGACTGAGGTCAGCGGCGGCGGAGCGCCGCGTCGGCGATCGCCGGGGGCGTGAAGCCGGCGTCGGCGAAGCTGAAGTTCGTCCCGGGCGGGACGATCTCGTCGATCCGGTCGAGGACCGCTTCGTCGAGCTGGACGTCGAGGGAGCCGAGCTGGCTCTCGAACTGCTCCATCGTGCGCGGCCCGATGATCGCCGCGGTGACGGCCGGGTGGCGGATCACGAAGGCGAGCGCCATGTGGATCAGCGACATGCCGGCCTCTTCGGCGAGCTGCGCGAGCGCCTCGGCCGCCTCGAGCTTATGCTGGTTCGCCGGGATCGACAGGTCGTAGCGCTGCGGCAGCCGTTGTGCGCGCGTGCTGCTCGGCGGCTCCTTTCCTTTCCGCCATCCGCCCGAGAGCCACCCGCCGGCGAGCGGGCTCCAGGGGATCACGCCCATGCCGTACTTCCGGCAGACGGGCAACACCTCGGCCTCGACGCCCCGGACGAGCATCGAGTACGGCGGCTGCTCGCACACGAACCGTTGCCGGCCCCGCTTCTCGGCGACCCACTGCGCGGCCACGATCTCGCTCGGCGGATACGTCGACGAGCCGACGTAGCGCACCTTCCCGGCCCGGACGAGGTCGGTGAGCGCGCCGAGCGTCTCGTCGTGATCGGTGTCGTGATCCCAGCGATGGATCTGGTATAGGTCGATCCAGTCGGTGCCGAGCCGGCGAAGGCTTGCCTCGCACTCCTGCACGATCCACCGGCGTGAGTTGCCGCGCTCGTTCGGATTGTCGCCCATCGACCCGTGGACCTTCGTGGCCAGCACGACCTGGTCGCGCCGGCCCTTCAGGGCCTTGCCGACGATCTCCTCGGACTCGCCGCTCGAGTACACGTCGGCCGTGTCGACGAAGTTCACGCCCGCGTCCAGGGCCCGGTGGATGATCCGGACGGAATCCTCGTGGTCGGGATTGCCCCACGCGCCGAACATCATCGCGCCGAGGCACAGCGGGCTGACCCTCACTCCGGTGCTTCCCAGCGTCCGGTACTCCACCTCGCGAGCCTAGACGACGCGCGTCAGACTAGGCCGGATGATTCGCGAGGAGCTGCGTCGCATCTTCACCTGGGAAGAGCGGCACCGGAGACTGGTGGCGCGCATCGGTATCGCCGTCGCCGCGACGGTGGTCGTCGACGCCGTCGGAAGCGTCCTCGTCTGGCACTGGGAGCGCGCGGCCGCGGGCAGCGAGGTTCACAGCTTCGGCGACGCTGTCTTCTTCGTCACCGTCCAGATCCTGACGGTCTCGTCCCAGCTCAAGAATCCGGTCACGACGGCAGGCCGGGTCGTCGACATCCTCCTCGAGGTCTGGGCCATCTTCGTGGTGACCGCGGTGGCCGGCTCGTTCGGTGCGTTCTTCACGCGCGGCGACGCGTCGTCGTAGTCACGCCTCGGCGGCGGTGAAGAGCTCGAGGAGGCTCTTGATCTCCTGCCCTTCCTGAGCGGGGTGCCGCATGTGCGCGTTGGGGTTGATGAGGTAGCGGTTTCGCCGGCCGTTGCGCTCGCGGTCGATGTATCCGGCCCGGACGAGGTCGGCGAGGATCCGTTGCGCGGCGCGCTCGGTGATGCCGACGCCCTCTGCGACGTCTCGGAGGCGAACGTCCGGATCGCGTGCGATGGCCAGCAGGACCTGCGTGTGGTTGGTGAGAAACGTCCAGTCGCGGCGGGCTTCTTCGCTTGACATAGGCGTACTAGGTTTCGTATATTCTCAGTCGTGTATAGTAAGTACCGACTCGGATATCGCGTGTCACGGGTCGTAGATTACCAAACCTCGTCAGCCGCGGGCGGAAGGGCGCGACATGGCCGTTGACGGACGCCAACCGGGTAGGCACCCCCTCGTCGTCAAGGTCGACAACGAGCATCACGCATTCGCACTCGCGCACTCCCTCGCCGACGTCCCCGGCCTCGACGTTCATCGCAACAGCTCTGCGTGGGAGGTCTCGATCGAAGGCACGAAGACGGATCGCCTCGTCGTGAGAGTCCTGGACGCCGTCCGCTCCGCGCTCGCCGGAGATGCGTCCGCCTCGGCGCAGGTCCTCCTCGACGGCCACGAGTACACGATGCAAGGAGAGTGACGCGGGAGTCGCCCGGCCTTCGCCGGCGTGAGGAAGTCCGGATCCGTCCGGTATGCGGATGAGAGGACTTGAACCTCCACGGGGTTACCCCCACACGGACCTGAACCGTGCGCGTCTACCAATTCCGCCACATCCGCGCGGACGGAAAGTGTAGCCCGGTACCGTGTCTCGCCTGCGCCCGATCGCCCTCGTCCTGCCGCTCCTCCTCACCGCCGCACTCGCTGTCGTCGCCGGGGATGCGGGGGCGCGCGCAGCCGTGCCGGCACAGCTCACCGAAGTGGTGGTGACGCTGCCGCGGCCGCCGCTTGCGGAGGCCGTTCTTCGTGACCGCGGCCTCGCCGCTGCGACGATGCGCGACCACCGAGTCGACCTCCGTGCACCGGCCGCCGTCTCCTATCTGCGTTCCCTCGCCTCGGCCCAGCGCACCCTGCAGAGCCGGATCGAGTCGGCGATTCCCGAGGCGACCGTGCGCTGGAGATACGGCATCGTCCTCGACGGGTTCGCGCTCGTCGTGCCGCGCAGCGAGCTCGCCCGGCTGGCGCGCATTCCGGGGGCGACCCTCTGGCCGTCGATCACGTATCACAGCCTGCTGAACGACGGGCCGCAGCTCGTCCAGGCGCCGGCGGTGTGGGGAGCGTCGCTTGCGACCGCGGGGCAGGGGATCAAGATCGGCGTCATCGACGACGGCGTCGACCAGACCCACCCGTACTTCGACCCGAACAGCCTGACCTATCCGCCCGGGTACCCGAAGGGCGACACGTCGTACACGACTCCGAAGGTGATTGTCGCGCGTGCGTTCGCACCGCCCGGCGAGACCTGGAAGTACGCGAGCACGCCGTTCGACCCGGAGAACTCCGACCACGCGACGCACGTCGCCGGCATCGCTGCCGGCGACTACAACACCCTGGCGACCACGCAGGGAAACCGCCTCCGGGCCTCGGGCATCGCGCCGATGGCGTTCATCGGGAACTACAAGGTCTTGACCGTGCCCACGGCGAACTTCGGCCTCGACGGGAACTCCCCCGAGATTGCGAAGGGGATCGAGCAGGCCGTCGCCGACGGGATGAACGTCATCAACCTCTCGCTCGGTGAGCCCGAGATCCAGCCCTCGCGAGATGTCGTCGTACAGGCGATCCAGCATGCTGCCGACGCCGGTGTCGTGCCGGTGATCGCTGCCGGAAACGAGTTCGACGAGGAGGGGCACGGCTCCATCAGCTCGCCGGGGAGCGCACCCGACGCGATCACCGTTGCGGCCTCGTCGGAGGGCGACCAGAGCTCACCCGACGAGATCGCGAGCTTCTCCTCCGGCGGACCGACGCCGATCTCGCTTCAGATGAAGCCGGACGTGACCGCGCCGGGCGAGGATGTGCTCTCGTCGCTCCCGGGCGGCCGATGGGCGGCATGGAACGGAACGAGCATGGCATCGCCGCACGTCGCCGGCGCCGCCGCGGTGCTCATGCAGCGGCACCCGACGTGGACGGTCGATCAGATCAAGTCGGCACTCGAGTCGACCGGCGACCCCGTGCACGTCGCCGGCCAGGCGACCGAGGTTCCGACGACGCGGGAGGGCGGTGGAAGGATCAACCTCCAGCGCGCCGACAATCCGCTCGTGTTCACCCACCCCACCGGGCTCTCCTTCGGCCTCGTCAGGACCGGCGCCTCGAGCACCGTCACGTTGCAGGTGGCCGACGCCGGCGGGGGCCCGGCGCCCTGGACGGTGTCCGTCGAGCAGCAGTCGACGCTGAACGGTGCCACGGTCACCCCGTCCGGCACGAGCGTCACCGCCGGAGCCTCGATCTCGCTCACCCTCGCCGTCACGGCCGGCGCAACCGAGGGCGACGCCACCGGCTTCGTCCTCCTCACGCGCGGCTCCGACGTGCGGCGGGTGCCGTACTGGTTCGCAGTCGAGGCGCCCAAGCTCGGCACCGAGCCGCACCGCACGCTCGTCCACGCCGGCCTCTACAGCGGCAACACGGCCGGCAAGGCCTCGCTCGTGTCGACGTACAAGTACCCGGTCGGGGGCGGCGGGTCGATCCCGCTCTCGCTCGGAGGCCCCGAACAGATCTTCCGCTTCGTCCTCAAGCGGCAGGTGGCGAACTTCGGCGTCGCAGTCGTCTCGCACGCGACAGGCGTGCGGGTGTCGCCGCGCCTCGTGGCGGCGGGTGACGAGAACCGGCTGCTCGGAAGCACCGGCCTTCCCGTCGATCTCAACCCGTACTCGAACTACGGCATCCCGGAGCCGGTCGTCGGCGCCGTCCGACCGACGGCGGGGGCGTACGACTTCGTCTTCGACACGCCGACGGGGGCGAAGCCCGGGGCGTTCACGTTCCGCTTCTGGATCGACGACACGAGACCGCCGAGCGTGCGCCTTCTCACGCCCACGGTGTCGACGACGCGGCCGGTCGAGTTGGCGGTGACAGACGCCGGGGCCGGCGTCGACCCGTCGTCACTGGAGGTGCGGGTCGACGGCTCGCTGGTGGACTCCACGTTCAGGCACGGCGTCCTGACCATCCCGTCGTCCCACCTCGCCCGGGGCACGCACCGCATCCGTCTGACGGTGGCCGATTACCAGGAGACGAAGAACATGGAGGACATCCTCGGCGGCACCACGCCGAACACCCGCACGCTCGTGACGACTTTCGTCGTGCGCTGAGACGTCGCTTGACGCCGACTAGCGGCGGTCTGTCTCTTCGATCGTCGGCAGGCGGGCGAGGTCACGCTCGACGCTTGCTGCGAAGTCGTCGGCATCGGTCTCGACGACCCGGAGCGTCGTCTTGCGCTTCGCACGTTGGCGACGGCGGCGCGCATCCATCCCGAGCCGCGGTTGCAATCGAGGCCACTCTGCGCCCGCGAAAACCGCAACGGCCAACGCGAGCAAGGCGATGTACAGCCAGCTCACACCGGCATCCTACCGAAGCGTGGATGGACTGGGATCAGCTGACCGCGGCGCCGAAGAGGTCCTTCAGCCCGCGCTCGAGATAACCGAGGTACGGCTCCGGATCCATGCCGGTGCCGACCGTGCGGCGGAGCAGATCCTGGGGCTCGAACATCCGCCCGTAGCGGTGGACGTGCTCGCGCAGCCACGCTGCCAGCTG
>Ga0070741_10017498_pt1 | contig 11766 bp, 12 predicted proteins | sample Coa_R1_4_FD_66440 | JGI IMG/M metagenome (GOLD analysis project Ga0070741, IMG submission 66440) | Surface soil microbial communities from Centralia Pennsylvania, which are recovering from an underground coalmine fire - Coalmine... | ecosystem: Environmental > Terrestrial > Soil > Unclassified ...
GGACTGCTCAGCAGCACTGTGAATCCTCCGTCGTTCTTTGCCACGCTGGCGGACGCGCTGGGCACGACCGGGATCGCCGGCACGCAGGCCGACGGCACCACGGCGCGGCACGTGCAAGTTACCGTTACCGCGGATGCTCCGCTGGTGTTCTGGAGCCTGCTCTCGCTGGGGCAGGGACGCAGCACGCCGGTCGGCGCCATTGCCACGGCAGGCGTCAGTTCACCGGTATGCGTCGCCTGCGATATCGAACCTTTCGCGATCACCGCACCCAATCCGACCGATCCAGTCGATTTCGGGCTCGGCGACGGGTCGGGCACCAGCGGCACCTATTACACGCTGTATTATCAATGCAATCAGACGAACCCGGCTACCCCGATCCCATCGCTGATGGGAACCAACCTGGCTTACGTGCTGGTCGATCATTACGATCCGACGAACGTGACGCAGGACGAGACGCAGCAGCTTTATGCGTCCGGCGCAAACGGACTACTCGGCGCCTCGCTGAACAATATCAACCAGGCGCCGGTAGCCGGCCCGGTTTCCTGCGTAACCGTGAACAGTGTCGAGTCGATCTGGGGGACGAACGGTCTGGGCAATACCAGCGCAAATCCGGGGACCTGCGGAAATTCGATTCCGGCTCCGGCGCAGGAGCTGCTTTGCGGTCTCTACTCGCGCATGGACCTCTCGCTCTCACCGCCCGATGCCTGCACGAATGTCGTGACGGATGCCTCGACGCTCGCCGCCGCCTTGCAGCCCGATAGCGACGTGGCCGATCCCGGCGGCGACTACACGGCTTACACGGGCAACGGCCGCCGCATCCTCACCGTCCCGATTATCGACTCGACCATGACGGTGCTAGGGTTCCGGCAGTTCCTGCTCATCCCGCCGTCGGACGGCAGCGGCAACCTGGATCCGAGCGATCGGTACGGGCGCTTCATTGTTATGTACATGGGGATGAACCAGACAGATGTGATGACGACTCCGGCGCCGGTGAAGCAGGGGCTCATCGCGTGCCCGACGTCGACGGGGCCGCCCGCGAATCCGATCACGGGTCCGGGAAAGGTGGTGCTGCACCAATGAGTCGGCCGGTGGCGGATCGCAGAAGGCGGCGCGGCAACATGATCCTGGAGACGGTCATTTTCTTGCCCTTCATGTTTATCCTGCTGGTGGGCATGCTGCGGATCGGCGAGATTACGTATCTGTATTACCAGATCAAGAAGGCCCTTTACGCCACAGCGCAGTATCTGGCGACGCAGCAGGGGGTGGATTTCTGCGCCGACACCACCGGTCAGATCGCCGCGGCCAAGAATTTCGGTCTCACTGGAACCAGCGACGGCTCGGCCGATTCCTTTCTGCCGTCGGTTACCATTGACCAGATCGACATCAGCCCGGAGTGCTACGATCCCGCGACGCAGACCGTGACCGCGTGCAACCTGCCATGCGACGGTGCCGCAGCGAATCTGACCCAGCCGGATTTCATTACCGTTTCGATCAGCGGAGGGTATTCGGTAAACCCGAGGATTCCGTACACGCTCAGCCAGGAGATTCCGCTCGTGCCCTTCGTGCGGGTCCCGTTTGGAGGCAGTTAGGATGCAGGGGAACAAGCGGCGCCGGCGCGGCGGTCAGGCCTCCGTGGAGTTCGCTCTGATTTACGCGGGCGTGATTCTGCCCCTGACGTTTATGGTGGTCTTCGTGGCCGAAATGCTGTGGGTGTGGCATAGCGTCACCGATTTCACGCGCGACGGAGCCAACTACGCAGCCACCCACTGCTGGCAATCCGATACCAGCAACGTGCTCGATTACATGACGACGCACGTGCCGCGCATGATCGATATGGACCAGTTTCAGAACGGCGCCGCCGGCATCACCGTGCAGTATTTTTCGCGGGATCCGGACAGCGGCGTCCTTACCGATTTCGCCTGCGATGCCGGGGACTGCACTACCAACTGCATCCCGGACGCGGTTACAGTCAGCGTTACGGCGTATCAGTTCACGCGGTTCGCCGGGTTCTTTCGCCTGCCCCCCGTCGCGCTGCCGGACCTCCATGCGAGCATGCCCATGGGGGGCGCCGGGTGTGACGAAACAGGAACTTGTTTACCATGATGAAGGATATCCATGTCTAGTGCTCTCGCCCTCATGGTCGCGTCGAGCGACGAAACCTTCCGGGAGATGGTGCGCGACAATCTCGCCAACATCCCGAACGCCAAGGTCATCTCCGAGTTCCAGGAGGTGGGCCCGAACCTCTACATCCGCGTGTTGCAGGACCTGGAACGCATGCCCCAGGCCGGGTTGATTGTCGATCTATCGGCCGATACGGATGTCGGAGTGAAGGCGCTGGAGAAGATCAAGCAGGCGGCCCCGGATCTGTACGTGATGGCGTCGCACTATCACGCGGACGGCGAGACGGTGATCGCGTGCATGCGCGCCGGCGCGAACGAATTCCTGCTGCAGCCGCTGAAGCGCACGGAGTTCCGGGACGCTATCGGCCGCTTCGAGCGGGCGCCCAAACGTGCCACCGCATCCGAGAGCAAGCTGGGCAAGGTCTACACGTTTTTGGGCGCGAAAGGCGGGGTCGGCACCACTGCGATGGCGGTGAACTTTGCCTCCGTGCTGGCACAGCGCAAGCAGAATACCGTCATGATCGACCTGGACTGGGTCGGGAACGACGTCGCCATGCAGGTGGGGGCGAATCCGCAATACACGCTGATGGAGGTGGCGGAGAATCTCAACCGCATGGACCAGGCGCTGTTCGAGGGCTTCGTCACGCGCGATCCGCTGGGATTCTATCTGGTCGGCCCGCCGGACGCGCTGGAAAATCGCGGGCTGTTCAGCGAGCACATGTTCCGCGAGTTCGCCACGTTCCTGGTGGAGAAGTACGACTCCATCGTTATCGACGGCGGGCGCAACATTTCGGACGAAGTGGTGATGGCGGCCTGCCAGGTTTCCGCGTCGATATTTCTGGTGCTGCAGCAGGATTTTCCGTCCGTGCGGAACGCGCAGCGGTACATCACCTTTCTGATGCGCATGGGCTTCAACCAGGACCAGATCCGGCTGGTGGTGAACCAGTACACGAAGAAGGTAAACTCGAATCACGCCAGCCTGGAGCAGATTCAGCAGACATTGAACCAGCCGATTTTCTACGGGATTCCGCCCTCGCCGGCTATGCTCAGCGCGATCAATCGTGCCCGGCCGCTAGTCGCGAATCGCGAGCAGGCCGGCGATCTGGATCGCGTGATCCGGGCGTTCGTGGATAAGGCCACAGGGAAAAAGAAGGATCCGGAGCGGCCCGGGACGCAGAGTCTGTCGGTGGCGGTGAAGACCGCGTAGAGGAGGTTTCGTGGGTAGCCGTTTAGTACGTCCGGGATCGGGCGCCGATCGCTGGTTCGAGCTCAAGAGCACCGTGCATCAGAAGCTTTTGAACTCGCTCACGCCGGAGCAACTGAAGACGCTGAACAAAGAGAGCGTCCGCGGCCAGATCGGCATGGTGGTGGAGAGACTCGTCCTGGACGAGCAGATCCCGATGACGCTCGCCGAGCGCGAGCGGCTCATCGAAGAGATCCTGGACGAGGTCTTCGGCCTCGGCCCGCTCGAACAGCTTCTCAAGGATCCGTCGATCAGCGACATTCTGGTCAACGGGTATGACAACGTCTACATCGAGCGCGGCGGCCGCCTGATCGAGACTAATATCCGCTTCAAGGATCATGCGCACGTTCGCATGATCATTGAGCGCATCGTCTCGAACATCGGGCGGCGCATTGACGATTCCTCGCCCATCGTGGACGCCCGCCTCTCGGACGGCTCGCGTGTATGCGCCGTCATCCCGCCGCTTTCGCTGATCGGCCCGGTGATGTCGATCCGCCGGTACGGCAAGAAGGTGCTCTCGACCGAAGACCTGCTGAAGAACGAGACCTTCACAACCGGGATGCTGGACTTCCTCAGCGGCTGCGTGGAGGCGCGGCTGAATATCGTGATTTCGGGCGGTTCCGGCTCGGGCAAGACCACGATGCTGAATACAATGTCCCGCTTCATTCCCGAGGAAGAGCGGATCGTCACCATCGAGGATACGGCCGAGCTGCAACTGCAACAGAACCACGTAGTGCGCCTGGAAACGCGTCCCATGAACATCGAAGGCGCGGGCGCGATTACGCAGCGCGACCTGGTCATCAATACTCTCCGTATGCGCCCGGACCGCATCATCGTGGGCGAGTCGCGCGGCGCTGAAGCGCTCGATATGTTGCAGGCCATGAACACGGGCCACGATGGATCGATGACAACCGTGCACGCCAACTCGCCGCGCGACGCTTTTTCGCGGTTGGAGACGATGGTCATGATGGCCAGCCAACACGTGCCGGATAAGGTGATCCGGCAGCAGCTCGCGAGTGCAATCAACATTGTTGTGCACTGTTCGAGGCTGAGCGACGGTACGCGCAAGGTGACCGGCATCGGCGAGGTGGTGGGCATCGACGGCGACCAGGTGGACATGCAGGACCTGTTCATCTTCGACCGCACCGGCATCAGTTCCCGCGGCAAGGTGCTGGGCAGCTTCCGCGCGACGGGTGCGCAGCCGGTCTGCCTGGAGCGACTGAAGGCGTACGGCATCCATCTCTCGAAGTCGATTTTCGCGGAGGCGCACGAGGTGCGGGAAAAGTAGGATATGTTTTTCTGGGTCGCCTTCCTGATCTTCGCCGGCGCGCTGTACGCCGCGGGTTATTATCTCTGGACGGTGCCGGAGCGGCAGGCCGCCAACATGCTCGGCACGCGGTTGCGCGAGTTGCGCGCCAACGTCAGGGCGCGCGCCGCCGGGCAGCCGGAACTCCTGCGGCAGCAGCGCCGCGGCTCGTTCGCCGCCCTAGGCGATATCGTCGCCTGGATCGGCGTTTTGCGGCGCCTTCAGGCGTATATCGAACAGGCAAATCTGAAGTACCGGGCGGCCGATGTATTCGCCATCTCCATCGCGCTGCTGGTGATCTTTTTCCTGCTCTTCAGCCTCATCGGCATGTTGTTCTTCGTGCGCCTGCTCATCTCGGTGGCCTTCGCTTCCATTCCGCTGGTCTACATCATGCGGGTGCGGGCGCGCCGGTTGCATAAATTCGAAGAGCAGTTGCCCGATGCCATCGACCTCTTCACCCGCACTATGCGCGCCGGCCACAACATCCACAGCGGGCTGGAAACCATGGCCAACGAAACCAACGATCCGGTGAAGATGGAATTCAAGAAAGTGATGGAAGAACTGGCGCTCGGCTCGCCGCTCGAGCCGACGCTGCACAATCTCGGCGCCCGCGTCCCCATCATCGATTTAAAGTTCTTCATTACCGGACTCATCCTGCAGCGGCAGACGGGAGCCAACATGGTGGCGGTGCTCGAAAACCTGGCCACCCTGGTGCGCGAGCGCCTGAACATGGCGGCCAAGCTGAAGGCCCATACGGCGCAACAGCGCTTCTCGGCCGGACTTCTCTGCGCCATGCCGATCGTGGTGGCGCTCGGCTTCTGGGTCCTCAAGCCGGAGTACATCAGGCTGCTGTACACCGACCCGACCGGAAGCAAGTTCCTGACCTACGCCATCATCTCCGAATGCGTGGGCATTCTGGTGATTCGCAAGATCGCCAACATCCGGGTATGACGCCATGGTGCTGACTTCCGCGATCTTTTTCCTTTTCGCCTTCGCCACCATGGCCACCATCGTCTGGTGCCTGACGGAGCTGTTCAAGAACCAGGAGGACCCGCTCGGCGATCGCCTGGAAGAGTTGCAGTCGAACGCGATGGTGGTTGCGACACGAGCGGCGCGACGGCCGACCGGCGGCGGCTTCGTCAACAACTTTATCTACGTGCTCGGCCTTATTGGGCTCGACGGCTGGATGAAGGACACGCAGAAGGAGCTGAACCAGGCCGGCATGCGCTCGAAGCAGGCGCTGGCCATCTACGCCTCGTTGAACCTGCTTTTCCTGCTGGTCCTGATCGCGGGCGCGGTCTACTTGCAGAAGGACAAGGCGATCGGCGACATGCTGATCGGCATCATGCCGGCGTTTCTGCTGGGTTACCTGATCCCGAAGCAGGTGCTGCACCGGCTGGTGCGCCGGTACCGGCGCAAGCTGCAGGAAGCGCTGCCCGACACCGTCGATCTGCTCGGCATCGTGCTGGGCACCGGCCTCGCGCTCGACCAGGCCATGACGCGTGTCAGCGAGGAGATGCAGCATATCTATCCGGAACTGGCCGCCGAGTTCTACACGGTAGTCATGCAGGTCAAGGCCGGGCAGGAGCGCGGCGTGGCGTTTCAGCAGTTCGTGCGTCGGACGGGGATTGAGGATATCAAGTCGCTGGCGGCGATGATCATCCAGAGCGAGAAGTTCGGCACCAGCCTGTCGCAAGCACTCAAGGTGTACGCCGAGGCAATGCGCACGCGGCGCCGTCTGCGCGCGGAGGCGGCGGTCGCCAAGGCCGGTATCAAGATGCTCTTCCCGATCGTGGTATTCATCCTGCCGGTGCTGTTCGTGATCACGCTGGTGCCCGGCATGTTGAGCGTTCTGGCCAACCTGAAGCTGCTGGGCGGGGCGAAGCCGTAAGGCTGCGCGTTTTGCCCGCCGCGCATCTACCCGGAATCAGGCCACACGATCGCGGTGCCGGCAAACCTGGATCCACCGGCGGGAACGGGGACTGCGAAGTTTATCGGCGCGCGCTTGCCCGCGAAGTAGCCTGCTCCTCTTCGGCAATGCCGGCCTGGTAGACCGCGACGAACTCGTCGAGGCGCCTGGCGAGCGTTTGAGCACAGCGAGCTTCCAGATCGCCGCGAGAGGCGATGCCGAGCCACACGCCCTCCCAGGTCACCGCATCCGTCAGGACGCTGGGATTGTTCGCGAGGTACACCTGCTGGCTGACGCCGAGATGGATGGAATACGCGTAACCGAGACCTTCGCCATTTCCGGCGCGGATATCGGAAACGCCGATCGTGACATTCAGACGCGCGCGCGACTTGGGATCGACCCGCAGCCCCGCTTCTTTGAGACGGGATTCCACGGCGGACTGCAATTGTCGCGTGTCGATACCGCCGGTGGGATCGGCCGTGACCGTCACGGCGACGCGCTTGAGTCCGACCAGGCGCGGACGCTCACCGGCCGTCAAGACGCCCAATGCCAGAGCGCATAAAAGGATCCCGCGCATTTCACAGCGATAGTAAGTTGTCAGCCGATTTAGATCAACCCACAAAGTACTACAGGCGGTACGGTAACGTGAGTTCCGGAACTTTTTGAGAGTATGATCAACAGTCGCCCCGCGAGAACCGGGACTCCTTCACCCGGAAGCGCACCACCAATGCGCAGGCGATGAGGGTCAGAATCGAACCGCCGAAGATCCCGAGATACGGCCAGAATCCGGTAAACCCCGCGGATCGCAGCACTTGGGACGCGCCGGCGCCCACCGCAAAACCGGCCATGGCCAATGCGCTCGACGCCCCGGGCCGCGGCTCCAACTCACGATGGCAGTTCGGGCAGACAACAGTACGTGAGACGACTGCAAGGACGGGCAATCGCCCGCGGCAGTTGGGGCACTTGGCCATCGGCTTCAACCTCTTCACGGTAATTGTCGGCGCAGACGGCCGAAAGTTGCGCACGGCAGCTACGCCTGCATCACCGCAATCGCCGCCGCGGCCGGCAGCCTGTCACCCGGTTTTGCCGCGTGGTATGGTGGATAAACGGTGTCTTCCACTCCGCTAAATTTTCATCTGGAGCACTACGACGGGCCTCTCGATCTGCTCCTGGACCTCATCCGTAAACAGCAGATCGATATACGGGATATCCCGATTGCCACGATTACCCAGCAGTACCTGGACTACGTCAATAAGGCGCGGGAGATGGACATCGACCTGGGGGCGGAATTTGTGTACATGGCGGCGACGCTGATCTACATCAAATCGCGCATGCTGTTGCCGCGCGACCCCGTGCTGGAGCAGATGTCGCCGGAAGAAGACCCACGGCAAGAGTTGGTGGACCGCCTGCTCGAGCACGAACGCTTCAAGAACGCCGCCGAGATGCTGCAGCAAAAACGGCTAATCGAGGAGAACGTGTGGTCGAACCCACAGATGAAAACGTTCGCGGCCGACGATGAAGATCCCGGGCTGGCGATCACGTTGTTCGATCTGGTGAAAGCGTTCGGTGAAGTGCTGGAGCGGGTACGGAGCCGGCCCATTTACGAGGTCTCGGCGCCGGACGTGAGTGTCGCGGATATGGTGTCGTATCTGAAGTCGGTCCTGGCGACCGCCAAACCCGAGGAGCCGATATTTATTCTGCGCATTTTCGAGCAGCAGCGCACGCAGCGGGCCATGATCGCGCTGTTTCTGGCCGTCCTGGAGATGGTGAAACTGCAGGCGGTCGTGATCTTGCAGAAGGACCTTTTCGGCGAGATCGCGATCACGCGCCACGAGAAATTCGAGACGGTATTTGCCAGCGGGCAACCGATTAATGCGATTGAGAAGGATTACAGCTAAGCAATGGAGTCGATGGAGACCAGCGAGACGATAGTGCAAGAGGAGCCGCAGCAGGAGCAGCACGAGGCGCAGGCGGCCGGATCGCCGGAGGATCTTACGGCGGAGACTGCACCGCGGGAAACCGTGCAGCCGGCCGCAGAGCCGGAGACTGCGGAGGCATCGGCTTCCGAGCCCCCTGTGGCGGAGACCACCGTGTCCGAGCCCCCTTTGTCCGAGACTCCAGTGTCCGAGACTCCAGCTTGCGAGGCCCCCGCGTCCGAGATCCTAGCGGCCGGGAGCGCGCCGCCGGAATCCGTCGCCGCCGAGGAACTGCTGCCGGGGGTCGAAACGTCTCCTGACGCGCAGGCCGCCGAGGACGCACGACTTAAGGCGCTGCTGGAAGCCGTGGTGTATGTGACCGAGGAGCCGCTGACGCTGGAGCAGCTCGCGAACGGTATCGCGCAGCCGCGCGAGCGCGTCGAGAAGCTGCTGCAAGAGCTGATGGCGGAGTTCGAGAAACCCGAGCACGGCGTGACAATCCGGGTGGTCGCCGGCGGGTACAAAATGGCTACCAAGCCCGAGCATCACGAAAGCGTGCGCGCGTTCGTGAAGAGCCTGAAGCCGCCGCTGAAGCTGTCGCTGCCCGCGCTGGAGACGCTGGCGGTTGTGGCGTACAAGCAACCCGTGACGGCGCCCGAGATCATGGAGATCCGGGGCGTGCAGGGTGCGGGCGTGCTCAAGACGCTGCTCGACCGCAAGCTGATCGCGGTGGCCGGGCGGAAAAACGTCATCGGCAAACCGATCCTCTACAAGACGACTAAGGAATTCCTGATCCAGTTCGGGCTGAAAGATTTGAGCGAGCTGCCGTCGTTGAAGGAGTTCGAAGAGATCCGGCGGATGGCGATCTCCGACGGCGAAATGATGCTGCCGCTGGAGCCGGTGGCGGGAGAGCAGCCCGGGCCGCAGGCTGAGGCTGCCGCTGCCGAATCGGGGCCCGATCCGGAGGCGGAGAAGGAGCCTGAACCTGCGGCGGCGGAGGCGCAGCGCTCGGAGAGCTAAGGTGCTACCCGGACCAGAGTCGCCGAGATCGATGTGGCGCAGCCTTTCGTGTCTGCCGCGCCGGGCTTCACTGCGCCAGACACGAGTGTTGGCGACACGTCATCGGGAATCCTGATGGCCGAAGAGCGCCTGCAGAAGATCCTTTCCCGTGCCGGGGTCGCTTCGCGCCGGCAGGCGGAGGAGATCATCCGGGAAGGCCGCGTTACCGTCAACGGCGCGGTTGTGACCGAGATGGGCAGCAAGGCCGATCTCGAGCACGACCACGTCAAGGTCGACGGCCGGCTGCTGCACGAACCGCGCCGCAACGTCTACATCGCGCTGCATAAGCCGAACAACTGCGTCACCACGGTCAGCGATCCGCAAGGACGCGCGACGGTCATGGACCTGCTGCGCGGCGTCAAGGAGCGAGTCTATCCCGTCGGACGGCTGGATTATCACAGCGAGGGCCTGCTGCTGCTGACCAACGACGGGGAACTGGCGAACGCGCTGATGTCCGCGGCGTCGCACGTGCCCAAGACATACCTGGTGAAAGTGAACGGGCCGCTGACATCCGAGCAGGAGCAGCAGTTTCGCGACGGGGTCCCACTGGGCGGCCGGCGCACCTTGCCCGCGGGACTGAAGCTGAACCATCGCGCCGAGAATCCGTGGTACGAGGTACGGCTCGTGGAAGGTCGCAAGAACCAGATCCGCGAGATGTTCAAACATTTCGGACGCCTGGTGGAGAAGCTGAAGCGCGTGCGCATCGGCCCGCTCGATCTGGGCCGGTTGAAGCCCGGCGAGTTCCGGCACCTGAGCGCGGAAGAAGTAGCGAAACTGAAACGCGCGGTGGCGCAGCGGGCATCGAAAAGAGCATGAGCATCGAGGAAATATTGCGCAGCTATCGCACGATCGCAGTGGTCGGGCTTTCGCACAAGAGATATCGGCCGAGCTACGGCGTTTCGCAATACATGCAGAGCGTCGGTTATCGGATCATCCCCGTCAATCCGTACGAGCGCGAGGTGTTGGGAGAGAAGTCCTACGCCAGCCTGGACGACGTGCCGGAGGCGATCGAAATCGTGGACATCTTCCGCCGCTCGGAGTACGTGCCGGACATCGTGGAAGCCGCCATCCGCAAGGGCGCGCGTGCGCTGTGGATGCAGGAGGGCGTCGTGCACGAAGCCGCGGCCGAGAGGGCGCGCGCGGCCGGTCTCGATGTCGTGATGGACCGCTGCATTCTCAAAGAGCACCGCCGGATTCTATAGGAACGGTAGGACCGCCGCGAACTGTTGCCGGCCGATGCCGCCAGCGCAGCTTTCGCGGGCCGTCGCGGCCGAACAGGATCGTCGTGCTAGCCGACGATCTCCGCTACGGCAAGTTCGGGCCGAACAGCGACATGTTTCAGACCGTGGCCTCCGCCCGTCGCGCCCGGCACGGTCCGGCCAGAAATGCCTCGATGGCGTCGTGCAGGTCGTCGGCATGAAAGAGCAGCATCGCGTGCGTCTCTGTCAGGCCTTGCCGGACATGTTGCGCGATTCGGGGCGCCTAAGGTTTTCCGCATCGCGCCGTTTTCGAGGAGGGCTTGAGCTTCCCAACCCACGTCGTGCCCGGCTTTTTGTGCACTGGCATTGTTCGTTTTTGGTTACGCGCGGATAAGGACTGAGATCGGCCAGGGTGCGCGGGTCCTCCCCGAGCAACTTCTCGAGCTTGCAGAGCGTGCGGGTCAGCACGATTTCGCGAATCGCGGCGGCTGCGATTTCGCCGATGCCCGCAAGCGGGTCAGGTCGGGTTCCTCCCGGGCCATCTGATCGAGAATTTCGGCAAAGCTACCGATGCGCGCCGCGGCCCGGCGATACGCCGTCACTTTAGAGCGTTCTTACTGCGTCGAAAGCATCTGCTCCAGGCTGGCGACGGCCGTCGTTTCACGGAAGCTTTCGGCACTCGCAGCGCACACGGCGACGAAATTTGTCGAATCTCGGTTCTATGTCGAAGCGCGCTTGCTCTCCGGCAATTGCCACGCCCCGATCAGCGGCCCGTCTTCGCCGTAGAAGGGGTCGGTTGAAGGCAAGGCCACATTGGGCACGCGACGTCCTTTCCTTTTCATGTCGTAGTGCGACTGCCCACGCGGGTAGGCCCCAATCACTTTCAGTCCCTTGTCATCTCCGACGCGCCGGTGACCCACGCCTGCCGGCAGGATCAGCATGTCCCCGGCCTTAAGCCGGAAAAGCGATCCGTTCTCACCGCCAAGCCTGATGCTGACGCTGCCTTCCGCGATG
>Ga0070741_10017499_pt1 | contig 11765 bp, 11 predicted proteins | sample Coa_R1_4_FD_66440 | JGI IMG/M metagenome (GOLD analysis project Ga0070741, IMG submission 66440) | Surface soil microbial communities from Centralia Pennsylvania, which are recovering from an underground coalmine fire - Coalmine... | ecosystem: Environmental > Terrestrial > Soil > Unclassified ...
TGGCGAAGGTGATCACCAAGCGGAGCTTCCAGGCCCACAGCGTCGAGGACCTCGGCAAGTTCCTGCCGAAGGCGTTCAAGCTCGCGCGCACCGGCCGCCCCGGCCCCGTCCACATCGACGTCCCGTACGACCTCTGGATCCGCACGGGCGACGTCGAGGTGCCCGAGCCGGAGGAGCGCTCGCAGAGCCTGAACTGGCGGACGCCCGGCTCGCCGGAGGCGGTCGCCGCCGCGCTCGAGCTGCTCACGGCGGCGAAGCGCCCGCTGATCCTCGCGGGCGGCGGCGTCATCTCCTCCGACGCGAGCGCAGAGCTGCAGGCGTTCGCCGAGCACGTCAACGTGCCGGTCTACTCGACGTTCATGGGCAAGGGCGCGCTCTCGGCCCGCCACCCGCTCCACCTCGGCATCGCCGGCTGCTGGGGCGAGTACCCGGCCACGGAGGCGGCCCGGAACGCCGACGTGATCCTCGCGATCGGCTGCCGCTTCTCCGACATCCACTGCTCCTCGTGGGTGCCGGGCTACACCTACAACATCCCGCCGACGAAGCTGATCCACGTCGACCTCGACCCGCAGGAGATCGGCCGGAACTACCCGACCGAGATCGGGATCGTCGGCGACGCGCGCGAGGTGCTCCGGCAGCTGACGGAGCTCGCCCAGCGCGAGCCGAAGCGGGAGCGGTCGCCCTGGCATGACCAGGTCGAGGGCTGGAAGGCGGAGTGGGACAACTTCATCTCCCCCGAGAAGGCGTCCGACGCGGTGCCGATCGACCCGCGGCGCGTGATCAAGGAGCTGCGCGACGCGGCGCCGGAGAACACCCTGATGATCACCGACACCGGCAACCATCAGACGTGGGTCGAGCAGTACTGGGACGCGTACGAGCCGCGCTCGGTGTTCACGCCCGGCGGGTTCGCCGGTATGGGCTTCGGCACGTGCGGCGTCCTCGGGTTGAAGCTCGCGCGGCCCGACCGCCCGGCGATCTGCGTCACGAGCGACGGCAGCTTCATGATGTTCCCGGGCGCCGTCGCGACGGCGGTCGAGCACGACATCCCGGCCGTCTGGGTGATCTTCAACAACTACACGATCGGCGTGATCCGCGACCTCCAGCGCTTCTACATGGACAACCGCGAGATCGCGACCAGCTTCGTCAAGCAGTCGACGGGCGAGTTCTGGAACCCGGACTTCGCCGCGATGGCGACGGCGATGGGCGCCGGAGCCGTCTCCGTCGACCAGCCGGGCGACCTGGCGGACGCGTTCGACACGGCGCTGAAGGCCGGCGGGCCGTTCGTCGTCGACGTCAAGATCAACCGCGACACGGCGGTCCCGCTGATCGGCACGTGGCAGTTCCCGCCGATCGTGCAGGCGGAGCCGACTTTCGGGAAGCGGCTGGTGGTCACATAGCCGAGCTGCACTACTTCCCGTTCGCGGCGATCGTCGGGCAGGAGCGCCTCAAGCAGGCGCTCCTGCTCAACGCGGTCAACCCGCGCGTCGGCGGCGTTCTGATCAAGGGGCCGAGCGGAACCGGCAAATCGACCGCCGTCCGGGGGCTCGCCGAGCTGCTCCCGGAGATCGACGTCGTCGCCGACTGCCCCTTCTCGTGCTCGCCGGCGGAGCCGTGTCCGGTGTGCGTTGAGCGCGACGAGCTGCCGGTCGTCAGGCGGCGGCGGCGGATCGTCGACCTCCCGCTGAACGCGACCGAGGACCGAGTCGCGGGCTCGGTCGACGTTGCCCGTGCGCTCGCCGAGGGCGTGCAGGCGCTGGAGCCGGGCCTCCTCGCGGAGGCAAACCGCGGGATCCTCTACGTCGACGAGATCAACCTGCTCGACGACCACCTGACGGACGTCCTCCTCGACGCGGCGGCGCTCGGCGTCAACGTCGTCGAGCGCGAGGGCGTCTCGATCTCGCACCCCGCGCGGTTCCTGCTGGTCGGGACGATGAACGAGGAGGAGGGCGAGCTGCGGCCGCAGATCGCGGATCGGATCGGGCTCGAGCTGGAGGTCGAGGCGCTCGACGATCCCGAGGCGCGGGCGGAGATCGTCCGCCGCCGCGAGGCGTTCTCCGCCGACCCGGCCGCGTTCCGCGCGCAGTGGGCGGAGGCGCAGGCCGAGCTCGCGGAGCGGGTAGCCGCCGCAGAGGCGCGCTTGCCGTCGGTGCGGCTCGCGGACGACCTCTACGCCGCCGTCGGCCACGTCGTCGTTCGCTCGGGCGTCGGGAGCCACCGCGCCGACATCACGATCGTCGAGTGCGCGAAGGCGGCAGCGGCGCTCGCTGGGCGCAAGGAAGCGAACGCCGACGACGTGCTCGCGGCGGCGCAGCTCGCGCTCGGCCATCGGCTCGCGGCCGACCCGTTCGGGCCGGCGCCGCGGGTGGACACGCAGGTGCTGCAGCGCCTGCTCGACGAGGCGCTGGAAGTCGAGGTGACCCCAAAAAAAGCGGCCGGCGGGACGAGGTAGGGCCGGAGCTCCGGTCGGGGCCCGACGCCGTCCCCGCCGTCGAGACGGTGCAGGTCGACCCCACGCTGGTCTTCGCGGGACGGCATCGCCGCGACCGGCTCGAGCGCGCGCGGGTCGGCAGGCGCGCGCGGTCGTTCGTCGGCCGACGGCGGGGCAAGTACAGCCGGCATCGCCTCGCCGGACGTGCTGATCGCGACCTTGCAGTCGACGCGACCCTGCGAGCGGCGGCGGTGCGGTCGGCCCCGAAGCCGTTCCACGTTCGCCCGGAGGACCTCCGCCGCCGCGTCCGCGAGCACCGGTCGCCGTACAGCGTGTGCTTCGTCGTCGACAACAGCTGGTCGGTGCACGCGGAGCGGATGGTCGAGAAGGTCAAGGGCATCGTCTTCGAGCTGCTCCAGGACGCGACCCGGCGAGGCGACAAGGTGTCGCTCGTCGCCTTCAAGGGCGGGATCCCGGAGGGTACGGTCGTGTTGCCGCCGACGCCGAGCTGCGCCCGCGCGAAGCGGCGCCTGGAGGAGATCCCGCTGAGCGGGCAGACACCGCTCGCGGACGCGCTGCGGCGCGCCCGATTGCTGTTGCGCGGCGAGCTGGTGAAGAGCCCGAACGCCGTCCCGCTCGTCGTCGCGGTCACGGACGGCCTCCCGACCGTGCCGCTCCGTTTCGGCGGTGACGCGGTGCGCGACGTGCTCGCGGAGGCGCGGGCGCTGCGACGCGCGAGGATCGGTTGCGTCATCGCGGAGGTGCCGTCGTCGGCCGAGGGCTGCGCCGGCGCGCTGGCGGAGGCGGCCGGGGGAACGCGGCTGCCGCTCGCGGCGCTCGCCGCCGGGCTGGTGCTGGACGCGGTCGAGGTCGCCTCGTGAACGCCGCCGTCGCCGAGGCGCTGGCGGATCCCCGTGTCGGCCCGATCGGCGAGGAAGAGCTGGCTGCGGAGGCCGCGCGCTGGGACGAGGTCACGCTCGACGTCGCGGACGCGGCCGAGCTCGACGCCGTGCGGCGCGGCCGGCCGATCGAGTGGGCGACGTGGACGCTGACGCAGGGCGAGGTGCTGGACGCGTTCGCGACGTATTGCCGACAGGAGCTCGACGACGTCGAGGTGCTCGACTCGACCCCGAGCCGGCTCGAGCTCGCCTGGCGCCGAGAGCGCAGCACGATCGAGCTACGCGCCGGCTTTCTGTTCGCCGAGCGGCTCGCGCCGGAGGGACCGGCGCTGCTGCTCGCCCAGCTCGGCCCGCTGGCGGTCGAACGGTTCCTCGCGGACGAGGCGCTCCGGTCGCGAGTCGCCGTCCTCGACCTAGCGCGCCTGGAGAAGATCGCGGCCGTCCGCTCGAGCGTCTTCGTGTACTTCGAGTGGTTCCTCCGCGACGAGTACGGCGTGAAGATCCTCCCCGAGCAGAGGTTCACCACCGGCCTGGTCGAGCGCGGCATCATCTCGCTCGGCATGGGCTGATCGCGTCCGCGGGCCGGCCGCCGCGCAGCGGCAACGCCTGTCGGCTCGGGCTCCGGCGCACCCCCGCCCTTTCTTGGGTGGGGGTCTGCGCCCCTATCCCCTGCCGGCGAGGATACCGTTGCTTGTGCGACGGAGTCGTGCCGATTCTCGGCCGATTGCCGCCTCGACGGGCCGTCAGATCAGCCGGACGAGTGCAGCTGTCAGCGCGGCGACGGCGACGACTGCCAGCAGCGGCGCCCGCAGCGCGACGGCGACCGCGCCGGCGCCGAGTCCCGCCAGGCGTGCGTCGGCGACGACCTCGTGGTCTCCGCCGACGGCCTGGGTGACGACGAGCGCGGCGAGGACCGCGGGGGCGAGCAGCGCCACGGGCCCCGCGAGCCACGCCGGCAGGTCCCGCCTGCCGAGCAGCACCGGCCCGGTCGCCTTGAACGCCACCGTCGCAACGCCGACGACGAGCACGCACAACCAGACGGTGCTCACGCCCGCCTCCAACCAGCGAGGCAGCCGGCGGCGCCTGCGATGATCGGGACTCCCGCGGGCGTGAACGGAATGAGCGCGAGGGCGATGCCCCCGCCGACGAGCGCCGCCGTCAGCTCGGTCCGGCCGGTCAGCTGCGGTACGAGCAGCGCGAGAAACAGCGCCGGAAACGCCGCATCCAGGCCGAGCCGGTTCGCGTCTCCGACCGCGTTCCCGAGCAGCACCCCGAGCGCGGTGCCGCCGTTCCACATCAGGTAGAGGAGCGCCCCGGCGCCGAGAAGCACGCGAACGTCGAATCCGCCGCGCCGCTTCAGCGCCACCGCCCACGATTCGTCCACGATCAGCTGCGCCTCGAGCAGCCGCCGCGCCAGAGGGCTCTCGAACCAGGACGCGACGGAGATCGAGATCGGGACATACCGCGCGTTCAGCATCACAGCGGCGGCGATCGCCGCGGGTGCGGCGCCGCCGTCGTGCAGGAGCGACGCGACCGCGAACTGGGCCGAGCCGCCGAACGTCGTGGCCGACATCACGAGCGGCGCCGCCCAGCCCATGCCGGCGGTGCGCGCCAGCACGCCGAAGGAAAGCGCGAACGCGAACGCAGCGATTCCGATCGGCGCGATCGCGCGCGCGCCCTCCAGGTAGGGCGCCCTCACGGGGCCGCCGGAGCGTCGACGCCGCGGCCGATCCGGGCCGACGACATCGACGCGCAAAGAGCGAAGAGGACGACGCCCGCGCCGCAGATCAGCCAGAGCGTCGTCGTGAACGTTCCGGTGGCGTCGCGCGCGGCGCCGAGGACGAGCGGCGCAACGGCGCCGATCATGTAGCCCACGCCCAGCATCAGACCGGCTGTCGCGCCGACGTCCGCGGGGCGCCGTCCGACGTCGACCGGAAGGGTCATCACGAGCGGGAACATCGCACCGACGCAAAGACCTGCGACCACCGCCCACGCCCAGGCGCCGCCGGGCGCCGCGGCGAACCCGGCGGCGCTCCCCGCGAGCGCGGCGCTGAACAGGACGAGGTAGACGCGGCGCGAGCCCCGCCGGTCGGCGAGCCAGGGAATGATCATCGTCGTCACCAGCGCTGCGATGTTGAGAACGGCAAGCAGGGCTCCCGCCTTCCCGTCGCTCCAGCCGTGCTCGACGTACGCGTCCGGCAGCCAGCTGTTCAGGCCGTAGAAGAAACACGCCATCGCTCCGAAGATCCCGACGAGGCGCCAGGCGAGGCCGCTCCGCCACGGTAGCCGGACGCGCGTGACGTCCGCGCGGCGATGCGGTGCCTCTGCTCGCGTGAGCCACCACCACGCGAGGACGAGCGCGCAGGTCGCGATCGCGAAGGACGCCACCGACCAGCGCCAGCCACCGGCCGCGTCCGCAACCGGAACCGCCAGCGCCGACGAGATCGCCGAGCCGATGTTGATCCCGAGGACATAGATGCCGGTCGCGAACGCGGGCCGGCCGGCGAACCGCTCCTTGACGGCGGCCGGCATCAGCGCCTGGGCGAAGCCGAGCCCGATGCCGACTCCGAAGGTCAAGACGAGCACGGCCGCTGCGCCGGGAGCAGCCGCGCGAGCGATGCCGAACACACCGATCAGGGCGAGGCAGACGGCGATCGCACGCCGTGACCCGTAGCGGCCGCCGAGAGCGGGCGCGGGTAGCGCGAAGAGACCCATGCAGAGGACCGGAATCGTCCCGAGCAGGCCGGCGACGGCGTGCGGGACGTCGAGGTCGTCCTGGATCTCGGGGATCAGTGGACCGACGCCGACGATCGGCGGCCGCAGGGCGAGGCCCGCGAGAAACAGACCGGCGAGGAAGGCGACGCCTGGCCGTCTCACGCCGCGCTCAGGCGGCGGTGACCGGGTTTGTCAGCGAACCGAGCCCTTCGATCTCGATCGTGATCTCGTCGCCGGGCTTCATGAAGACCTTCGGGTCGCGGAAGGCGCCGACTCCCGCGGGCGTCCCGGTGGCGATCAGGTCGCCCGGCTCGAGCGTGATCGTCTGCGTGACGTACGCGATGATCTCGGCGACGCCGAAGACCATGTTCGCGGTCGTCGAGTCCTGCATCGTCTCGCCGTTCAGGATCGCGCGGACCGCGAGGTTCTGAGGGTCCGGCACCTCCTCGCGGCGCACGAGCCGAGGGCCGACGGGGCAGAAGGTGTCGGGCGACTTGCCGCGCGTCCACTGGCCGTCCGCGAACTGCAAGTCGCGCGCCGAGACGTCGTTCACGCAGATGTACCCGGCAACGGCTTCGAGCGCGTTCTCGGCGGAGACGCTGCGGATGCGCGACCCGATCACCACGCCGAGCTCGGCCTCGTAGTCGGTCCTGGTCACGAGCGGCGGGATCACGATCGGCTCGCCCGGGCCGATCAGCGCGTTCTGCCACTTGGCGAAGAGGAGCGGCGCTTCGGGCAGGGGCGCGCCCTGCTCCTCGGCGTGGTCCCGGTAGTTGAGACCGACGCAGACGATCTTCGACGGGCGGTCGATCGGCAGCACGACGTGACCCTACCGGCCGTAGCCGAGGGACAGTCCCTGTAACGAAAGCGTGTCGAGCGGTGGCGACCGCGCTCGAGCCGCTCTACCGTCGGAACCATGCCGCGTCGACCGCGTTCCTGGCTACCGGACGGCTTCTTCCACGCGGGCTCGAGAGGAACCGGCGGCGTCCTCGTCTTCGCAGACGACGTCGACCGGGAGGCGTTCCTCCGCCTTCTCGAGCAAGCCGCCCGGCTGTTCGGCGTCCGCCTGCTCGCGTGGTGCTTGATGAGCACGCACTACCACCTCGTCGTCGAGGCTCCGTGCAAGCAGCTGACGGCGATGATGCACCGCCTGAACGGCTTGTACGCGCAGCGGTTCAACCGCCGGCACGGCCGGAAGGGCCACCTCTTCGAGGAGCGCTTCTGGTCCTGGGTGATCGACGACGAAGAGCACCTCTCGGCTGCGATTCGGTACGTCCTCGACAACCCGGCAAACGCTGGCGTGTGCGTCGACTGGCGGGACTGGCCGTGGTCGTGGTCGCGATTCGCACCGCGCCCAGGGACTGTCCCTCGGGCACGGCTGGAAGTGACGTGGCCGCCGGAGCTAGGCGGGCGGAAGCAACACGACGTGGACCTCGCGCGGCCCGTGGACGCCCACGGCGAGCTTCTGCTCGATGTCGGCGCTCCGGCTGGGGCCGGTGACGATCGCCAAGGCGCTCGGCAGATCCGGCCCGAGCGCCGCGAACAGCTCGTCGAGCCCCGGCAGGATGCGGTCCTCGGCCAGCATGGTCACGTGCACGTCCGGGAGCAGCGAGTTGCGCCGCGGCTCGTCCGGTGCCGCTGCCAGCACGACCGATCCCGTGTCCGCAAGCCCGTACAGCGCGGTCGAGACCCCCGCCCCTTCGATGTCAGGGCCGGTCCGGCGGTGGACGTGGCAGCCGACCGCCTCCGCATTCGCAACGAACTGCTCGACGAGCGTGACGCCGCCGCTGAGGGCCTCGTGCTCGGCTTCGTCCCTCACCGGCGATCCCGGTACCGGCGCCCCAGCCTCGGCAGAGCGCGCACCCGCGCCCACGCCCGCCCGGGCCCGACCAGTCCGGCGAGCGGCTGTCCGAGCCGCGCCAGCGCGGTCGAGAGCCGGTAGCCGAGCGGCCGCGACCACGCCCACGACCACAATGCGAACGCGACGCGCTCCGTCCACGGCGCCACCCGCTCGGCGACGAGGTCGCGGCGCAGGTCGAGGAGCAGCTCGTGCAGCGGGATCTTCACCGGGCACGCCTCCGTGCACGCCCCGCACAGAGACGACGCGTGCGGCAGCGACGGCGCCTGCTGAAGACCGACCAGGAGCGGCAGCAGCACCGCGCCCATCGGGCCGGAGTAGACGTCGCTGTACGCCGCGCCGCCGGTCTTCCGGTAGACAGGGCAGACGTTCAGGCACGCGCCGCAGCGAATGCACGCGAGCATCTCGCGATACCGACCGCGAAGCAGGTTCGTCCGGCCGTTGTCGAGGATCACGACGTGGAGCTCCTCCGGCCCGTCGACCTCGCCCGCCCGCCGAGGCCCCGTCAGCAGCGTCGTGTACACGGTCAGCTTCTGCCCGGTCCCGGAGCGCGCGAGCAGCTTGAGCAGCACGGCCAGGTCGGCCGTGGTCGGCACCAATCGCTCCATTCCCATGATCGCGACGTGCACCGGCGGGATCGAGCTGACGAGCCGCCCGTTCCCTTCGTTCGTGCACAGGCAGATCGATCCCGTCTCCGAGACGGCGAAGTTCACGCCCGTGATCCCGACGTCCGCATTCAGGAACGTCTCTCGGAGCTGTGTCCGCGCGGCATTCGTCAGGTCCTCGAGATGCGGCGGGATCTTCTTCCCGCGCACGGCAGAGAGCAGCTCCGCGACGTCCTCCGCCGTCTTCTCGATCGCCGGCGCGACGATGTGCACGGGGTGCTCGCCGGCAAGCTGGAGGATGTACTCGCCGAGGTCGGTCTCGACCGCCTTCGTCCCGACGGCCTCGAGCGCCTGGTTGAGGCCGATCTCCTCGGAGACCATCGACTTCGACTTCGCCGCGAGCTTCGCGCCGCGCCGCCGGCACACGTTCGCGACGTACTCGCTCGCCTCGTCCGCCGTACGCGCGAAGTACACGTTCCCGCCGCGAGCGGCGAGCGCCGCTGTGAAGCGCTCGACGTGGCCGTCCAGGTCGTCGATCACCGACATCCGGATCTCGTGAGCGCGCTCGCGGAGCTCCTGAACCTCCGGCAGGGCGGACCACGCATCCAGGCGGTGCGTCCGCAGCCGGATCGTCGAGTCGTCCAGCGCCTGTTGGATATGAGCGTCGGCGAGCTTGATTCGCGCTATCTCGCGAAACCGCCCCGACGGCTGCGCGAGCTCAGCCACCGGCGCTCCCGACCAGCGCACTCGCCAGGTGGACGACCGGCGGCCCGCCGACCCGCTCGGCGCGACCGCGCAGGTGCATCAGGCAGCCGGGGTCGGAGGTGACGATCGTCGCCCCGCCCGAGCCGGCGAGCTTCTCGTCCGCCATCGCCGCCGACACCTCGGGCTGTCGCACCGAGAACGTCCCCCCGAACCCGCAGCAGAGGTCCGGCCGCACGAACTGGACGAGCTCCGCCCCGGAGGCACGAAGCAGCTTTCGCGGCTGTGCCGAGACGTTCAGCTCGCGGAGCATGTGGCACGAGTCGTGGTACGCGACCCGCCGCCCGGTGTTCCGCGGCAGCGGCCGGAAGCGGGCGTGCACCAGGAACGCCGACAGCTCCCAGACCTCGAACGGCTCGACGCCGACGAGCTCGGGCAGGTAGTGCGACGCCATCGTCGCGCAGGAGCCCGAGGGGACGACGATCGGGAGGTCGCGCGAGAACGCCCGCACGAAGCCGCGTGCGACGCGCCGCGCGGCCGCGTGATGCCCGGCGTTGAACGCCGGCTGGCCGCAGCACACCTGCCGTCGCGGAAAGACGACGTCGAACCCGGCGCGGCGCAGCAGCGTCTCGGCATCGGCGACTGCGTCCGGCAGCACGAGGTCGCCGAGACAGGTCGCGAACAGCTGCACCGACGGCATGGGCGAGACTCTATGTCGTGACCCCGCTGGAGCCCGCGCCGACGATCCTCACGGAGGGGCGGCAGTTGTACCTGAAGCGCGAGGACCTGCACGAGCTCGGCGCGTTCAAGTGGCGCGGCGCGCTGCCCGTGCTCGAGCGCTACCGCCTGGAGGGCGCGGCCGCGGTCGTCACCGCCTCCACCGGAAACCACGGCGCGGCGACGGCGTGGGCGGCGCAACGACTCGGCCTGGCGGCGATCGTCTTCGTCCCCGAGCAGGCGAGCGCGACGAAGCTCGCGCGCATCGCGGAGCTCGGCGCAGACATCCGGCGCGCGGGCGCGGACATGGACGAGGCGAAGGAGCTCGCGCGCGCCGAGGCCGCCGAGCGAGGGCTTCCGTTCTTCGAGGACGGCGCCGAGCCGGAGCAGTACGCAGGCTACCGCGCGATCGGCGACGAGCTCCTCGACCAGCTCGGCGTTCCCCGCTACGGCGCCGGCGAAGCCGGCACCTTCGCTCCTAGCCGGCTCCCGCGAGCGTACGCCGGTCAACCGGCCGCCGTCGTCGTGCCCGTCGGGAACGGCGCCCTCCTCGGCGGCATCGGGCGGGCCGTTCTCGAACGGTCGCCGGAGACGCTCCGAGTCGGCGTCGTCGCCGCGGACGCACCGGTGATGGCGGACAGCTTCGACGCCGGCCGGCCCGTCGACGGCGAGCGGTGCGCGACGTTCGCCGACGGCCTCGCCGTACGCGTGGCCATCCCGTACGCCGTCCAGGTGCTGCACGAGGTCGCGAACCGGATGCTGCGCGTGTCGGAGCGCGACCTCGCGCGTGCCGTCGCTGACTTCGCGGCGGCCGGGATCCGGGTCGAGGGCGCCGCGGCGGCCGGCCTCGCCGCCCTCCCGCAACTCGATCGGCTCCGGGGGCCGATCGTGCTCGTCGTCACCGGGCGCAACATCGACGACGACCTGCTCGAGCGCATCCGGGCACACCCGGAACTGTTTTCCGAATAGGCAGGTTCGGCCGTTTGCAGGGCATACTTGGCCGCGGTGGACCAGGGCCAGATCGAGGAGCTTCGCCGCTGGGGCGAACGGCTCGCCGCGGACGAGTCCCACCCCGAGCTGAAGCCGGCCGGGCGCGCGATCCTGATGCTGATCGCGGAGCTCGAGCAGCTGCACGCGGCCGCCGCAGAGCCGCACGACCGCGACGACGACGAGCCGCCGCCGGGCGAGGAGGAGAACGAGGCGCCGGTCCAGCGGGACGAGCGCCGCTGGTTCCATCGCCTCCTCCGCCTCGCGGTGCCGGCCGCGATCCTCGCCGCGCTCGTGTTCGCCACGCTCGCGCTCGGCGCACGGCTGAGCCGGCCGAGCCTGGACGCCCTCGGCCCGCCGAACGGCGCCGCGATCGGGCCGGCCCTGCTCCCGTCGCTGAAGTTCTCGGTCGGCGGCTCGCCGGCGGTGCTCGACCGGGTGCACTGGCGTCTCGACGGTACCGACGTTACGAGCCGCGCGCTGCCGTCCAGGGGCCGGCTCGTCTTCGACGCCTCCGCGCTTCAGGACGGCCCGCACACGCTGAAGGCCACCGTCGCAGGCGGCTTCCCCGGCTCGCGGACGACGAAGACCTGGCGGTTCGTCGTCGACACCAAGGGCCCGCAGATCGCGCTCGACCCGCCCGGCACGCAGATCTCGTCCGGCCGGCCGTTGCGGGTCCGCGGGACGCTCGAGCCGGGGGCGACGCTGACCGCGAACGGGCGGCCGGTGCTCGTGCAGGACGGCCGCTTCACGATCTCCTGGAAGACTCGGCCGCGCGGGCCGGTGACGCTCGTCGCAACCGACCGGCTGCGCAACGCGACGACGAAGCGGATCTGGATCATGGTGCAGCCGCG
>Ga0070741_10017500_pt1 | contig 11765 bp, 8 predicted proteins | sample Coa_R1_4_FD_66440 | JGI IMG/M metagenome (GOLD analysis project Ga0070741, IMG submission 66440) | Surface soil microbial communities from Centralia Pennsylvania, which are recovering from an underground coalmine fire - Coalmine... | ecosystem: Environmental > Terrestrial > Soil > Unclassified ...
CGGAGAAAAAGAAGGCGAGGAGATGCTGGACGTGCTGGCGCATCATCCCTCCACGGCCAAATTCATCTCGCGCAAGCTGGCCATGCGTTTTGTTTCAGATAATCCTCCGCAAAGCCTGGTTAATCGCATGGCGGAAACTTTTGAAAAGAAAGATGGCGATATCCGCGAGGTGCTGCGCACCATGTTCCACTCCCCTGAATTCTGGAAAGCAGATGCTTATCGCGCAAAAATGAAGACGCCATTTGAATTTGTGGTTTCGGCGGTGCGCGCTTCTGGCGCTAATGTTCAAAACGCGTTGCCGCTGGTGCAGACGCTCAACCGCATGGGAATGCAGCTCTACGGCATGCAGCCGCCCACCGGTTATTCCATGAAGGCGCAAGCGTGGGTGAACTCTTCCGCGCTGCTCAACCGCATGAATTTTGCGCTGGCGCTTGGCTCAGGACACTTGCAGGGTACATCGCTCGATCCGCAGGCACTGATTCATGGCCCGGTGCCAACCAATGCTGAAGACGCGCTGGCTACACTGGAGCAGGGAATCCTGGCAGGCGATGTATCGCAGCAAACGCATTCGGTGATTGAAAAACAATTGACTGACCCAAAGATTTCCCGGCGCAAGCTCGATGATCCTGCGCAGCCGCCAAATTACGGTGCGATTGCGGGATTGATTATGGGTTCGCCGGAATTTCAACGAAGGTAGCAGTTAACCATTAGCAATTAGCCTTTGTGTTTTCGATACAAGCAGGATTGGCAGAAGGCAAACAGAAGAAAGTCAATGGCTTGGACAGAAAAGGCTAAGGGCTAAAAGCTAAAGGGCTAAGAGCAAAGCCAACGTAGAGACGTAGCCTGCTTTGTCTCCGCCGCAGAGATTTTAGAAGAGGTAAGACATGTCAATTACCCGCAGAGTTTTTTTGAAGAACGGCGCCCTGGCCATTGTGAGCACCAGTGTTGTCCCCAGCTTTTTGACGCGGGCGGTTTATGCCGCAGAGACGGCTGCTCCAGGATCAAAGCGCCTGGTAGTACTTTTTCAGCGCGGCGCTGCCGATGGTCTGAACATCGTGGTTCCGCACGGAGAGCAGGCGTATTACGCCATGCGTCCAAGCATCGCTATTCCGCGTCCGCGCAACGGACAGGAGAGCGTAATCGATCTTGATGGCTTCTTTGGTCTGCATCCTTCCATGTCTGCATTTAAGCCGCTCTGGGACCAGCGACATCTCGCCATCGTGCACGCTGCTGGCTCTCCGGACAACACGCGCTCGCACTTTGACGCGCAGGACTACATGGAATCCGGTACGCCGGGCGTCAAGTCAACGGATGATGGCTGGCTGAACCGCGCGATTGCGGGCGTGCAAGAGCCGGATGCTTCGCCTTTCCGTGCTGTGGCTATGGGCGGCGCGCTACCGCGCACTCTGGCCGGATCGGTTCCGGCAGTTGCCATGAGCGATATTCGCGGATTCACTGTCGGTAGACGTGGTCCCAATCCCAGCGTGGCCAGCAATACCTTTGAAGCCATGTATGAGCAGTCAGTCGATACGGTTCTGCATGGCACCGGTAACGAAACTTTTGAAGCGGTCAAGATGTTGCGCTCGGCCGATCCGGAGAAATACGCGCCTGCTGCTGGAGCCAATTATCCGCGCGGCAAGTTTGGAGACAGCTTGCGCCAGGTCGCGCAATTGGTAAAAGCGAACCTCGGTGTGGAAGTCGCGTTTGCCGACATCGGCGGCTGGGACCATCACGTGAACGAAGGCAGCGTGCAGGGGCAGATCGCCAACATCACGCGCGAGTTCTCGCAATCGATTGCCTCGTTCTGGACCGATCTGGGCGATCTGGCGGAAAACACCGTGATTGTCACCATGTCAGAGTTCGGGCGCACGGCGCGGGAGAACGGCAATCGCGGCACCGACCATGGCCACGCCAACGTAATGTTTGTCCTGGGCGGGCCGGTGAAAGGCGGCAAGGTTTACGGCCGCTGGCCCGGCCTGCAACAGGGACAGCTTTATGAAGGGCGCGATCTGGCCGTCACCACGGATTTCCGCCAGGTGCTGAGTGAAGCTGTGGCCAATCATCTTGGCAATAAGCAGTTGGCTGGCGTGTTCCCGGGCTTTGACAAGAGTGATCCACGATATTTTCTGAATATCTGGGGTAGGGCTATCAGCAAACAGCAGGAACTTTTTGGCTGAAGATGCACTGAGTTGAAAAACTCGATTGCCAAAAACTTTCATGCGCACCCTTTGCCGGATTCCAAGCGGCGGAATACTTGCCAATCCCACGCCTTAAAATAATGTGCTAACCTATTAGCACTTCGCAAGTCTGATAGACGGGATACGATTGCCCTGTCTGGAGTAGAGCCATGAACATCGCTGCGTGGACTGAGACCCTCTGGAAAGACCTGCGTTACGCCGGCCGTCAATTTACCCGCAATCCGGTTTTCACTTTGGTAGCAGTGGCATCACTGGCCATTGGGATTGGCGCGAACACGGCCATCTTTAGCGTGCTGAATGCGGCCATGCTTAAGTCGCTTCCGGTGCGCGATCCCCAGACCCTCGTGATGCTGACTGACCCGAACCAGTCCGGCGTTTCCGCCGGGATGAGCACGGGCGAGCGTGGCTTGCTGAGCTATGCCGAGTATGTCCAGCTTCGCGATCACTCTACGACTCTGGCCGGTTTGTGTGTGGCAGAAGCAGAGCAGAACCGCTGGCAGTTAAAAATTGGCGGTGGGTCGCAGGAAGAAGCGCAAGGCAAGCTGGTTTCAGAAGACTACTTTTCCGTCCTGGGAATTGATCCCGCCATCGGGCGTTTTTTCAATGGCGATGAAGCCAAAGGGCCGGGGCAGGACCCTTTTGCCGTAATCAGCTATGACTACTGGCAAAAGCGCTTTGGCGGAAACGTCTCTGTGCTTGGCACGCCGCTTAAGATGCTGGGTGGCACAACGCTCACGATTATTGGCGTGGCAGCGCCAGGATTTACTGGCGAGAGCGTGGGCGAAAAACCTGATCTCTGGGTCCCCATGATGATGCAACCGGCGGTTATGCCGGGCAGGGATTGGCTGCATGAAGACCTGGCCAAGAGCATGCAGAAGGTGATGTGGCTGCATGCCTTTGCGCGCTTGAAGCCGGGCGTCACCATGTCCCGCGCTCAAACTGAAATAGACGTGCTCTTCCGTGGCATTATTGAGAACGGCTATCCCACCACGCTTGCTCCGGAAACGCGCAAACAGGCCCTGGACCAGCACCTCAAGCTGCATGATGCCCGCACCGGCGCTTTTGGCGGGCGTGAGGGTTTTACCCAGCAATTACTGGTGCTGCTGTGCGCCTCGATTGTGGTCTTGCTGATCGCATGCATCAATGTGGCCAACCTGTTGCTTGCCCGCGCCGCCGCTCGAGGCAAAGAAGTGGGCGTGCGTCTCTCTATCGGCGCTTCACGCGCCCGCCTGGTGCGGCAATTTCTTACGGAAAGCCTGGTGCTCTCCGCTCTGGGCGGCATTGTGGGATTATTGCTGGCCTGGGGCGCTTCACGCGGGCTGGTGCTGTTGCTCTCTGAACGCCGCGAAGATTTCAGCCTGGCGCCATCGCTTGACTGGCGAGTATTAGGGTTTACCGTTGCCGTAACTTTTCTTACTGGAATTGTCTTTGGACTGGTGCCAGCCTTGCGGGGCACGCGCGTCAATTTGAATGATACGTTGCGCGATAGCGGACGCGTTACCGCTTCTGGCGGTCGTCTGAACCTGGCAAAGGGTCTTGTGATTGTGCAGGTAGCGCTCTCAATGTTGCTAGTGGCAGGCGCCGGACTTTTTCTGCGCACGCTCTGGAACCTGCAATCAGTAGGGCTGGGCTATCCCAAAGAGCATTTGCTCCTGATAACCGCGGACGGAGTAAGCGCAGGCTATAAAGACGCGCGGCTCTCGAGCCTCTGGAGCGACCTAACTGAGAAATTGCGCGCGTTGCCCGGCGTGCAGGGGGTTACTTACTCTGAAAACGGGCTGTTCAGCGGGTCAGAATCGGCGGACGAAGTGGATGTGGAAGGCTTTACGCCGAGCAAAAACAGCGAGAAATTCTCGCGCTTTGACAGGGTGGGGCCACAGTATTTTTCTACCGTCGGCATTCCTTTGCTGCTGGGCAGGGAGATTGGCCCGCAGGATACGGCAGCATCGCCGCACGTCTGCGTCATCAATGAGGCCTTTGCCAAGTTGTTTTTCAAGGACCGCAATCCGGTTGGCCGCCACATTACGCAAAGATTTGGCGATAGAAAGGACATGCTGGAAGTGGTAGGCGTGGCCAAGAATGCCCGCGACCATCGGCTTCGCGGAGACACGCCGCCGCGCTTCTATGTTCCCGGCACTCAGGGAATGGAAGGCCCAAATGAGTGGGCCATCTTTGAGATACGCACCGCCGGCGATCCGGAGCAGATGATTGCTACCGTGCGTAAGACCATCCTGAGCGTGAATGAAGACCTGCCGCTGGATAGCGCGCGCCCGCTGGTGGAATCGGTTGACCGCACCAACGCCCAGCCGCGGATGGTGGCGCGCCTGTGCTCCATTTTTGGCGTGATGGCCTTGCTGCTGGCGGCAACTGGGCTTTATGGCGTGCTCTCTTATGGCGTGGCGCGACGCACGAATGAGATTGGCATTCGCATGGCGCTGGGCGCAGGCAAAGGCCGGGTGATTCAGATGATCCTGCGTGAAACCGGCGTGATGATTGCTATCGGCGTGGTGGCCGGCGTGATCTTTACCGCCATTGGCGTGCAACTCATAAAATCAAATCTGTATGGTCTGGGCGCGCTGGATCCGTTGGCTGTAGTCGCTTCTGTGTCAATTCTGGGCATTGTGGCTTTGGTGGCCGGTTATATTCCGGCTGCCCGCGCCGCGAGGGTGAATCCGACGCAGGCGTTGAGGCATGAATAGCTTTTTCTGAAATCCCGACCCTGAGCTTGTCGAAGGGGAAGGGGACCCTATTCCCTTAAGAATGTTGATCCTGATTACCTGAAATTCAATAGGGGTGCCTCGCTACGCTCGGGATGTGAAACCAGCTTATTCGTACGCCAGCGCATCAATCGGGTCCTTTTGTGCTGCCTTGAACGCCGGATAAACTGCGCCCAGCATAGCGCCGCCAATTGCGATTAACGTGGCGTAGGTTCCCCATTTCACATTGATGGGAAGTATGCGCAGTGTCGGGAACTGGTGTATCAGCCCAATTCGTCCGATGGCGCTGACAATGAAGCCGACAAGAATTCCAGCCACAGCCAGCAAGAGCGTTTCACGCAGAATCACGCGCACCACGTAAGACTTGGACGCGCCCAGTGATTTCAAAATTCCAATCTCTCGCGTTCGCTCCATCACAGCCGTGTACATGGACTGGAAGATCACGATGAAACCGATAATCACCGCAATCCCGATTACTACACGGATAAATATATTCAAGCCAGGGATATTCTCAGCCGAGGTCGCTGCCAGCCACTGACTTGTGGAAAGGATGTTGTAGCTCTCCATGCCGGGAATTTTCTTCATCTCGTCCACGGTTGCATCGGCGTTCACAGGGCTATCCAGCTTCACATAAAACATTGAAGCCTTGTTTTGAGCTCCAATCAGATCCTGCATGGTGGTTATAGGAATAAAGCGGCGCGCGCCGCGTCCGTGCGGCGTGATTCCGCAGACGCGGAAGGTATGATTAAGCACGTTGACAGGGTCGCCGACATGAACTTTGTTACTGGCAGCAAATAGATCGTCGACGATCATGTCATCGGGGCCGGTGAACGGGCCGCCTTTGAGATACCGCACAGGACCGCCTACGGCCTGAAATGATTCCAGATTAATGCCGTAAATAATTTCAATATTGGTGGTGGAAATCACCTGCATAACTACAGGAGCGACAGCGGTAACGTGTGGCTGTTTGCGCAGGATATCAGCAACTTTTACAGGTACAGGAGCGCCGCCGAAAGCGGCAAGATTGGAAGACCCCGGCGGCCTTACGGTAAGGTCAGCGCCAATTCCCACCTGGCGCTCGCGATTGTCAGCCAGAATGCCCAGCGCCAACCCGACGATAAGCAGGATCAGAGTCACTTCCACTGCTACGGCGACGATGCTGATGATGGAGCGTAACGGACGGTAAACCAGATTGGCCACAATCATCTTGTTCATAGGTCATTCCCGGTGAAAAGGATTTCTGCTTAGGCCCAGCGGTTATTGCGGTTGCTTACCATCGTTCTTTTGCGCAGCGGCTGAAGACCGCGTATCTAAATTAATAAGCTGCGAACCTGGTGGTTGCGTGAGCACAAACTGTTCGTCAGTCAACGGTACGTTCACATCCAGCTTCACCATGTTCAGTACCAGCGAGTACCCTTCGATGGGACGCTGTATTGAAACCATGCCCGGAAACATGATGCCGGCCTTGTCAGAAAAATTCTCGTATCGGGCAAAGGTGACCAACTGGCCTTGGCGGTTATAGAGGTACTGCTCATGGGGCAGCAGATCAGTCCGGCTAAAGACGATTTTGCGCGCAAGATAATATCCGGATTCATCCTTATCGATCACCACTACCGTGTACGCTGCCTGCTCCGCGTCTTTGTGCGTTTTGGGGTCTTTTACGAGTTCCGTGGTGTCTTCCAGGACGGCAATTTCTTTTTCAGGATCAATCGCTTTCAGCAGTAGCGCATCAGAAATATGCTGCGGGCGCATGTTATAGAGCGGATTGGGGGATGGCTTTGACGGCTGCCGGGTAGAGCCCACAAAGAACTTATTCTCCGGGGGCAGCGCCAGCGAAAAATTGCTCCCGTTACTCACCATATCAAACATGTGATTGTGCACCACGGGCACCAAGCCAATCATGCGCAGCATTTCCGGCTTGCGGACCAGAATGTAACCTGAGATTTGCGGATTGTCCGTTACTTTGTTTTTCTTCTGCTCAAGCACTGAGCTGTCAATATCCACCGTTGCTTTCAGGGTCTTCAGCTTTTCAGCGTTGCTGTTATTGGTTTGAAGCAGCTGATCCAGGGTAGCTTCACGGAGCGTGGCCGAACTGGAGCGAATCTTTACCGGGTGCGATGTGCGGAATCCGCAGCCACTTAACGCCAAGACAGCGAAAATCGACAATAGTAAAGGAAAAAATGTTTTACGCCGATAAAAATACATCACTTCGTTCGTGTTCTCACTTATCTTTGGATGCACTTTTTAGTATATCGGAGGAAGAGAGTTCCTGGGTGGTGGCGGCCCACGGCAAGGCACGACATTTTGCGGCAGAGCTTCTGGTTAATTAACGGTTGGTTGCCTGCACAGCCCGGCGATAAGCCTGCACATTGCTTTCATGCTCGGCATCTGTTCGCGCAAAACGGTGATGCCCCTGGTTATCACTGACAAAATAAAGATACTCAGTCTGGGCAGGGTGCATTGCTGCCAACAGTGATGCTTTGCCGGGATTGCTGATTGGCCCCGGCGGCAATCCGGCTTTGCGGTAAGTATTGTAGGGCGAATCAAAATGCAGATCAGATTGGTGAATAGCGCCGCTGTAGCGGTTGTTGAGCAGGGCAGCGTAGATCACTGACGGATCAGTGGCCAGCACCATATTTTTCTGCAATCGATTATAGAAAACGCTTGCCACCTCAGGCCGTTCTTCCGGCGCACCGGTTTCTTTTTCCACGATGCTTGCCATGGTCACTATCTCATGCACGTTCTGGTTCAAGCCCAGCTCTTTGGCAGCCTGGCGGAAGCGCCGGACCATCGTCGCTGCCATGTCATGCAATGACTGCGTGCGGGTAAAGTGGTAGGTGTCAGGAAAAAGGTAGCCTTCAAGGCTTGGCGCTTGCGGATCAAGATCGTGCACCAGTGCTGTATCAGAGCGCGCGATTTTCAAGAAGTCGTCGCGCTTGCCCAGTCCTGCTTCTTCTACGGCGGTGGCGATATCGAACATGTTGTAGCCTTCCGGCACCACCAGGGTTTGGAAGTAGATATCGCCGCGGGCAATGCGGTCATAAACCTCGCGCATTGGGGCGCGATGATCAAACGCATACTCGCCCGCCTTCAACGGCTTGTGATGCAGGTAATGCCAGAGCAGGAATGCGTACTGGCTGCGGATGATGCCGGCATCGGCCAATTCAGCGGCAATGCGGTGGGCAGACGAGCCGGACTTAAGCTGCACCAGCTTTTCCTGCGTTGGCCCCGCAGGCAGCAGAAGGCCATAAGCCAGCCACGCAGCTCCCAGCACCAGCGCTATTGCAATGACCCTGAAAAGGAATTTCAGCATGAATCTCTTACCGCCATTTTAACGGGGAACGCCCCATCTGCCGCCGAGAACTGCAAGTTTGGAGCGTCACGAATGGTCAATGACCTGGCGGCTCGGCTTCTTAAATCTTTAATGAGGTTTGAAGGTGAATCTCGTGCGCGGAGTTGCTAGTCCGCTTTATTCAGAGCTCCAATAAAGCCACAAACGCAGAAGGTGGACGGCGGTTTAGTGAATGTCGCGCGCCTGCATAAAGCTTTGCAGGATCAGCACAGCCGCCATGCGATCTACGGCCTGCGCGCGCTTTTTGATGCTTAATTCAGCTTCGCGCAGCACGCGGTTGGCCTCAGCAGATGACAGCCTCTCATCCCAGAGATGGACAGGAAGTTGGAACCGCTGGCGCAGCTCTCCCGCAAATTCAGCTACTTTCTTAGACAGCGTACTTTCCTCTCCGCTCATGCGCAGCGGATTGCCCAACACGATCTCGCGCACCTGATACTCGCGGATGGTGCGCTCCAGCCGGCCAAAATCAGCGCGTTTGTTCTTGCGCTCCAGCGTCTCCAGCCCCTGGGCAGTGATGCCGAGAGGGTCGGAGACAGCAAGGCCCATGCGGCGAGTGCCATAGTCGATGGCCAAGATGCGTCCGGAGAGGCTCACACGGCGATTATACGGGGAAGTGCATCTTATCTTGAGCATGGCCACCAATCGCATTATTCCGCCTGCGCCAGAGCAGCTCAATCCGGAAGAGAAGCCAGATAACCATTTGGCGCAAAAAGAACTGCAGGCCAGGCACGAGCGCAAGTTAAACGCCATGCTTCATGCAGGCGCGATTGCCCAGATCGTAATTGGAGCGGCGGTTGTGCTGGCCATCTGTTATGTGGCCAAGCTGGTGCTGATCACGCTGATGGTCTCAATTCTTATCACGTTCATGCTGGAGCCGCTGGTGCGCTTACTGGAGCGCGTGCGCCTGCCGCGTTCCCTCGGCTCAATAGTGGCGATTTTGTTATTGCTGGCCGCAATTTATGGCGTCAGTTATTTCTTTTACAACCGCGCCGTCAGCTTTGCCCACGAACTGCCCAAATACTCAGACAAGATTCGCGGCCTGCTCTCGCATGTTCGCCAGCAGACCAGCGACATTGAAAAGACGGCAGAGCAAGTAATGCCGCAGGAGAAAAACGGGAAAAAGCCCATACCGGTCACAGTGCAAAGCTCTTCCATGGAAGGAGTGGTTACGCGGAATATCGGCACCGTGACAGAAATAGCGCTCACGCTGGTTTTTATACCTTTCCTGGTTTATTTCATGTTGAGCTGGCAAGAGCATGCGCGAACAAAATCCGTACAGCTCTTTCCCCAGGAGTACCGCACCACGGCGTATGTCACTCTGGGGCAAATCTCGCTCATGATGAGAAGCTTTATCGACGGAAACCTGGTGATTGGCCTTTTCATGAGCATTGTGAGCCTGGTGGTATTTGGCGCGCTGGGACTGCCTTATTTCTACTTTCTAGGTTTCATCAGCGGTTTCCTCAGCCTTATGCCTTACCTTGGCATTCCACTGGCCATGATCCCGCCGCTGACAGCCGGGATGGGCGTACTCAGCGATACGCAACTGCTGATTGTGGCAGGCACAGTGCTTTGTCTGCATCTCTTTGCCATGAATGTTCTCTATCCCAAGGTTTTGGGTAAACGCCTGCAACTAAATCCGCTGGTGGTGACCATCTCACTACTGATCTGGGGGTTTATTTGGGGAGCTATGGGACTGATTTTGGCTGTGCCCATCATGGGTGCTGTCAAGATCATTTGCGACCACATAACCTCACTCAGGCCAATTGGGGAGTGGATGGGGGACTAGCGCTCAGCAATCAGTGAACAGAAATCAGCCAAATACAATTTTTTATGCAAAAAGCTCCCAGCCTCCCCTAGGTTATGTCTTAATCTTTTCTGCTGATGGCTGATGACTAAACACTTCTTCCGCCTTCAGCCTGCATCGCTCCAGCGTCTCTTGCATCTGCCGGTGCAGTGCGGACATTTGGTCATCACTGGCATCTGGCGGAACTGACATTGGGCTGCTTGCATAAACTGCGGCGCGCGAGAACGGCTTGGGAATGATCATCAGGTCCCACGAGTTCAAGACCCATGCGCGCTCAATGGCAACGTAGAAGCATAAGATGGGAACCCCAGTTTTCTTGGCTAATAAGACTGGGCCAGGTTTGGCCACGTAGCGCGGGCCGCGCGGGCCATCGATGGTAAAGACTGCCTGATGGCCCTGCTCCAACTGATCGCGCATGCCAAACAGTGCTCCGACAGCGCCACGAGAGCTTGATCCCCGCACTGCGATGAAGCCCAGCTTCTGAATGATGCGAGCGATATATTCGCCATCAAAGCTACGACTGGTCATCACAGCCATATTGTTTCCGCGGAATCGATATGCCGCAGGAATCACACAGCGATGCCAGAAACACCAGATGGAAGCCGGTGCGCGGCCATGCTCGTCAGCAAGGCAGCCAGGCTCAAGGCTAGATTCATAACGCAGCGTTGCGCCGATGCCGCGGATCAGAAGAAATCCCGCCCAGGAGATAAGCCAGAGCTTGACGCGATCACTAAAAGAAAAAGAGCGAGCCGCCGGGGCGCTCTCGCTCTTAATTTCAGTTTGTGCGGGCCGGTTCACTCAACTGATTTTACCTGTCCGCAATCTGGTTTTATGCGTATTTGATCCATTTTACGATCTCAGGAAGGTTCGGCTTCTTGCCGTACATGAGGATGCCGACGCGGTAGATGCGCCCGCAGAGCCAGATCATGCCGTAGATGGTGGCCACCATCAGCGCAATGGAGAGACCGATTTGCCAAATCGGAGTGTCCGGTTGCATGGCGATCCGGCTGAACATCACCAACGGCGCGGTAAATGGAAAGAGAGAACCGAACACTGCAATCGAAGAATTCGGATGCGTGAAGATATTGGTGATGAAGACGATCGCGAGAATCATCGGCATCATTACCAGAAACTGCATCTGTTGGGCTTCTTGCTCAGAGTTCACCATGGAGCCCACGGCGGCACAAAGAGTGCTGTACAAAATATAGCCGAGCAGGAAGAACACGATGAAATAAATCAGCAGCGTGGGATTCAGAGCAGCTTTGATTTGTTTGATCATGCCGGATGCAGCCACAGCGTAACCGGTCAAGGCAGCCGCAGTTGCCGCCCAGATTCCAACCTGCGTCAGTCCTACTGCTCCAACCCCGAGGATTTTACCGGCCATCATCTCACTGGAGGTAGCAGTAGAGAGCATGACCTCCATGATGCGCGAAGTTTTCTCCTCCAGAATGGAACGCATCACGTTAATTCCATAGAGCAGAACAGTCATATACATAACCATGACAATGCCTAGTGTGGCAATAAACATGGCCTGGGGATTGGGCGCGTTTTTCCCCAGCGGACTTACAGGCTCAACCTCTACCGGCTGAAGGGCTGCTTCAATGTCATTTTCAGCCAGGCCCTTGCTTTTTAGGGATTGCCGCCGAAGGGCGTCCGTTACGATCTGGCCGAGAACGCCGTTTTCAATAAAGCTG
>Ga0070741_10017501_pt1 | contig 11764 bp, 10 predicted proteins | sample Coa_R1_4_FD_66440 | JGI IMG/M metagenome (GOLD analysis project Ga0070741, IMG submission 66440) | Surface soil microbial communities from Centralia Pennsylvania, which are recovering from an underground coalmine fire - Coalmine... | ecosystem: Environmental > Terrestrial > Soil > Unclassified ...
TGGACTTCTTCTTCCGCAAGATCGTCCGCGACCGGGGTGAGGCGCTCGCGCACGTCCAAGCTCAGATCGAGCACACCCTCGACACGTGCGACGAGGCGCTGCGACACGAGACCGAACTGCTCCGCACAGCGCTCGATGACGTGAAGGCGATGACCGCCGTCCTCACCGGCTACCTGATGGCCGCGGCCGAAAAGCCAACGGAGATCTACAAGATCGGACTGGCGTCGGTGCGCTTCCTGGTTGCCGTTGGCGATCTGCTGATCGGCTGGCGGCTACTTGCGCAGGCGTCGGTGGCCCACGCGGCGCTGGGCACTGCAACCGGCGACGACGAGGCGTTCTATCAGGGCAAGATCGCGACCGCGTCGTACTTCGCGCGCAACATGCTGCCGCGACTTACCGTTGAGCGCCGAATCACCGAAGCCATCGACGACGACATCATGAGCCTGCCCGAAGCGGCCTTCTGACGCCGAATCGGGCCCGCAGATCTTTCTTGAGTACCTTGCCGGTCAGGTTGCGCGGCAGCTCGTCGACGATCTCGAGCCGCTCCGGGTGCTTGTAGCGGGCCAGACCGCGCGATCGGCAATGCTCGACGAGCGCGTCGAGCGATACGTCGCTGCTGGGCGCGACAACCACGACCGCACACACTCTTTCGCCGGTCCGGGGATCCGGCACCCCGATGACGGCGACGTCGGCCACGGCAGGATGGGTGATCAACGCGTTCTCGACTTCGAGGGCAGAGATGTTCTCCGCGTTGCGAATGACCGCGTCCTTGAGGCGACCGGTGATGCGCACGTTGCCGTCGGCGTCGATCAGACCCGAATCGCCGGAGCGGAACCAGCCCTCGTCGTCGAACGCGTCGGCGTCCAAACCTGCGTCCACATAACCGATGAAGCATTGCGGGCCCTTCAGCCGCAGTTCGCCTTCCCGCCCGATCCCGACGTCATGTCCGTCGGCGTCGACGACCCGCACGCTCACGCCGGGCACGGGCGGCCCGACCGTGTGGTCAAGCACTTCCGGCGCGCCGTCGAAGTCAGGCGCGGTGACGACGGGAAATTCGGTGAGCCCCCACGAGTTCGCGATGCCCGCGACCGAAAACATCTCTCGCACTTGCTGTCCGAGTTCGGGAGTGATCGGCGCGCCGCCGGCCAAGCACGCCCGTAGCGCGGGGAACAGGGGACGGTCGCCATGGGCCTTCTGCGCTGCGATGAAGGCGACGAAAAACGGTGTGGCAGTGCCCAAGAACGTCGGGTCGTGCGCTGCGATCGCAAACGGAGTTGACGCCGGGTCGAACACTTCGAACAAAGCGAGCCGCATGCCCGTCATCAGACCCGCCGACAGCATCTGCGCGCCGCCGATGTGAGAGATCGGAAACGCGATCGGGTTCACGTCTGTGCTCTGCTCACCGATCATGGCCACCACGCCTGCGGCGCCGGCCATCAACGTCGTGTCGGTGTGGCGCACGCCCTTCGGCGCGGCGGTGGTGCCCGACGAGTAGTAGACCCAGCGAGCGTCGGCACTTGGCGCCGGCGGATCCGGAAGCGTCGAGACGTCACCGCGCGGGAGGCGAAGCGTGCCCGGCTCCGGGGCGGTGTCGTGGTCGACGACGATGACCCTGAACCCTTGCTGAGTCGCGAGCGACCGGGCCAGGCCGCCGTGGTCGAACCCCCGCCACGATTCCGGCACAAGGAGGAATTCCGTCCCGAGTTGGCCGGTGATGAAGCTGACTTCACGCTCACGCAGCACCGGCACGATCGGGTTCTGCACCGCGCCCAGCCGCGCCAGCGCTGCCTTGACGACCATCGTTTCCAGCGTCGTCGGAAGCTGCCACGACACGATGCTGCCGGCCCGAATCCCCTGCTCGGCGTACGCGGCGGCAGTCGTGGCTGCGACGTCGCGGAACTCGCGGGTGGTGAGGCTGCGCCCGTGAGCGTCGGCGAGGATCGGCCGGTCCGGGTGTCGTTGCGCCGCGGACGCGATCAAGTCCCAAAAGCTCCCGTACCGCGCCGGGTTCGCTTCGCTGACTTCATGTGCGGCCATCGCCTCACAACCTATCGGTAACGTTGTTGACCATGCCTGCCCCGGATCTGTCCGACCTTCTGCGGCCGACCTGCACCGCCCTCGTCACCCAAGAGTGCCAGGGCGGGGTTATCGGCCCTCGATCCGGACTGCCGGCGATCGCCGAAGAGGCTGCCCGCGAAGTGATTCCGAACGTCGGCCGGCTGCTCACCGCGGCGCGTGCGGCCGGGGTGGCGGTAATCCACTGTCTCGTGCAGCGGCGCGAAGACGGTCGCGGATCGAACTCGAACGCGCGGTTGTTCGCGGCTTCGGGCTCGTTCGGCGCCGACCTGGCTCCGGGTAGCGAAGGCGCCTCGCTGCTGCCCGAATTCGGCCCGGAGCCCAGCGATTTGGTGCTCACGCGCATCCACGGCATCGGCCCGATGGGCGGCACCGATCTCGACTCCGTGCTGCGCAACCTCGGTGTGACCACCATTGTGGGCGTCGGCGTCTCGGTCAACGTCGCGATTCCGAACTTCGTGATGGACGCCGTCAACAAGGGCTACCAGTTCGTCCTCCCGCGTGACGCGGTGTCGGGATATCCGCGCGAATACGCCGAGTCCGTCATCGACAACACCCTGTCGCTGCTTGCCACGGTGACGACAAGCGACGACGTCGTGGAAGTGTGGACGTCCGCTACGCGTTGAGCGCGGAATCGCCGATCACGCATTGCTCGCGAAGAGCCGCGATGTCGTCTGTGTCGAGGCCGAGTCCGCGCAGAATCTCGTCGTTGTGCTGGCCGAGGGTCGGCGCACCGAACCGGTGATGACGCAGCGGCCCGGGCGTGATCCGCAACGGCCATCCCGGGTAGCGGTGCGCGCCGGTGACCGGGTGCTCGAACTCTTCGTAATAGCCGCGGGCGTCCAGTTGGGCGATGCCGTACATGCGCTCAGGTGTGAGCAACTGCTCAGCCGAAACATGCTGGGCAGCAATCATATTGACGATGTCGGTTGCGGTCTTGGTCGTTGTCCACGCTGCCATCTTTTCGTCAAACGTGTCGTGGTCGGGCAGCGGGTCGCCCGCGCGTTCCATCGCCCCGGCCAGTGAAGCCCAGTCGTCGCCGTCGCGCACACAGATCGCCACCCAGGCGTCGTCGGCGGTCGGGAACACCCCCTGCAGAACACCCCGACGGCGGTTGCCTTCCCGGGGCCGCACCTGTCCCGTCATCGAATACTCGATGACCGGTTCGGCCGCGATGCACGCGGCGACCTCGATCTGGGCCACCTCGATGAGCTGACCTTCGCCCGTGCGCCGCCGGTGTTCGAGCGCAGCGAGCAGCGCCACCCCGGCGTGCACGCCTACGATCGGATCCGCGGGGCCCTGCAGGTTGCACGGCGGCCCGTCGGCATACCCCGTCGCCGCCGACATCCCTGATGTCTGTTCGATATTCAGCGCCCAGCCGACGTAATCGCGCCACGGCCCCTCTAATCCGAACCCGGGCATGCGCACCATGATGACGTCGGGCTTCAACTGCGTCAGTGACCCGTAATCGAAGCCGAACTGCTCGATGACTCGCGGCGAGAAGTTCTCCACGACGACGTCCGCGTCACGCGCGAGCCTGCGGGCGAGGTCACGGCCGCGCTGCGATCCGAGGTCGAGCGTGATGTCACGCTTGTTGAGGTTGGTGGCCTGCCACAGCGCACTGTGCTCGTACCAGCGGGGTCCCTCGTGCGGATACGCGCCGGAGTAACGATGCCCGTCGGGCCGCTGGATCGACTCGACCTTGACGATATCCGCGCCGAACGCGCCGAGATAACACGTCAGGTATGCGCCGGCCCAAAACGTGGTGAAATCAAGGACTTTCAGCCCGGCGAACGGCAGCGACGGATCGGCGCCCGGTTCGGCGCACCAGCGCCCGCTCGTGCGCGCGCGAGGAGCGGTCGCGGACGGTTTCGACAACCGGAACGGCAATCCTGGACGGCGAGACGAGCCCGCCTCGACAAAAAAATCTCGCGCGCGGTATTGCGGGCACTCGAGCACGGCGGCGCCGTCGTTGACCGGCGCGGCGGGAATACGCATCGCCTGGGCGAGTTCGACGATATCCGCGACGGTTCGCTGCGACAGCCACGGCTGCGCCTTGGCGAAGAACTCGTCTCGCTGCGGTCCGCCCATCATGATCGCGATCTGGTGCTCGCCGAATTCGGGCAACTCGAGCATCGAGCAGACGTCGAGCCAGTGTTGTCCGGTCAGGCAGTTGATTCCGATCCAGCCGTCGGACGCCCGGACGATTCCCAGCATCGGCGCCGCTTTGGTGTTGGTGGGCAAGCCCAGTTTGCGCATCCGCTCGGCCATCAGCATCGGATACGGAAGCGTCGACAACAGCGACTCGAAGACCGAGACATCCACTTCGGCGGGGATGAGCCGCTTGCGCGAAGACCAAAGAGCGGCGTGTTTCGGTACATCTGATCGGCAGCGAAGTGCGGTCAGCGCGCCGAGCGCCGCGTACCCGCCGGCGACGTATTCGGATATCCGCGCGCCCGCCTGCACCGGGGGCCGGTCGGGGTCGCGGCGGGTGACCCATCCCGACGTCGCCTGCATGGTCAACGGCGTCGTTTGGCGATCGCGCCACGGCCCGTTCTGCCCGAAGTCGGAAATGCGGACCACGATCAGGGCGGCGTTGAGCGCGTACAACGCAGCGTTGTCGAGGCCCCAGCGGGCCAGCGTGTCGGGCCGCGAAGCCTCGACCAGCAGGTCGGCGTCGGCAATCAGTTCGCGGGCGGTCGCAACGCCCGCCTCTTGCGTGAAATCTACTGTGATGCACCGCTTTCCGGCGTTGACGTACTCGAATAGGCCGGGCTCGTCTCCCGGTCCCCACTTCCGCAGCGGGTCGCCGCCCGATGGCTCGATCTTGGTGACGTCGGCGCCGAGGTCGACGAGCAGCTTCGTGCAGTACGGTCCCGCGATCTCGGTGGCGATCTCGACGATGCGCAGTCCCTCGAGTGGCCCCATCAGGCCGGTATTCCAATGGCTTTCGGCTCCATGTACCGGTGCAGGCCCGCCGATCCGCCACCTTCGCGCCCCAGGCCGCTCTGTTTGAAGCCCCCGAACGGCGCGTCGCCGGGAATGGCGCCGTTGACCGCGATCTGCCCGGTGCGCACGCGCCGCGCGACGGCGACCGCACGGTCGACGTCGGTGCCCCACACCGCGCCCGACAGCCCGTATTGCGAATTGTTCGCGATCGCCACCGCGTCGTCGTCGTCGTGGTAGCGCAGCACGGTCAGCACGGGCCCGAAGACCTCTTCTTGAGCAATCGTCGCTCCAGCGGCGATGTCCGTCAAAATCGTTGGCTCGAAGTAGAATCCGGTATCCAGCCCCGCCGGGCGCCTGCCGCCGCAAGCTAGCGCGGCGCCGTCGGAGACCGCAGTCGCGACGTGCGACTCGACCCGTTCCAGTTGCGCGCGGCTGATCAGCGGTCCCATCTGCACCTCGGGATCGGCCGGGTCGCCGACTTTGATTCGGCCCGCCATGTCGACCAGTCGATCGACAACCTCGTCGTGTATGGCGTCGGGCAACAGCAGGCGGCTCTGCAGGATGCACGCCTGCCCCGCGTGCAGCGAGCAGCCGTCGTAGAGGATGCGCTCGAGTAGTTCGTCGGTCACGTCCAGGTCGTCGAGGAAGATGGCGGCTGACTTTCCGCCGCACTCAAGAAGGATTCGCTTCATCGTGCCGGCGGCGGCGGCCATCACCTCGCGGCCGACCGCGGAGCTTCCAGTGAAGCTGACCATGTCGATGCGGCGATCGGTGGTCAGCAGCTTGCTGGCCACGACGCTGCTGGGCGTCACGACATTGACGACGCCCGGCGGAATGTCGGTGTGCTCGTGGATGATTCGCGCGAGCGCCAGGCCGGCCACCGGTGTCAGCGGTGACGGCTTGAGCACAACAGTGTTTCCGGCCGCCAGTGCGTTGCACACCTTCATCGTGTTGAGGCTGTGCGGAAAGTTCCACGGGGTGAGGATCGACACGACGCCCAGCGGCTCGTGGCACAGAAGGGTGTTTCCCGGCGCGCCGTAGGAGTCGAGCGGCTCGTCGGCCAACTGCGCGGCCAGTTCGCCCGCGCGCAGCGCCATGAAGGCCGGACCGTCGATCTGGATCAACCGTTCGTTGGCGGTGCAACCCCATTCGCTCTGGGCGAGCGCGAAGAACTCGTCAGCGTACTGCAACAGCGCATTACCCAACTGCTGCAGGCACCGCGCGCGCTCCGCCGGCTCGGCGCTTCCCCACGGTCCGCTGTCGAACGCGCGTCGTGCGGCGCCGATCGCCGCGTCGACCTCGGCCATGCTCGCGTCGGGAGCGGTGGTGATCGTCGCCTCGGTGGCCGGCGAGATGTCGTCGTAACGGCCGATTTCCGGGCCGACCCACTGGCCGTCGATGTAAAGCGAGTAGGCGTCGAGAAGCGGGCGCACGTCAGCCATCGTGAAATCCTCACCGGTCAGCAGATCAACACATGGTGTACACCTGTCCGACAGGTACGTCAATGGGGAGCGTTGAACTCGGGTGGTGATCAACATAATCAGCAGTATTGACAGCAACCGCAGCGGTCCAGTAGACACGAGGATGTCGAACAGATTGTCTTTGTCTGTCCGATAACGGACTCGAGAAAGGGCCGCGTGCAGACAACCGTCCCGCTGCATTCCCCTGACTTTTTCGCGGGTGACCCGTATCCGGCGTACAAGGAGCTGCGAACCACGGCGCCGGTGTGCTGGAACGACGTCACCAAGTTCTGGGCGCTGCTCAAATACGAGGACGTCCGCTACGTGTCCGGCAATCCCGCACTGTTCAGCTCGGCGAAGGGCATCACGATCCCCGACCCGGTGCTGCCCAACCCGGTGCAGGAGGGCAACCTGATCTTCACCGACCCGCCGCGGCACCGGCAGCTCCGCAAGCTGATCAACACCGGGTTCACCCGGCGGCGCGTGTCGATCCTGGAGCCGAAAATCCGCGAGATCGTGTACCGGCTTTTGGACGACGTGGTACCCGGCGACACCGTCGAATTCGCCGAGGGGGTGGCCGCGCCGCTGCCGACCCGGATGATCGCCGAACTGCTCGGCGCACCGGCCGCGGACTGGGAGCAGTTCCGGCGATGGTCGGACGCATGCACCGGGACCGCCGACCCCGAGATCGAACTCGACTCGTTCGTCGCGATAGGCGAACTCTACGAGTATTTCCTGCAACTCATCGCCGCGCGCCGCAAATTCGCCCGCGACGACATGCTGTCGGTGCTCGCCTCTGCCGAGGTCGACGGCCAGAAACTCACCGACGACGATCTGCTCAACTTCGCGTTCCTGCTGCTGGTCGCCGGAAACGAAACCACCCGCAACCTCATTGCGCTGGGCACGCTCGCGTTGATCGCGCACCCCGGCGAGTGCGCCAAGCTTGTCGACGACCCGTCGCTGATCCCAAGCGCGGTCGAGGAGATGCTGCGATGGACCAGTCCGGTGACCCACATGGCGCGAACGGCCATGGCCGACACCGAGATCCGGGGCCAGCACATCAGCGAAGGCGACACGGTGGTGATGCTGTACGGTTCGGCGAATCGCGACGAAGAGGTCTTCGGTCCGGATGCCGAGGAGTTCAAAGTCACTCGCCATCCGAACCCGCACATCGCGTTCGGTTGCGGTGAGCATTCCTGCGTCGGTTCACAACTGGCCCGCCTGGAGGCATGCGTTCTCTTCGAAGTAATGCTGGGCCGCTACCCCAAGCTCGAACTGACCGGCGACGTCGACCGAATGCGCGCGACCATGGTGCCCGGCGTCAAGCGGATGCCGGTACGGCTCGGAACAGGCCGGTAGCGGATGTATCTGGACTACACGCCCGAGCAGAAACAGCTGCGCGACCAGATCCGCGCGTCGCTGGAAACGGTGATGACACCGGAGCGCATCGCCGCGGTGAGCGGCCGAATGGAAGGCGGACCCGCAGTCAAAGAATGCCTGCGCGCCCTCGGGGAAGCGAACCTGCTCGGTGTCGGATGGCCCAAAGAGTTTGGCGGGCGAGGCTTTTCCGCGTTTGAGCAGTTCATCTTCTTCGACGAGGCGCGCCGGGTCAACGCGCCGATCCCGCTGGTGACGCTCAACACCGTCGGTCCGACGCTGATGGTGTACGGCACCGAGGAGCAGAAGCAGACGTTTCTACCGGCAATCCTTTCCGGCACAGTCGAGTTCGCGATCGGCTACTCCGAGCCATCCGCGGGAAGCGACCTGGCTTCGCTGCGGACCACCGCGGTCCGCGACGGCGACGACTATGTGATCAACGGCCAGAAGATGTTTACCAGCGGTGCCGCCTACGCCGACTACATCTGGCTTGCCGCCCGCACCGACCCAGCGGCCAAGAAACACAACGGCATTTCGATCTTCATCGTGCCGACCTCGTCACCGGGCTTCTCAGCCAAACCGCTGCACACGATGCCCGGCGTGTCCACCTTTTACACCTTCTATGACGACGTGCGCGTTCCGGCCAGTGCGATTGTCGCAGGCGAGAACGAGGGCTGGAAGCTGATCACCACGCAGCTCAACTTCGAGCGCGCGGCACTGGGAAACCTCGGCGCATTGGAGCCGCTGTTCGAAAAGACGCTTCAGTGGGCGAAGTCGACGGAACTCGACGCCGGCCGGGTCATCGACCAGCCGTGGGTGCAGCTCGCCCTAGCCCGGGTCGAGGCACAGGTGGCCGCGTACAAGATCATGAACCTGCGCGTCAATGCGGCGATGACCAAAGGCGCCCTCGGGATGGCTGAAGCGTCAGCCGTCAAGGTGTTCGGCACGGAGCTGACCCAGCAGGTCGCGCGCGAACTGCTGGAAGTGCTCGACCGCAACGGAATTCGGAAGGGCTCCGACGCGCCTTTGCGCGGTGAACTCGAGTCGGCGTACCGGACCGCGGTGATCAACACCTTCGGCGGGGGTGCAAACGAACTGCAGCGTGACATCATCGCGATGGCTGGGCTCGGAATGCCTCGGGCTCCGCGCGACCTGCGCGGTTCGGCACAGAACGGAAATGCGAAATGAGTGAGTTCCAGGAGAAGCTCAACGCACTCGTCGGCCAGCCGACCGGTTCGGGAGCACCCGCGGTCGCACCGGATCCGGTGAACCAGCCCATGATTCGGCACTGGGCGCATGCGCTCGACGACATGAACCCGGTGTACCTCGACCCCGAGTTCGCCGAAAAGTCCCGGTTCGGTGGCATCGTGTCCCCGCCCGTCATGCTGCAAACCTGGACGATGCCGGCGCCGAAGCTGGAGGGAATCGCCGAGCGTGGCGGCGTCCCGATGGTGATGACGAAGAACCCGATGGCATTCATCGACGAGGCCGGGTTCACCGGGATCGTCGCAACGAACTCGGAGTTCGAGATCGAGCGCTATCCCAGACTGGGTGACGAGATCACGTCCACGGCGGTCGTCGAAAGCGTGTCGGAGGAGAAGAAGACAGCGATGGGCGTCGGGCATTTCGTCACCTGGGTGACCACCTACACCGACCAGAACGGCGAAGTGCTTGGCCGGCAACGGTTCCGGGTGTTGCGCTTCAAGGCGGAGGACAAGACATAATGGCGACGCGACTGGCACCTACCATCAGTCCCGACACCGCGTTCTTCTGGAACGGGTTGCACCAGCACAAGCTGCTGATCCAACGCTGCGCGGGCTGCGGGGCGCTGCGCCAGCCGCCGCGCCCGATGTGTCCCGCTTGCAACTCGCTGGAGTGGGAGACCATCGAGTCGTCCGGTAAGGGCACCGTCTACAGCTACGTGATGCCGCAACACCCACAGATGCCGTTCATGGAGTACCCGTACATCGTGGTACTGGTCGAACTCGAGGAGGGCGTGCGCCTCGTCTCAAACCTGTGCGGCATCGCACCCGACGACGTTGAAGTCGGCATGCCCGTCGAGGTGTTCTACCAGACTTTCGACAGCGCGGTGGGCGGCAATGACCTTGTCCTGCACCAGTTCCGGCCCACGACCTGATCATGGATTTCGCGTTCACCGAAGAACAGGAAACCGTCGCGAAGGTTGCGCGGCAACTGTTCGAGCACGACGCCACGCCTGAGCGCCTCACCGAATTCGAGGCCTCTGATCTGCGCCATGACGCTGCATTGTGGACCGAGCTCGCAGCGGCCGACCTGCTCGGAATCGCGTTGCCCGAGAATGTCGGCGGCAGCGGCCACGGGTTTCTCGAATTGGCGCTGCTGCTCACCGAAGTCGGGTGGAGCGTAGCGCCGGTGCCCGTCTACGCAACGCTTCTGCTCGGCGCCGACCCGATCGCGCGGACCGGTACCCCCGACCAGCAGCAGCGGTATCTCCCCGGTGTCGTCTCCGGTCGGCTGCTGCTCACCGCGGGACTGACTGAGCCCGGGCGCTCACGCCCGACGTCGCCGGCGACGACAGCCCACCGCGATGGCGACGGATGGCGTATCGACGGCGCGAAGGAGCTGGTGCCCGCGGCTCAGCTCGCGCACGCGATGCTGGTGCCGGCAACGACCGACGACGGTGATGTCGCGATGTTCATCGTCGACACCACCGCCGACGGCGTCGACGTTCGACCAGTCAGGACCACTCACGGCGAGCCGCATGCCGACGTATTCTTCGACGGCGCAGCCGTTTCCGGGGCCGACATGCTGCCGGGCGACGGCGCCACTCTGCTGCACTCGCTCTACGATCGCGCGCTCGTCGGGCTGTGTGCGGTCCAACTCGGCGTCACCGAACGGGCGCTGCGCATGGCGGCGAAGTACACCACCGAGCGCGAGCAGTTCGGCCGCCCAATCGGCAGCTTCCAGGCCGTGCAGCAGCGCGTCGCCGACGCATTCATCGATGTCGAGGCGATTCGGTGGACCATGTGGCAGGCGGCGTGGCTGCTGGCCGAGGACCGGCCGGCGGACCGTGCGGCCGCGATCGCGAAGTTCTGGGCCGCCGACGCGGGAGCACGCGTCGCCGCGACCGCGCAACAGGTGCACGGCGGGATCGGCATCGACATGACCTATCCGCTCTTTCGGTACTTCCTGTGGGCCAAGCACAACGAGCTCGCCCTTGGCCCGGCGTCGGCTCAATTGGCAACGCTGGGTGCCGCATACTCCGAAGGAGGGCAATGACGACCACGAAATCTCCTACCACGACGCTGAATTGGCGTGACATCAACGTCGGCGACGAGATCACCCCGCTCGAGATTCCGGTCACCACAACCGTCATCGTCGCCGCCGCGATCGCGTCGCGTGACTTCATGCCCGTGCACCACGACCGCGATTTCGCGCAAAAACAGGGCTCACCGGACCTGTTCATGAACATCCTCTCCACGAACGGATTCTGCCTGCGTTTCCTCACCGACTGGGCCGGACCCGAGGCGATGTTGACCAAGCTGGCGATCCGGTTGGGGGTGCCGGCGTTTCCGAACGACCCACTCCGGTTTACGGGCACCGTCACCGGCAAGACGCAAGGCGACGACGGCGAGGGGTTCATCGACGTCACGTTCCAGGGGGCCAACAGTCTCGGTGTGCACGTGTCGGGCACCGCGACGCTGAGCCTGCTGGAGCCCCCAGCGTGAGCTCGCTGGGCGGAAAGGCCGCGATCGCCGGAATCGGCCAGACCGAGTTCTCCAAGGAGTCGGGCCGCAGCGAGCTCCAACTCGCTTGTGAGGCAGTCAAAGCCGCGATCGACGACGCGGGGTTGCGGCCCACCGATGTCGACGGCATGGTGACGTTCACGATGGATCCGAGCGAGGAGATCGAAGTCGCCCGCA
>Ga0070741_10017502_pt1 | contig 11764 bp, 14 predicted proteins | sample Coa_R1_4_FD_66440 | JGI IMG/M metagenome (GOLD analysis project Ga0070741, IMG submission 66440) | Surface soil microbial communities from Centralia Pennsylvania, which are recovering from an underground coalmine fire - Coalmine... | ecosystem: Environmental > Terrestrial > Soil > Unclassified ...
CGCCCGTACGGCAGCGCCGCCCACGCGTATGGCTGCGCGGCGACGAGGTGCAGCGTCGCGTACTGGGAGACGCTCCACGCGAGCAAGCGCTGGAGATCGGCGTTCCGCTGCGCTCGCGTCGGGCTGCCGAGGATCACCGCGTAGATCGTGTAGCCCTCGCGTCGCACCGCCGCGACCTCGCACCAGCCGGCCGCGCTCGTGTGCCCTGTCTTCACGCCGATCATTCCCGGGACGACGCCGAGAAGGTCGTTCCACGTGTGCACGACGAAGCTTCCGTTCTCGATCGTGGCGCTTCGCATTCGCACGAGGCGCCGAACGATCGGCAGGTGCATGGCGACGCGCGCAAGCACCGCGACGTCGCGCGCGCTCGACAGATGACCGCGCGCGTCGAGGCCGTCGGGCCGCACGAAATGCGTGTCGCTCAGCCCGAGGGCACGCGCACGCACGTTCATCCAGCCGACGAACTTCGGCACGTCGTCGCCGGACGCCGCGGCGGCGAGCGCGTCCGCCGCGTCGTTCGCGCTCTGGATCAGCGCGCCCTTCAGGAGATCCAAGACGGTGATGCGCTGTCCCGGCGAGAGCGGAATGCGCTCCTCGCCGACGTCGGCAGCCGCAGCCGGAACGGTGACGACGTCGCTCGGCCGCAGATGCTTCATCGCGACGAGCACCGTCATCAGCTTCGTGATGCTCGCGATCGGCAGCCGCTCGTCCGCGTTCTGCGCGGCAAGCACCTCTCCGTTCGCCGCGTTCACGACGTAGAACGCACGCGCATCCGGACGCGGAGCCGACGCGTGCGCCGAGGCTGCGAAGCCGAGCGCGACGACTGCGACGAGCAGCAACCGGCGCATCGGCGCGAAGGCTACTTGACGCGCAGCTTCTGCCCGACCTGCAGCGCGTTCGAGCTGACGCCGGGATTGAGCTGCTCGAGCGTCGCGATCGACACACCCGTCTTCGCCGAGATCGAGCCGAACGTGTCACCGCTTTGCACCGTGTAGAACTGCTTCGCGGGGCGGCGCTTCGTCGTTGCCCGGCGCGTCGTCACGAGCGCGGGCCGGGTCGACAAAGGCCTCGTCGTCCCGGCACCGGGCGAGGAGCCGACGCCTCCCTCGAGGCCCCAGCGGATCAGCAGCACCGCGACCGTCACGGCGAGCAGGAAGAACGCCGGCGCCGCGACGCGCGCGGCCCCGCGCCGGCGCTCAGCCGCGCGCGACGCTGCGGATCTCGCCCGCGAGGCGCTCTGCCTCGGCCGCGGCCGCGGCACGCCAGTCACCTCCCGTCTCCCGGAACGCGTAGATGACCGAGCGCGAGGCGGAGACGAGCGCGCTCCCGGGTGCCGCGGTGAACGCACCGGCGACGTCCGCCGGCCGCGCGCCCTGCGCGCCGATGCCCGGCAGGAGAAAGGGCGCGCGCGGCAGCAGCCGCCGCGCGACGGGGAGCTCGTCCGCGTGCGTCGCACCGACGACGGCGCCGGCCGACGAGAGCCCGCTCGAGCCGACGAGGTCGCGCCCCCACTCCGCGACGAGCTCGGCAACGCGCTCCCACACGCGCCTGCCGTCGGCGAGACGCTCGTCCTGGACGTCCGCCGCGCCCGGGTTCGACGTCTTCACGAGGAAGAAGACGCCCGTCCCGCAGCGGCGGCACGTCTCGAGGAACGGCTCGACCGAGTCGCCGCCGAGATACGGGTTGACGGTCACGGCGTCGGCGCCGGCGAACGCGTCGGCGTAGGCGCGCGCGGTCGAGCCGATGTCCCCGCGCTTCGCGTCGGCGATCACGAGCAGGCCGGCGCTGCGCGCGTAGTCGCACGCCGCCCAGAACGCACGGACGCCGTCGGCGCCGTGCGCTTCGAAGAACGCGGACTGCGGCTTCACGGCGACGGCGTGGTCGGCGACGGCGTCGACGATGCCGCGGCAGAACGCGTCGAGATCGCCGTCGAGCTCCGGCGGCAGCTGCTCGACCACGGGGTCGAGCCCGACGACGAGTGAGCTGTGCGTTCGCTCGACCGCCGCGGCGAGCCGGTCCGAGAACTGCGTGACGGCCACGGTCGCCATGGTGGCGGGAGGGGCGGTCGGCGTCGCGGGGGCTCAGCCGCCTTTCACGGCGGTCTTCAGCGCGCTGCCGGCGGAGAACTTCGGCACGCGGGCGGCCGGGATGTGCACCTTCTCGCTCGGGTTCCGCGGGTTGACGCCGGTGCGGGCCTTGCGCTCCTGCGTCTGGAACTTCCCGAAGCCGGTGAACGTGACGTCACCGCCGCCGCGCAGCGTGTCGGTGATCGTCTCGAGAAAGGCGTCGACGGCCTTCCCCGCGTCGCGCGCCGTGAGCTGGCTTCGCCTCGCGACCTCCGCGACGAACTCCTGCTTTGTCACTGCGTCCTCCTGTCGGTCGACGTCCCGCCGACCCTAACAAGGCTCCTACGCCCGCGCGAGCAGCTCGCTGGCCCGGAAGAGCGGCCGCAGCCGCACCGCCTGACGCGCGAGCGCGTCCGCTCCCCCCTCCTCGCGGTCGACGACGCAGACCGCCGTGTGCACGACGAGGCCGGCCTCGCGCACTGCCTCGACCGACTCGAGCAGCGCGCCGCCGGACGTGACGACGTCCTCGACGAGGCAGATGCATTCGCCCTCCTCGTACGGGCCCTCGAGCCGCTTCGCGGTGCCGTACTCCTTCGCCTCCTTGCGGACGATGAGGAACGGCAGGCCCGAGTCGAGCGACGCGGCTGCGGCGAGCGCGACGGCGCCGAGCTCCGGCGCGGCGAGTCGTGTCGCATCGGCGGCGTGCTCGCGCACGGTCGCCGCGATGCGCTCGCCGAGCGGCCGCAGGAGCTCCGGACGCGTCTCGAAGCGGTACTTGTCGAGGTAGTAGCGCGAGCGCTTGCCCGAGCGGAGCACGAAGTCGCCCTCGAGATAGGCGTGCTCGACGAGCGCGCTGGCCAGCGGATCCGTCACCGCCGCGCAGCGGCGAGCGCGGTCCGCGCGATCGAGAGCAGCGCGTCGCCGTCCGAGGAGCCGTCGACGAGCGAGACCATCGACCCGTCGTCGAAGTAGACGTCCACGCGGTCGCGCCGCCGTCCGACCGAGCGGCGGAAGAGGATGCTCCCCGCGGCGAGCCCGGTCGCGAACCCGAGCACGGTCAGGAGCCTACGCTTCACCGGCCGCCTGCTTGCGCCGCGGGCTGCGCTTCGGCTTCTCGGGCTCGCTCTGCGCGCTCCGGAGCGCGCTCTTCAGGTCGTAGAAGACGAGGCCGACGGTCGGCTGCGGCCCGGTCGTCGCCGCGATCCGCTGGTCGCCCGAGCGCACGACGAAGACGCTCCCGGCGCCGAGCGCCGCCTCGAGCTGCGTCACCGCGTGCTCGGCATGGGCGCTGCCCGCACGCTCGAGGAGCTGGGCCGCCGCGCCCGCGAGCTCGGCCGCCGACCGCTCGTCCCGGAGCGTCGACCCCCGCACGGCGCCGCTCTCGTCGAAGAGCACGGCCGACTCGATCTGCGACGAGATCTCGGTCAGGTCGGCGAGTGCCTGGGCTGCGTCCATGGGGCTCCGAGGCTAACACGATGCAAGACTCCGCCCGTGCGCCTCCGCAAGCGGGCACTCGTCGCGAAGTTCTTCGCCGACCGCGGCACGCATCTCGCCGCGATGGTCGCGTACTTCGCGCTCCTCTCGTTCGTCCCGCTCGTGTTCCTCTCGCTCGCGCTGCTCGGACTCGTTCACCGTGCCGATGCATCCGACTTCCTCGTGAAGGAGCTGGAGCGCGCGTTTCCGTCGACGTCGCTCCGGAGCATCCTCACGCTCGTGCACCGGGTGCAGGACAACGCTGCGACGCTCGGCATCGTGGGCGGCGTCGCGCTGCTCTGGTCGTCGCTGTCGCTCTTCAGCGCGCTCGAGTCGGCGTTCAACATCGTCTACGGGCGCCCGAACCGCTCGTTCCTGCGCGGCAAGATCCTTGCCGCGACGGTGATGGTCGCGACAATCACGACGCTCTTCGTCAGCCTGCTCGTCGGCTCGCTCGGGGTCGAGATCGCGAAGCGCTACGCGCCGGGGTTCGTGGCGAACAGCATCGTCGCGTACGTCCTCTCGATCGCCGTCTCGCTCTTCGGCGTCTTCGTCTTCGTGCTCGCCGCCTACCGCTTGCTCACGAACGCGGAGGTGGCCGTGCACGACGTGCTGCCGGGAGCGATCCTCGCCGCCATCGTGCTCGAGGCCTCGTTCCAGGTGCTGCCGATCTTCGTCCGCTACGCGGACATCAGCCCGGTCCTGCGCGTGCTCGGCGGGCCGGTGATCCTGCTGCTGTGGCTCTACCTGATGGCGAACGTGATCGTCTTCGGCGCAGAGCTGAACTGGTGGCAGAGCGAGCGCCGCGCGTTACGCACCGGAGCGCCGCAGGTCGACGGCCTCGCGTAGCGCGCGCGCCGCGCGGGCGCGATGTGAGTTCTCCGCCTTCCATGCGTCGCCGAGCTCCGCGACCGTCCGCTCCTCGCCGTCCGGGACGAAGATCGGGTCGTAGCCGAAGCCCTCGCTGCCGCGCGGCTCGTGCGAGATGCGTCCTGTCACCGTGCCGGTACCGCGCAGCTCCTCGCCCTCGGGCGTGACCGCGACGAGCTCGGAGACGTAGCGCGCGCGGCGATCGTCGACGCCCTCGAGCTCGCCGACGAGCTTCGCGATCGCAGGCGCGCCCTCGGGCGCGTACCGCGCCGAGTAGAGACCGGGCCGGCCGCCGAGCGCCGCCACCTCGATGCCCGAGTCCTCGCCGATCGCCCAGCCGCCGACGCGCGCATGGCCGAAGCGCGCCTTCTCGCGCGCGTTCTCGTAGTAGGTCGCACCGGTCTCGGGCGGATAGTCGTCCGCGTCGAGCGTCTCGATCGTCCACCCCGGCAAGAGCACCTCCAGCTCGCGCGCCTTGTGCGCGTTGCGCGAGCACAGCGTCGCCGTCACTCGCTCCAACGCACCTCGAGCACGCCGTCGACCTCGCCCACCGCTGCGACGATCGCCGGCGCGTGGATGTCGACCAGCTCGACGTCGACCGCGATGCTGCGGCGGTCGCCCTCCTGCGAGATCTCGAGCGAGCTCACGTGGGCACCCGCACGCTCGACGGCGTCGACGACCGCGCTCGCGCTGCCCCCGAACGGGACGTCGACGAGCAGCCGCTCGGTCTCGGGACGGAAGCGCTTGACGATGCGATACGCGACGATCCGCAGCGGCCCGAGCGTGATCAGCGCCCCGGCGGTCGCGAACACCGCGGCGGTGTAGTAGCCGGCGCCCGACGCCATGCCGATCGCGGCGACGAGCCACAGCGTCGCAGCCGTCGTCAGCCCCTTGATCGAGAGCCCCTGCCGGATGATCGCGCCGGCGCCGAGGAAGCCGATTCCGCTGACGATCTGCGCGGCGATCCGCGACGGATCGAGCCGTACGAGCACCTGCGGCCCGCTCTGCGAGAGGATGCCGCTGAAGCCGTAGGCGGAGACGAGCGTGAAGAGCGCCGAACCGACCGAGACGAGCAGGTGCGTGCGCAGGCCGGCCTGACGCTCGCGCAGCTCCCGTTCGAACCCGACGGCGCCGCCGAGCAGCGCGGCGACCGTGAGCCGCAGCAGCACGTGCGGCCACGAAAGCGAGAGCGAGGCGACGAGGCTAGGAAAGTGCAACCGACACCGCCTGCTGCTGGTGCTCGCCGATCTCGGCGATCCCGGCCTCCGCGAGCGCGAGCAGCTCGTCGAGCGTCGCGCGGGAGAACGGGTCGCGCTCGGCGGTCGCCTGCACCTCGACGAGCCGGCCGTCGCCCGTCATCACGACGTTCATGTCGGTGTCCGCGCTCGAGTCCTCCGAGTAGTCGAGGTCGAGCAGCGGCACGCCGTCGACGATGCCGACCGAGACGGCCGCGACCGAGTCGCGGAACGCGCGCGAGAGCCCGAAGCGGTCGAGGGCGCGCCTGCCCGCGACGTAGGCGCCGCAGATCGCGGCGCAGCGCGTGCCCCCGTCGGCCTGGAGGACGTCGCAGTCGAGCCACATCGTCCGCTCGCCGAGCGCCTTGAAGTCGACGACCGCGCGCAGCGCGCGGCCGATCAGCCGCTGGATCTCGACCGTTCGCCCTTGCTGCTTGCCGCGCGAGGCCTCGCGCTCGACGCGGTCGCCGGTCGAGGCCGGGAGCAGCGAGTACTCGGCGGTCATCCAGCCGCGGCCCTGGTTGCGGAGCCAGCGCGGCACCTCGTCCTGGATCATCGCGGTGCAGAGCACCTTCGTCCGCCCCTGCGAGATCAGCGCGGAGCCGTGCGGGTTCTCGAGGTAGTCGACCTCGATCTCCAGTGCACGCAGCTGATCCGGCTTGCGGCCGTCGTTCCTGCTCATGCCGCCGCCGCTTCGAGCTGCGCGAGCGTCACGTGCTCGACCTGGGCGATCGGCAGCTGCAGGAAGCGCCGGCCCATCTCGCGGAACGCCGCCGGATCGCCCGTCGTCAGGAAGCGGTACGCGCCTTCGCGTGCTTCGTCGTTCTCGATTCCCTTGCGCGCAAGCGTCTCGGCCACCTCGCGTGCAGTCTCCTCCGCGGAGAAGACGAGCGTCACGTCACGACCGAACACGCGCTGCAGCACGGGCCGGATCAGCGGGTAGTGCGTGCAGCCGAGGATCACCGTGTCGACGCCTGCCGACTTCAGCGGCGCCGCGTACTCGCGCACCGCCTCCTCGGTCTTCGGGCCGTACGGGTCGTCGCCTTCGATCAACGGGACGAGGGCCGGACACGCGACCGGGTGCAGCTCGACGCCTGCATCGAGCGCGCGAACGAGCGCCGCATACCGGCCCGCAGCGACGGTCGCCTGCGTCGCGAGCAGTCCGACCCGGCGGTTGCGCGTCGCCTGCACGGCGGCGTGCGCCTCCGGCGTGATCACGCCGACCACCGGCGCCGCGAGCTCCGCCTGCAGGTCGGGCAGCGCCGCGGAGGTCGCGGCGTTGCACGCGACGACGATCAGCTTGACGTCCTGCGCCTCGAGAAAGCCGCCGATCTCGCGCGCGAAGCCCCGGATCTCGTCGAGCGGGCGCGGCCCGTACGGCAGGCGCGCGTGGTCGCCGAGATAGACGAAGTCCTCGTGCGGCAGCGTGACGAGACACTCGTGCAGCACGGTGAGACCACCGACGCCCGAGTCGAAGACGCCGATCGGCCGCGAATCCATCCGGTGATCGTAGAGCCTGGCTACGCTGTCCGACGTCGTGGGTCGCGCCTGTGCACTCGTTGCCGCGCTGGCTTCGCTCGTCTGCGCAGCATCCGCGTCGGCGGCGACTCCGCAGCAGCTGACGATCACCGCCTCCGACGGCGTCGCGCTCGCCTGCTCGATCGTGGTGCCCGACGGCACGCCGCCGGCGGGCGGCTGGCCCGGCGTGATCCTCTTCCACGGCCTCGGCGGCCGCCACGAGGACATGGAGCCGATCGCGACGCAGTACCTCGCGCCGGCCGGCTTCGAGACGCTCGAATGCGACGCCCGCGGCCACGGAGCCTCCGGCGGCCTCTTCGGCCTCGACGGCCCCCGCGACGTGCAGGACACGAAGGAGCTCTTCGACTGGTTCGCGGCGCGTCTCGGGAACACGGACATCGGCGCGCTCGGCATCTCGCTCGGCGGCGGCGCCGTGTGGAACGCCCTCACCGCCGGGGTGCCGTTCAAGGCGGCGGTGCCGATCATCACCTGGACGAACCTGCTCACCGCGCTCGCGCCGCAGGGGCTCTCGAAGTCGGGGCTCGTGCAATACCTCGCGGGTCTCGTGCCGACGAGCCGCTGGGATCCACAGCTGCTCGCCGCGTCTCAGGGCCTCACCGCGAGCACCGACCTGACGGCGGCGGCGGCGCTCGCGGCGCCGCGCTCCCCGGCGCCCGTGCTCGCGAAGATCACGACGCCGACGCTCCTCGTCCAGGGGCGGCACGACTTCCTCTTCGACATCGACCAGGCGCTGACGGCGTACAGGTCGCTCGCCGGACCGAAGAGCCTCTACATCGGCGACATCGGCCACACGCCCGCACCGAACCCGCCCGCCGAGCTGCCGACGCTCTACGGCAAGGCGGTGCAGTGGCTCGACCGCTACCTGAAGTCGCCGGGCGGAAGCGTGAAGCCGACGATCACGCTCGCACACGACCCCTGGGACGGCGCGACGACGACGTACGCGTCGCTGCCGCCGACGAAGACGATCTCGGTCGCCCTGCCGGGGTCGGCGACGATCACGGGCTCGAGCGGCAAGGTCCAGCGGAGCGTCCGCGTGACGGGCGGGCCGCACGAGACGTTCGGCGACTCGACCGTCGTCGTCCGCTACTCCGGCGCGCAGTCGTGGGACCGCCTCGTCGCGGTGCTCACCGTCGCGGGCAGCTCGACGCCGATCACGGCGGGCGGCGTGAAGCTCGGCGCGGCGAGCGGAAAGGCGACGATCAAGCTGATGGACGAGGCCGTCCGCATCCCGGCCGGCAAGAAGCTCGTGCTGACGCTCAGCTCGACGTCCCTCGCCCAGAGCACCTCCGACGCGCTCTACCTCGCCGCGGTCGGCCCGAGCGCGAAGGTGACGATCGGCGGCGCGACGCTCAACCTCTCCGTGCTGAAGAAGGCCGTCTCGAAGTGAGAGCAGCGCTCGGGCTGCTCGCGGCTCTCGTCGCGGTGCCGGCAGCCGGAGCGCACCGAGCCGCGACGCCGGGCGTCACGCCGACGCAGATCGTCCTCGGCGCGACCGGGCCGCTCACGGGAGCGGAGTCGCAGTACGAGCCGACCCTCTCGGGCGCGCAGGCGTACTTCGACTACGTGAACGCGCACGGCGGCGTCTACGGCCGGAAGATCGTCTACAAGGTCGAGGACGACCAGTACGACCCGGCGAACACGGTGTCGCTGACGCAGAAGCTCGTCGAGCAGGAGAACGTGTTCGCGATCTTCAACTCGATCGGCACGGAGCACGCGCTCGCGGTGCGCAGCTACCTGAACGCGCACGGCGTGCCGCAGCTCTTCGTGGGCAGCGGCGCCGCGACGATCGCCGACGAGCACGCGCAGTATCCATGGACGATCGGCCTCCTGCCGAGCTTCGTCGGCGAGGGCGCGATCTACGGGCGCCTGATCGCGCAGCACCGGCCGTCGGCGAAGATCGCGGTCCTCTACGAGGGCGACGAGTACGGCAACGAGCTGCTCGCGGGTCTGAAGCGCGGCCTCGGCCCGCATGCGTCGCAGATCGTCTCGGCGCAGTCGTACGCGCTGCTCGACGCCGACGTCGCGCCGCAGGTTCAGACCCTGCACGCCTCGGGGGCGGACACGTTCGTCATCTTCGCGCTGCCGAAGGAGGCGATCCAGGCGTTCGTCGCGGCCGCGAAGCTCGGCTGGAAGCCGACGGAGTACGTCACCTCCGTGTCGATCGACCCGGCGGTGATGCAGATCGTGCATCTGAACTCCGGTGCGCAGACGGGCGTCGGCGCGACGTCGATCGCGTTCCTGCACGACCCGACGAACCCGTCGCAGCGAGCGAGCCCCGGCGTCCGGCTCTACCTGCAGATCATGAAGCGCTACCTGCCGAAGGAGGACCCGAAGGCGGTGGCGCACATCTACGGGATGATGGCCGCGTACGCGATGGTCGACGCGCTGACGCACGCCGGCCGCAACCCGACCCGCGCGAGCCTCCTGCACGCGGCGCAGCACCTGAACGAGGCGAATCCGTTCCTGCTGCCCGGCCTGCGCGTGTCGACGAGCCCGAGCGACTACTTCCCGATCCGGCGGACATATCTCGTTCGGTACCTGCACGGGTACTGGAACGTCATCGGGAAGCCCTTGAGCACATCGTAGGAGGACCAGAGACCATGCAACGACTCTCACGCGCGGGCGCCGCCGCCGCAGTTGCGGCGGTCGCGCTCCTCTGCGCGGGATCCGCGCTCGCGGCGAACACCGCGACGATCGCCGTGTCATTCACGCCGCCGACGCTCGGCAGCTCGACGACCGCGCTGATCCACGTCGCGGTGCCGCAGACGACCGATCCGATCGCAGCGATCAACATCTACACCGGCACGAAGATCGTGAACGTCGCCGCGGCGCCGAACACGCAGATTGGCTCCGTGACCGCGACCGCCTTCGCGCACGACGCAGGGCTGAACCTGCCGCTCAGCGGCCCGGTGATGACGGACGACCCCGCGAAGCACACGGCGGACGCCTGCTCGCCCGGCACGAACCAGGCGGTGTGGAACATGAATCTCACCGCCGCGGGCCAGACGCTCGTGCTGCCGATCTACGTGAACCAGACGACCGGCGCGCAGACGGCGCTCGGCGCGTACGACCTGCGCATCTGCCTGCCGCCGTGGGACGTGCCGGTCGGCACGCCGGGCCGCGCGTTCGACGGCGCGCAGCTCCTCGACGCGCAGCTGTCGTTGAGCAAGATCCTCGTCGCACCGACGTCGGCGGGCGTCGGCTCGTACGAGACGCTCTTCACGCCCTACACGCCGGGCAAGGGCACGCCGAATCCCGCCGGCACGTTCGAGGCGCGCGCGATCGTGCCGTTGCCGGCGACGATCACGGCAAAGGCGACGTACTCGAAGAAGACGAAGAAGGTGACGGTGACGGGCAAGGCGACGCTCGCCGGCACGGCGCTCGCGGCCGGCACGTCGTTGACGCTCTACCGCGGCACCTCGGCGAAGTCCCTGAAGAAGGCGACCACGGTGCACGTCGGCTCCGGCGGGTCCTGGAAGCTCACGGCGAAGCTGACCGGCAAGAAGACGACGTACTTCCAGGCCGGCGGCGCGCAGGGCGAGCGGGACGACACCGCTGCCGGCTGCCAGAGTCCGCTGCCGCCGACGGCCGCGCCGGGCGGGTGCGTCAGCGCGACGCTCTCGGCGTGGAGCACGCGCAGCGCCGTCGTGCACGTGAAGCCGTAGCGCGAATCGGGGATCGGGTCCTGCCGTTACCGTGCAGGGCCTGACCCCGATCCGCATCGGCACCTGCTCCTTCGCGGACGAAGCGCTCTCGAAGTACTTCTATCCGCCCAAGCTCCCGGCGAAGGAGCGCCTCGCGTGGTATGCCGAGCACTTCGACACCGTCGAGGTCGACTCCACGTACTACCGGCTCCCGGCGGAGCCGGTGGTGCAGGGCTGGGCGGAGCGCACGCCCGACGGTTTCACGATGCACGTGAAGGCGTTCGGCCTGATGACGCGGCATCCCGTCAAGGTCGAGGTGCTGCCCGAGGACCTGCGCGACGCGATGCCGGTCGACGAGCGCGGACGCGTCGACCGCCCGCCGCGCGAGCTCCGAGGCGAGGTCTTCCGCCGGTTCCTCGCGGCGCTCGGGCCGCTTCGCTCTGCGGGAAAGCTCGGCGGCATCCTCTTCCAGCTGCCGTCGTACGTCGTCTTCAAGGACAGCTCGCTCGAGTACCTGACCTGGGCCCGCGAGCAGCTCGGCTCCGACACGATGCTGGTCGAGTTCCGGCACCGCTCCTGGCTCGACGACGAGCACCGCGACGAGACGCTTTCGTTCCTCGAGGAGATCGACGCTGCATACGTCACCGTCGACGCGCCGCGCTCCGACACCGCGAAGAACCTCGTCCCGACCGTGCCGGCGGTGACGAACGGAATCGCGTACGTGCGGTTCCACGGCCGCAACCTCGGGACGTGGAACAAGCGCGGCGGCTCGGCCGCGGAGCGCTTCGACTACCTCTACTCCGACGACGAGCTCGCTGAATGGGCGCCGACGCTGCAGGAGCTCGCAGGCCAGTCGCAGGAGGCCTACGCGTTCTTCAACAACAACTCGAGCTCCGAGGACCCGGAGAACCCCCTCGGCCGCGTCTCGCAGGCGGCC
>Ga0070741_10017503_pt1 | contig 11764 bp, 16 predicted proteins | sample Coa_R1_4_FD_66440 | JGI IMG/M metagenome (GOLD analysis project Ga0070741, IMG submission 66440) | Surface soil microbial communities from Centralia Pennsylvania, which are recovering from an underground coalmine fire - Coalmine... | ecosystem: Environmental > Terrestrial > Soil > Unclassified ...
CCGCGCTGCTCGAAGAGGATCTGCTCGTAGGCCGTCGCCGTCGTCATCGCGGTGCTCCTTTCGCTTCGCACGGCGATCCTACGCCCGCCCGCGCGCTGCGCGCTACCCTGCCGCCACGCGACCCACGGGGGCGGACGAGGACGGAAGTCGCAGGTCGGGTGTTGGGACGGACGAGCCGGCGCCCGGCAGCTCACCTGACGCCTGGACCGTCTCCGTACACCGGACGGCTTAGCGCGACGCGAGCGCGAACCCGAGCACGTCCAGGATGCGGGGCCGTGGATGCCCCGGCGCGGGCCCTGCGCTCGCCTCCGGTTCCGGTCCGGCTGGCGCCGGGGGCGGCTCGTGCCCCGTCAGCTCGCGCAGCATCTCGATGCGGGCGCGGTGCAGGTCCGCCTCGCGCAGCAGCGGGCGCGTGCGGCGTGTCAGTTCGGCCGACATCGCGATTTCTACGTGGCGGGGGCCGGCGCGGGACGCCGGCTGAGCCGCACGAACGAGGGCCGCACGCGCACGCCGAACCGCGGCGCAGGGCGCCGGCCCAGCGCCGGTCGCTCCACCCTCTCGGGCTTCTTCGCAGTCATCGAATCACACCTCCCGTACCGTCAGCATGTGCTCACGAAACGACAGGCCGCGACGATTGCGGCCGGGATGCCAGGGGCAGTCGGGCCTGGCTCGATTAGCACTCTCATGATGCGAGTGCCAGAGCCGACATGTTCATATCGCCGCGGGCCGGGGCCTGTCAAGACCATCCGGGGCGCAGGGCACGCGCCGCCCTCCCGCTACCAGCCTCCAGCTTCCGGCCCCATCCTTCTGCGCCGCGGTGGCGGCTGAGGCGGGGGAGGTGCGGACGAGCGCCGAATCGCAAACGCGCCGCCCGCAGCCTGCTATCATCGCCCGGTGAGCATCGCGCCCGGGACCGAGGCCTATCAGCTCCGCCTGCCCATCTTCGAGGGCCCGCTCGACCTGCTCCTCCACCTCATCGAGCGCGAGGAGCTGGACATCACCGCCATCGCGCTGGTGTCCGTCACTGACCAGTACCTGCAGTACCTGCACGAGGCCGAGCAACTCAACCTGGACGCGCTCGCCGACTTCATCGCCATCGGCGCGCGCCTGATCTACCTGAAGTCGCGGGCGCTCCTGCCTCGCCCGCCCGCCGCGCCCGGTGAGGAGGAGGAAGAGGACCCGGGCGACGAGCTGGCGCGTCAGCTCCGCGAGTACAAGCTGTTCAAGGAAGCCGCGTCCCGCCTGCGCGACATCGAAACGGCGGGGCTGCACGCCTACCCGCGCATCGCGCCGCCGCCGGAGTTCCCGCCGCCGACCGGGCTCGACGGCGTCACGCTCGACCTGCTGCAGCAGATCGTCGAGAGCGTGCTCACCCGCAAGCCGGAGCAGGCCGAGCCGGTGCAGGTCATCCGCCCGCACAAGGTCACCGTGCGCGAGAAGATCGACCGCATCCGCGAGCTGATCGCCTCGTCGCCCCACGTCAGCTTCCGCGCACTGGTCGAAGAGTGCCGCACGCGCATGGAGGTCGTCGTGTCCTTCATGGCGGTGCTCGAGCTGATCAAGTCGCGCGTGATCGACGCCGTGCAGGACGCCACCTTCGCGGACATCGTCCTGGTGCCGACGGACGAGGCGCCGCTGGCGGTCGAGGTCACCTCCGAGTTCGACGACCAGGACTAGGAGCCGGCGGCGGACCCGCCGACGCCGCGCTCAAGCCTTGACGCGAGCCCAGCCGGACTGCCCGGGCGCTTCCTCGACGCCGACCGTGATCTCGGTGATGTCCGTCGCGCCGCGCGCGCGCAGCGCCTCGCCGACGCGCCCGGCGATGTACTCCGCGAGGCGCTCGGCGGTCGTGTTGTCGATGGGCAGCGGCAGGACATCGGACTTCGGGAAGACCCAGCCGCGCTCGAGGAAGCGCACCTTCCAGTTGCTCATGCCCTCGTCGATTGTCAGCACGCGGCTGTCGCGCTGCAGCAGGAACTTGTGGTCCAGCTCATCGCAGATCGCGCGGCCGATCGCCTTCAGAGCCGAGAAGTCGACGACCCACGAGTCGTCCGTGAGCCCTCCGGCGACCTCGATGGTGACCGCGTAGTTGTGGCCGTGCAGCGGCTCGCACTGGCCCTCGAACGTCGCGAAATGCGCCGCCGCGAACTTCAGCCGGTTGCGCTCGACGCGGACGCGGTACTCCACGCGCGCTCAGTCCTCGAACCGGTAGTCGTAGTAGCCGCCCTGACCGGACGGCGCGGGCACCGTGGCGCCGCAGATGCACGGGAAGTTGCCGATGCGCACCCACATCGGGAAGTTTCCTTCGTAGTGCCGGCCGCAGACGGGGCAGTCGGCCTGGTAGAGCTTGACGTGGGGCTCGTTGATCTTTTTCTTCGGCGGCATGGCCTTCAGGCCGGCGGCGAAACGAACACGTAGTAGCGGTCGCCGCGCTCGATGACGACCGGCTTCTTGCCGCCCGCGCGCAGCTCGCGGATCGCCTGCGGCATCACGGCGCTGTGCCCCTGGATGTTGAAGCTCTGCCTGAACGCATACTCGTCGTTCACGATCTTCACGCGCGTCGGCAGGAAGCCGCCCTCGCCCAGGTCGATGTACGGCACCCACGCGCCCGCCAGCTCCAGCGTCCCCAGGTCCGCGGGATCGATCTCCAACATCCGCCTCCTCCGAACAAGCGCCTCATTCCAGCGCACGCGCCCGGGTGTGTCAACGCGCGGCCTCCTCCGCCCACTCGGGCCCCGCGACGTGCCGCAACCCGTCGAGGTCGACGTCCTCTGCCATCTCGCCGATCGTGCGCTGCGCCAGCGGGTGCCGCGCATCGGGCGCGAGCTCAGCGAGCGGCGCCAGCACGAACGCGCGCTCGGCCATCCGCGGATGCGGCACGGTCAGCTCGGGCGTATCGACGGCCGCATCGCCGTAGAGCAGGATGTCGATGTCGATCGGGCGCGGACCCCAGCGCTCGCCGGGCGCGCGCCCCAGCTCGCGCTCGATGTCCTTCGCGAGCTTCAGCAGCTCAGGCGCCGAAAGCTCCGTCTCCGCCTCGCAGACGGCGTTCAAGTAGTCCGGCCCGGGTGCCTGTCCGGGCAGCACCACCGCCGGCGATTCGTAGAGGGAGGAGACCGCCTGCACGCGGCAGCCGCGCCCGAGCCGCCGCAGCGCCGCCCGCAGGCTCGCCTCGCGGTCGCCGAGGTTCGCCCCGAGCGCCAGGAAGACGCGCGTCACGAGCCCTCCGGGCGCCAGCCCCGCACGATGGCGTCCGCGACGAGCGCGACCTGCTTCATCTCCGCGACGTCGTGCACGCGCACGAGGTCGGCGCCGTTCGCGATCGCGAGCGCCACGCTGGCGGCGGTGCCGAACGCGCGGTGTCGCACGTCGGCGCCGCCGGCGGCGAGCCCGATCGTCGACTTGCGCGACGTCCCGACGAGCAGCGGCAGGCCCAGCGGCGCCAGGTCGCGCAGGCGGCGCAGCATCTCGATGTTCTGCTCCGGACGCCAGCCGAACCCGAACCCGGGGTCAGCGATCAGCCGCGACGCCGGCAGGCCCGCCACTTCGGCGATCCGCATGGACTCGCGCAAGCCATCCGCGATCGCGCAGATCACGTCATCGCCCCCGCGCCCCCGCTGGTTGTGCATGACGACGGCGGGGACGCCCGCCGCGGCGGCGATCTGCGCCAGTTCCGGCGCGCGGCGAAAACCCCAGATGTCGTTCAGCAGGTGCGCGCCGGCTTCGAGCGCCGCACGCGCGACGGCGGGCTTGTACGTATCGATGCTGATCGGCGCGTCCGGAAGCTCGCGCCGCAGCCGCTCGATGACCGGCAGCACGCGCCGCAGCTCCTCTTCGGGCGTGATCTCGTCGAAGCCGGCGTCGGTGGGCGCCGGTCCGGGCCGCGTGGACTGCCCGCCGACGTCGAGGATGTCCGCGCCCTCGCGGAGGAAGCGCGCCGCCTGCGCGGCCGCCTCGCCGGGGTCCGTGATGCCGTCGCCAGAGAACGAGTCCGGCGAGACGTTGATCACGCCCATGACGTACGTCCGCGCTCCCCACGCGAACGTGCGCGGCCCGATGCGCATCTCGGGCGCCACGAGCGTGCGCGAAGGGACGGGATCCCGCGGCGGCATGGCGGGATCGTAGCACGCACCGCGCCGGGCACTTGCAGCGGCCGCCGCGCCGGGGCAAGCTACGGCAGGGAGGGAGCGATGGTCGTGTCGACTCTGCGCCGCGTTACCACGGTCCGCGATCCGCAGGAGTGGCAGCGCCGCAGCGACGCGCTGCTCGCCCGGCTCGTGCCCTACCTGGAGCGCCAGCCGGGGTTCGCCGGGCACGAGTTGCAGCGAGACGGCGACGGCGGTCGCATGGCCGAAGTCACGCGCTGGCGCACCGACGCGGACCTGCGCCACTACCTCCGCGACGGCGCGGCCGCCATGGCCGCGACGATGCTCGATGCCTTCTTCCCCACGGCCCCGTACCCCGACGGCACGTGGGTGCGCGAGACGGCGGAGCAGCCCGAATGACCGTCGCCGGGGCGCGCCGCCGATGACGACTGCGCCCGCCGCGCAGGCGCCCGCCGAGAACCCGTGGAGCACCGCGCTCGCCCAGTTCGACGCCGTCGCCGACCGCCTGGGCCTCGACCCCGGCATGCGCGAGGTCCTGCGCCACTGCAAGCGCGAGTTCAGCGTCAACTTCCCGGTGAAGATGGACGACGGCAGCATCCGCGTCTTCACCGGCTACCGCGTCCACCACAACGAGGCGCGCGGCCCGGTCAAGGGCGGCATCCGCTACAGCACGCGCGTCTCGCTCGACGAGGTGCGCGCGCTGTCGATGTGGATGACGTGGAAGTGCGCGGTCGCCGGGCTGCCGTACGGCGGCGCGAAGGGCGGCGTCATCGTCGATCCGCGCGCCGTCAGCCGCGGCGAGCTCGAGCGCCTGACCCGCCGGTTCGCCGCCGAGATCGGCCTGCTGATCGGCCCCGACAACGATGTCCCGGCGCCGGATATGGGCACCGACCAGCAGGTCATGGCCTGGATCATGGACACCTACAGCATGATGCACGGCCACTCGACGCCCGCCGTCGTCACCGGCAAGCCGGTCTCGATCGGCGGCAGCAGCGGCCGGCTCGAGGCGACCGGCCGCGGCGTGCTGTTCGTCACGCAGGAGGCGTGCCGGGCGCGCGGCCTCGAGCTGCGCGGCGCGACAGTCGCCGTGCAGGGATTCGGCAACGTCGGCAGCGTCGCCGCGCGGCTGCTCGCCGAAGCGGGAGCGCGCATCATCGCGATCAGCGACTCGCGGGGTGCGATCTGGCTCCCGGACGGGCTCGACGTGGGGGAGCTGATCGCGACGCGGCGCGAGCACGGCTTCATCCCGCCGCATCACCCCGGCGAGCACATCACGAACGAGGAGATGCTCGAGCTGCCGGTGGACATCCTGGTGCCCGCCGCGCTCGAGGGGCAGATCCACGCCGCGAACGCCCCGCGCATCCGCGCGAAGATGATCGTCGAGGGCGCGAACGGCCCGACGACGCCCGCCGCCGACGCGATCCTGGCAAAGAACGGCGTCTACCTCGTGCCGGACATCCTCGCGAACGCGGGGGGCGTGATCGTGTCGTACTTCGAGTGGGTGCAGGACCTGCAGTCGTTCTTCTGGGAGGAGCAGGAGGTGAACCTGCGCCTGGAGCGCGTGATCAAGCGTGCGTTCCAGGAGGTCGCGGACATCGCCGCCGCACAGGGCGTGACGATGCGCGACGCGGCGTACATGCTCGCCGTCCGCCGCGTCGTCGAGGCGACGCAGTCGCGCGGCATCTTCCCCTAGGCCCTCGCCCCGTCCCCGGCTATCCTCGGTACACGGCGAAAGCGAGGTGCATGGTGCACGAATTCAAGGATCGCGTCGCGGTCGTGACGGGCGCCGCGAGCGGCATCGGCCGCGGCATGGCTGAGACGTTCGCCGCCGCCGGCATGAAGGTCGTGCTGGCCGATGTCGAAGACGAGGCGCTGGCGCGCACGGAGCGCGTGATGGCGGACACGGGCGCGGTCGTCCTCGCCGTGAAGACGGACGTGCGGAAGCCGGAGGACGTCGAGGCGCTGGCGCAGCGCGCCTACGACGAATTCGGCGCCGTGCACGTCCTGTGCAACAACGCGGGCGTCGGCGCCGGCGGCCCCGCGTGGGAGCAGACAGCCGACGACTGGCAGTGGGTGCTCGGGGTGAACCTCTGGGGCGTGATCAACGGCATTCGGGCCTTCGTGCCGCGCATGATCGCCGCCGGCGAGGAGGGCCACATCGTGAACACCGCCTCCGTCGCGGGGCTGCGCCACGGGCCGATGATGGCGTCCTACAACGTGAGCAAGGCCGGCGTCGTCGCGCTTTCGGAGACGTTGTACTACGACCTGATGCTCGCGAGTGCGAAGCTGCACGTAACGGTGCTCTGTCCCGGCTTCGTCAACACGAACATCGCAGATTCCGCGCGCAACCGGCCCGCCGACCTGCCCGACGCGCTGCCGCGCCTGCCGCAGGAGCCGGGCGGGCTGCGCGACATCCTCAAGGAGCGCGGGCTGCCGCCGTCCGAGGTCGGGCGCCAGGTGCTGGAGGCGATCCGCGGCGAGCAGTTCTACGTGATCACCGACCGCGTGTTCGACGACGGCCTCCGCGAGCGCTTCGACGCCATCGTCGAGCGCCGCAATCCCTCGTTCAGGCCGATGCTGTAGCGGCCGCGCGCACGGCCGCGATCGCCGCGAGCCCGAGCAGGCGCACGTCCTCCGGCACCGGCAGGTCGACCCCGCACGAGGCCACCAGCAGGGGCGTCTCGTCGCGCAGGTCGCGCTCGCTTACCCAGATGAACGGCTCGCCTTCGCCCGTCGCGGGCGTCGCCCCCGGCGCGGCGCGCAGGAAGTAGATCAGGTCGATGTGCTGGTGTGCGGCCTCGGACGCGCGCGCCCCGGTAGCGGGATGCTCGGGGATGTCCTCGACGAGGATCGTGTAGGGCGGGGGAAGCTGCGCCGGCGCGCGGAACGGCATCACCGCCCGTCCCGGCACGACCTCGGCGTCGAGGCCGGTCTCCTCGCGCACTTCGCGCAGCACCGCCTGCACGGGGTCCTCGTCCGGCTCGACGTGGCCGCCCGGCGGGAGCCACATCTGCGTGCGGCGGTGCCAGTGCAGGAGCGTGCGGTCACCATCGACGACGAAGCCGGTGACGGTGAAGTGCCGTCGCATGCGGCCATGCTAGCGCACGCGGCGCTTGCGGCCCTTCGCCGACGCCCGACCGTTGGCCTCCGTGGCCGCGCGCACCTTCGCGCCGCGCTTGTCCGGCGCGCCGAGCGAGCGCTCGCCCGCCGCACCGTCACGAGCGCCGTTGCGCCGCGCGCGCCTTGCGGAGCGCTCGGCCTCGCTCCGCAACAGCGCCTCCTTGCGCTCGACGCCCCAGCCGTAGCCGGAGAGCGTGCCATCCTCGTGCACGACGCGGTGGCAGGGGATGGCGATCGCCGCCGGGTTCGTGGCGCACGCCCGCGCGACGGCGCGCGCCGCCCGCGGCTCGCCGATCGCGCGCGCGATGTCGGCGTAGGAGCGCGTCTCGCCGTGCGGGATCTTCTGCAGCTCCTGCCAGACGCGCCACTGGAACGCCGTCGCGCGGACGTCGAGCGGCAGTTCGCGGCGCGGCGCCGCGCCCTCGATCCGCGCGACGAGCTCGCTGACCAGCGCCCGCATGCGCCGGTCGTCGTGCACGCGCTCCGCGGCGCGGAACTCGTCCTCGAGCAGGCGCGCCAGCGTGCGGTCGTCGTCGCCGAGCTTCACCGAGCAGATGCCGCGCTCGGTCGCCGCGACGAGCACGCGGCCGAGCGCGCACGGCGCGGTCGCCCACGTCACGCGCATGCCGGCCCCCTTGCGCGCGTAGGTCGCGGGGGTCATGCCGAGACGCGCCGCGGCGTGCTCGTACACCCGGCTGCTCGAGCCGTAGCCCGCCTCGTACACCGCCGCCGTCGCCGGGCGTCCGGAGGCGAGGGCGTCGCGCAGGCGGCGCGTGCGCACCGCCTCGCCGTACTGTTGCGGCGTCACGCCGAGCGTGCGGGCGAAGACGCGGCGCACGCGTCCGGCGCCGACGCCGAGGCTCGACGCCAGCACGTCGAGCGCCGGCGGCGTGTCCGCCGACGCGATCGCGCGGCACGCACGGCGCACCAGCTCGACATCGGCGCTGGGCGCCGAGGCGTCGTTTGGGCGGCAGCGCTTGCAGGCGCGATACCCCGCGAGCTCCGCCGCTTCGGGGACCGCGTAGAACTCGATCGACTCCGGCTTCGGCTGCCGCGACGGGCAGGAGGGCCGGCAGTAGATGCGCGTCGTGCGCACCGCCGTCACGAACACGCCGTCGTAGGCGCGCAGGCGCCGCGCGACGGCGTCGCGCATCGCCGCGGAGTCGGGGAGCAGCCCCTCGGGCAGGCGCTCGGCGACCATGGTCTCACCTCCGCGCGGATCGTACGGGGAGACGCGATCCGCGCGCTATCCGGATCTGACGGGGTTGTTGCGGCGATGAATGAGCGGGATCGGAGGGACGAGGCCGGAACCCGCTCTCCGCCGGCGGGTCAAGCCGCGTCGAGGCGCAGGGTGGAAGCCACGATGGAGGGCGGCGCGCCAGGCACCCGTTCCATCGTCGTCCATCTTCCATCCTCCGCCCGGCCGGCGGCAAAACGCGCCGGAGATCCGCGCTACGCCGCGTCCAGGATCGCCGAGAGGCGCTCGGCGTCGCCGCCGGGGCCAACGACCGCCATCGCGAACTCGCCGGGCTTGAAGAGCCGCTGCGCGACGCGCTGCACGTCGCCGGGCGCCACCTGCTCGATGCCGCCGACCACGTCCTCGATGGTCTCGATCTCGCCCGTCATGAGCAGCGCCTCGCCGGCGCGCTGCGCCAGCGCCATCGTCGACTCGAGGCCGAGGCGGAAGTTGCCGATCGCGAAGTCCCGCGCGCGCATCGTCTCGTCCTCGTCGGGCATCGCGTCGACCAGCTTGAACAGCTCGTCGCGGATCACCTGCGTCGCCTCCTCGAGGTGCTCGAGCGTGACGCCCGCGCTGATGCTCATCGCGCCGATATCGTTGTAGCGGGCCACGCCGGAGCCGACCGAGTACGCCAGGCCGCGGCGTTCGCGCACCTCCTTGAACAGCCGCGAGCTCATCCCGCGGCCGAGGATCGTGTTCAGCACCTGCAGCGGGTAGCGGTCCGGGTCGAGGCGCGGCACGGCGTGCAGCGCGATGCCGAGGTGGCACTGCGCGACCTCGCGCGTCTCGACGGTGACGCGCGGCGCGCCGAACTCGTCGCGCGCGGGTTCGGGCGCCGGCGCCGCGCCGGGCGGAAGATCCCCGAACGCCTGCTCCACCAGCCGCAGGACCTCGTCGTGCGTCGTGTTGCCCGCGACGCTCACGACCGTGTTCGACGGCACGTAGTGCGCCGCGATGTGCGTGACGAAGTCGTCGCGGCGCATCTCGCCGACCGTCTCCAGGCTGCCGCCGATCGGCCAGCCGATCGGCTGGTCACCGAAGGTCGCGCGGCCCAGCAGCTCGCTCGCCCAGGCGCCGGGCTGGTCGAACGTGCGCCGGATCTCCTGCTGCACGACGGTGCGCTCGCGGTCGATCTCGCCCGCATCCAGCAGCGAGTGGCGGTACATGTCGGCGAGCACGTCGACGGCGAGCGGCAGCTTGTCGAACGGTACCTGGTTCCAGTAGCAGGTGAGTTCCTTCGAGGTGTAGGCGTTGAGCACGCCGCCGGCGCCCTCGATCGCCTCCGCGATGAGGATGGCGTCGGGCCGCCGCTCCGTGCCCTTGAACAACATGTGCTCGATGAAGTGCGAGAGGCCGTTCGTGCGGCGGTCCTCGCCGCGCGAGCCTACGCCGACGAAGACGTTGACGCTCACCGATTGCGCCGTGGGCACGGGCGTCGTGACGACGCGCAGCCCGTTGGAGAGCGCGGAGATCTGCCATTCGATCGCCAGGACTTGCTCCGATCCAGATTCGCCGTGGGGATGGTGCGATCAGTATAGCGAGGCGACGATCAGGATCGCCGCGGCGCCGCCGTGCTGGCGGCGAGGCGTGCGCGGGGATATCGCAGCGGCGGCTGCCGGGTCTGCCCGGGCGGCGGCGGAGCTACAACGCCCCGCCCCGCGCGCCCGTGGCCTGCCGGGCTTCGGCGGCCGCCGCCTCCATGTCGGCGAACATCCGCGCCGCCTCGTCGGGGCGCAGGCGCTCGTCGAGCAGCGGCAGGTAGACCTCTTCCTCCTTCGCGAAGTGCACCTTCACGAGCGCGTACAGCCCGTAGAGGACGCGCCGCAGCGCCCGGGCGTGCGCCGGGTCGATGGCGCCCTCGATCTCCGCGCGCAGCGACGCCAGCCGCTCGGTGAGGCGCATCACCTCCACGTGGTCGCGGCTCATCGTCGCCGTCGCCTCGGGCGCGCCCATCACCCGCGCGACGACCGGGTAGAGCGCGCGCTCCTCCGCCTCCGCGTGCGGGATCAGGTGATGCGCGAGGAACTCGTACACCGCGTCGACCCCCCTCCGCACGTCCTCGCTCCCCGCTTCGCCGATGCTGTCAGCGACAGCGTGGAAGCGGTCGATGTGCGGCAGCAGGTCCCGGTGCTCCTCCCGGAGCGGCTCGGTGACCGTGGCCTCGCGTGCCGGCATGGCGGCGTGCCTCCTGCCCTCGCTACTTCACGTCGATGATGCCGACGGCGCCGAGTCCCGTGTAGGCGAAGCTGTGCGTCACGAACGGGTACTGGCCCACGTCCGGGATCTCGAGCTCGAACGTCGCGCCGCCGCCCGGCGGGATCGTGTACGTCTGCATGCCGCGCAGCACATTCGCCGGGTTCCCGTCCGGGTACACCCGGTCGAAGATCGCGCCGATCGTGTGGAACGCCGAGAAGAGCGTCGGGCCGGCGTTCACCACGTGCAGGCGGATCAACTCGCCCGGCGCGGCCGCCAGCGGCTGCTGCTGGTACTGCAGCGCGGCGCCGTTGAAGACGACGAAGTCCGGCGTCGCGGCCTGCATGCGCGCGAAGTCGCCGTCCCAGTTCCCGTCGGCGCCCTTCGTCAGGTACCACTCGCTCTCGACCAGCACGTACTCGCGCGCGGGCCGCCAGCCTTCCGCCGGATCCACGATGATCGCGCCGTACATGCCGTTCGCGATGTGCTGCAGCACCGGGCCGGTGCCGCAGTGGTACATGAAGGCGCCGGGGTAGTTCGCCTTCCAGGTGAAGTGGATCTCCTCGTTCGGCAGGATCGTCTTGTAGTTGATGTTCCACGGCGTCTGCGCGGCGTGGAAGTCGATCGAGTGGCCCATCGTGCCCCGGTTGCGCAGCGTGAAGTCGATCGTGTCGCCCTGTCGCACGCGCACGACCGGCCCGGGCACCGTCCCCCCGAACGACCAGGCGTTCACCTTCACGCCCGCGGCCGCCTCGATGAGGGCGTCCTTGGCCTCGAGGACGATGACCTTGTTCGGGTTCGGGTCGAGCGGGGGCAGCGCGGCGTCGTAGATCGACGCAAGCTTGCCGCTCGGCGAGGGGCGTCCTGCGCCCGCCGGCGGCATCGCGCCGTGGTCGCTCGACGCCATCGCCGTCGGCGACGCTGCAGCCTGGGCCGCGTTGCCGGACGGCGCCTTTGTGGGGCCGATCGGCTCGTATTCGCCGGCAGTGCCGCATGCGGCAGTGACCGCGCCGGCGGCCGCGACGCCGCCCGCGATGCCCAGAAAGCGGCGTCGTCCCATCGCCGTACGGAGGACCTCGGTCGTGTTCATCTGCACCCTCCCTGC
>Ga0070741_10017504_pt1 | contig 11764 bp, 11 predicted proteins | sample Coa_R1_4_FD_66440 | JGI IMG/M metagenome (GOLD analysis project Ga0070741, IMG submission 66440) | Surface soil microbial communities from Centralia Pennsylvania, which are recovering from an underground coalmine fire - Coalmine... | ecosystem: Environmental > Terrestrial > Soil > Unclassified ...
CATACCAGATTGCTTTTCATTCATTACCATAGTCGCAAAACCACGCTTGCCTTGCAATGCATAGACATTCGTACGCTCATGAGGACGATTTTTCTCAATAAAGGGAAGTACGCCATACCTTAACATCAATAATGCAAGTATCGTTGCTATAAAAAATATACTTATCTGAATAATTATTGAGGAAATACATAAGGAAGCTCCTGCAGCACACACTCCACCGCAGAAAAACGATAAAAAAAAGAATAAGCCGGGGCTGCCTACTTCCAACATAAGAAATAACACGGCAATTACTAACCACGCGTACGTCATAGATTCTATTACAAAATTCATGGCTATTTCTACCACTATTTTACTGATAAGAACTTTATTATTATCTTCAGTAACAATTATATCATAAAATCATAATCTTTACATCCCTAAAATTTATCAAAAAATTGACATCTGGTTATATTTTTTCATATAACTAAGCTAAAATAGTTTAATTCGCATACAAGGAATACGTGATGAAGCACGGCATAATCCATCATATGCGTTTTATCTTTCTTTTCATCCTCATCAATAACCTCCCATCATGCATACATAAAAAAGACCTGGGCAAGGAAACATTGCATATCAATAAAAAAGATACTTCTTTTGCCATCAAGGAAGTTGAACAAACATCCCCGCCTCCCGTTACTATTTGGGTGCATGGGACGATCATTTTTTGCAAATCATCGCATCAGCAAACATTTAAGCCGCAACCAAAACTCTTTTTAGCAACTGACATACCTCAGAGTCATCGATTTTATCATGTGGCAAACACCATACATCACAGTGACCCCCAACAATTTTGCCTAGAAGAATTTTATATTTTTGCCTGGTCAGGAAAATTATCTGCAAAAGAACGTAAAATGGCGGCAACTGCACTGTATCATGAATTATGCGCCCTTATTGCCGCCTATCAAGAAAAATATCAATGTTCCCCCGTCATACGCATCATTGCTCATAGTCATGGCGGCAATGTGGTGCTGCATATGGCAAAAATAGAAGCCGCATCTGCCATCAGCATCGAATCATTAATTCTACTTGCGTGCCCTGTACAAGAAAAAACAATGCATTTAATCAATATGCCGATGTTTAAGCATATTTATTCGCTGTATTCAAGCATTGATCTTATTCAAGTTATTGCACCACAGATTAAACGTCATTGTCTTCGCTATATCGGCCGTCATCGCTATAAAATGCCCGGTTTTTCTGCTCGACTTTTTCCACCATCACCACACATCATACAAACGAAAATCAAGCTCAATGGCTATCCAATCACTCACACCCACTTTTCAACAACTCATTTTGTATCAATGCTGCCTATCATCCTACAAAAACTCGATTCTTGGGATGCGTATCTTCAAAAAGAAAAATTATCATTTAAACAAAAATTACTCTGTATTTACCATAAAAATTGACAATTTGATCGCGTTTTATATAATGATGAATATAGTTTTATTTTAATTTTTTTCTATATGAAATATTTAAAGCTGCTCTTTATATCTTTTTTTTACCTTTCAATACACGCTGCACAGTCGTGGGATCTTGCTATCATTCAACATCTTCCCTTATCATATAAACACAAATGCTCTCTCATTGATGCAATGCAAGTGATAAAAGCAAACTGCTCAATCACCCAATCATTACTATCACGTAAAGCACATCAAAAACTCAAAATTGCTCTTAAAAAACAGCGCCGCATTATTGAAAACACCTATCGAAAAAAAGAACAGGGCATATTAGAAAAATTAGGACAATCACTACAGTTTTCTGACAATGAATGGCTTGAATGTTTACGCACAATCAAAAATATCAAAAACAACAGATTTCAATTCATATCATCTGATACGCATCATGATCAGGAGATACCAAGCTCATTATTATCGCTCATTTCATCACTCTGTACACAAAACAACCTTAATCCTCACACGGTTAATGTCGTGATGAACACCATTGATAATCCCAATACCTACGCTCACGCGTCCATTGGTCTTTTTTATACATACAGTCCAGAAGCAACTCCCTTTATACAACAAGCACATATCAAACAAACCATTACTCTTTCTGAAAAACTTACGCAGGAAACATCACTGCGTCAATTAGCCTTTTGCGCTCATGAAGTTGAACATATATGCCAAGGGCACGGCATTGTTCTTGCTATCATTGAACAATATGCCCAGCATTACTTACAATGCGGAAAAGAAACGTTAAATAAAAATCAAGACTATCTCCTGTTAAAAGTGCTGCATGAAGAACAAGCAGAAATTTTTGCTGCACTCAAAAACGCTCATGTTGCACAAGCACTTGTCATGTTGAGGTCAAAACAATATTATCCTCAACATTTGTATGAAGCGCACTATCATACTTTGGTAAAAATTAATAATATGTGGAAAATTGAGCAATTCATTGATAAAATGTAAGTTGCTTTGTTAACAATATTATTATTTCTTTTATACATTTATTAAGCAACCAACAATGAAACTGATAGTATATCTTCTCATTTTATCTATTTCTTTTTCACCTCACAGCACATATTCTATGCAGCATGCGCTATCTGATCGGAATATGCAAATGCTTTGTTATGTTGCTGCCGGGTGCACAGCGTTATTGTATATAACATATCACTACAAAGATTCGGTTGTAGATTGGTGGTATCGCTTGAAAGATAACGAAAGCATAAAAAAAAATGACAGCTCTCGTGATAAAAAAAAAGATAATTTAACACCAAATAATTTAACACCAAAGATTTTAACCCCAGAGGCTTTAGAAATAATGGTTAAAGGGTACAAACAGCGAAAAGAAAATAAAAACTCTACTTTAAAAACAACTCAACTGGATAAAGCTTGTGAAAAGAATAATGAAGAAGAAGTTAAGAAATTGTTATCTGATGCAACAATAGACGTTAATGCAAACTGCTATCTTAGTAATGATGGGTGGACCGTTTTGCATACGGCATGCTATAAAAACAATCAAAATATTATTAATTTGTTACTTGATCATCCAAATATCAATGTATCTATACATGAGGAACGAGACATAACACCACTGTATTATGCATGTCTGCATAATAATAGAGAAGTAGCACAACGGTTATTAGTGCATAAAACTATGGTACTGGACAACAATCTACCGTTACGCATTGCCTGTGAAAAAGGCCATCTTGAACTTGTTAAATTACTGCTGCAACATAATATAAATAATTGCATGAAAATCAATGATTTAGTTGGCTGGAATCAGAAACATAATCCATTAATACAAGCATGTTCTTGTCTAGAAGACTGTATAAATAGTGAAAAAGCATACACTATTTTTGCAGAAGAAATAGCTAATAATAAAGCAAAAGCAGGTCATTCGCATTTTTTTGGGGGCATGAGACGTAAACATTTTTTCCCAAATAATTCTGAGAATTATTGCTTAAGAGACCTACCACAGGCCACCGATCCATTGCAAAAAGCACAAGAACAGATAAAAATGCTTAAGGAGCAACGAACAATATTTTTTGAAATTATAAAAGAACTTTTGAAAGATCCGTTTATTAGTTTTAAACAGATAGGTAATCGTTCCACCGTATTTCATTATGCGGTAGTTGATCATGAGGTATTACAATTATTTTTTGAAAAAAATAAAGCGCTAACACAGGAAAATCAGTGTAGTATCAATGCTATGAATAGCAATAACAAAACACCATTATATAGCGCTGTTCAAGCAGGTAACTTGCAGAGTATTAAATATCTGCTTGATCGCGGAGCCAATATTACTATACAACCAAATAGTGAGAAAACATCATTCGAAATAGCATGTTACAACGTTTGTCAAGAAGAAGACCTAATCAAAAGAAAGCCACTTGAAAATATTGTTATCTTTTTATTGCCCCATGTGCAATATGATGCAGATCAATTATCCAAAGGCGCACAAGAATTGATTGATGTCAGCACAGAAAATGATTATACCCTCCTTGAATTACTGCTTAAACGTGGTGCTGATCCAAATAGGGGAGGCGATCAAAATAATTGGACTGGTCATACAAACATGTTTAAAGCTGCACGCTCGGAAATGTTATTTTTATTGAATTTATTTATCAATAACTATAATGGAAACATTGCGCAAAAAAATTATCTTGGGTATACGGTATTTTATGCTGCTTTTATGGAATCTACCATAAAACATCCTGATGATATTGATTACCTAAAAACACTAGACGAGAATCAAAAGAAAACATTTATGCAACAAGAACTGACTGCTGTAGTAGAATGGCCAAGCCCAAACAGAATTTTTTTCACCCGTCATTGGAATTGCGCATGCAACCGTGATGTTGAAGAACATTATATACAGCGGTTTAATGATTTTGTAGCAACATGCATTGAATATGGTAACATCAATGTTCATGAAAAAATAGTTGATAACCGCTATACACTGCTTGAAAAAGCATATGAGCGCTTACCATTTTACAATCCACAAGATAAACTCTCTTGTTATAATGAAGCAATTGTACATGCATTGATAAAACATTATCCTGTTGATAGCTTAAACAATGCTCAACAAAAAACAGATAGCGCAATAGCACGTGCTTATGATAAAAATCCTCAAAAATATTATCTGTTGCCAACGGAAGAACAAAAGATAACCAAAGAAGTTGTAATGGCTACATATTACACTGATGAAGTATAACATTAAATTACACCCATTAAAAAATTGGATCCCTATGTATTTATATATTTTTTTACTTTTTTTATCATTTAATTTTTATGCAAGCCAAACCCCCCAGGTCACTATTCCATTGTCACATAACTACGATCGAGAAAAAACATCCGTAACATTTATTTCTCCAACATCGGTGGCAATTTTGCGATTTCTTTCTATGAGTTACGAAGCTGATCCTGGCATCGGCCGCTGGGGCTCTCCTTATACTGAAAAACATCTCCATATTTTTGATGTAAAAGATGCAATTCTTACGCTTAAATATCCTGAAAAATATAATATCTCAGAAGAAATAAAAAAAGAAAACCAACATAATCAAACACCCACTTACCAAAACTTGAAAAAATGGCATGATGCACCTCAATTGGACAATCGTATGTGCTCTTTTGGCAACAATGACAGCTACATAATTACGTATCCTTGGGGGGGCATTGAACGGCATAAAAGTGGTGAAGTTGGCTATTTTGCAATTAATAATTCCATATCTTGCGCAAACTATAATCACACAGATAAAACAGTTGCGTTAGGCTCATACGATGGGACTATTACAGTGGTCGATTTGGATCAACAAGGCATGCAGTTAGCTGATTTTAAAACTTTTGATCAATTTTATGATCCAAAAATACAAAAAACGCAACGCGCCAAAACTATTCTCATTTCTACATATCTGCATAAGCCCATTACCCATATTAAACACTTATCTGATGGCTCTTTTGTTTGTTCGACTAACAAAAACGTTTATCTTTTTGAAATCAAAAAAGGTGAAAAAAATTCACACACATTCACCACAACCAAGTTATATGCAGGAACACAACCAATCAATGCCTTAACGATATGCGATGATACGGTAATCTTTGCTGCGGAAAACACTATTCATATTGGGAGTAAAAATAGCAGTGGTACATACCCTATCGAAGAACACACTTATTTTGAGAGCATCACTGATTTATGGATTACTGCTTTATGTGCGTACAAAGATAAAGACAGCATTTTACATATTGTTACTGGAACAGAAGACTGTTATTTTACGATATCGAAGCATTCAAGTGTAAATCTTTATCAGAAAGACTCGTCTTGGCAACGCATAGCCCAACTTAAATATGATCAGCCTATTTCTTCAATAGAAATGAATGCTGATCAAACATTTATTTTAGTGAAAACAACGGAACTTACTACAAAAAATAATGCCCGTGTTTGGGTTGATCATGCTTATGTGTATCCTGTATTCAAATCTGCATTTACTTCTACAACAATAAATCCTTTGACATTGTATTTTGAACAACCATATTTTGACAAAAAAGATTCTCCGCTTGAATTATATCGTCAGATTATATCTACTTGTCAGCTCTATAATGGGTCTTTGTCTTCAAATAATTTAAACTCAATGCAACACAAAATAACAAATCATGAGATTAAGGATTTTACGGATTTTCAGAAGTTACTTAGCTTATATATAGATGTGCTCAAAGACAAAGAAAGCAATCAACAGAAGAATATGAATACATGTTTTAATACCCTGCCACTAACACTACAAACCACCTTTTTATCCTTTATAGAGCAAAAATTGAGTAGTCAAACATCATATAATAACAATGAGATGATCAGATTCAAACAACATTTCAGTAACAACAGCGTGCGCATTATTAATAATCTTTTTCAACAAGAGCTTAATTATAAGATAAATTTATGGCAAAGCTTAAATGATAACAATATCAGCCCCCATCACTGTCTTCAGCTGATATTATCAAATCCATATCATTGGCAGAAAAAAACAGGAATAGGCCTCATTGCCGCGTTATTGTTTGGAGGTATAATATATGCATTAAAATATACTACCGCATGATTTACAGCATTACATACAATAAATCAACAATTAACTCAATACAAATCAATGCCGATACAAAAAATTAATGCGCTACGGATAACACCGCAACGCATCAATTTTGAATGAGTTGTTTTAAATACTCAATTTATTATTTTTTATAGTAATATTTTTGGTATAATTGCTTGTAATATTCTCTGCGTAATTCATCAGCAGTAATATTTGTCTGTGTACCAGATTCACGAGATACAGCGTCAACTTTTTCACGTAAAGTTCTAGCTCTTGGACAACCTTGTCTAGTTTGTTGAGACGTTTTTCGTTAGATCTTGGAGTATACCACATACGACGAAACCAATCTGACCAGCTTTCTTTTTTTTCAATTGCTTGCGCAATTGGCGTAGTTGATATGGTCTTTCTTGTACCTGTTATTTGTCGCAATCTTGGTATCCACATGCTATATATGGATAATGGACTACTTGCTAAAAATATGAATAAAAGTAGCATTTCGTGCAATTTTTTCATAAAAGCATCCTTAATAAACTAGTTTTGATTATTATCTAATATACTTACAACGTATCACAATAATTTCAAATAGTCAAAAGGAGTGGCGGATTGATAACTGCTTGAAATCGCAGCCGCATCAATGCCACAAAAATGCCAACAATTTTATCGACCTATATGGTCGTACTACTTATCAAATAGATCGGAATGCGTGCCTGTTCGTGCAAAAATCACCTGGGTTTCTGTTAATTTGTATACCAATAACCAGTCTGGTTCAATGTGACATTCCCAATACCCACTAAAATTGCCCTTGAGTTTATGGTTCTTATTTTTTACTGGCAAAATCTTTTTAGCAATTAGTAGCTGAATAATTTTTTTTAATTTTGAAGTGTCCTTACCACGCTTTTGCGCTTTTTGAACTTCTTTTTGAAAGCGTTTTTCATAAACCGGGATTAACATTCTCAAATACCCAGCTTTTTAAAAAGATCTTCTGCACTCTGAGCTTCAACTAAATTCTTTCCTTTTTCAATATTGGCAATAGCTTCAAGTGTTTTTTTATTGGGTTTTTTCGTACTATCTACTTTACGTGATTTACCAGGGACTTTTATCTTATGTAAATGACTTTCAATAGAATCTATAACAACGTCCCTCATACTTTTTCCCAATATAGCTGCTATCGCTTTTAATCTTTTATGATCTGCAACTGGAATATCTATAGTAATGCGTGACATTTCATCTCTTTTAGTATGCATGTGATTCCTTAGTAAAAATTTATTGTTTCTATGGTATATAAATAAGTTACCAGAAATACAGAAATAAAGAAACAATCACAAACTGTTCACCAATTCAACAATCGCAGCTGTATCAACACCACAAAACGCCAATAATTCTTCTGGTTTTCCTGATCGCGGTAGTTTATTAACCGCAAGGGAATGGATTTTGATATTTTCATCTGCCAAAGCGCTACGTATAGCTTCAGCAATGCCGCCTTGAGGATAATGGTCTTCGATAACAATAATTTTATTGCATGACGCACAAGCAATAAATTTGACCGTTGAGACATCAAGAGGCTTTATGGAATATAAATCAATTATTGAAACAAAAATGTTTTGTTTTGACAAAATTTCATACGCTTTAAGGGCTTCAAACAACGTCACTCCTGCTGCAATAATGCACGCAACGTCATTATCAGATTTTTTCAGCACCTTACATCCGCCGATGGGAAACTCCTCATTATTTTCGTAAAGCACTGGCGTTGCCATGCGCGTTGTACGTAAATAACTAATTCCTTTATCGTAACGAGCCATTTGTTCCACTAACTTGTGCGTGCTTACTGCATCTGCCGGATATAAAACTACTGATTCCGGTAAACATCGCATCATTGCTATATCTTCTAGCCCCATTTGCGAAGGGCCATCCTCGCCAATCGATACACCACAATGCGAACCAACTAAACGGAGCGCTGATTGACCAATTGCCGCCATACGAATTTGATCATGCGCTCGTGAAAAAAATGAACTAAAGGTTGAAATAAAAGGAATTTTTCCTCGCCGTTCAAAGCCAATTCCCATGCCAATCATATTCTGTTCTGCAACAAAACATTGAAAAAACCGATCGGTATGAATTGATTCAAAAATATCTGCATAGGTTGAATTTTTTACTTCTGCATCAAGACTTACTATGCTATCGCACACATCACCCAGATGAGCTAATGCCACCCCGTATGCTTTACGCGTTGCAACCATTTCATTCCGCGTATACGCGCAATCAGGAATTTGAATGATTTCACCCACAGCTCTGTGCTTTATCATTGATCCATACGGATGAATAGGTTTGTACTGATACGTACTGTCATCGTACTGTGCAGCAGAAACAAAATTATTCTCCAGCTGCTGCAATGCAAGCGCTTCTTGTTTTCCGGTAAATGCTTTACCATGAAACCCTTGCATTCCTGCTGCAAAATCAATCCCGTACCCTTTTACCGTTTTTGCAATAACAACAATGGGTTTATCATCCACATGATGCGCTTGATCAATCACTGATATTAGTGCCCCTACATCATGACCATCAACCGTAAATGCTTGCCAGCCAAACGATGTAAAAATAGTTTCATAGCGTTTTATATCATAATCAAGCAATGTTTGCGTGCTTTGGCCAAGATTATTCACGTCAATAAAACAGATAAGATTATCGAGTTTATAATACGCAGCCAGCTGCACCGCTTCCCACACACTCCCTTCCGATGACTCACTATCTCCCATCACAACGTATGTTCTAAAATGACGCTTATCTAAATGCGCAGACAATGATTCACCAATACCAATCGACAAACCCATTCCTAATGACCCTGTTGCCGCCTCAGTATATTTAAAACGCCTTGTCGGATGACCTTCAAAATTTGAGTTTATTGACCGGTAGGTCAATAATTCGGCATCTGATATCAATCCAAGTTCATGCCATACCGCGTATAACACGGGTGCAGCATGACCTTTTGATAAAATAAAACGATCATTGTCAGGGTTTTCGTAAGCATAAGGATCGTAGCGCATCGCATAAAAAAAAAGTACCGCGACAATATCTGCCGCGGACAATGCTGAAGTCGGGTGGCCTGAGCCTGCCTGAGCAGTCATTTTAACAGACCACCGACGAATATTATATGCTTTATGTTCGATAAATGCGACTAATGCTTTTTTATCCACTCAGTATCCTATTGTTTTTGAATGCTCTTGCCGACAATAGAATATACTTGATGTAGCGTATAAACATCAAGCCTTCATTTTTTATGCTGTTTTCCTGCACTTTTAGGATGATTGCGACGCCAATTGTCGCCATGCGCACACGTCATCATCCGCAAAATATCACTGCCCCCATGGGACATATTTTTGCATTTAAGTGAATTAAACATATTTGATGCGTACTGTCTTAATCTGTTGGGAATGTGTCTGAAAAAAGACTCTGGAATGTTATGCAGATGAGATTTTTTAAATTTCATAAGGTATATCCTTTCTTTTTCTAAATATTCCGATTTTACTTTAAGATTACTTGAAAAAATATCCTAAATTCAATGCTTTTCTATAGAAAAATCATTTAAAACCCGATACACTCATGTATATGAAATTCATACAAAGACATTATAGATCATTTCTCAAAAACATACAATTACAACTTTTTATATTTCTTATATCCCTTCCCATTTTAATCAGTTGGGGATTACCAATCTCTCTTTTAAGCTTATTCACCACCCTTTTGTTTACGCCAATACTCAGCCTCTTTTTACTCATCTCATCTCTTATTTTTTTTAGTGAATTACTCCATATACCAAATACCTGGTTCATGTGGTTACTTGAGCATATCACCTCTTTTTGGAATACCTGTCTTTCGTATCATCAGTCGTGGTGGCTGATTGGTTTTAGTAAACCATCACTGTCATGGCTTATAGCGATAGTGTTGGTAACTTTAGCAATTCTTCACGCTAAACAGATCACAACAGCGCAACAGCGCATTGTTATTCTCACTGTTTTTTTGCTCTGCGCGTGTTGCCTATTAAAATTTTTTCCTCATCATCAGCATATCCTTGAAACACTGCTGTATAATCGTAAACATATTACGCTTATACAGCACAATAATACACTTATTGTGTTTGACGAAGGAACGTTCAGCTCCCACGCAGCATATGAATCTTTTATAACATATACATTTTTACCTGATGTGATACAAAAAACGGGAAAAACAACGATAGAACATCTCATCGTAAGCAACATTAACAAACGCACCTTTGACGCGCTTGCATTTTTAGCAACAAAAATGAACATAAAAAATATATATTTGCCATGGTGGACAGGAAAAATTCCTTCGTTTGCGTGGTATTCATATATAACGTTAAAAAAGAATATAGCACGTGTAGGTGGTAAAGTTATTCCCATTTCAAAAAAACGCACCATCATTAATACAAAGGATTGTTCCCTTTTTATTGAAGTAAACAACACAAAAAATATACGCTATTATGATGCTCAATATCCGCTCTTGTATTGCAATGGAATTATTGATCAACAACACATTACCATAGGAAAAAAGGATGAATGATATAAAAGTGTTAATAGTTGTCGCGTTTAATGGATACCAACATATTGAATATGGCATTCCAAAACATATCATTGAACAAGCTGGTTACAACGTAATAACGGCAAGTGATAAGCCAGGCAGCGCTATTGCAAAAGATGGCTCTACCACTACCGTCGATATTACGCTTGATAAAGTAATGGTAGATTATTATGCTGGCATCATTTTCATCGGTGGCCCTGGCGCACTAGAACATCTTGACAACAACACAAGCTACGCCATTATCAAAGATGCCGTACAAAAAAATATTCCTGTTGGCGCCATATGCGCCGCAACACGTATTTTAGCGCACGCTGGCGTGCTAGAAAATAAATACGCAACTGGTTGGAATGACGATGGTAAACTCAATGCACTTTATAAAGAATACAATGTTAAATATCTTGCACAGCAAGATACCGTTGTTGATGAAAATATCATCACCGCAACAGGTCCTGCTGCCGCTCAAGAGTTTGCCGACCTTTTTGTTGAAATATTGCAAAAAAATAAAAACTACAATGAAAAATAATTATTTTTCTATTAATATTGCTCGCGCAGGAGCAGCTTCAAGTCCAATAACATACAATGGTAAACCCACAAAAAAATAGTTACCAGGCGCTACAT
>Ga0070741_10017505_pt1 | contig 11764 bp, 6 predicted proteins | sample Coa_R1_4_FD_66440 | JGI IMG/M metagenome (GOLD analysis project Ga0070741, IMG submission 66440) | Surface soil microbial communities from Centralia Pennsylvania, which are recovering from an underground coalmine fire - Coalmine... | ecosystem: Environmental > Terrestrial > Soil > Unclassified ...
TGAGCGTCCATAAGCCGGATAAAACCTTCGTTCATCGCCTCTCGCAGCGGAGTAGGCAGCCTGACCACCGCGAGCTCACGGTTCGGAGGTCTCACAGAAAAGCCGCTCTGGAATGCGGGCTCCGCGTCGAAACGAGCGACCGACAACCGAACGCGTGGGCCGAGTAATGCCACCAACTGATCACTAATTTTGTTCGTGTCCTGACCTGGCCAGGCGGAACTGCCATCCCCGCTCAGAACGGCGCTCGCCGCCATTGCCGACAGCCTGCGTCTTTCCGTTATGGCTTGGCATGCAATTCCATTCCGTACATTCCAAGACACTCAGGAAGACGTACATCTTTCTTCTCTCTGTCCTTGCTGCACGGCCAGTACCAACGGCACGGCGCCACAGTGCAGATGCCGATCAGAGTCGGCGCGTGGCCGCCCTTCAGTTTACTGTGAACGGCCGGTGAGCACGCCCATTCGGAAGCGCCCGCGTCCATCATCGTGCCGGGGACCGGCGATGGCCTAAGTGAGACTGGAATCGCAGTAGTCGGTCCAGAAAGGCCGACGCTCTAATAAGTAACAGGTAGTAAGATATCACGCCTTTCGTATGAGTAAGTCAACGCTGGATTGTACTTCGTCGCGATCGCTTTTGACGAAAGTCATTCCCCGAATTTTCTTATGTAGCGATGCAACAAGAAAAATGAATCCGGCTGCCCGCGAACAGATCGAGAAATACTGGACAGAGTTATGGGCACGACGAAACCAATGGAACCGCACAGGAGTTAGTCGGCGTTCCCATCGGTGACAAGCACTGCTCCTACCTCCGGCGAAAATACGCCGGCGGCAGATCCATATGTAAGGGAGGTGATCGTATGTGGGACGTATTAAGAATGTGTTGGCACTGGATCGTCGGCGGCACAAATGACGACGACTGAAGTGTTACGAGCGCACGGAAAAGCTTAAGTAATGGCCACAATGGCTCCTGGGTGTCGATCCAAAGCAGAAGGAATACGCTGAACTGGCGCTGCAATTCTTTTGAATCGGTCGGCATAATGGCGCGTCAGTCGGTATGAGGGCATCCGACATCAACCGCATCGCTGAAGCACCAGCCGTCGATGTGCGCAGGGCGGGAAGAGATACGACGATCCGGCATACTGCTTTTCTGGTACTTCCCGCCTTAGCGTTTATCGTCTTCAACCCGCAATTACGCATATTCATCGGGCGAGCCGTCCGGTACGCTCAGAAGATTTCGAGGGAAGCAGGACAACCGGTAGCGTTAGCGTAAAAGCAGCACAGAAGTATGCCCACCTACCTGCTTCGCTTGAACTGATTATCTCGTCGCGGCCGGATTATTGTCCCATAGCAGAACCTTCCTGAGCCGTCTCAACCTCGCGACGTGTCTTCAGTGACCGCGCTACAGAATGTGTCCGGGGACAAACCCGGCACCCGCCCAGGTTGACTGGCAGATGAATCCCGTTACATTCCATCGCGAATACGGACCGCCGCATCAATCGAAGCGAGGAGGGCTACCGTGCCAACCGAGAATTACTTGATGGCAGTTTTTGCAAGCCGCTGGTGGGCCGTCCTGCTGCGCGGCTTAGTGGCAATTGGTTTCGGCATACTGGCGTTTGCATGGCCCGGAGTCACGCTGCGTACGCTTGTCGTGCTCTTTGCGATCTACGCCTTGATTGACGGTGTGTTCTCGCTGTTCTCTGCGATTGGCGGACAACGCTATCGTGAACACCGTTGGCTGCTTGCGTTGGAGGGTATTATCGGGGTCTGGGCCGGATTGGTCATGTTAAGGGCTCCCACAGTCACCGCCGTCTTTCTGGTCTTATTTATCTCAATTTGGGCTATGGCGACCGGATTTCTGCGAATTGGGACCGCGATCCGCCTTCGCAAGGAGATTAGCGGGGAAATGTGGCTGGTCCTGAGCGGCGTGCTCGCGGTTCTGTTCGCACTCATGCTGATGGCGCATCCGGCGGTAGGTATGGTCGCCCTCGTCTGGGTGATTGGCGGTTACGCGCTCGGTTTGGGTGTATTTCAGATTCTGCTCAGCATCGAACTCAGGAGGTTGCGTGCGGCCATGTGAACCGTATCCGGTCGTCCAGTTCTCTAAGGGCCCGAAATCGACCGAGTATGTCTCTATCTGAACCTGTTGATGTCGATGGCTTCGACGAGCCCTGATCTTCTGCGTACCGTCCGGCCGGAGCACCTGGCGCGAAGGTCAAGATCGTTTGGATTGTTTGGGGCTGGGAATAAGGACGATGGTTGATGAACTGTGCCCGTAGGAGCCACGATGCCGCTTTCTTGGCCGCTGAAGTTCAACGGCGATTTCAGATAATCCGTGGGATACCCGGTCCTCACGGCTGCTGCCCCTCTCCGGCTGCGGACCGCTGGTTCGGTACCGCATATTTAACTATGGAGTCACTCTGAAATTCACGGCACGCTTGCAATTCGACCAGGTTCACACTGCCGTTACCGGTGAGCTCGTTTACAGCGAGTTCGGACTTATGTGGAAGCAGTGCGTCACTATTCCCAATGTGCATCACTCCGTAGTGCATAATTTCTTCAATGGAGCGCAACCCCAACTGCGGTCCGATGTGGTTGACATGGACCTCCACCCGCACAAGATCGAGCGTGACGGCGTCGACCCATACACTTCCTTCGTAAGGCACCGTGGCTTGCATACCACTATGTTTAACCAAGAAGCGGCTTCTTTCGAGTGGTACGACGAAATTCAAACGAAATGTCCGGTGCCCGTCTTTCTTGGCCGCGCCCATAAACTTAAAATTCGCTACGCCCCGCGCGAACAAGACCTCCAAATGCGTTCCAAAGGCGCCATTGCCGACCGTTCCATTAGGAACCAATCGGTCAATTACCCGCTCCTCGAAGCGATCCGAGCCGGCCCGTGCAAACAACTCTTCGTGATCAATGATCGCTACCTCCAATTCGACCGTGTCCTGGCGGGTCAATGTCCCTCGACGGACGAAGCGGTTAATGACTTCATGACAGGTGTAACGCGGTAACTGTGCGAGGTGGGCCAAGGTGTGGGTTTGGATCTTTTGTATTAAATCATCAGAGTCTTCAAGCGGCGCTTTATCAGCGGCGAATGCCATACACGTGGTGAGCGCAACAAAACGTATGTACGTCATCTATCCGAGTTCCCCTTACAAGTGGCTTGAGATTCCCGCGGATGACCGACGACGCAAAAGACGGGGTCTTCTGAGTGTCCGACTGAAACCCGGATTGGGCCGACCGGCTTCGGCAATGATGAATCTTGTGAGATGCCCGCAAGACGAGAGCAAGTAGGTTCCGGAAAAACTCAATCCGCCACGGCACATCACGAATCAGACAAAAATGGTGAGACTACTGATATCGCCCTTTGGACGCGACCGGCGATCCGAATCTCAACCAGGTACAGCCGCGTGAGATCTTCTACCCTGCTACGCATGTTTCGAAGGGTGGTGTGCTTGTTTTCTTGGGAGCTTGTCTTTTCCGCGGCCTGCACTTGCCCGGCGCAACAGTTACCGGATCCCGCCTTTGCTCTAGATCGCTCGGCGTTGGTAATCGCATTTACATCTGAAAGGTTATGCAGTTGGCAGAATCGTCTCAATCTGAAGGACTGGAAGATCTCTCTCGTTTTTTCGCGGGCCGCCGAACTTAAACCTAATACGTCAGGCCATATCCACTGGGAGCCTGAACTCAAAACCGCGGTCATCCAGATTCTCGACCCGGCCGACTACCATTTGCCCGAAAGCGAGATGCTCCACGACATGGAGTTCACAATTGTTCACGAACTTATCCACCTTAGTTTCGGGCCTGCACTTTCCGACTTCCGGCGTACCGAAGCCAACCGGCGTGAAGAGGAGCAGGCGGTTAATCAGGTGACCGACGCTCTCTTGAAGCTGCAGCGTAGCTCGCAGAGCGAAACGTGTGCCGCAATATGTTGGGTTCCGCTGTCGTTATCAGACCAGGCTGACGGGCAAAGTATGCAAAAAAAACGGCTAGCGCATTGACCCGATCAGGCGGAGCCGGTCCGATTCGCTTACCGCTGCGGCGTTTTGGGTCCCGGAATGGGGACGCCGAGGTCCTGCCTTTCCTCCTTCGCCCCGCCACCGAGTCACTGCTCATAGTCGCCTGTTGTTGCCTTGTATTCCCAGGAGTCGCCGGTTTCGTTCATTAGGGTGGAAAGGCGTTTGTCCATATCGGCGAGCAGCGCGCGCGCGCCGGAATCCTCCACCAGATTCTTCACCTGGAACGGGTCCTGGGTGATGATATAAAGAAACGACGGGCCATCCACCGTCCTGGCATAGGAGTGCTCGTGAGTGCGAAGTGCACGCCGGCCAGGCCAGGCGACATAGCCGTACATCATTTGCAGAAGAGCGCGATCGCGCGGCGCCTTCGCGGACTTGCCTGCGATATACGCGGAGCCATCAACACCATCGATTCCGGACGGAGGCTGTAATCCGGCCAAACCCGCCCAAGGGCGGATAAACATCGATCGTGCTGAAGACCTCACTAATGATGCGGCCCGCCTTGACAGATCGCGGATACCGGATCATCAAGGGTACACGGGCTGAATCCTCGTGCGGCCGGCGTTTGCAGGCATAGCCGTGTCCGCCCAGCCTGTCGCCGTGATCGGCGGGAGTAGCACACAATCGTTTCGAAGTTGGTCGGGATCGCACAGTGACTCAACACCGGGCGTAGGCGTCAGACCTTGTAGTGTTCGATCGCTTCCTCGTCCAAATCCAGCCCAAGGCCCGGTCCCTGCGGAACCTGGACTTCGCCGTTCCGGAACGTGAAGAGCTCCTTCGATTTGAGGATCTTCGAAGCGGGCGCCCATTGCTCCTGGGGCAGCAAAGGGGGCGTTGCCAGTGCAAACTCCTCCAGCGGAGCGCCCCAGGCAGCGTGCACCTGAACCCGTCCGGCTACCGACAGGCCATATGAGCCGTGCCCGATACAGGGCTTGTGAAACGCCTCGCACATGGCGGCGACCTTGCGCGTCGTCAATAATCCACCCACATTGCGAAGGTCCGGCTGGAGAATATCGTATGTGCCGTGGACCAGCGCCTCCTTGAAGGCATCGAGTCCGCGAAATCCTTCTCCGCCGGTAATGAGAATGTCCACCTCCCGGGCCAGCCGCGCTGCGCTTTCAAAGTCATCCCGCGCAAACGGCTCTTCGAGCCAATAGACGCCGACCTTTTGGAGAGCTTGCGCCGCTGCCTCGGCTGTCGCGTAATCCCAAACCTTGCCGGGTATGTGCGCGGTCCGGTCCACCATGGTCTTGAATCCAGGAGCCGGACCGCAGGCGGCAATCACACCGGCACACGACTCCACGTCGTCCATGAAGTTCGGCCGGAAAATTCGCATCTTGAATCCGGTGAAGCCCGCCTCCTTCAAGCGCCGCGCGTACGCGGCCTGGTCTTTGATCGGCACTTGCGATTGATCCATCGGGCCCCGCCACACCGCGGTGATGTACACCGGGATACTGGTCTTCGAGCCGCCAAGAAGCCGGCAGATGGGCTGCCCGGCAACCTTGCCGATCGCGTCCCAAATAGCCTCCTCAATACCGCCCCAATCGAGCAGCCCCTTCTTCAGGTGCTCTTCCACGGCGAACAGGTCGGCGCCTACGAGCGCGTCGCGGATCTGGGTAAAGTTGCCCGCGCGGGCTGATGGCGAGCCACTACCGCGTCCGCCGGACCGGTAACCTCCGTCACCCGCGCCGCCAAACGAATAACCCCGTATCCCCGATTCCGTCACCACCCGGGTCACCGCGGCGCGGTTCATCACGCCGGCATCGACCTCAGTGGCTGTTGCCGGAATCTCGATGTTGAAAGTCTCGATCGTCCGTATGCGGACTGGCTTTACGTCCGCTGCGAGAGCCTTCACGGGTGCCAGTTCCGTCTGCGTGGCGCAGGCTGCCGCCACCCCCGTCGAAACCAAGAAATCTCTGCGATTCATGCGGACCTCCTCGGTGACGAATCGGTGAGCTTACCAGTACAGTTTCCCTCCCAGCTGTAAGATGCGCGGATCACGTGTGCTGTTGACCAGCCCGAAGGTGGATACATTCACAACCGCGGCCGGGTTGTTGAATTGCGTGTGATTGAAAAAATTGAAGAACTCAGCGCGAATGTGCAGGCGCGCGGCTTCACCCATTTTCGGAATGTTGAAATTCTTGCTGAAGCTGACATCCCAATCGTTGACGCCGAATCCCTGCTGCACGTCGTTGCCGAGATTGCCGAAAGTGCCCTTTGGCGGCGTGGTGTAGGCGGCCGTGTTGAAGCCCAGCAAACCGCTGGTACGCGGGTCCAGGCGCTGCGGCTTCACTGCGGTGCCGCTGGCCCGTTCCGTTCCCGCCAGCACGTTAGCAGGGTCGCCCGTCACCGTGATGGTGAACGACATACCCGAGATGAAGCTGGTGATCCCGCTCAGTTCCCAACCGCCGATCACCCCGTCGAGCAGCCGGTTCTGCACATTGACCTGCTTTCCTTTGCCGATCGGTAGCTGCCAGACGTAGCTCAGGATGAAATTGTGGGGCACATTGTCGGGCGCCGGCTCCCGCTCAGGCCGCCGGTTGTACATGTTCATGCCCGCGGCTCCGCTATCCATCAGCTTCGAAAACGTGTAGGCCACGGTGAAAGAAAGGTCCCGCCAGGGCCGCTGCTCAAGTTTTACGTAGCCGGCATTGTAGTTCGTCCACTGATAATTCGTGTTCTGCGTGAATCCCGGCGGGAGGTTCGGGTATGGCTGGCGGGTCTGGTAGGGCGAGGGATTATTCGGATCCGCCGGCAGGCTCGGCTGATTCAGCAGCACGGATCCGTATTGTTTTTGTCCGGTGTTGCCCATGTATCCGGTCTCGAGCAGCAGCCCGGGCCGGATCTGGTGTTGGATGTTGAGGTTGTAATTGTACAGGTAACCTGTCCGCTGGTGCAGGTCCTGATTGCTGCTGACTCCCGTAGTGCTCTGGCTCGCGGCCGGGAACAGGTCGGACATGCGGATCTGCGGAGTGGTGGGGCTGGATACCAGGTTCGCGAAAACGAAGAACGGCGGAGTGCTCAGCATATTGTTTACGGCCGCGCCGCCTCCGCTATAGGCATAGAAGATGCCGAAGCCGCTGCGGACAGTGGTGCTATTGGTCATGCGGTAAGCCAATCCCACGCGGGGTCCGAAGTTGTTCTTGTCCGGAGCCACGGGAGGATTTGAAAGCGGCGGGGTTCCAGTGCCATCGAAAAGGCCCCGGCCGGGAATGTAGTATTGCGTGCTGCCAGCGATCAGTTGACGGCCCGTGCCCAAGTCAAAGTTAGCCAGCCGTCCGCGATAGGGAGACTGATATTCGTAACGCAGACCGAGGTTCAGGGTCAGCCGGTTGTTCACCCGCCAGTCATCCTGTACAAACCAGAAGATCTGCTCCGCGAGAGCGTACTTTGCCACGCCTCCGAAGTTTCCCAGGCTACCCAGGCCGCCAGTGGCCGAAGCGGGCAGTCCAAGCAGGAAATCGGCCGTCGAATTACCGGAATAGTTTCCACTGAAATTGATGATGCCGTTCTGGCTGCTGCCCTGATCGTAGCCGACCAACAGGTGTCCGAAATCGCCACCGATCTTGAGTGTCTGGTTGCCGTGCACCCAGGTGATCGCCTCGCTTCCGCGGTAGTAGATGTTGTTCTGCACGATGCGCGTGCCATAGCCGACGAAGCCGCTGCTCGCCCCGGGGAATCCTGGCGCATAACCGGTGAGATTGATGTTCGGCAGCGTGTAATCGCCGGGCTGCGGCGCCAGGTTCTTCAAGCCCAACTGAGCGGCATAATTGGTCGAGAATCGGTCACCGTCGCTGGTCCGCGCAAGGTAGGCTTTGAAAAAGCCCAGGCGCGTGTCGCTGATCAAATTGGGACCGAAGACGTGCGTATAGCCTATCGACAGGTGTTGGGTGTGATCCGGACGGATCACCCCAAGCCCAAGGATATAAGCCACGTTCGTCAGGTCGTCGTTCGCATAGGAATACCGCCCGAACAGGCTGCCCTTAGCTGAGACATGGTGGTCAATGCGGCCGGTAATCTGGTCTCTCCGCTCCCAATCGCTCGGCGTAACCAGGTAATTGATCCCCGGGCGTCCCACCAGATTGGGCTTCGGAAAGTAGGCAAGGAGCTTTTGACTCAGCTGATCAAAACGCGTGGAGGGAATGATGTTGTTTGGGAACGGTGTATTGCCGTTCAGCGGGTCGAGGATTGTCTTTCCAACGCTGGAAAAATCTCCAGCCAGCATTTCAGAGGTCGGAATCAATCCCTGAAGGATATCGCCCGTGCGCCGCCGCCGCCCTTCGTAGTTGGCGAAGAAAAACGTCTTGTCCTTGCGAATCGGACCTCCGATGTTTCCGCCGTACTGGTTATAGGTGAAGCGCGGAGCTCCGGTGGCCGGGCGGAAGAACTGTCCCGCTTGGAACGCGCGGTTGCGGATGAAATCGTAAGCAACTCCGTGGAAGCTGTTTGTTCCGCGCTTGGTGACCATGTCGAGAAAGGCCGCGCCGTGGCCGTACGCCGCATCCATGAAATTGGCCACTACCTTGAACTCGGAAAGCGCGTCCAGCGATAAAGCGATTGCCGGGTTGTTCTGATTGACCACCGTGAAATCAACTCCGTCCAGATTGGAGCCTGTCGCGGTGTTGCGCACCCCGCCGATATCGATAGATCGCGAATCCATGACGCTGGAAGTCCCGACCGTTCGCAAAGAGCCGGGCGTGAGCGCCGCCAGGTCGAAAAAGTTGCGGTTGTTCAGCGGCAATTCGAGCATGGTGCGATTGTCGATGACGCCACCCATGGCGGCAGTATTGGTCTGCAACTGCGGCGTAGTGGCCATCACTTCCACCTTTTCGTTCACGTTGCCGACCTGCATGGTGATATCGGCACGCACCTCCGTGTCAACCGGTAGGACAACCTTCTCCAGCGTGGAAGTGCGGAATGAGGCGGCTGTGGCGCTGATGGTGTAGGTCCCGCTGGGCAGCGCGCTGAATCGATAGAAACCGTCGGCCTCGGTTTTAAGGGTCCTGGTCTCGTTGGTGGCGTTGTTGCTGGCGGTTACGGTCGCGGCAGGGATGATAGCGCCGCTCGCATCTCTCAGCGTACCCAGAATGACGCCCGTACCATACTGGGCGAATGATGTCGCTGTTACCAGCGACAGCAGAAAAGCAGCACCGAGGCACGTGCCTCTGAAGCGATAGCAATACATGGACACCTCCAGGAGAGCTTGGCTCTGTTCCTATTGGCTAGGCTAGCGGCGATCTGGCCCGATACAATCGGTCCACCGTCTAACCGGCATCTCTCTTTGTTCCGAGTTCCTGGCTAGTATACACCTGATAGTGCGGAGGGTAATATCGCTATTCTGCTTCCGTCGCAGCGCATGGATTACAAATGACAATTTTCAGTGCGAACGCGATATAACCATTCGCCGCTCCGTCTGGAGTGATGAATGTGTCAGGAGCGGAGCAGATGATAAACGGAAAGCGGTTCAGATCAGCCCAAGAACTACGCGAGTGAACCCTTCAGCGGTGCAGCAGAGTCACCGGACCTAGGTAGCGGTCGAACCAGTCCAGAGTCTCTCTTATGTACTGTTGAGGCGGCCCCGCATGCCCGGTCTCGAACAGCACATGCCGCTTGTCTTTCTCCGGACTTCCCAACAGACGTAACATCGGAATCTGGCAGGTTTCCACCGGCGCAATAAAGTCATAGCGGCCGTTCAGCATCAGGACCGGAATCCGGACGTGGGGCGCGAAATTGATTTCATCCACTTCAGGCAGTCTCCTGTCAGGAGGAAATCCCCCTTCGGCCAGAGTTGCGGCCCGGATGCGCGGCTCGACTGCGAGCGAGATCAGGCCCATCCCTGCTCCTCCGCTGATGCCGAAAAAGCCGAGCCGGTCGCGAGCGATATCCTTGCGGCTTTCCAGATAGTCGACAGAGCGGCGCAAGTCCTTACACTGCTCAATTAGTAGGTCCCTTACGCCATTGGGCCCGAGGACAGTTTGAGTGTGTCGTCCAAATGTCCCCTGATAAACCGGCAACACGACAGCTCTGCCGCTCCGCATCAGAAATTCGAACCGCTTGATCTCACCAGCGTCAACGCTCGCCACGGTACGAGCGGCGCCCGCGGGAGCGTAAATGATGGTCTGATATGGCGGGTTTACATTTCTCGGCAGGTAGAGCCAGGCCGCCACGCGCTGGTGATCATAGGCTGCATCGAACGCGATCCGCTCGGCTCTCCAATACCTGGATTGTTCATCCACTGTCTCGGTAACGGCGTGCAGTTCGGTGCGATCGTACGAGTAAGCGCTCGCGAGCATCCGAAATCCGTCATCGGAAACCGGTTTCTCCGTGCGATAGTCGCGCCGGGCTCGGTCAATTGGCTGCGTCAGCTCGCCGACGAGCGGCCGCTCACCATACCTGACGCACCGAAATCCGTTCGCCAGTGAACGGTCGAATGGCGAGCCGGCATCCATCATGGCGTAAAAACGGCGTTCCTGGTTCCAGCCTCCTCCGAGGATGTACCGCAGACTGCCAGTGCTATTCCAGCACCATTCCCTCACGTTGCCCGCCATATCGTAAGTTCCGAATCTTCCAACGCCTCGAAAGCCGCCCACGCGCGCCGGACCGTTGCCGTCGAAATTGCTGAACTGCAGGACGTCGGAGTAGATCCCCACATCCGCTGCCCGGAGCCAGTGATACACGGTGGGGATCTGTTTTTTTGCAAATTCCGCGTACGCGTTTGCTTCGTACCAACTCACACCGGCGACAGGATAGTCGTCCTGCCCCGACGGATAGTCACCTAACTCCCAGGTCGAAGGCCCCGGTCGGCCCGTGGCGTCGCGAAACTCAGCCATGGCCTGATCACGGGAAAGTACCCGGCCGCCTTTGACGAACGGCTGGCGCCAGTAGCTTCCGTTTTGGTACCCGCCCTGCTCGATAAATTGTTTGAACTGCCGGTTGGTCACCTCACACTTATCCATCCAAAAGTCGTCGAGTGCGACCGGCTGCAGGTCGAAGGTCCGGGCTTTCCCATGGGGCACATGTACCATGTCGGCAGGAGCACTATGATCGGCGTCCAGAACGAACTCGATGATCGGGCTCTGAACGCTGGCCGCGCCTTCGACGGTCCGAAAACCGGGCTTGGAGATTTTCCAGCGGAAGTAGCCGCGTGGCAGCAAAAAATTCTCGAGCGGTGAGTTGCCGACGAACAGCCATTCGCCATCGGGATCGGTGTACGGTTTCAGGTAGACGCTAGCGCCGGAAGGAGTGGTGTGGATCGCAACGGGATATGCGATCTCGTGCAGCAGTCTGTTCAACGCCGGGTCGTGCGGGAGAATTGCGAGAGCTTTGTGAAGCCACGGCAGGGCGGCGGCCTCGTTACCTGTGTCAACCAGGCGGGTGGCTTGGGCAAGAGCGACTCCTCTGGCCCAACGTGCGGCCGTGCCGCGCCGATAGTACCAGATGGCCGCAGTAGTCAACAGAAGGGCGAGCAGGACCATCGCTGCGAGCGTGACGAGCGGACCCGGAAATCGCCATCGCGGACGACCGTGGGACAGTGCAGAGTCCTGGCACTGCCTGAGGTCCCGTAGCAATGCGGTGGCAGAGGGAAAGCGCTGCTCGCGATCCTTATCCAGACAATGCAGGATGATGCGCTCGATCTCCGGCGACAGGTCGGGCCGCAATTCGCGCGGAGGCCTGGGCTGATCATAAATGATCGAGTGCAGAGCGGCGGCAACATGTTCGCGATGAAACGGCAGGCAGCCGGTT